>Ga0307408_100000391_pt1 | contig 39855 bp, 34 predicted proteins | sample 322Cmetagenome_FD_202116 | JGI IMG/M metagenome (GOLD analysis project Ga0307408, IMG submission 202116) | Maize rhizosphere microbial communities from greenhouse at UC Davis, California, United States - 322HYB-C-3 | ecosystem: Host-associated > Plants > Roots > Rhizosphere > Soil | place... | reverse complement strand
GACTTCCGATGGATTAAACCGGGGAGAAAAGATGGTTCCGCTGAAGCCAATAGTGGATGAAGCTTTGCTGTTGTGTTCAACCATTGAAACGGTATTCGTATTCAACTGTACTGGAAATGAAGTGAACATGATTGCGGGACGTGATCTGTGGTGGGAAGAAGCGTTGAAAGGAATGCCTGATGTTTGTGCTGCTGAAGAGATGAACAGTGAAGACCCTCTGTTTATTCTTTATACTTCCGGTTCAACTGGAAAACCTAAAGGAATTGTGCATACGTGTGGCGGTTATATGGTTTATACAGCATACTCCTTTCAAAACGTTTATCAATACAACGAAAAGGATGTTTTCTGGTGTACGGCTGATATTGGCTGGATCACCGGACATTCGTACATTGTTTACGGCCCGCTGTTAAGCGGTGCAACTACCGTAATGTTTGAAGGAATTCCGACTTATCCGGATGCCTCGCGTTTTTGGAAGATCATCGAAAAACACAAGGTGAACCAGTTCCTGACCGCTCCAACCGCTATCCGATCGTTAATGCCGTTTGGAACAGATCCTGTGAATTCGGCAAATCTTGATTCTCTGAAAGTGATAGGATCTGTTGGAGAGCCGATTAATGAGGAAGCATGGGTTTGGTATTATGAGAATGTCGGAAAAAGTAAATGTGCGGTGGTAGATAATTGGTGGCAAACCGAAACCGGTGGAATTATGATCTCCGGATTAGGCAATTTATCACCGTTAAAACCAACGTATGCGGGCTTTCCGCTCCCGGGAATTCAACCTGTTCTTTTACGACAAAACGGGGAAGAAATTGCAGCTGCAAATGAAGAAGGGTATTTGTGTGTCAAATTCCCATGGCCGTCGATGTTGCGAAGTACATGGGGAGATCATGAGCGTTGCCGTCAAACATATTTCTCACAATATGCGGGGTATTACTTTACGGGCGACGGAGCAAAAAGGGACGAAGACGGAATGTTCCGCATCATCGGAAGAATTGATGATGTGATAAATGTTTCGGGACACCGTTTTGGGACTGCAGAAATTGAGAATGCCATTAATGAAAGCGACTGGGTAGTTGAATCTGCTGTGGTTGGTTATCCGCACGACATTAAAGGGCAGAGTATTTACGCCTTCGTGGTTTGTGACCGTGTTCCTGAAAACGAATCTGAAGTTCGAAAAGACATAGCGGAAACCGTAGCGAAGGAAATAGGTAAGATAGCTCTTCCTGAAAAAATACAGTTTGTAAGTGGTTTGCCCAAAACACGTTCGGGAAAGATCATGCGTCGCATTTTACGCAAAGTTGCCGAGGGTGAAGTAAACTCGCTGGGAGATACTTCAACATTGCTAGACCCTGGAGTTGTGGATGAAATTGTGAAAGGAAAATTATAATGGTCCAACCGCATATCTTACGGTAATCGCGTATTTGCTTTTGGAAAGTTTTTCAATGCGTTCTATGGAAACGTAAGTTCCTATCTCACTGTCGTTAACCGGTTGTTGTACGCTTAGTTCCGGTGATTCCGATTCCAGGTAATATTTTTCGAGTACCGCATAGCTGTCGGCTATCATAACAGGGGCTTCTACATTCTTTTCTATGCTCTTCATCAATTGGATTGCCGCATCACACCAATAAACCAGGTCGGTTGTATCACCTTTAAATCGTGTTGAAGTAAATGTGAATTCGAGGACATAATACTCGCAACCTGCATTTTTGATCTCCAGTATATCACCATTTTTTAAGGTAGCTTTTTCATGGCCAACGTGTACCGGACTTGTGGTACTGTCAACTCTGAAAGAATGGTTTTTGAAAGCAGCTTTCTTACAAATGGCTTCCGGTTCTCCTCTAACACAATCTTCCCATTTCCAGGAATCCGAATTGCTTTTTAGGGGGTGTTTATGTCGGGTATCGGAATTAATGTTCCCTTTGGTATTCATTTCAGAATTTGTGCGTTCAGCTGTTTTCGGATTCTTTTTCGCGCTGCCTGTTGAGCACGAAACGATCAGTTGTACTGAAAAAATGAATATTGCTAACCACTTCATCTTAATGAGAATTAATACTGTAATTTACGAAAATCAGAACTTTAGGCACGTCTTCGAACCACTTTATTGTTGACCCAAATCAGACGTAAAGCGCTGATCAGGAAGGCCAGAACCATAAACATTACGTTCATGGCTACTTTTTCGAGACCAAGTTTTTCAATATTGAGAAAAGGATAGGGGTACCAATGCGTGAAGCTTCCACGAATCATTGAATATATGAGATAACATGAAGGGAAGATGAGCCATAGCAAGCCGTCTTTCCACGTGAGTCGTTTTTTCGTAGTGAAAAAGCACCAATAGAGTACAAATAGCACCGGTACAACAACATGAAGGAAATTATCAACCACCATTTGCAATCCTTTGAAATCAAACAACCAGCGAAGAACAACATTGTAAACCAGGGCAACAATGAAAATGTAAAGCGCAATAGCAGTTTGTACGGAAGTTCTTTTGAAAAAACTTCCCAACGCAGATGTGGCCGGAATAAGTAAAAATGACGAGCAAACCGCAACAAGGATATTGCTTAGTATAGTGAAGTAACTAAATAAATTGGATAGTGATTCCGTTGTAATTGCCAACTGGGTAATGATGGTTGTCCATGAGACAAGTGCAATAATAAATAGGGCCAGTGTTTTCATAGGAATGTTAACATCGTCTATTAAAGATAGATTTTTATCGCTTTTCAAAGGAGAAAATTCACAATAGATTCTTATTAATCTTTGTATTTCAGAAGTTTCGTATTTGCAAATGCTTTGTAACTTTACGGGCAATTGACAATTATTGTCACGTAATGAAGTTTTGCCTGCTCTGTATTTCATTTCTATTTGCCCTGCCTTTTTCCTTCGGACAGACAGACACATTACGCGTGGACACAACTGTTGCAGTTGTTCCGAAACAAAAGCTGGTTGAGGATTCCCTTGATTTGAAGTATTACGTGGTTGAAGATACAAGCAAGTATACTTTCGGCATGATCATGGACGATATTACGTTCTTTGAAGCCAATTGGCCGCAATATGTAAAAACCCAAACAATCGGTTTGTCTGAATTTGGTTTGCCTTTGAAAGGGTTTACTATTTCTAAGAACAACAACCCCAAACCTTTGGTGTTTTTCGTGGGAAACATCCATGCACGTGAAGATTTCAGCTCCAAAATGGTGATGAAGACAGCGAATGTCATCCTGTTGTCTTTAACCGGAAAAAGCACGGTTTACAGTAGTGTTTCCAATGTCCTGGATTCTGTTGACCTGTTCCTGCTTCCGGTTGCGAATCCTGACGGTTTGAAAATAGCTCACAACGATCTGAAAGGGATAGAAGACCAGGCACATATTTGGTTCGATTCGATTGATATCGAGGAAACCATTTATGAATGGAAGGCAAATGGAAAAGGGATAGATCTGAATTCTTCTTTTGATGATAATTTCTGGACAGTAAAAAAAGCGGGGAATTACCACGCAACCCGCGCTAGTGAAGGTTTTAAAGGTAGTTATCCTGCTGAACCGAAGGAAACCCAATTACTTCAGGCGTTCATTCAGCAATACAAACCGATCTGTACGCTCTCTTTCCATACGAAAGGAAACATTCTCTATTGGGCCGACAATCAAACGCACCTCATTTTTAATGAAATCGACACCAAAATGTCGGCTGATGCACAAAAAGTTTCAGGGTTTACGTTGGGGAAAATAGGTACAAAACCAGCAGACTTTGCCTGCGGCCTCGAGAATTATGTGCGCTCTAAAAGCGGTTCAATCGGTGTTTGTGTTGAATTGTCATGTGGCGGTGGCGGTAAGAAGCAACATGCCGATTCTTTATTCAATACCCTGGTTTGGGAGAAAGCATGGCAAATCCCATTTTCATACTTGCGAAATTCAGCCCTTTACAGCACGGAATTGGTGTTGATACAACGGCAGTTCTACGCCCGAAGAGAAGATTTGAATAAGCCATAAAAAAACCGGTCACGAATATATCGGACCGGTCTTAATATTTAATGTATAGCTGAGCCGAAAGTTAGCCTCTTCGTCTTTCCAAAAGTAGCATCATCATTAACGACAAAATAGTCGTTTGTTCTTCGTCGTTAGCCATTTCACCCACTTTTTCAACAGAGAAATGACGACCGAACATTGATTTGTCTTTTTTCAATTTAAATACAACAGTTCCGTCTTCTTTCTTTACAGAGTAACTTGGATTGAACATCAAACCTGTAAATAAGCTGATGATAGGAAGTTCGCCCATAATTGCATCGAATACTTTTGTCCATCCGTTATCTTCCTGTACCAGGAACAGGTAATTATCGTTTTCGTCAAATATTTCGTAACGTGCTTTCCAGATCGAAGCCATTCCTTTACGTGCAACACGTCCCAGTTTGTTTCCGCTTGCATCTGTAAACAGGTAAGAAGCAGAGAAATCGATCCATTTGTTCGCCTTAATAGTGTAGCATAGCTCCGATTTTGATTCATTGCTGAACACCTGGATTTCATCAATAAACTTGAACATTTTTTGACGAACATAGTTCACTGTTGAGCCGTTGGCGTCTTTCATTACAAAATCATTTGCCAAAGTTCCAATCTTAAAGCTCATTTTTAAGGGGTACGCAAAATTTCTTGTAGCAATGTTTTGAGTTTGAAACGTTGTTTCATTGTCTAGTAGTTCGCTCATTGTGTTTTATTTAGTTGTTGTTTTTAATGCGGTTTCGTAACGGTCGATCCATTGATCAACGGTCATTTTTGTACACAATTCCCCAATCAGGCCGAAAGGGATCTGATCTGGTTTCTTGAATCGGATACAGCTTTTTCCCATGTCCAGTTTTGTCTTAACATGTTTGGGATATTCCTCCGTAAACCATTTCAACAATTCAGGATCAGAATAAATTCCCATGTGATAGACCGCGATAAAGTTTTTCTGGGAGGCAATCGCAAGGAATGGTAACGGATCTTTTGGGTTACAGTGATATCCTGCAGGGTAAATGCTGTGCGGGACACCATAATGAATGAAACCTTGTCCGATTTTTTCTGAAAAACCATCAGGCAGGTTTTCTGCAATTACATCACGTAATTTTTCCATTGCCGCTTGTCTGTCTTCCGGACAATTTGCAATATAATCTCTTAAAGTATTTCCTTCTACTCTCATAATTCGGGTAGTGAATATACAAAATTAAAATCTCCCGGTATCATATGCCGGGAGATTCCTTATATGATGAGAAAACTGAATTATTCAATTACAACTTTTTGCGTTGCAAGTTTTTTACCGTTTGAAATGACATTCAATAAGTACAGGCCGCTTTGTAACTGCTCTGCGTCGATTGAAGTATGTGTCAATCCTTTTTTCACCGACAGACTTGCCTGGTATATTGTTTGCCCGCTGATAGTTGATAAGGAAACCGTATAGATTCCATCTGTTTTAGATGATAGAACAACGTTCAATTCTTCATTTACAGGGTTCGGAAATGTTTTTACAATTTCCAGTTCATCCATAAACTGGCGGTCAAGTGATAATGTATTCGATGTTACAGATGAGCCGTTCTCGCGAACCATGGTTATTCTATACATCCCAATTCCTGTTAACGGTTCAAGATCTTCAAAGTGGTAGGTTTCTGTTTCCATGCTTAATCCTTTTGCCTGCACCACGCCGATTTGTTCAAAACTATTACCGTCCTCACTTCTTTCAATGATATATTTGTTAGCATTGAATTCTGCAGAGATAACCCATTCCAGTGTATTGTATCCTGGTTCATTTTTACCAGTCAGCTCTATCATTTCCACACCAAGCGGAGTACAGCTTACAACGGCAGTCCCTCCGAAGGAAAGCGGAACGCTTGTTGTTGCGGAAGAGTAGTTGGATAAGCAGATCAGGTATTTTGTCAATGAACCTACCGTCACTGGTGCTTCCCAGTTCGTCATGGAAGTTGCGCCCGCTGGAAGTGTTGCAGAAATACCGGTAAACTGTTCACATGAACCGTTATAATTACAGCGAACCGGAGCCTGTGTTCCTGCCTGAATAGCTGAACATGTAGTAGGCGTATAGGCCCACATCGACCAATCCAGACAATTAAAGTTTCCTGAGTTAGGAGTTCCGAGCTGGAATGTCAAGGTTCCGCCCGAAAGGACGTTTACGATCATCCAGGTACTATTCAATTCTTCCGACAATAAACACCCCGGATTGGTTCCGTTTACGTTGGTCATCGGATTTGCTGTACAGGTTCCTGCATCACAAATTTCATTTATTGCTCCGTATCCGTTGGGATCAATCGCAAATGATGCATTGGAGCAAACATTAGCTGCTACCGCACAGTCTCCTGCAACTGTAGGTCCACCTGCCGGGCAACTTAATGAAAACGAGATTCCCGAAGCAGCGGTAGAAGTAGCATCCATTACGAAGTAATAAGTAGTTCCGGATGTTAATGCTATCGGTCCGACAGTTCCGGGAGTTGTTGCGGTTCCGGCACAGTTCCATCCTGTTCCTGAACAACCACCTGAGCTAGCCTTCCATCCGATAACGTACCCGCCTCCTGTAACAGATGTTACGTTAAAAGTATAATCACCGGTTGATGTAGCTGTGTAGCTATAGATCTGTTCTAAACCAGGAGTGGCTGTGGCGCACAAAGTGGAAATGAAAGAGGATGCTCCGGTTGTAGTAAGGTTGTATGCCTGACCACATCCCGAAATAGGAGAAATGGTGGCGCAAGGTCCTGTTGCACAAGAATTACAGGTAATAGTTGTTGTTAAACAAGTTGTCCCTGTACCACATCCACTACAGTTATTGTTTATTACCATGTAATACGTACCTGAACTTGGCGCTGTAAAAGTTACTGAACCCATTCCGAAGGCAACAACAGGGCCGTTGGAACTTCCCGTATGTATAGTCATACATGCGTTTGGTGAAGATGTTACGGTATATTGACTTCCGGATACAACACCGGTAATCGTGTTATAATCTCCGGCCCAGTTACAGCTTGAGATAGTTGTAGCTGATGCTCCTGTAGGAGCGGCAACGGTAGAGAAAGAGCTTCCTCCGTTACATTGACTTATGGATTTGTTCGACCAAAAGGTAATGGCTGAAACAAGTAGTAGCGTGTAGAATGTTTTCATAGTAGCAGTTTAATCGATGATCAGATACAGTTGTTGGTTTTGGATCTGTGATCTCCTGGAATTGTCAAAATCTTTCCAGTCCTGAAATCGGATGTGCAAACGATCGGGATCTGCCGTAATCTCCAGGTATTCTTCGGGATAATCTTTTGCCCATGCCCAAACTTCCTTTTTGTAATTGTCAAAATCCGAGGCAGTGAATTGTGCACTGATCCATAATGGGAAAGGACGCTGCGGAATCTCATTCAGTAACGCTGTCAGGTTGTAACCCTGAAGCAACACCTGCAAATCGTTTATCGATTTTAAAGTGATCGATATACTGTTTCTGTACATCACTTGAGTACTGCTGTTTTGTTGTCTCAGATGTTCGAATTCTGTGATATCGAAGTGCTGAATGTTCAGTAATTCCTGAACGGTAATCGGTGTTCCATTCGTCTCGAATGAAAAACTGTTCGAAAAGTATTGCCAAAGCACTTCAAGTCGTGTAGAATCCAGTCTGTGTATGGTTTCTATTTTTGAGGGATGAAGGTGTTTTTGAATAATGCGATTAGAGGCGATAGTGGGATAAGACGTCTGGGCAAAAAAATTGTATGAAACGCCCAGGAAGACGCATAGTAGTAGCGGTATTGTCTTCATAATCAGTAGTAATGTTTCCGCAAGTATACAAAATAACATATCGTTAAGAAAATAACTATATATGTAAATGTGCAAACGAGTCGTCTGATCGAATATTTAATACAGATGGATGAGTATATGTGTAATTAGCAGAAAATCAACAGTGTGGAACAGAAAAAAATGAACAAAATCTCTTCATCGATATTACCAACGTGTTAATAGAAGTAAATAGAGCGGTTATCGTTATTTTAACAAAAAGTTCAAATACACACTCTTGCTAACGAATCATTAGCTGTTTCAGATCAGGTGTTCACTTTTACGTAAACTACCGCCTTTGTGTCAAAGAATTCTTCTTCGAAGATCTTGTTCAGTGGATGAATAAGATAAGGATGTTTGATGGTTGAAAGTTCTTCTGTCAAATCTCCGCCTTTGAGGTAAAGGATTCCATTGTTCAACGGATTAATAGAACGTTTCAGGAATTTCCCTTTTGTCCAGGGCATGAATTGTGGCATAGCAGTTACTGCGCGACTAACAATGAAATCGAATTCTTCTTTGATATCTTCCGCTCTTGCATGTGTAGCTCGTACATTTTTCAATCCAAGTTCCCTGGCAACCTCCGTAACAACCTTGATTTTTTTTCCGATGGAATCAACCAAGTGGAATTGAGTGTTCGGGAATAAAATGGCTAAGGGAATTCCAGGAAATCCTCCTCCGGTGCCAATGTCCAGAACAGAAGATTCATCAGCAAATTCCATCACTTTTGCTATTCCCAATGAATGAAGGACGTGACGCTCATAAAAATCGTCTGTATCTTTTCTTGAAATCACATTGATCTGAGCATTCCAATGGTCGTACAGTTCCTTTAACCGGCCAAACTGTTCTTTCTGGTTGTCGGTAAGATTTGGGAAATATTTGAGGATTAAATCCATTGTTCAATTGAAAAATTGAGAATGTAAAATGGAAAAGAAAAAGTCTGGTGCTTCGTCCGCCTCAGGCGGATAAGCGACCAGACTTTTCAATATTATCCTTCGATCATTTTGCCCAAGGCATTATCAAAGATCTCTTTCGCTTCAGTAATGAATCCGAAATGTTCATCGTCAACCATCATTTTACCTTTGGTTACGTGGCCAAGAAGCGTGTAACTAACTCCGCTTCCCATCATAAATTCGATGAATTCTTCTTCTGTTTCTTCAGGAACGGTGATAACGACTCTGCTTTGCGCTTCACCGAAAAGGAATGCATCTTCACGAACTTCAGAATCCGTAACGATATCGAATCCTAATCCGCGAGGCATAGACATTTCAACAAGCGTAACGAAAAGTCCACCATCAGAACAGTCATGTGCTGCGTTGATCAATTCCAATCCGATCAGACCTTTTACAGCCTCCTGCAATACATATTCTTTTTCAAGATCGAAATGCGGTGCCGGAGAAGCATCAATTTTATGGTATTTCGCTAAATATTCAGATGAAGCGATGTCGTTTACCGTGTCTCCAATAATAAAGATCAAATCTCCTTTTTGTTTGAAATCAAGTGACATGATCTTTGATTTGTCTTCAACAACTCCAATCATTCCAATAGTTGGAGTAGGGAATACAGGAATTTCCTTTCCACCTATAACACTTTGGTTGTAGAAAGAAACGTTTCCGCCTGTAACAGGAGTTTCAAACTTCAAACATGCTTTCGACATTCCTTTGATAGCCCCGACAAATTGCCAGTAAGATTCCGGATTGTATGGATTTCCGAAGTTTAAACAGTTCGTGATCGCACTTGGAATTCCTCCTGAAACAACGATGTTACGAGCTGCTTCCGATACTGCGATAGCGGTTCCAACTTCAGGGTCTGCGTTCACGTAACGTGAATTACAGTCAACCGTCATTGCCAACGCTTTCTCGGTTCCTTTCAAATTCACAATTCCAGCATCCGTTGGGCGGTTGGTGGTCATTGTCTTTGTTCCTACCATTGAATCATACTGTTCGTAAACCCAACGTTTGGAAGCGATATTTGGTTGTCCCAACAGGAAGAAACCAACCTCTTTCAAATTTTCAGGTTGTGGAACGTTATCAATATTGAATTTCTTGTATTCCTGGTAGTAAGCTGGCTCAGAGTATTCACGTTGGTTTTGTGGTGCTCCACCTCCAAGAACCAAAGACTCAGCCGGAACATCTCCGACCAATTCACCGTGCATGTAGTAACGAACTCTACCATCGTCGGTAACTGTACCAATTTCCTCTGCGTGTAAATCCCACTTGTCGAAAATACTTTTTACAACATCTTCCTGACCTTTCTTGATTACCACAAGCATACGCTCCTGAGATTCAGAAAGAAGGATTTCATAAGGCAACATGTTTTCCTGACGAGTTGGAACGCGGTCCAAATGAATTTCCATTCCTACACCACCGCCGGCGCTCATTTCACAAGTGGAACAAGTGATACCTGCAGCACCCATGTCCTGCATACCAACAATAGCGTCAGTGTTCGCTAACTCCATAGTTGCTTCCAAAAGCAATTTCTCCATGAACGGGTCACCAACTTGTACAGATGGCAAATCAGAAGCACTTTCTTCAGTAATGTCTTTTGATGCGAAAGCAGCTCCGGCAATTCCGTCTTTACCTGTAGAAGAACCTACAATGTAAACCGGGTTCCCTGGTCCTTTTGCCTTGGCAGAAATAACTTTTTTCGTATCAATGATCCCTGCAGAGAAGGCATTCACCAATGGGTTTTGGTTGTAAGATTTATCGAAGAAAACTTCACCACCTACAATTGGAATTCCGAAAGCGTTTCCGTAATCACCAATTCCTTTTACAACACCTTTTACTAACCATTTTGTACGGGCTTCCTCAATATCTCCGAAACGAAGTGAGTTCAATTGGGCAACCGGACGAGCACCCATTGTGAAAATATCACGGTTGATTCCTCCAACTCCCGTTGCAGCACCCTGGTATGGCTCTAATGCAGAAGGGTGATTGTGAGATTCGATTTTGAAAACACAACCTATTCCGTCGCCTAAGTCAACAAGTCCGGCATTTTCCTCACCAGCTTTCACTAGCATGTGTGGACCATCTTTCGGCAATTGTTTCAACCAATAAATGGAGTTCTTATACGAACAGTGTTCCGACCACATTACCGAATAAACGGCAGTTTCCGTGAAGTTCGGTGTACGTCCCAAAACGCCTTTGATCATTTCAAATTCGTCGGCACGTAATCCTAATTCTACTGCTTGTTCTAATGTTGCTTCTTGTTGAAGTGTGCTATTGCTGCTCATCTGCAAAATTTTGTTTCCGCAAAGTTAATCATTCCTCTTTATTTAGAAAGGAAGGATTTTTCCGCAGTTATCCACATTTTAGTCTATTCCGCTTAGTTTTTGGAAGTGTGATTTCGTCTTAATCCAATTTTGTCGTGTTAAGTTGCTTGGTTTACGGCATTTTTTACCTAAAATCATGACCTTTGGTGAATTGATTCACTGAAAAACATAACTTTTGGTGAATTGATTCACTGAAAAGCATAACTTTTGGTGAATTTATCTAAAAAGTTGTACCTTTGATGATGAGTTAAGGCTTATGATACGTAGAGATTTAGAGAAGGATCTGGCTGCAAAAATGTTCACAGGGAAGACTATTTTGCTGATTGGACCGCGACAAGTTGGTAAAACAACCTTGGTTCGCCAGATGCTGAACGGGCAGGATTTTCTTTTTCTCGACGGTGATGATCCTCTGGTCAGGTCTAAATTGACCAATCCAAGTACGAAGGAAATAGAAGCGATTTTGGGAGATTCGAAAATTGTGTTTATTGACGAAGCCCAGCGAATTGAAAATATCGGTATTACAGCAAAAATCATTCATGACCAGTTTAAAAATGTTCAGTTAATCCTGAGCGGTTCGTCGGCTTTTGAACTGAGAAATCACGCCAACGAGTCACTCACGGGAAGAAAATGGGAGAAATATTTATACCCGGTTTCTTATCAGGAATACGAGCGTTCATCAAATTATTTAACGGCACTCGGCGATCTGGAGAACCGGATGATCTATGGTTTTTATCCGGATGTAATGAATCGTCCGGGTGAAGAGAGGGAAATATTGAACGAGCTTACACAAAGTTATTTGTTCAAGGATGTTTTGGCATATGGAATGGTGAAGAAACCTGAGGTTTTGGAGAAAATTCTAAAAGCCCTGGCCCTGCAGGTTGGTAGTGAAGTCAGTTATAATGAAATTGCCCAGCTGGTTGGGGTAGACAAGAATACTGTTTCAACTTACATCCATCTGCTGGAACTTTCCTACATTATTTTTCCGTTGACATCATTTAGCAGAAACCTGCGGAATGAGATCAAGACCAACCGAAAGATTTATTTCTATGATAATGGGATTCGAAATGCCTTGATCCAGAATTTTAATACGCTGGAATTAAGGAATGATGTTGGAGCACTTTGGGAAAATTTCCTGCTGGCAGAGCGAAAGAAACGGAATCATTATCACCAGCACTATGCGAGCACTTATTTCTGGAGAACAAAACAGCAACAAGAAATTGATTATGTTGAGGAAATTGATGGTGTGATTACGGGATATGAATTCAAATGGAATCCAAAAGCAAAGTCAAAAATTCCGGCAACGTTCGTGAAAACCTATAATTCTGATGTTCATATGATAACAAAAGATAATTTTAGGGATTTTGTGCTAAAAGAATCATGAATTCATTATATATATCGGGTTGACTGTTGTAACTTTGCGGAAACTAAAAATAGTTGTTCCGTAAAGTAATCATATACTCCTTATTGATCTTGTTTGTTACAAACGGAAAGGTGATTGAGCTGGGGAAAATCCCTGCTTTGATAGAGCATTTCCAACAGCATAAGGTCCAGCGGTCACAACTTAGTTTTAATGAATTCCTGTTTATGCATTACGTTGGCGATGATGCAAACGACCAGGACAATAATTCTGACGAGAAATTACCGTTCAAAAGCACTCAGGAGCATTCCGGTGTTTCCGTTGACGGAATCTGGTTGCCTGATAATTCTATGTTTTTTACCGGTTCTGTTGAACTGATTTCACAAAACACAATCCCCGTTTATAAAGCCGCGGTATTGAAGCAATTCAATAACCAGCTGTTTCGCCCTCCTGTATTAGCTTAAATAAGCCAAAACCGTCATTTGACGGATTTACTATTTAAATAATACATTCGAAATGAAATCAAAATTATTACTTGCTGCATTTTTATGTGTAGCACAATTTGCTCAGTCACAGGATTGGACCGGAGCAGTAAATTCAGACTGGAATAATCCTGCCAATTGGAACGGATTTCCAGCAAACGGAGATGATGTGACCATCTCATTCTCCAATTATTCAGGAGCCATGGCGCATCCTGTGATCAATACCAATTCTTCGTTTTCACCGGCTGAAATGCTTGTTGATGGTGGAGCAGTGTTAACTGTCAATGCCAACCTTACTACAACAGACAGGGTTGAAATTATCGGTGTTGGTACCCAGCTACAGTTGAACGCGGGAATCTTGAATATTTCCGGTGGAGCAGGTAATGCGCGCTTCGTTTTCGCGGAACATGCGCAATTTGTAATGACCGGGGGAGAACTGAATGTTGGTCAGCGCTTGTTGTTTGAACTTGGTGCTTCGGGCGAAATCTCAGGCGGAACAATAGACATTGCCGAAACTTTTGCATTGATTGATGGTGAAGGAGCTGTTTCAAGTTCATTTACACAAACAGGAGGATTTATTCAAACGGATGAATTCGGTTTTGAGAACGAAGCCGGAAATTTTCACCCGATTTACAACCTGGCCGGTGGGACATTTCTAGTGAGTGGGATAGTTTTGGTGGAAGGAGTGTCCCCTGGCTCAGGTTTGGGTGAATTTTACGCGACTGGCGGAACAGCAGATTTTTTGGGAACAATTGGGAATATAGTGGGAAGTACGATGAACTATGTTTTCAGGATCGAAAATGAAGCAACCGTTAATATGTCGGGAGCAACTATCGATCAATTGCCTGGTGATTCCATTGTTGTCTCTAACGGTGGAACGCTGAACATTAACGGCAACCTGGTTTGGAACAATGAGGGCGTGATCACTGGTGAGAATGCTGAAGTTGTAGTGAACGCAAATATCGTTTTGAACGGGAATGGAGCTCATCAGTTTCCTGATCTGACAATTCTTCCCGGAAAGGTGTTGTCACAATTAGCTCCGCCTGTTGTTTCAGTAAATGGTGATTTTTTATGGAATGGGAACTACAGCCAATTGAATCATGTGTTGGAGCTGAACGGTACCGAATTGCAGAATGTATTATTGTCGCAGGACCAGGTTTTATCAGGTTTAATACTGAACAATTCCGGGGACGGAGTTTTGGTTAATCACAATTTGACGATTACAGACAGTTTGAAATGGCTCGAGGGAATATTACAGCTGGATACGAATTCGCTGATTTTCCAGGATAACGCACTTTCGATTGAATCATCAGAAAACAGTTATGCTATAGGGCAGGTTGTGAAACTAGGGGATGATGCATTTGTTTTTCCTGTAGGAAGTGAAAATAACCGCTTTCGTCCGGTTGGTATTTCTGCACCAATGTCTTCGGCAACCTCCATTACCGTGAACTATCATCCTGAAAGTTATACCAATGTTTCTCCCGTTCAGAGTCCGTTGCAAACAGTCTCGACTCTTGAGTACTGGGATATTTTAAGAACAGGTTCTTCTGATTTTGTTTCAGTAAGCCTGGGCTGGAATGATGCAAGCGCCAGCGGTTTGGTAGATTGTGCTTCCATCAGTTTAGCGCATTGGGACAGCTCAACCTGGACAATGATTCCGTCAACAGCTTCCGGTTTATGTAACGGAAACGGTGCTGGGAATTTACAGTCGACATCGGCGATTTCAGAATTCGGTATCTACACAATTGGTTTTACCGAAGGTGTTTACCAGCAGGCGGTTTCCATCTGTTTTGGTGAAACGTTTAATGTTGGGGACAGTACTTATTCCGCGTCCGGAACATATTTCAATTTGTTTACCGATATCAATGGGAACGACAGTTTGGTTGTAACGGCATTAATCGTTCAGTCTCCTCTTGATCTTACGGTTCAGGAGAATACAATTTACTTGATGGCAAACCAGCAAAATGCGGATTATCAGTGGGTAGATTGCGGAAACAACTATTCTCCCGTTTCAGGGGCAAATACACAGGAATTTTATCCGCTTGAAAACGGAAGTTATGCAGTGATAATCGAAATGAACGGTTGTACGGATACAAGTGAATGTTTTGTCATCGATGAATTGTTTGTGCCGGAAAAAATCAGCGAGTTGGTCGTTTATCCGAATCCTGCAACAGCGAATTCAATATTAAAAATAGAACCGTTATCGGAACTGGAATCTGCCATTTGGATCGGTATTGACGGAAGTCTTGTTTTACAAGAATCAAACATTAAGACAAATGAGGTAAGCACTCCGGTAAATCCGGGTGTTTATACATTAAAGCTGGTGTTGAAAAATGGAAATAGTGTTTATCAGAAGATAATCGTTACCATCTAGTTTGCCTGAATTCTAGAATGTTTCAGTGGCCCCGGCATAATTGTCGGGGCTTTTTGTTTATCTTCACTTTACTATTCACAAATACTGTTTAAATTCGAACAATGATTTTCGTTCTATTTCTTGCGTTTGCATTTGTATACCTCTGGTTTAAGCCAACGCAGGGATTGCGATCAATTGACCTTGTTGCCGTTTTTGCATTCAAGATTCTACTTGGCTGTTTATTCATGTACGTTTACTCAAGAATCTATGGTGTTGGAGCGGAAACGGTAGATTGGGAAGAGTTTATTAGTGATAGTGTCACGCTGAGAAATGTGGCGTTCCAGGATTTCGGTACCTATTTGAAGTTTCTTTTTGGATTCAGTACTGAAACAGATGTACAACATTATTTGATGAATACGAATCACTGGGCAGCAGGCGATCTTGCGCTTATGAATGATTCCCGAAATGTTCTCCGTGTAAACAGTTTGATTGCTTTTCTCTTCAATGGCAACGTTTATTACCATATCGGTTTCATCGGTTTCTTTGTTGTTTTGGCATTCAGGGAGTTGTATCTCACTTTTCATTCTAAAGTTTGGTTGAACAAGAGGTTGTTCTGGTGGATCCTGCTGGTTTTTCCAAGCGTGGCATTCTGGACTGCCTCTATGCTTAAAGAACCTTTTATGATCATGGGGATTTGCCTGCTTTTCGCGGCATTATTCGGAAATCATAAGAAATACTCATTGTTCTGGCGATTGGCTTTGGGATTACTTCTCCTTCTCGGTTTCAAACCTTATGTTTACATTTGCCTCCTTGTTCCATGCGTTATTTATGCATTTTACCGTTGGATGAAATGGAATCAACTGGTTGCTTATTCCGTGTTTTTAGTCTTGTTGAGTGTAACACTCCTATTTTCAAACGGATTCCGCAACAAGGTGGTGCATCAGCTTACAAGAATGCAATTCGACTTTATAAACGTTGGCCGGGGAGGTGTACATGTGGTAAACGGAAACAACTTCTATTTCTTTTCACCTGATCAGCTGGATAAGGTTGAACTTAAAAATGACAGCTTGTATTTGAAGAAGCCGCTCGTTGCGAAGTTGGTGACTACAGGAATGAAATTGCCTTTTGATGATGTTCGATTGACGATAGAAGATGGTCCGTGGGCGATTTACTTTACAGGTGTGGAATGTGGTAGTTATTTCGAAGTGACGCCTATCAATAGTTCTTTTGCTAATCTTGTGAAAATGGTTCCCGAAGCCTTAGTGAATTCGTCCTTCCGCCCATTACCAACCGATAATGGGAGTTGGCTGAAATGGTTTAATTTCCTGGAAACTGTGGTGTTATTCGGAACAATTATCTTTACCGTGTTTTCAAAGAAAATTGTTCGTACAAAAGAGCAAAGGCAAATGATCCTCACAATGACGGTTTTCGCTGTTTTCCTATTGTTGCTGATCGGATGGATCATCCCGATAATGGGCGCATTGGTAAGGTATAGAATGCCTGCGTACCTGGCATTGCTGCTGATTGCCTGTATTGGAAACAGAAGTATTGCACGTCGATAAACTCAGTGTAAAATGAAGAAATATATATTAATCACCGGTGCAACTGCCGGTTTCGGAGAAGCAACAGCTGAGATCTTTGCAGCAAATGGGTGGAATCTTATTATTACCGGTCGACGTGAAGAACGGTTAACTGCGCTGAAGAATAAATTGAAAAATGCATCGAATGAAATTATTACGCTTTGTTTCGATGTGCGTGATGAAGAGGCGGTAAATTCGGCAATTGATAGTTTGAGTGATGATGTGAAAAACAATCTTGTCATTCTGGTAAATAATGCCGGCTTGGCTGTTGGTCGTGGCCCAATTGATTCCGGTTTGACAGATGACTGGAACCGTATGATTGACACTAATATTAAAGGCTTGTTATATGTAACACGTGCTGTTGCTCCAATCCTGAAGAAAAATGGTTCCGGACATATCGTAAACCTTGGGAGTATTGCCGGTAAAGAAGTTTATCCGGGTGGGAACGTTTACTGCGGAACAAAACATGCAGTTGACGCGATTTCCCGTTCCATGCGTATTGATTTGGTGCATGACAATATTAAAGTAACCAATATTGCTCCTGGTGCCGCTGATACGGAATTCTCAATGGTGCGTTTTAAAGGGGATGAGGCAATCGCGAATGCCGTTTATCAGGGCTTTGATCCCTTGGTTGCAGCTGATATTGCTGATGCAATTCACTATGTTTGTACACGTCCTGCTCATGTTACCATAAACGACCTGGTGATCATGCCAACTGCACAGGCTTCTGCGACAGTATTTCATAAAAAATAAACCTGAAATGAAAAATTTCTTTGTCCTTGTTTTAGCTGTTTCGATGACTTTAACCTCCTGCATGAAAGGAAAATCTGCTGACCTGGTTGTTCACAACGCTAAAATCCACACACTTGACGAGCAGGATCACGTTTATGAAGCGATGGCTATCAAAGATGGAAAGATCATTGAGCTTGGTCCGGAGCGTGAAATCCTCAATAAGTATTCTTATGACGAGGAAATTGATGCAGAAGGAAAAGAAGTTTATCCCGGATTTACGGATGCGCACGGTCACATCATGAGTTATGCGCAAATGAAATTGTCTGTTGACTTATTTGGTTCAAGCTCTTTCGAAGATGTGCTGGTAAGAACGGAGAAATATGATCAGAAAAAAAATCCGAGAGCAATTATCGGACGCGGTTGGGATCAGGCGAATTGGGGCACGAATGAACTTCCTGTAAATGAAAAACTGAACGAACTCTTTCCTGATAAACCTGTTCTTTTGATCCGGGTTGATGGTCATGCTGCATTGGTCAATCAAAAAGCGCTTGATATTGCCGGAATTACTGCGGAAACCAAAGTTGAAGGTGGTGAAGTGGCTTCTGTTGATGGTAAGTGTACCGGGATTCTGCTTGATAACGCTATTGAACTGGTGAGTAAACGCATGCCGAAATTCCCGAAAACGCAGACACAAAAAGTGATCAGGGAAATCCAGGATGAATTGTTCCAGTACGGAATTACCGGAGTGCATGAAGCCGGCGTCGAACAACACGATTTGCAGCTATTGAAAGGCATGAGTGAGCGTGGTGATCTGAAATTGAATATGTATGTGATGCTTTATCCTACTGAAGAAAATATCAGCTGGGCAAAGAGAAACGGAGTTTATAAGAGAAAGAATTTTGTTGTTCGGTCATTCAAGGTGATTGGTGACGGTGCGCTAGGGTCGAGAGGAGCTTTTTTGAAGAAAGAATATTCGGATGCGCACGGACATTCCGGTTTTTTGACAACGACTCCTGAGAAAATGGAAAGTGTAGCCAGGCTCTGTATGAATCTAGGTTACCAGATGAACACCCATGCCATTGGTGACAGTACAAATCGTTTGGTAATTGATCTGATCAATAAATATATTTCCAGGAAACCGGATCATAGATGGCGAATTGAACATGCACAGGTTTTAGAGCGAAAAGACATTGACCTTCTTACAAAGTCGGGAGCAATTCCATCTGTTCAGCCCACGCATGCAGTTAGTGACCAGCGTTGGGCGAAATTGCGTTTAGGCAGCTCGCGTTTGGGTGGCTCATACGCGTATCAAAGTTTGTTAATGAGCAGAGGGATCCTGGCACTTGGAACAGATTTTCCGGTAGAGTCTCCGAATCCTTTCGCAACTATCAGGGCCGCAGTTCTAAGAACAAATGCGGATGGCGAACCAATGGGCGGGTTTATCCCTGAAGAAGCCATCTCTCTGCACGACTGTTTAATGGGAATGACCCTTTGGGCTGCAATGGCAGGTTTCCAGGAAGAAGAAATGGGAACACTTGAAAAGAAGAAAGACGCCACCTTCTTTATTGCTTCAGCGCCAATAAATATGTCAAGCAATTTTGATGAGATGTATTCTGTCAGAACAGTGATTCGCGGCAAGACGGTTTATGGAATGAAAGACTAAGTTTTTGGTTTTCGATATGGAGATGCGAGATACGTCGCGTCTTTACATTTCATCTATATTTTAAAATCCAGGGCAACAAAAAAGGCTCGCCGGCAAACGAACCTTTTTACAAACCAAAAACCAAAGACAATCAAATGCAAGTTCTTCAAAAACAAACCATGATATAAAAGCTTGCGCTTGATTGTAGTTTAGAAAACTATTTTTCCCACACTCAAAAATAAGCTATCATCATTTTAACTTTTGTGTTAAAAAAACAAACTCTATTTTTGAATGAACATTTTGTTGTTATTGCCTAATTTTTAAATCCTACATTGTGGAAACCATTACTAGAACTATGAACGAGGTGAAACGATTATTCGATTTGCCTGATTACCAACTGCGTAACTTTCCGAAAGAAGCGATGTTTGTGTCGAAGATTGAAGGAAGTTGGGTCCCAATTACTACCGAAGCCTTTGTTGATAAGGCTTTGCAGTTATCTAAAGGATTAGTTGGATTGGGTGTTTCGCAAGGAGATTGTATTGGATTGGTGTCTTCCAACCGATTGGAATGGAATCTTATGGATATTGCAATCCAGCAAGTTGGTGCAACGGTTGTTCCTATTTATCCCAATATTTCTTCGGCAGATTATGTTTACATCTTTAACGATGCGAACCTCAAATATGCTTTCGTAGGTGATAATACACTTTACAAAAAGATCTCTGCAAAAAAGGACCAGATTCCATGTCTTATGGAGCTTTTTACTTTTGATGAGGTGGAAGACGCTCGCGGTTATTGGGATATTGTAGCGTTGGGAGCTTCTGTTGATAATAATAAGATCAAAGAACTCAAGGCTAACGTAAGAAACGAAGATCTCGCAACCATTATATATACATCAGGAACTACCGGGAACCCGAAAGGGGTAATGCTTTCTCATAACAACATTCTTTCCAATGTTTTTGCCTGTTCGGAGATCATTCCTGCAGATTCGCATTCACGAGTACTGACATTTCTGCCCACATGCCACATTTATGAGCGCATGCTTCACTATTTATATATGTATGTTGGAGCAAGCATCTATTACGCGGAATCGATGGATACGATTGGGGATAATATCCGTGAAGTGAAGCCTCATGTTTTTACAGCTGTTCCGCGTTTGCTTGAAAAAGTGTTCGACCGTATTATGGCGAAAGGCGATGAACTGAGTGGAATTAAAAGAAAACTCTTCTTTTGGTCGGTGGGTATTGCCGAGAAATACGAAATCAAAGGAACTTCATTTTGGTATAGAGTAAAACTGGGTATTGCCAGAAAGCTGGTGTTCTCGAAATGGCAGGAGGCTCTTGGTGGAGAAGTGAAGGCGATTGCGTCAGGTTCTGCAGCTTTGCAGCCAAGATTGGCGCGGATCTTTCTTGCAGCCGGTATCAATATCCTGGAAGGTTATGGGCTTTCCGAAACTTCACCGGTTATTTCGGTAAACTGCCTTAAGCGAGGAATCTGTATTGGTTCTGTTGGACCGCTCATCGGAAATGTGAAAGTGAAGATTGCTGAAGACGGCGAAATACTGGTAAAAGGCCCTAATGTAATGATGGGCTATTACAATTTACCTGAAAAAACCGCGGAAGTAATTGATGCACAAGGCTGGTTTCATACCGGCGATATAGGTGAATTTGTCGACGATTTCTTCCTGAAGATCACGGATCGTAAAAAGGAAATCTTTAAAACATCAGGAGGAAAATATATCGTTCCGCAAGCAATGGAGAACAAATTCAAAGAATCCCGTTTTATTGAACAAATGATGGTGATCGGTGAAGGCGAGAAATACCCTGCTGCGCTTATCGTTCCGGGATTCCAGTTTGTGAGGGATTGGGCATTGCGTAAAGGCCAGGATTTGTCCGCATTATCGAATGAAGAACTGATTCGACAGCCTGAAGTTATTGAACGTATCCAACAAGAAATAGATAAAATGAACGAACTCTACGGAAGCTGGGAAAAGATCAAGAAATTTTGCCTGTTACCGAAGGAATGGAGCGTTGAAAGCGGAGAATTAACACCAACATTGAAGCTGAAACGCAAGATCATTTTAGAAAAGCATAAAGAAGAAGCGGCAGGTTGTTTTCCTGAAGAACACCAGGAATAAGTCAAAAAGCAAAAGTGTAAAGTCAAAATAATCTAAATTGATGTTCTGGAAGAGTAAAGATAAGATATCTAAATCCTTTGTAAGGGAACTTGATAAGACAATGAGTTTCCCATATGCTGAAAGACATTGTTGGCTTTAATGCTTGTGAGAAAATAAGAACCAATTAAATATACAAGATATTCAATTGCAAAAAGATGCTGAAGGTTTTTCTTTGAAGGTAAAAAGCAAACGGGTAAAGTAAAAAACAAATTCAATCATTTTGACTTTTGCCTTTTTATTTTTGAATTAGATTGTGTCTTTCGTTTTCTCCATCATCTGTGCCAGAAAGTCTCTCGCTCTGAATAATTGAGCTTTTACGGTTCCTAATGGAAGATTAAGTTCGTCGGCAATTTCTTCATAGCTCAACTCTTCGAAGTAGCGTTTTTCCACCAATTCCCGGTAACGCGGTTTCAACTTACTCACCAAAGTACGCATGTGCTTTACTTTCTGATTGTGAACCATGCTTTCTTCCGGGTCAAGCGTGCTCGATTTGGCATCGATTCGAATACTTTCGCCGTCGTCGTTGGTATAACCCGTATCCATTGAAGTCAATTTCACTCTTTTCTTGCGAATGAAATCGATACAATTGTTGGAAGCAATTTTAAATAACCAGGTAGAGAAGGCGTAGCTTGGTGAATATTGATCCAGTCTACTGAATGCTTTTCCGAAAGCTTCAATCGTAAGATCATCGGCATCATCAGCATTTCTGACCATTTTCATCATCATGAAATAGATGGATTCCCGGTAGCGGTCCATTAAAGCGGCATACGCAGCCTGATCTCCCAATCTTGCCTGATCTACCAGAACCAAATCGGCTTTTGCCTTGTCTGATAAATGTTCACTAGCTATTTCCATGACGCGTTCTTTTTTTGCAGCGTTGAATAGTAGAATAACGGCAAATAAAGAACATACAACATGTCGAGCAGGGGAAGCAAACCAACAAAACCTTTACCGCTTAAGCGATTGAAACATTTTCCAAGTAGCCACCATTTTACTGCAAGAACAAGCGTAAATCCTCCAAGAGCGTGAATCCACCACTGTGCTTTCGTTAACAAAATAACAAACGAAATCATCAGTAAAAGCAATGTAAGCGGATAGATTCCTAACATCAGTTTTTTAATAACCTTATATCTTGGGGATGTGCTGTAATGACGGCGCTTCTGAATGATCAGTGTTTCCCATGATTTCTTGCCCTCACTGAACATGAAACTTTCAGGGTGCAACTGAATAGTATAATTTCTCTTTTTTGCCGCTTCCTGAACAAAAAGGTCGTCATCACCGCTTGGCAATGAATAATGCGATTTGAATCCGCTAACACTATTGAAAAGCGTTTTCGTATAAGCCATATTTCGCCCAACACCCATGTAAGGAATTCTGTTCAGCGCCAGGGAACAATAATGGATCGCAATCATGATCGTATCGAAACGGATGAGCTGATTGATGAAACCTTTTTCGGCCTGATATGGTCCAACGCCCAGGATAAGCTGGTGTTTGTCAGTAAATGTTCCTGCCATTCGTTTCAGCCATTGGTTGCTCGCCGGACTACAATCTGCATCCGTAAGCAGCAAATGTTCGTACCTCGCTTTTTTAATTCCAAGGGTTAACGGAAGTTTTTTGCTCGCTTTCAAGTGCTTGCTTTTTTCCACTTCCATTACCTGTAAATGCTTATAATCACGTTGTAAGGCATTGAGCAGGTATTTCGATTCATCAATGGATTGGTGATTTACCACCACCACTTCGAATGGTGCCGGATAATCCTGGGATAATAATTTCGGAAGGTTCTCAAATAAATTGTCCGCTTCGTTACGTGCAGCAACTACTATGGAAACAGGAGGAAATTCGGCAGGCAATGGCTTGATTTTGTGGTAAGCTAACTTCCCGAAAAACAGACAGGTGTAGAGAAGTTGTACGAATACCAATCCGAAAAAAGTCCAAAATATAACGGCTACAACCGGCTGGGAAAAATCAGGTACAATTTGCATCTTCACTCAATCAGAGCACAAAGATGGGGCGCTTTCTGAAATACGGCTATCTTTGCACCAGTTATTTTTCAACAACATTACTTATTATAGTGTATGCACTTTGAACTTTGTCATACTGATTCTCAATCAAAGGCTAGAGCCGGTTTACTGCAAACTGATCATGGAACCATAGAAACCCCGATTTTCATGCCTGTTGGAACACAGGGTACGGTGAAGGGAGTTCATCAGCAGGAACTGAGAGACGAAGTTGAAGCTCAAATTATCCTTGGAAATACATTCCACCTGTACCTTCGTCCGGGATTGGAAGTAATGGAAGCTGCCGGTGGTTTGCACCAGTTCATTGGTTGGGAACGTCCGATCTTAACGGATAGTGGAGGTTACCAGGTGTACTCCCTTGCAAAAAGCAGAAAAATTACCGAAGAAGGTGTGCGTTTTCAGTCGCACCATGACGGAAGTTACCATTTCTTTAGTCCGGAAAGGGCAATTGACATTCAACGTACCATTGGTGCGGATATCATCATGGCTTTTGATGAATGTACCCCATACCCATGCGATTACAAATACGCGAAACGGTCCATGCACATGACACATCGCTGGTTGAAGCGCTGTATCTCACAAATGGAAATTACAGAGCCGAAATACGGTTATAACCAGGCGCTTTTTCCAATTGTTCAGGGAAGTGTTTACAAAGATTTGCGCGAAGAATCGGCAACGTTTATTGCTGAACAGAGCGCAATCGGAAATGCTATCGGCGGACTTTCTGTTGGTGAACCTGACGAAGACCTGTACGAAATGACGGATTTGGTTTGTTCTATTCTTCCGAAAGACAAACCGCGTTATTTGATGGGCGTTGGGACTCCGGTAAATATCCTTGAGGCAATTGCTCTTGGTGTTGATATGTTTGATTGTGTGATGCCAAGTAGAAATGCACGTCATGGAATGTTGTTCACTTCAGAAGGAACGATCAATATCAAGAATCAAAAATGGGCATTGGATTTCTCTCCGCTTGATCCGAACGGAACCGCTGGAGTAGACCAGGTGTATACAAAAGCTTACCTGCATCATTTGGTAAAAGCGAAAGAAAATTTGGCGATACAAATTGCAACAATTCATAATTTGGCGTTTTATTTGGCGTTAGTAAAAGAAGCCCGAACCAGGATTTTGGACGGAACATTTACTACGTGGAAAAACGAACAGGTAAAAAAACTGGGACGAAGAATATAAATGCTTCCGATACTCGATAAATATATCATCCGAAAGTTCCTTTCAACATTCTTTTTCATGTTGGGAGTGATCATGTTGCTTGCAATGGTGTTCGACCTTTCGGAACGTTTGGGAGAGTTTATTGATAACCAGGCGCCATTATCAGATATTATTTTCGGTTATTACCTGAATTTTATCATTTTCTATGGCAATACCTTTTCATCGCTCATTATTTTCATTGCTGTAATTTGGTTTACGGCTAAAATGGCGCAAGAAACGGAGATTATTCCTATGCTGTTTATGGGCCGCCCATTTACGCGGATCTTACGTCCGTATGTGATTGCGGCAACTGTTCTTACCATATTTTCCCTGATTCTGAATCACCTGGTGATTCCACGCTCGAATCGTGTTCGTCTGGAGTTTGAAGAACAGTATTACCGCGATAACCTGGTGGTGGAAAATTACAATGCCGAGTTTCCGGGAAATCAATTTGTTCATTTTGGGGTTTACCTGGCAGCGGAAAACAAAGTAACCGATTTTGAGATTCAGCAGTTTGATGATAAGCAGCATTTGGTGCATTTTCTGAAAGCAAGGTACGCGGTTGGACAGCCGGGAACGAACAACTGGAAATTGATCGATTATTACGAGAAAACTATTGAACCGCCGCGTAAAGTGAAAAACGAACAAGGCGAGTGGGAATGGCTTTATCCGAAGCAGAAAATTGTTGAACGACGCGATAAAGACACCATTTTCCCTTTCAAGATCAACGAAATGGCTATTCGTGATAACCAGGCAGAAGCCATGACCTTTACGGAGCTTCGGGATTTTATCGACAAGGAAAAGAAAAAAGGAAATCCGAATATCCCGGCTTACGAAATTGAATTGCATCAGCGAACGAGTTATCCTTTTGCAACCTACGTTTTAACCCTGATTGCGGTTTCTGTGGCAAGCCGGAAAAAACGCGGTGGAATCGGGATCAATCTTGCAGTAGGATTCATCTTTGTTTTCATTTACATTTTCGCGATGAAAGTGACGACTGTTGCAGCAATCAAAGTTGGCTTTCCACCAATAGCAGCCGTTTGGATTCCGAATGTGATCTTCGGAATAATGGCTTATTTCATGTATCGCCTGGCTCCGAAATAGGACTAATAAAAATCACTAATAAATCAAATGACAAGCGAACGAAAAATTGGCATCCTGACCTTCTTATCTTTGGCCGCTGTGCTTGCACAAATGCTGATCTACCGTAAAACATTTATCAATTTCTGGATCCCGTTTTCTATCTTTTTAGGAGGTGGATTCCTGCTTTTTACCCTGTTACGGAAAAGTATCAGCTATTATAGAAAAACGGAACATTCGTTTATTCTCCAGTCGTTCCATGGAACAATCATGTTCGGCGGAATAACGGTTTTACTCTTTATGGGACTGAACTATTACGTTCCTACCGGGAAAAATCACGTGGTTGAAATGAAAGTACTGGAAACCGGTTCCCTGAATTCAAGACGTGGGTGTGACAGTCCATATGCTATTGTGCATTACAATGGAATGGAAAAGCAGTTGGTATTTCCTTGCAATACAGATCTCTTTGAAGGTCAAAAGATCCGTGTTTCTTTGAATAGAGGTCTTTTTGGATTTTTGATAGTGGAACAAATGACATCCATTATCACTTCGAGAGAGCAAGAAATAATACGAAAGGCTGGTCCTGAAGGTCAATACCAAAAACTGTTAGATGCCGCTGAATCCAAACTCGATGAAGGCGATACCACAAAAGCAATTGACTATTTGAACAGGGCAATTCAGTTGAAACCATCCGATAAGGAGGTAAGAAAACGCCTAGCTGAGATTTTGGAAGATTAAAGTTAATTTTGTTCCCAGAAAAACTCCGTCACATCAATGCGCTTACCAATCATCTTCTTTTTCCTTTTAGCTGTAAATTGTTCGTTTGCTCAAATTGTCAATATTGAGAACAAGCGTATTTACGACGATACCTCAGGATGGAGTGGAAGTTTGGACGCTTCTGTCAGTGCTGCCCAAAATGATGAATTGTTCTATTCAGCAGGATTTCGTCCGCGGGTACAGTATAAAACAAGGAAGAATTATTGGTTCCTGCTCTCCGATTTGAGCTATGCGGGTTCTCAAACAAAAACCTACGCCAATTCCGGGATGAGCCATTTACGTTATGCACGTCGGTTAAACAACGGACCTTGGAAATGGGAAGCTTACACCCAGGTGCAATACAACGAATTGTTGAATCAAAAGCTACGAGCGCTCGGAGGAACCGGTTTGCGTTGGAAATTTGTGGATACAAATAACGTTCGCTTTTTTGTCGGAAGCTCTCTCTTCTACGAGTACGAAGAATTACAGGATGAACACATCATCAACGAAGCGGTTCGTTGGAGCTCTTACCTGAGCTGGATGATCAACCTGAAATCCGGGTTTTACTTTACAGCAGTAAGCTATGTTCAGCCGAATATTCAGGATTTCGCAGATGTGCGCTTTTCCGGACAATATTCGCTTGGAATGGCAGTTGCCAAACACCTCGATTTCCGCTTTGAACTGAATGTTTATCACGATAGCCGTCCGCCGGTAAATGTGCGGCAATTTGTGTTCGGTTCTTCCGCGGGATTAAGGCTTCGTTTGGGAGAATGATTGGAATTCTGGTGTCTACTGGATTTTTAGATGTTTGGATATCCGGACATCCAGACATCTAGATGTTTAGTGATAGCCCTGTAATCACTGCATTTTTAGCTCCAATCCACCCACCATCACTCTGCAGTGCAAAATACCCAATAGTATCCGTAACCACCATCAACTTTTGCCATTCCAATTCCAACATACTTGCTCGATTTATTGAACATGTTGGCGTAATGTCCCGGACTATTGAACCATTGCTGGTAGGTACCTTCCGCAGTTGAATTGCCCGCTGCAATATTCTCGGAGTTAACGAAAGTGGAAGAGTAGAATGAGCGAATCCGGTCAAAAGTATCACCAACTTCTACGAGTTTTCCGTTTTTTCGGTCGTAACTGTTGTGATCGAAATAGTCCTGTGTTCCCATATCCGTGGCGTGGTATCTTGCGGCGCGGGAAAGATCTGCGTTCCAAACCAACGTATCCATTTTTAAACGCTTCCGTTCTTTGTTGATCATGATCAGCAATTCTTTCTCACTTTTGGTGTCGAATACCGGAACGTTCTCTGTCCCTTTCGGCATGCCGAAAAAAGCGATATTTCCGTTCGTAGTTGCGACTTCTTTTGTTTCTGCCTCAACTCCCTCAATCTCGGTTTCAACTGGTTTTACTTCTGTTTTTGTTACTTCAACAGATTTCTTAGGCTTGAGCGAACTCCCGGCGTATTTGTTCCATTTAGTATCGAGTTGTTTGATATTGGAATTCAGGTTTCCATCATCCAATTCTACACGGATCTCACTTGCGCGGTCAAACAGGTAAGCTTGTACCGTGTCCCACTGAATGTGTTGTTTCAGCTCTGTGGAGGCGTTTTTATCGAAGTAGTTGGCGTAATCAATGGCTTTGATCATACGCGAATTTTTCGATTTCACCTTTGTTTGCTGCTTTGCGTCTTCCAATTGAATTTTCATTGCAAAGAAGTAAGGACTTTCTTCGTTCGGAAAAAGGTTCATTAAGGTTCTGCATCTGTCGTAACAACGTTCCTGATTCTTCCGGTAAAGTTTGTCCAGGTAATTGAAACTCCAGTCGGAAGCAAATGAACTGGCTGCAAATAGCAAAAATGATAAGGAAAGAAACGTTTTCATAGTGTGGGTTTCTTTGCCTAACGAAGCAACTTATGATAGTTACATCTTAATGAATTGAACCTGATGAAAATAGCGCAAATGCGTTATCAATATTTATTGGTCAATTTGAGTATCATACTTTGGCGAGAAAAAGGACTGACTGAGCTAAAATTTGCTGTTACCAGGTACCGCTTTGAGAAAGTAGTAATTCAATTGGCGTGTTTGTTTCGTAAAGCAGCCATTGATAACCACTAAGATGGTCGTCACAAAAGGGAGCCAAATAACCGAGCAAGTTTTCATAACTTTTAACCGTGAGGTTACAGATAAAATCTGTTCCATTGAGTTTTTCAATCCCTCTATCTTCACTGGAAATATGGAAAATTAGCCCACAGTTGATTTGTTCAATGAATTTCAATTCAGATAGATCAAGAGGGTTTCTGTTTTCAATAACAATTTGCTGGATTCGATCACGAAACTGAATAATTTCTTCTAGTTCGAAATCGAAAAGACGAATTAAACTATCGGTTGGATAATTGATGTTACTTAAATATTCTGCTTTCATCTTCTACATTCTCAATTAAAACTTTCCATTAGAAAAAGAGAACGGAAAATCCGCCGGGACAAAAGTCCTGTTTATAGGGTTCTTGCTCATTTTAAACTCAAGTACCGCTCCTTTTTGTAAAGCAGAATGATTGATGTACAACTTCGAATAGTTCTTCTTGTTCCAGGTGGTGGAAGAAACGTAACGGCTCTCCGAAGAATTGGCAGGAGCATTGATAACCACCTGCTTTCCGTTTTCCAAATGAATGACCGCTTTTTTGAATAAAGGTGCGCCCAAAACATATTCGTCGGTTGCCGGACAAACCGGATAAAACCCGAGTGCAGAGAAAACGTACCAGGCAGAAGTTTGTCCATTGTCCTCGTCGCCGCAATAACCATCGGGTGTTGGTTTGTATAATCGGTTCAATACTTCCCGCGACCAGTATTGCGCTTTTTCCGGAGCTCCGGCATAATTGTACAAGTAGATCATGTGCTGGATCGGTTGGTTTCCGTGCGCATATTGTCCCATGTTGGCAATTTGCATTTCCTTGATCTCGTGGATCATTCCGCCGTAATAACTATCGTCGTAAACCGGGGGAAGGCTGAATACCGAATCCAACTTTGCCACAAATTTTTCTTTTCCGCCCATCAGGTCAATCAAACCCTGAACGTCATGAAAAACCGACCAGGTATAATGCCAACTGTTACCTTCGGTAAAAGCGTCTCCCCATTTGAACGGATTGAAAGGCGATTGAAATTCACCATTCTCATTCTTTCCACGCATCATCCCTGTTGAAGGGTCGAACAGGTTGCGGTAGTTCTGGCAACGTTTGGCGTAAAGGTCAATTTCTTCCTGCGGACGATTTAACGCTTTTGCCAACTGGTAGATCGCGAAATCGTCATAAGCATATTCCAGTGTTCGGGCCGCATTTTCGTTGATTTTTACGTCGTAAGGAACATAACCCAGTTTGTTGTAGTACTCAACACCTTCACGACCAACTGCGCTCATCGGACCTTCGTTATTTGCACCATGAAGCAGAGCTTCGTATAACTTTTCGATATTGTAACCGCGTAACCCTTTGACATAAGCATCGGCAACTATGGAAGCAGAATTGTTTCCTATCATAATATCTGCAAAGCCCGGGCTCGACCATTCAGGCAGGAATCCACCCTCCAGGTAATCGTTCACCAAACCTTCCTGCATTTCTTTGTTGATCTCGGGATAGACCAGGTTCAGTAGTGGATAAAGCGCCCGGAACGTGTCCCAGAATCCGGTTCCGCCGAACATTTTCCCGGGAAGGATTTGTCCGTTGTACGGACTCCAATGCATTTCTTTTCCATTCGCATCGATCTCGTAAAGTTTATTCGGGAAGAAGAGGGTTCGGTACAGACACGAATAAAAGGTTTGCATTTGCTCTTCGGTTCCACCCGAAACTTCAATTTTCCCCAGTTTATCGTTCCATGCTTTTTCAGCCATCAGTTGAAGCGTTTCAAACCAAAGAACTCCGATTTCACGCTCAAGGTTAAGCGCAGCCTGTTCTTCCGAGATAAAGGAAGAAGCCACTTTCAGATGAACTCGTTCGCCTTTTTTCGTCTTGAAACCGATTACCATTCCTGAATGATTCGATTTTGATTCCTCTTTCGCTCCGATCAATTTTCCATTTTCAGCAGTAGTGTAAAAGGCAATGTCCTTGTCGACATAGATCACGAAGTAGTTCTTGAAATTGGTGAGTTTTCCACGTGCATAGCGGGTTGTATAGCCTACAATTTTTCGTTCTTCCGGATAAACTTTGATATACGAACCACGATCCAAAGCATCGATTATAATAAAAGAGCTGTCACTTTCCGGAAAAGTAAAACGAAACATAGCGGCACGTTCAGTCGGTGTGATTTCTGTTGTTACATCGCAATCGGCGAGATAAACACTGTAGTAATGCGGCTTTGCAATTTCAGTTTTATGTGAGAACCAGCTTGCACGAGAGTTTTGATCGAAAACAGGTTTTCCGCTTCCGGGCATGATGGCAAACTGACCGTAATCGTTCATCCATGGTGAGGGCTGATGGGTTTGTTTGAACCCGCGAATATGATCGGCATCGTATTGGTAAGCCCAGCCGTCGCCCATAATGTTTGTCTGCGGTGTCCACATATTCATTCCCCACGGCAACCCGATTGCAGGATAAGTGTTTCCATTGGAAAGTTCCATTTTGGAATCCGTTCCCATCAGCGGATTGACATAATCCACAGGTTTTTTCTGCGCGAAAATGGAAAATGGAAGAAGTACGAAAAGAAATCTCTTTATCATGAACATAAAGATGTAAGTTAAAAAGATTTTAGAAAACAGGGATTAGAAATTAGAGAACAGGTAGTAATGAATTAAGATCATTTCCTGTTCTCTAATCTCTATTTCTATTCACTTTTTAAACAAACAACAAAACCAGCGTCAATACAATTCCTCCAAGAGTAAAAAGCATTCCGCGTTTAAAAATATTCGTTTTCGGCATATACATCCAGAATGCAGAGATGACGAAGAACAAAAGCGAAACGCCGAAGAAAATGTTCAGGTAATACAAAGGATCTTCGGAACTTGCTTTGTGTAAATGCGTCATTTTATCCAGCACGTATGGCAATTCCATACTTCTGATGTGAGCAACGCCGTTTGCCTTGTTGTAATCCCCGTTTCGAAAATAAACCATGTTTCCTTCCTCGCGCTCTATTTCAAAGCGGCGTAGCTCAAGTGCTTTTCCGATCTTATCATTTTCGAGACCCGCTGCAGTTTTCACTTCTTCCGTAACTTCGGATTTGAGAAAATCGGTATCTCTGAAGATCAGTACAATTCCGCTGATCGCATAAACAGCCATAATTCCGGCAAGAAAAAATCCAAGGTAGCGGTGCAGAACCCGCATTTTAAGTGATGTGTTATTCATGGTTTAAAATTAGCTGAAAAGATTGGTCACTGAATGCTTGCGCTGAATCGAAGTGCCAATTTTCAATTATTTAAGTCGTTCAATTGCCTCGTCCATACTTACAAAATTCTCTTTTGAATCGATGAGTGGTGCATAAGGGTAATCACCAAACAGATTCGAGAGTTGATTGATGCCGAAAACGCTTTTTGTGTAATGATTCGAAATGATGACCATGCACGCGTTGTCTTCCACCAAATGGGCATAACAACCTGTGTTTCCATGCCACCAACCGGTGTGGAAAACGAAAGTGGATTTCCCTTCTTCCTCACGCAAACGGAAGCCTAAACCATAATTGCTTTTCCCTGGTTTTTCGTAACTGTAACCACGCATCATTTCTTTCTTCATTTTCGCTGAAAGGAAATTGTCTGAATAAAGTGCTTTATCAAGGAGGAAGAGGTCGCGGGCGGTTGTGTAAAGGTTCTTATCACCGTAAACAGCGTCGAGTGTATTGTATTCCTGGAATTCCTTTTTTGAATTGTAAGACAGCGCCGCATTTTTCGGAAGAACCGTATCCGATGCGATGAAGGAATGCGTCATTTTCAGCGGGTCAAAAAGTTCTTTCTTTACGAATTTTGGAAAAGGTGTTTTTGTGACTTCTTCTACGATCAGCGCAAGCAGTGCATAGTTGCTGTTGCAGTAAGAGAAGTGTGTTCCCGGTGGAAAATAAAGCGGGTAATTGTATTTCTTCAGCAAGCGCAAAACGCCTTTCGTACTCAGCATGTTGTTCTTCGGAAGCAGGCTGTCGGGGAAATAAGCGTAATTCGGAATTCCAGATCTGTGGTTTAGCAAATGACGAACCTGTACGTCGGGATAAGGAAAGTCTTTGAGGTATTTTGTCACCGGAACATCTAGTTGAATGAGTTTTTTATCTGCCAGACGCAGAACGGTCACTGCTGTAATTACTTTTGAGATAGAGGCAACGTGAATCGGGGTTTCTTTACTGATCTTCAAGCCTGTTTTTTCATTTGCTGTTCCTAAGTATCGTTCGTAAACAATCTTTCCGTTCTTTGAAACAAGCACCATTCCGTTGAAGTTTTGAAAAGGTACAACGGTGTTGAAAAGCTTGTAAAGTGAATCCTTCAGCTCTTTTGCGGTACTGTCTGAAATTAAGGGGAATTTGTACGCGAATGAGTCAACAACTTCAGCCTTTTTTTGTTGCTGGTCTGTTTTGTTTTCAGAGCTTTCACATGAAGTTGAAATTGCACAAAGCAAGGGGAATGTAATGAGGATGATGGTCCAAATCGTTTTCATTCCGCAAAAATACAGATTTTGTTGCACGACGTGAATCATTATTCGCCCCGACGGATTTCATTATCTTTGCATCATGCGTTGGCTGAGAGATTTTTTTGTTTGGTTACTGGTTATTCCGGTAAAACTTTACCAGTGGCTGATCTCACCAATTCTGCCAAACGCTTGCCGTTATTCTCCTACATGTTCTGAGTATGCTATTCAGGCACTTCGCATTCATGGTCCGTTTGTAGGTTTGTGGCTGGGTACCAAACGTATTCTTTCCTGTAATCCCTGGGGAGGCATGGGCGATGATCCCGTTCCCGAGAAAGGAAAATGTTCCTGTAAATCCAACTAAACTCTTCCCGCAAAGACGCAAAGATTGATTTCATTCGAAATCAGCGAACGTGACTTTTCCGAAATTTTTCGCGGTTTCTGTGGTTGATTCCGTAATTACTTCTCCTTCTTCAGTGATGTCACGACAATTCCAATCGGTACGGGTTGACTGAAACAGGTACCAGTTGTTCTTTTTAGGATTGTAATTAAAAATATGCTCGTATGCAGTTCTGTCGCAGGCACCATAGAGCAGGTTGAATGTGATTATTCCGTTTTCAATGGAAATGCCCTGGTACGGATCACCAACTCCACCGCCGCCACATTTTGTACATCCAATGATGCTTTTGTTGCTTGAAACAATGTAATATTCACCGTTTTTTTGAGTGAGGAAGACGGTAATACGGTCGATGGCCAATTCGTTTTTTTCATATTCGGCTTCTTCCACGTTTCTCTCCAAAAGAGCGATACAATCCGATTCCCCATCCATGTTGATTTCCCCTGCGATGGTATCGATTACATAGTAACTGGGGAATTTGGACAAAAGCAAAGGTTCTATTCGTTCAAAAGCATTTTGACTTAAAAAGACTTCATTTTCTGACTGAGCATCAACAAAAATAAAGGTGAAGAAGATGGTAATTAAAGCAAGCAGGTAAGAAAGTCTCATATCGTGAAATTGCGAAATATTTATGACAACAAAAAACGGGTTCCTTGTTACCGGAAACCCGTTTGTCACCTAATTATCGCTACTTATTAAACACTCTTGAATAAAGAGTATACCTAACTAAAAGGGGATTTTGACCCGGATCGTTATCCGTTCAGTCCTGAATATAGTTCTTGTTTCAATACGAATTATTCCTGATTAATACTTGGACGGTTTGAAGGAATGAATAGTCGTTTTTATGAAACGGGTTCAGCTGGTTCTAAAAAAAAGGCGGTTCTTTTTAGAACCGCCCTTCGAATTATTTGGAAGCAATTAAGCTTTCACCAACTGCAGGTCGCCACGTAATTTTACGTCTTCACTCACTAAAACACCTCCTGTTTCCAAAGCCGCGTTCCAGCCTAACCCGAAATCTTTACGGTTAATTGTTGATTCAAAGCTGAATGCTGCTTTTTCATTTCCCCATGGATCTTTTGCTGTTCCGTGGAATTCTACATCCAGTTCAATTGGTTTTGTTACACCGTGCATAGTGAAATCACCAGTGATCTTCCCACTTTTGAATTCATTTGCCGTAGCGTTGAACGTAATCGTAGGATGATTTTCCACATCAAAGAAATCCGCACTTTTCAAATGTCCGTCGCGTTGTTCGTTACGCGTATTGATCGAAGCAGCCTGTATAGTTGCATTGATCTTTGCATTGTTCATAGAATCCCCCTCTGTTTCGATAGAAGCTTCTACATCATCAAAAGTTCCGTTAACCTTCGTAAACATCATGTGTTTTACGCTGAACCCTACTTCACTGTGTGTTGGGTCAATTACCCATTTTGTTGTACTCATAATTTTGTTTTTAGATTGTTTTATAAAAAATTCCGGATAGGACGAATCATCATTACTTGTTAATCACGAAATCTGTTAATTCCTTTCTAACCTTCTTGTTGTGTTGTGTAGCATCTTCCTGGGAACGGTATCCTAATGCCAACATTACTACTGCGGTTTTATCCGTTAAACCCAAAACTTCATTTACCGCTTGCGGATTGAATCCCTCCATCGGCGTGCTGTCTATTTGTTGAATTGCAGCTTCAGCCAATCCGAAACCTAAACCAATGTATGCCTGTTTCGCGTTCCAGCTGATCGTTTGCTCTTCATCCAGGTTGGCAATTGCCCCGTTAATGTATTCTGCGAAACCGTTTAGTGCTGTTTTTTCTACTGCTCTCACTTCAGAAATCCTGCTCATATAAGAATCAACTGCTTCCGAATCCAGTTTCTTTGGAACAACAAATATCAACAGATCCGAAGCCTCAGTAATTTGCGGCTGGTTGTATGACGCAGGACTCAATTCTTTTCTTAACGTTTCAGAGGTTACACGAACCACCTGGTAAGGCTGTAAACCGTAAGCGGTTGGAGCGTGATTGATTGCGTCAAGTACTGCGTTTACTTGTTCTTCGGATAGTTTCTTTGTGCTATCGTATCTTTTTGCGGCGTATCGCCATTGCATTGCATTTGCCATTTTTGTAAGGTTTGCCTTCGGCTCCGCTCAGTCACCATGGATGATTTCTATAATTATTGAGCGTAGTCGAGATATTAATAATTAATCGTTAACGGAACTTCCATTAACAATAGGGTAGAACCCTTTTTTATATCGAGAACAACAGAAGTGCTTTCCACAATTCCAATTGCGTCTCTTTTTTTCAATGTTTGATTTGCTACCGAGCTTTCACCTTCTACCTGCATTACGAATAATCCATTAGACGGGTCGTTCAGTTTGTATTCCACTTGTTTGTCTTCCGTGAATTTTCCCATGTTGAACCACGCATTCTGGTGAATCCAAACATTGTCGTCTTCTGCATTCGGAGAAAGGATCTGCGCAAATTGGTTGTTCATTTTCGTTTCATCAAGCGGACGCTGATCGTATCTTGGTTCATGTCCTCTTTTATCCGGGAATAACCAGATCTGGAAAAGCGTCAGGTCTTCTGAGTTGCTCGGGTTGGTTTCGGAATGCTGGATTCCTGTCCCGGCGCTCATTACCTGAATTTCCCCGGCTTTTACGATCGCCTGGTTTCCCATTGTGTCCTGGTGACGAATAGAACCACTTAACGGAATGGTGATGATTTCCATGTTGTCATGCGGGTGTTGCCCGAATCCCATTCCTGCGGCAACTCTGTCGTCGTTTAAAACGCGCAGAACACCGAAGTTCATTTTTTCAGGGTTGTACCAGGAAGCGAAGCTAAATGTGTGATGGGCATCTAACCAACCGTGATTGGCATGTCCTCTTTCGTTTTCCGGATAGAATATTGTTTTCATATTGTTTGTAGTGCATTTGAGCGTGCTACATGACAAAGGTATAAATTATTTTTAATTAGTTACCATGGTAAATATATTTTAAGATTTTTTTTGATTCGATTAATTGCCAATAATATTGGGTTAGCAGTAAAACAGGGGGAAAGCTAAGATAAGACGATAGTGTTAAATTCTGAAACTCTTTTTTGTTTTTTAACTCCGGCTTTCGTAACTTTCTCATGAACTCGCTATTCTTTCCACATAACTGCAGTGCAATCGATCCTTTGCACCTGATCGAGATGAACTAAATGGTCATTAACATCTGAGTTATGAAAAAAGTATTCCTATTAATTATTACTGCTGTTACCTCTTTACATTTGACAGCGCAGGTCAAGATCGGCGATAATCCGAATACGATCAATGCCAACTCCATGCTTGAACTGGAAAGCACCAACAAAGGCTTTTTACCTCCCAGAGTTCAATTGAACAGTCTTACAAGTACAGCTCCAATGACGGCAACCATTGCTGAAGGAACTATGGTTTATAGTGATGGCGGAACACTTCCGGATGGCTATTACTACTGGAATGCGACGCGATGGGTGATGCTGAGTACTGCCCGCGACAATTTTGTCCGTGTGCGTACCGCGGCTGATTTCCCGGCTCCGGTTGCTGGTGTAATTAATCTCGTTTCGGGTATAGAATATGAGATCAACGGAACTATAACCCTTTCAAATTCTATTAACCTGAACGGATGTACTGTAAAAGGTGATGATTCAGCGAATGACAAATTGGTTTACACAGGAACAGGAGCGCTCTTCAGCGGAAGTATGACAGGAAACCTTCGTTTGCTGACCCTGACTTCACCTTCGGGTAGTATTTTCAATATCAATGCAGGATCAACCGCTCAGAACATGATCGTACAAAACTGTTTCTTTTTAGGTTGTAATAGTGTAGGCACCATTGCAGGAGTAGGAGGTACGGTGTTCTTTTCAACGGTAGCCTATTTTGTCAACACCAATGGGATCACTTTCCAGAACGACAACAACGTGATCATGAACCACACACTTTGGGATGTTTCCAATTCCAATATCTATGAACGTTTCATAGGAGCTTTTAATGTGATACAGATTCTGGGTGGTGACCGAGTGACAACTTCGGCTAACAGTGCAACAGCACTTCAGATCAGCGGAATTACCTCCCTGAATGCCGGATCGGCTAAAGTGATCATGTTCATTGGTACAGGAACATACGTTTCGGGAACATTCACCAATGCCTGGGAAGTTGAATCTACAGGTTTGAGTACACAGAAAGATGATGTTGCCGGTGGTAACATGTATATTACCACACCGGTGATGACCACCTTTGCTGCAATCAATACTCCCGTGAAGGTATTGGGAACCACAACATCCTCAAGCCTTTTCCGTATGACGCATCCTGCCAACAACAGGTTACAATATGGCGGAAGTAAAACACGGACTTTTACAGCAACCGGTTCTATGAGTATCACGCAGTCGAACAATAACAGGTATTTCTCATTTTACCTGGCAAAGAACGGTGTGATTATTCCGGAATCGCGGCAGGATATAAAAGTAGTGAGCAGTACAGACCAGGTTTCATTGACTATCACTTCCCGTGTGGTGCTTGCTCCCGGGGATTATGTGGAAGTTTGGGTAGCTAACCAGACGTCAACCACCGATGTGACGGTTCAAACGATGAATCTTTCGATGGAATAAAAGCACTGGCTATGAAAAATTATATTATCATATGCGTATTCCTGCTATTCCGGGTTTCAGATGTCGCAGCGCAGCTCACGAATTCCGGGAATATCCGGACGTTTACGGGGGCTAATGTTACCATTTATGGCGACGTTGCCAATAATGGTGCAATTGTAGATTCGGGACTGCTTATTACGCTGGCAGGTTCCAATCTTCAGTCTATAGGTGGAAGTTCAATTACCACTTTGAATAACCTGAGATTGAATAACAGCAGTGCCTCCGGTGTAACATTGAATCGAACACTGTTTGTTCGCGGTTTGTTAACTTTTTCCGATGGCTATCTCAATACTACGCCGGCAAGTATTTTGTCAATGACAGCTACTTCTTCCGTGACAGGTGCCAGTAACAACAGTTTTGTGTCCGGACCTGTAATCAAAACAGGAAATTCGGCTTTCGTTTTTCCAACGGGAAAGAATGTGTCGTATGCACCCATAGCTATTGCAGCTCCTGCGCTGATCACGGATCAATTTACGGCGGAATACTTCCAGGTTTCACCTAATGCGCTTTATAGTGTCTGGAGCCTTGAAGCTGGGATAGACCATGTTTCGCAATGTGAGTATTGGATGCTTAACCGCACTACCGGAACATCGGACGTTGCTGTAACTTTGAGTTGGGAAACCGCTCGTAGCTGCGGAGTGAATGACTTGCCAGATCTTCTTGTTACAAGATGGGATGGCTTGCAATGGACAAATAAAGGAAATGGCGGAACAACAGGAACCGCAGCTTTAGGAACTGTCGTTTCTTCTGCTCCTGTTACAGGGTTCGGTCCCTTTACACTCGGTTCTTCTACGGGAGATAATGCATTGCCGGTTGAACTTCTTGCTTTCAGTGCACAATGTGAGGAAGAACAAGTGGTTTTGCGCTGGAGTACGGAAAGTGAATTCGATAACGATTATTTCACAGTTGAGAGCAGCCAGGACGGTGTAGAGTGGAAGAATACTGCTTTTGTCGAAGGAGTAGAGTGGAAGAATACTGCTTTTGTCGAAGGTTCAGGCACCACGGTGATACCAACGAACTATTCGTGGACGGATATTTCCAACCCCGGTCGCGATATGTACTACCGGCTTTCTCAAACCGACAACAACGGAACGTTGACAATGCACAATACGGTTTACCTCGAAAATTGTATTTCCGGTCCGGATAACGACGTAAGTATTTATCCCAATCCGACAGGAAGTCTCGTTAACATTCTGACCAACGAAAAAATACTGGAAATAAGTGTGACAAATCCCGAAGGAAAAGTAATTAATGTGGCATATAACCCGGAATATCATCAGCTGGATTTCAGCACGATGCCCGTGGGTGTGTATATCATACGCATCACAACAATGCCGGGAACTTACATTAAAAAGCTGACTGTCACAAGAGATTGAGAAGTGTGATTACGAGCAAGCGGATCAGATCTTATTGGGTTTGCTTATATATTTATTGCCCTTGATAAAAAATCTCCAGGGCAAGAAGGCATCTTCTCCTGCGTATGCTACACCAACGCGTGGGGTTGAGGCTATTTCCTCAGGTGTATACCGGGTACCGTGATCTTCGATCCAGATTTCTTCCCCGGTCAGGTCTTTTTTGTTGAAGGCACGATCAATTCCCAAAGCCTTTGCAACAGAGCCTGGGCCAGACGAGATAGCGGCTTTGGAGGAAGGCATATTTCGTCGTTTTTCCATTATTTCTTTTCCGATCATCGGTTCCACAGCCCTTATCAATACCGCATGTGGTTCATCTTTCACCGAACTCACAATGTTAAAGAGGTGATGAATGCCGTAACATAAATAAACGTAAGAAATCCCGCCCA
>Ga0307408_100000390_pt1 | contig 39857 bp, 46 predicted proteins | sample 322Cmetagenome_FD_202116 | JGI IMG/M metagenome (GOLD analysis project Ga0307408, IMG submission 202116) | Maize rhizosphere microbial communities from greenhouse at UC Davis, California, United States - 322HYB-C-3 | ecosystem: Host-associated > Plants > Roots > Rhizosphere > Soil | place... | reverse complement strand
GGCGGGGGAAAGGTTCACGGTGATGCGCTTGGGCGGCAGCGACAGGCCGATGGCTGCGATGGCGTTGCGCACCCGCTCCCGGCTTTCCGCGACCGCCTTGTCAGGCAGGCCGACGACGATCAATGTATAAGCGCAAACACTGATTAACGATTGCAGCGTTAAGGTGTTTGAATGGACGCGATTATCTATATCCGCTGGTCGTCGTTGGAGCAGACCAAGGGTGACAGCTATGCCCGCCAAATCAACCGCTGCACCAAATTCTGCGCTGACAAGGGCTACAACGTCCTTGAGACGGTAGTTGACGAGGGCAGGAGCGCCTACACAGGCGAAAATATCCTCACCGGCAACCTTGGTAAACTGGTCGAGCGTTTCGAGCGCAGAGAAGTCCCAGAGGCCACTCTGGTTGTCGTAGAACAGCTAGACCGCCTCACCCGATTGCCTGCGCTTGAGGTCGTTGGCTGGCTCACAAGGGTTTTCCCTACTGGCATTAGATTCGTCACCGCCGACCGTGGCACGATGGTCAGTAGGGCCGCGATGGAGGCCGATCAACTCAGCTTCATGAGCCTCATCTTCGACAGCTTCCGAAGCCATGGCGAGTCGAAGCGCAAAAGCGACCTACTTCTCGATAGCTGGCAGAACCGGCGTAACGATGTCGTAGAAGGTAAAAAGCGGAACATTACCGGGGTTTGCCCGGCCTGGCTCCGATGGGACGAGGAAGCAAATGAGTTCGTCGCCATCACCGATCCTGATCCGCACCTTGACCGCAGGCTGATCATCCAGCGCATCTTCGATGAGCGCGATGCAGGTGTCGGACACGCAATCATCGCCCGCAAGCTGAACGAAGATGGCATCCCGTCGTGGGGCGTCGGTAAGCGCAAAGCTGATGGCTGGCATCCAAGCTATGTCTACAAAATTCTTCACAACCCTGCTGTGATTGGAGAATTTCAGCCGCGCAGCAGGCGCAAGGGTGAAGTGACCGGGACAAAGATGGGCCAGCCCATTCCCGACTATTACCCTCGGATAATCTCGCCAGCGCAGTTCGAGCGCGTGTCAGCATCGAAGCAGGTCATGAATGTCGGGGGTGGCACAAAGGGCCGGATGAACCTCCTTGCTGGTCTTGTTTACTGCGGCGTGTGTAACCAGCGAATGATCTACTTGAAGAAGGCGAATGCCGGTCGAGCCAGAACCAACCCGAAAACCGGCACGGTGACGATCGATAAGAGCGAGGGCGTCTACCTCAAATGTAGCGGCGCTCACCGGGGCCACAGGTGCGATCACAAAGCCGCCTTCAATTACCACTGGATCGCGGAGGCCGTCCTAGACAACCTGCTCACCTCAGCACTCCGCGATGTTTATTTCGAGCAGCGCAGCGTCATGATCCAACTTGCCGACCAACTAGCTAGTGCTAGACGCGAATTGGAACGCTTTGAAGCGCAAGCGCAGACTGCATTGGATATGACGCTCGATCCGGCGTTCAAGCATGACCAGCGCGTCAAGCAGCGGTACATCGATGTAGGACGCCAAGCAGACCAACAGCGTGAACTCGTCAATGCACTGGACGAAAAGCTGTCACTCTCCAAGGGTCAGGTCAGCCCGGCCGAACATCTGAACCGGGTCGCCAGCGTTCGGACATCCATCGACAGTGAAGACGAGAAGGTCAGGGACGCTGCGCGAACGAAGGTCATGGATGCCTTTCAGCGTCTAATCGACCGGATCACATTCAAGCCTGATCGGACAGTCGAGGTATCCGCATTAGCAGGTAGCCTCGGTTGGCAGTTCGATGACAAGGGCAAGCTGGTAAACCGCTTTGATTTGACAGTCGGCCTTCATGAAGATCGGCTTCGCAACGGATTATTGCGCCGGGATAATGTGGATCGGCAGGACATTGCTCAGCAGATTGAGGAAATGAAGAAGCGCAGGCTTGAAGCCCTGTAAAGCCCTGCGATGCTCAAATCCAAAAAGAGCGCCCCAACTACATAGCGGGGCGCTTTTGCGTTCTACGGGCTTCTGAGGGGATCAGTGACGCGGAATTTCACGACATCATCCTCATGCCCCACTTCGATCCGGTAATGCGTCGGGTAACGCTCCACGTATAGCCGATGGCCATCGAACGAGACGCAGAACTCATCTTCCTCAAAATCCGGGCTGCATTCTACTTCTTCAAACATGAAGTCGGCCAGCTTGTTAAGGTCGATATCAGTCTGTGCAAACATGTCGGGCACTCCGTCTTGCGTTGTGCCGTCCTATCAATAGCCTCCTAGTTCAGAAGTCATCCAGTTTCCAGACTACCAGACCAGAAAAATGACTACAGAGCAGACCACTATTTTCTTGCTCTTTTGGCGAAATGGCATTGCATGTCCTTGGGCACAAAGAAAGGAAGTGCCCAATGGATTACCTTAAAATACTACGTCCGAAAGATGCCCAGCAACTTTCACTCAACTGCGAGGCACAGAAGAAGGTTCAGGGAACCACGAGAGAGATCGACTTCAAGCCGGTGGTCAAACTTCATATCCCCATGACCTACTGTATGTGGCTACTCAGTGAACTGGACGATGACGGGATGGCCTTTGGCCTATGCCAGATACATGTCGCAGAGCTTGGCCATGTGTGGTTGCCTGAACTGCTCGACATTGATGTCAAGGGCGTGAAGGTCGTTCAGGACTTGGCGTTCGTGCCCAAGATGACGCTCAGGGAATATGTGGATGCTGCGCGCCGAAACGGCGGGCTTTTGCTGCCCTGATAATAAATAGGAACGTTGGGGTAGCGTTTTCCTAGTTCGCTGCTCCAACGCTCCTTATATTTTGAGTGGACGTCGGAAGCCTCGGTGCAGAACCGGGGCTTCTTTTTGTCACTTGCTGGCAGGTTTCCGATCCAGAGCCGCCTTGATTGCGGCATCTGAAACGCCCTCGCCTTTCAGCTTGGCCTTGATCGCGGCATCATCCATGCCACCACGGCGGAAGCCACCCACGCGAATGTTGAGCCTGCTTTGATCGCTGAACGTGCGGGCGCCTGCACTTTTAGCTGTGCCTTTGATGCCCGCAGGCCCCTCCAGAACAGCATCCAGTTCCCCGGCAGCAACGGACTGCTTCAACGCGCCGACGAAGTCAGAGAAACGCTCTGAGGGGATATATAGGGTAGTCTCACCGTCGAGGGAAACTGGCGAGCCGTTGAACACGGGGCTGAATTCCACAACATTGTTCTGCGCCTTCCACATTTTGCGACCTTTGGTCGGTTCGGTGGCAAGGAACTGGCCGAGCGCGGTATCAAGGGACTTAGTGAAACGCGACCGCAGCTTTTCAGCAGCGCGGGGATCAGGCCCCTTTTTCTCAAATTCCTTCTTCAGCTTTGCATCCGAGAAGTCTTTCCAGCTTGCCATGCGAACCTCCTGTTATCAGTTGGCAGACTTCCTGCCGCACCGAGGCAAACAAGTCAAAAAGAAAGGGAGGCACAACGGCCTCCCTTGGATTAAAGTGTGCTGCCGCCTTTAAGCGGTCTTCTTCGCCGACCGTGTAGCCCGCAGCTTATCGCGGCGTTCTTCCATCCCCTTGTCGGCTTCCGCCAGTTGAGCGTCGAATTTGCCCTTCTCAACCTCCGACTTATAATGGTTCATGGCCGCATCGAAATGCTCGGCGGGAACAACGACTTTGGTTTCCTCCCCATTGAGCTTCAAGGGCTTGTTACCGATCCGCAATGTCAGGCAGACCTCCTTCTGTCCACGAACAAACCAGCGCCGACCTTCCTTTGTGGGGTTAGCATAGAAGTCCAACTGCCGTTTGATGCCGTCGAGCAAGATCGCCTTTGCGGTGCGATCCTGATTTGCTTCCCCGGCGAACTCTGCCGACTTAGCAGCGGAAACAATCATCGCGGGATTAAAGTTAGCCATTGCATATACTCCGATCTGCGTAGGCAACGTCGCCCACTCCAATCGTATGCGTTCAGGTGATCCGGCAATCATCCACTCTTTGACATTGACAATCAGAAAGATTGGAGGAGCCATCCAACTAAGTAGAGCATGTCCTGCCTAACAACCGTCAAGATCATCTGCGATCCCGATCACGCCAGACTATCCGATGTCGCGGCATGGCTAATAGAAAAGCAAAAGATTGGCCACATAATCATGGCGACGACCGAGTTCGGCATTGACCTATCAACCATGAAGATATGGGTCGATGTCATATGCCGGTTCGTTGACCCAAAGGCAGCAATGGAATTCAAGCTGACTTTCGGCTGACCGCTATGCCCAATCTACCACCCAACTTCAATCATGGCGGCAAGAAGGTGAAGGCCGTTAGGAGCCAGCAATATGTCTATGACCATAACTGGCGCAAAGTCAGAGCAAGGCGATTAGCAGAAGAACCGTTATGCCGACATTGCCACGAGCGCGGCCACATCACACCCGCGACACAGGTGGACCACATCAAGCCGAGAGCAGATGGTGGCAAGGATGTTTACGACAACACACAAAGTTTATGCACCCCATGCCATGCCGCAAAGACAGCGGAAGAGAACCGGAGACGCTTTAGAATCTAATACCTAGCAATTCGCTCTCGAATACCAAGTCGCTTTCATCCCATAGCTGTTGAGCAAACATGATGTTGCCAACCACTTGTGGACCAAGAGCAGCAACGAGAAACAGCGCAAGGCAGATGCTTTGGAACTTAGACATTGTTAACCCTTCCCTCATGAACAACTAGGCCCACTACTTACTGCCGTGCCGCACATCGCGTCTATCAATGACTGCGAAATCTGGTTGACATTGTGAAGCAGCGTGGTTGCCAGACTTACGGAAGGCTTTGGACAGTCTGGCAGTAGATCGAGGGGGCGCCTATTTTTCTGCTCAGGGGCCTCTATAGCAACAACCCCCCAACACAAAAGATGCCAGTGCGAATTAAACAGTTTTGGGGTCAGGCGTGCCGATCCGCAGGGATGCCGGATGGCTTCTATTACTTCGGTCCAGCGCACATCATGTCAGCTTTGGCTCCACCTACGATGCGAGCGAGAAGCTTTGTATCTGTGTCAGCACCGGTGAATTGATCTGACCGGAATAGAACCTGATAGTGCCCCATAAAATATGGCTTCCCAGTGTCGTAAACGTAGCCGATCCCACGATAGTTTGAATTACGCGATGTCAGTTCATACCGGATGACCGAACCAAGACCGGGCACTTCCACATTGCCCCGGAAATGGACAATGTCGGCGTCGCGCACGGGGTCTTGCACAAAAATATCCGTCCATAACTGCCCACCAGAAAAATACAGCGTATCCGTCGAGCCCATTCTAGTTAACTTCTCGCCTACGTTTACCGGCACTGCGATGCCGGGGCGGCATGCGGTATATGGGCCGAAATAATCATGAGGGTAGATCAGCGGCGGAGTCATTGAATTTGCAGGCGACGTTGCCACAGCAATCAGGCCACCCAGCGTCACGCAGAAACATTTGACCAAGTCCAGCATCGTTACAGAGTGCTCTCAGAAACAGGTTGCCGTCAACTTGGGAATCGGCCGCTATGAAGCATCATCGACATGCCTCAACATCGGTCTGATTTCCCGCCGCAATAAATACCTGAATGCAGCGTGGACCCAAGAAGAAATCCATAGAAGAGAAAAAGGCAGTCGGAAGCTATCGCCCTTGCCGCGATGATCCGACCATCATTCTATCCGCGATTGTCATTCCACCCAAGATGCCAGACTATCTCCCTGCTGCGGCTCAGGAGGTATGGCACGAGGAACTTGATCGCGTTACCCAGAGCGGCACCAGCAATCTCGATAGTTCGCTATTCGCAGATTATTGCTGCCTCGCCGCGATTGTCCGCGCTGCCTTCAAGGCTGGCGAAGTGCCCAAGGGCAACCAGCTTGTCGAACTCAGGAAGCAGCGAGAACTTTTAGGCATTGGTGGCGCCCCATCACGAGCGCAGCGCAGCAAGGTTGCCGAACCCGACACCCGCAACGAGTTCGCCAAACTCCTCGGTGAATAACCGATGTGGCTTGAGGGCGACGGTCATTTCACGCGCATCGCTATTAGCTATGCCGAGGGCGTAACCGCTGGCAGCATCCTTGCCTGTCAGCAAATCCGGCAGTCCTGCCAGCTATTCCTCGACGACATCGACGGCGATGAATGGGAGTTCAAGCCCAAGGCGGTCGAACGCGTCTGCAAATTCATCCAGCTTCTACCGCATAGCAAGGGCCAATGGGCCAGCAAACGCGAGACGATCCGGCTTGAGCCGTGGCAGGTATGGGTGCTGGCCGGGATCTTCGGCTTTGTCCATCCTGACACCCAGTATCGCAAAGTCACGGAAGCGCTGCTGCTCATCCCGCGCAAGAACGGCAAGTCCACCTTCGCGGCGGGCATCGCCACCTACATGGCCTTCCTCGACAATGAGGCTGGCGCGGAAGTCTGGATTGGGGCGAACAGCAAGGACCAGGCTGACGCCTGTTTCGAGCCTGCCCGCCAGATGGTGCTGCGCTCTCCACAATTTATGGAGGCCGCTGGCATCGAGGTTCATGCCAAGTCCGTGTTCAGCCCCGGCACCGGCTCCTTCATCCGGTCGATGATCGGCAAGCCCGGCGACGGTTCCAACCCGCATTGCGCGATCTTGGACGAGGCGCACGAGAATGACAGCAGCGAACAATATGACACGATGAAAACGGGCATGGGTTCCAGAACCCAGCCCTTGCTGCTCACCATCACCACGGCGGGCTTCAACGTCGCCGGCCCCTGTCGCCAGCTACAGGTCGATGCCGAACTCGTCCTGGCGGGCATCGTCAACAACCCCAGCCTGTTCACGGCGATCTTCACCATCGACAAGGAGGATGATTGGACGGATTTCAACGTCTGGAAAAAGGCCAACCCCAATTTCGGTGTCAGCATTCAGGAGAATTATCTCCGCAACCAATATGAGGACGCCCTCAACAAACCGGCCAAGAAGGCCGCGCTGCTCACCAAGCATCTCAATGTCTGGGAAAATTCGACAAGCGGCTGGCTGGACATGCGCGCATGGTCGGCATGCCGTTCGGACAAGACACTGGCCGATCTCGCGGGCCTGCCTGCCTTCGCGGCCTATGACGTATCGACGCAGACCGATATTTCCGCGCTCGTCCTGTGCGTGATGGACGGCCAGACGCCCTATTTCTTCCCCTTCTTCTTCCTCCCCGAAGGCGCGGTTCAGGGCAGCAAGAATGCCGATGCCTATCGTGGCTGGTCGAGCGGCGGCCATATCGTCCTGACACCCGGCAATGCGACGGACTTTTCCAGCATCAAGGAACAGTTCGCCAAGCTGGCCAGTCAGCTCCATATCAAGGGCGTGGCTTATGACCCATGGCAGGGGCATCAGTTCGCGCAAGAGATTCAGGATCAATATCCCAGCATTGAAGTCCGAAAGTTCGCGCAGAACATCGGCAACTATAATCCGGTGATGTTGGAATTCGAGGCGTTAGTCGCGGACAACAAGCTGCGTCATAGCAATAACCCCTGCATGAACTGGATGGCTGGCAATGTCAGCATCCGTGCGAACTCAGCCAATCACCTCTTCCCCAACAAGCCCGATAAGCAGCACCACCTAAAGATCGACGGCATTGTAGCCGCACTCATGGCCTATGCCATGAAGATGAATGAACCTGAGTTAGTCACTCCGGGCATCGACTGGCTCTGATCCGGCAAACTGCCCTCCGCATAAATATCAACAATAAAGGAGACGGGCAGAAAACATACATGTCAAAGCTATTAGACTTTCTTACCGGCGGACTTGAGTTCAAGTCTCTCGCGCCAATCAGGCGCAGAACATTAGACGAGATTGGCCGCGCCATTGAGGCCGGACAAGCTGGCAGACTGCTGGACCCCGCCGACAGCAACGCGCTCTATTCAACTGCGGTTCTGTGTATCGTTCGCGTCATTGCAGACGGCATCGCACAGGTTCCGTTCCGACTGCAAAAGAGCGGCACTGGCCGCCGTGGTGAAGATGCTACGGACCACCCCGTCTACGAACTTCTTCGTCATGAACCGAACGAATGGCAGACCTCTTATGAGTTCCGCGAGCAGTTTGCCATCCATGCAGGCCTGACCGGCAACGCCCATATCTTCATCAATCGTGATGGGCGCGGTGTCCCGCAAGAGCTTTATGCCTTTCTGCCCGGCTCAGTGACGACCGTTCAAAACGACGACATGTCGATCAGCTACCGCGTCGCCACCGAAAAGGGCGCGTATATCGACGTTCCCGCGTCGGACATGTGGCACATCAAGGGGCCAAGCTGGGACGGCGTTGTCGGTCTGAATGCTACCAAGCTGGCGCGTGAAGCGATCGGCCTCGCGTTGGCATCGGAGCAATTCGGCGCGAACCTGTTCAAGAATGGCGCACGACCAAGCGGCGTCCTTACCTCTCCCACGAACCTGACCGCAGACCAGAAGGCTGCGCTCAAGAAGGCATGGCAGGATCAATACAGCGGCGTTGGCAACGCCCACAAGACCGCCCTCATTGAAGGCGGCATCACCTTTCAGTCCATCGCGTCCACTGCGAACGAAGCGCAGTGGGTCGAAAGCCGCAAGTTCCAGATTGAAGAACTATGTCGCGCCTTTCGCGTGCTGCCTATCATGGTCATGCAGTCGGGGGCCACTTCCTACAATTCGGTCGAGCAGCTTCTACTTGCTCACCTCACCCATACATTGATGCCTTGGTACGAGCGCATTGAACAGTCGGCGCGCAAAGCTCTCCTGACGAAGGAAGAGAAGAAAACCGGATATTACATCAAGCTAGACAGCCGCGCACTTATGGAAGCGTCCACGACCGATCGCATGGCCTACTACAATGCCGGTCGAACCCAAGGCTGGCTCACCACAAATGAAATCCGCGAGAAGGAAGACCTTCCTCGCAGTGATGATCCGATGGCTGACAAGCTCATGCCAGCGGCAAATCTGTTTGGCCAGCAGGCAGCCGACACTTCCGAAACCAACATGGAGAAGCAGGACGAGAACAATGGCAACGCAGATTGAGAAGAAGACCGTAATTGGCTTGGATTGCAAACTAGCTGTTGAGGCAGTCGAGACCGACACCGACACAATGACGTTCAGCGGCTACGGCTCCGTGTTCGGCAATGTCGATAGCTATGGCGACATCATCGAGAAAGGCGCGTTCAAATCCAGTATCGAACGGCACTTGGACGCTGGCACCATGCCGATGATGTTTCTCAATCATCGCATCTACGACAGCCTGCCCATTGGTGCTTGGACCGCTGTTGAGGAAGATGACTACGGCCTCAAAGTGACCGGCGAACTGCTCGACACCAGCGATGGCTTAGATACCTACAAGGCGTTGAAGAAGGGCCTCATCAAAGGGCTATCCATCGGCTTCTATCCGGTCGTCTGGGAGATGGCGTCCAAATCAGACGAGTATCGCCGCACCATCACGGAAGTCGATCTTGTTGAGGTCAGCGTGGTCAACATGCCTGCCAATGGCAGCGCGCTTATCGCTGATGTGAAGTCCAACATTGAAGAAATGAGAATCCGCGATCTTGAACGTCTGCTTCGGGATCGCGGGCTAAGCCGCAAGGAAGCCGAAACTGTCGCGAGCCAGTTTGAGTCGAAGCGCTACTTGGCAGAGCGTGAACAAAAGCGCGTCGAGATGGCTGAACTCAACGCCCGTCTAAGCAGGCTGCTCGGCAAGTAAGAGCCACAGGCCAAACAATAAATAGAGGGAAGGCAAGAAGCAACTTGCTCAAGTGAGCCGCTACAGGGGCGATCCTGTCAATAGGTCACAACAATAAAAACAATCCTATTAACAGGAGAGAACATAATATGTCAGATGAAACTGATAAGACCGACGCTGTAGTAAGTGCATTTGAAGAGTTCAAGTCAACTTACGACGCGAAGCTGGAAGAGACTGGCCAAGCAATCACCACTCTCACCGATGCCGTAAACAACCTGACCGCCGCTGTTTCCAATGTGGAAGAAACCGTTGATACTGTCGCAGAAGAACAGAAGAGCATTTCTGTAAAGTCGGGTCGCATTGGCGCTCCTGCGATCATCACCAAGAGCAATTGGGGTCTTGAACTTCGCAACTATGTGGCGACCGGCCTCAACACCCGCGCGGTAACCACTCAGACTGGCGCGAACGCTGGCGTTATCGGCGCTGCTGGTGGCTATCTTGTTCCAGAAGAGTTCGACAAGAACCTCATCACTCTTGCTCAGGACGTTGCTCCACTACTTGCGGAGGTTGACGTTCAGTCCACCAGCACGCCAGATGTGAAAATCCACGTTGATCTTGGCGGCACTGGTTCGAGCTGGGTCGATGAAACCGGCATCAACGGCCTTTATGATCCAACCAACACCCCATCCTTCGCAGAAGTGTCCGTTCCTTTCGGCACCCTGTTCGCCAAGCCGCTGATTTCGCATTATGCGCTAAATGACGCCTATTTCGACGTTGAGGCGCTGGTGACTGACCGCGTTGCGACCAAGTTCGCAAAGGAAGTCGCTTCCTCGATCATCAACGGCACCGGCGTCAATCAGCCAAAGGGTCTGCTAACCCACACGACCGCAGCGACCGCTGACAGCGTTCGTGCGTTCGGCACCATCCAGTATATCGCTTCGGGTCAGGCTGCTGCTCTGCCAGCCGCCAACACCTACGCGAACAAATATATCGACATGGTGACGGCTCTGAACCCAATCTACCGCGCAAATGCGAAGTGGTATGCCCCGCGTTCGGTCGTCGGTGAACTCCGCAAGGTTCAGGACGCGAACGGCAATTATATGTGGCAGCAGTCGCTCATTCTGGGTCAGCCTTCCTCGTTCCTCGGCTTCCCTGTCGTGGAAGTGGAAGATATTCCGGGCGTTGCAGCAGGCTCGCTCAGCTTGATCTTCGGTGATCTCAAGCAGGCTTACCGTGTGTATGATCTGGTCGGCACCACCATGCTGCGCGATCCTTACAGCTACGATGCCTATATTGCGCTGAAGACCTCCAAGCGTTTCGGCGGCACTGGCGCCAACACCGAGGCGGTCAAGGTCATGAAGATCGCTGCTTCGTAAGCGATGGGCGAGACGACCTCGCAAACAAGAAAGCCCGGTCAGGAATGGCCGGGCTTTTTGTTGGTTACCGGTTTCTCACGTCCGTAGTGACGATCTCCAAACCGGGCGGAGGCGGCGGAGCTGGGGGTTGACTGCCCTGCAATTTAGCTTTTGCCGCATTGATCTGCTGGTCCGAAACAGCTTTGTCTGCCTTAAGTTGTTCAAGCAGCCCCTTGAGTTCCTTCAACTCCGACTCCGTTTTGGTCTCCGGAGACGCAGGAGCGTCAGATTTTGTCGAAACTACTTCCCCGGCTTTGATGGCAGCGCTGACCAGTTGTAGAATGTGACCGGGAGAACACACCGCTTGATTGTTGATGAGGTGCGTAACGGCCTGCGAATATGTTAACTTTGCATCTACTGTCTTGGAAGCCTCAAGCGCATTGTCTGCAAGTGCCTTTTGAATTAGCAGCCGTACAGAGTTTACGTTTTCCGCTCCGAACAAGTAGCGCTGTTCATAAATCCGAAAACCTGCCGATGCGGCGCTTGTGCCGAGCGACAGTGCAGTCAACACATCATTATTCGTATCGTCACCTTTCCCAATCAACGCTACTGCGCCCGTCAGCAAGGCAGTGACTGGAGCGAAAGTATCTCTCCATACATTCACTCTGCGCTGGTTATCCGATTTGGCCAAGATATACTTGTTGCAGCGAGCCTGAATGAGAGAAAATCCGGCATCCATGAATGCCCGTTGCTTGACAGGATCATTAGACTTCAGAGTAGGATTTGGTCCAGAAGTAAACGGTCTGGCCTCTTCAGCAGCGAGCTTAAACTGGAAGAGAAGTCCATCGCTCGTGGGACTGCTCCCATCGGCGTCGTTCACTTCCTTGGCCACGCCCACATCTGATATAAAGCTTGGGCGACCATCGTTTCTGGCGCATGCCGATGTCGCTAAAAGTGCCGCAATCAGGCCCGTTACGCTATGTAGTCTGCTCATGATTTTCCCCTGTTATCACGACGCGACCCTTTTTTCGGATCCGTAACAATTAGGGAACTCATTGTAAATGCTAGTGATCGACCAACATTAAGGCGGCTGTCCGTCATAACGGGGCGACCAAGGCAATAAATATCGGGGAGGTTCCCCGATGCAAAACACAATAAGCCGCGATCCCGATTATCTTGCCATCACCGTCGATGAAGCCAAACAATGGTGCCGCCTCGACACGGACGATGACGATGCCCTCATTGCCGGACTGATTGCGACCGCTACGAGCGCAGCAGAAGCCTACACCGGCCGCACCATCATTCCCGCGACCATCGAATTTTCCTTCGATGACGGCGATAAGCGATACCTGATCTCCACCGCACCCGTCATCGCTATTAGCGATGTCGAACTGATGGACGCAGAGGGCGTCAAAGAGGCCCTGCCGATCCCTGATAGCTATTGGGTGCTGCTGCGCGACAGCGGGGCCGTGCTGACGCTCGCAGGGGGAATGAGGGGCTGTCGCACGCTCGTCGTTACGTGTGACGCCGGATACGCAACTCCCAACGAAATTCCTGCGCCGATCAAGCAGGCGATCGCTGTCCATGTCGGCTCGTTCTACGCCAATCGTGAGGGCCAGGACATAGCAGCAGCCACATTCCAGAACTTGCTCAACCCGTTCAGGGTCGGTGTTCTGTGAAGGCGGGCGATCTAAAGCACCGCATCACGTTCCTGAGCAGCACGACGACCACGAATGACATTGGCGAGGTCGTTGAGAACGCCCCGGCTGAGGTCGCAACGGTCTGGGCCGCCAAATATCAGTTGACGGTCAAGGACATTACTCGCGCCGCCGGTCAGTCCGCGCAGGCAGAGGCAAAGTTCCTCATTCGCTACCACGCCGGCATCACAACAAAGATGACCGTCCAGCACAAGGGCGTCACTTACGCGATCACTGGCCTTGAAGAATATGAGGCGGGTCAAGGCTTGTTCGTGATGGTCCGCAGCATGACCGCATAAGCATCTGGATAAAGAGAACATAAAAGATGGCTGACAGACTACGCATTGAAATGAGGGGATGGGACGAACTCAAGAAGGGTTTGGAACAACTCGGCCCAGAACTAGCTACTAGGGCTGGCAAGTCCGCCATCCGTGCTGGCGCTAAGGCCCTTTCGGAAGAAGTGAAAGCAGCAACGCCTGTTGGCGATGATGACACTTCGCGCACCTACCGCAACAAGAGCGGCGAGAGTGTCACGGTCGACTACGGCCATATGCGCGACAACATCAAAGTTAAAATGGGGCGGCCGAAGAAGGCGTTCAATGTCGTGGCCATCGTTACGTTCGGCTCCGCGTTCTGGGCACGCTTCCTTGAATATGGAACTGTGAAGATGGCTGCGAAGCCATTTGCCAAGCCAGCGTTCGACAATGCGTCGATCATTGTTCTGGAAAAAGTCAAAACATCGCTAGGCGCTTCCATTGATCGCCTCGCAAAGAAGTATGGGAGGCGTTGATCATGGATAGCGCTTTCTACGCCGCTCTCAGCGCACAGACAGGAACCGTGAAAGTCTATCCGGTTCTCGCGCCCGATAATGCGGTCGCTCCATTCATCATATACCAGCGCACCAGCACCCAACGCGGGGTCGCACTTGATGGCTTAATCGGATTGACTTCTGCGTCATATCGTATCGATGTTTACGCAACCTCTCTCAAGGCAGCACAGCAGATTGCCGACGGCGTCGTGACCGGCCTTGCTGCTTATGGCGCAGCACCAATCAACTTTATCAGGATCGATAATGAGTTCGATGCTTCGGACCTATCCGGCGATCCCAAGTTGTTCCGAATGATCGTTGAAGTGACGGCTCACTTCACTGCCGACTAAAAAGAACGGCCCCAGTCTCCAACAAATAAATAGTTGGAAGCAAGCCCTGAGAGGCGAGCTACCAACTTTTGGAGGCTAAAACATAATGACAACCGCCGTAGAAACTCAGGGCACTGTCCTATCCATTGAAACTGCCACTGGCGTTTTCACCCCTGTTGCTAAGATCACCGACTTCTCCGCATTCAGCGGCTCGGCATCGGTCATCGATACAACCAACCTCGACAGCACTGCTAAAGAAAAGCTGATGGGCTTGCAGGATTTCGGTCAGGTATCCATCAACTTCCTTGTCATCCCGAATGATGCCGGTCAGGTCGCTCTTGAATCAGCCAAGGCTTCGCGCGCCCTCAAGAACTTCAAGCTACAGTTGAATGATACCGACAACACAACCTATGCCTTTTCCGGCTTCGTTATCAGCAAGCCACTGAACGGCGGTGTCGACGCAGCAGTCACCGGCTCGGCCACTATCGAAATCTCCGGCGACGTAACGGTGAGCTAATGGCAAAGCTGGCTACAAAATCGTTCTTGCTATCGCAAAAGCCACGTTCGACCGAACTGTTCATCCCAGAGTGGAATGCAACAATTCGCTTGGAGGCGTTCAATGTCGAACGTCGCGTGGCTTTCGTGACAACCCTTCAAGACAATGCCAAAGCGGTTCAGGCTCACAATGATGAGCCGAAAACCAACACTTATGTCGAACCTCTTGATGAGGCGATGGTTGGTATCGTGTTCAGTGTGGTGGATGGCAAGGGCAATCTGATGTTCTCCCTTGACGATATTCCAGCACTAAAGAAGCTTCCATATCAGCAAATCCAGAACATTTATCTTCATATGTTGTCCATGTCGCTTTCAGGTGGGAACATGCCGCAACAGGTTGAGGCCGAAAAAAAAGATTGATGGATAACCCGGAGAGGCTGTTCATTTGCCGACTAGCGTTGGCACTTGGCAAAAGCCTCTCCGAAGTTGCGGCCATGCCGCTGCCAGAATTCACCACATGGGCTGCTTATTACGAGCTTGAACCATGGGGTTGTCCAGTCGAGGACGAGCGTTCCAGAAATCAGCTTACGCTGTTCTACTCCGCTTATCGGGCTTCATCCGATACTCCTATCCCTACATTCTATGACAGATGGAAGCTGGAAGAGAAGACTGAGCCGGAACCGGAACGCCATCTCCACAACAAGATCAAAGGCTACTTTGAGGCATACGCCGAACGCCAGAACAAGAAGAACCCTGCATAGCCAATAAATACTCCGTAAGTTCTACGGAGTATTTTTATGTCACAGTTCGGCAGTCTCTACGCCAGCCTTTCTCTTGAGAGCGCATCATTCTTGAGCGGCATGAAGAAGGCCGCAGATGAAAGCACCAAGACATCGCGCATCATTCAAGGCTCGATGGACAAAGCCAGCTTCGCAGTCAAAGGTCTCGCTGCTGCCGTGGGCATCGATATGCTTGTTGGCCTTACGCAGAACGCGCTCGATTTCAGCGATGCCATCGCGGACATGTCAGATCGAACTGGCGTTTCAACCAAGATGATCCAAGAGTTCCGATATGCTGCCCAGATGGCAGGTTCGGACTTCGAGACTGCCGATGCTGGCTTGGAAAAGTTCTCAAAGACCGTTGGTGACGCGGCGAATGGCAATGAAGCAGCGATCAAGAAGCTGAACGAATACGGCGTCACCACTCTTGAAGTCGATAAGGCGGTGAAGCAAGCCGCCGATAGCATCAAGAAGATGGATAATCCGACTAAACAGATGTCCGCCACGATGGACCTGTTTGGCAAAAAGGCCGGTACCCTGACGCAGACACTCGCGGGCGGTTCCGAAGGTCTGGAACTCCAAGCTAGGGCTGCTCGCGATCTAGGTATCGTGCTGGAGGATGGCATTATCCGCAATGCGGGTCAGGCGAACGATCAGCTTGATACCATGAAGATGATCCTCAGCGCGCAAATGGCAGCTAATATCTCTGCCAATGCAGGCGCAATCGCGGGATTTGCCAGCGGCATTTCGAGCGTGACATCGGCGCTCATGAAGTTTTGGGCACAGAACCCAAGGACAGCAATGGGCATCATGGGCGCGATTGCCGGTGGTCTGGCTTCCGGTCCGTGGGGTGCCGCCGCTGGTGCTGCTGGCGGCATCTATCTTGGTGGCAAGATGGATCAAGCCATGCAGGACAGCAACATGGACCTGCGCTTTCGCCAGCAGAAGATGCACGAAGCAAGGCGAAAATATTATGATGCGAAGGCGGCAGGCAACATCGTTGATGGTGGGCCGCTCGCCACGATAAAATATGATACTCAGGGTCTATTGAAGGAATGGCAGCGACAAGTTGGGCTGCTCAACAAAGCGGTCGCTGCGGCAAAGACAGGTAATGCTGGTCAGGGCACTACGCTTCCTACGCCAACGCCAAAGCCTACTCCCGCTAAGTCCGGCCCATCGGCAGCAGAATTAGCACAGAAGGAAGCTGATCGCCTAGCTGCATATCAGGCTGATGTCGCCCGTGCCAATGCCGACTTGGCCCGCGCTTCTTACATTGATCGTGGCGACTACGCGCAGGGCTATGCTTTAGAGCGCGAAGCCATCGACAAGGAATTGGCGCAGCGCAAGCAGGAAATCCTCAATGATGTAAAGACGCAGCAGAACACCAGCGGCAAATACACTGAGGAAGAGGCGAACAGCCTCATTCAGCTTCAGGAGAAGATCGCTCTCGCGGAGAAGAGCCAGATTAACAACGAGGAAGCTGTCCGCATCGAAGCTGAACTTCTCAAAAGCAAGGAAGCTGAACTATCCGATCAACTCGACATGCTGAGCATAGTTGGCGAGATGGCCAAAACAGCCCGCCAGCGCCGCGAGGTCGAACTTCGCACGCTCAAACTGCAAAAGAAGCGCGAAAAGCTGGAACTTGAAGCTGTTCTGTCAGCAACCAGCACGGCTTCACCCGAAGAACGCGCAACAGCGCAGCGCAGGCTTGACGGTTTGGATGCCAAATATCGGGCGCTCTCGGAAAATGCGATCAAAAACACGATGGGGCCGTTGGAAAGCTATCTCGATAGCTTGCCCGGTAGCGCGGCCGAGGTTCAGGAAGCCCTAGAGGGCATCGGCACGGAAGGATTGCAGTCAATCAGCGACGGCTTGGCTGACGCCATCGTGAACGCGAAAAGCTTTGGCGATGTGTTCCTAGAGGTCGGGAAAAAGATCCTCGCCACCATCGCGGAAATCATCATCCAGCAGGCGTTCATTAAGCCCATTGGTGGGCTGCTCAGCGGCGCGCTATCGGGCATCGGTATCGGCGGCGGCAGCACTGGCAGTGATATTGTGATGGGCGGGGCCTACAACAATTACATGGGCGCTCATGCGAACGGTGGCCTTGTGTCATCGTCTGGCTGGAAGCTCGTCGGTGAGCGCGGTCCTGAACTTGCCTACCTGAATGGCGGCAGCAAGGTCATTCCCAATAATGTGCTATCCGGTATCATCGGGGATCGCGGCGGACTGACGATCCATGTCGATGCCCGCGAGAGCCAGAATGAGGCCCGCACTCAGGAACTCGTGATGAACGGCATTCTACAGGCCATGCCGATGATTAAGAAGCAGGCCAACAGCTACACGATGGATCAGCTTGGCAGGTCGAGGCTCTGAACCGCTGGCCGGAATAGCAGCAATTGCAGATAAATCAGTTCCAGAATAGCGAGAGCCACTTGCCTACGCGATAGATTACTTGCAAGATCGACAATATTTCAAGGATTACCGCGACTGGTCCGCGTAAAAGGTGCATTTCTATGGCGATAATTAGAAGCCTCGGTCCCGTAGCAATCTTCGGGATCGGACTTTACATTTCGGCAGCGATTATCCCCAGCCTGTGGGCTTTCATTGCAATGCTCGGACTTTCTGTAGGTTTCCTCTCTCCCCTCATTTTGTCCTTCTTGCCGGAAAGGGCAGCGCCATATGTTCCACGACATGAGAAGGTAGAATTCAGCCAAACTCAAATGCACGGCATTGCAGCGGCGCTGGCGCTGAGTGCCTGCGTTCTATTTTGGCTGGTTTACCGCAACGGCGATTTATTCAAGTTGCCAGTGGAACTGGCTTCATGTCTCCAATACACAATAGCAGCTACGTTAGGGCTTGCCGGGGCCATTGCAGCGATTACCACGTTTAAATGGCAGAAATAATTGTGCTTCTGGAACTCGGCTGAAGAGGAAATGGCTAGTGATGAAGGCGCTGATCGGAGTAGTGCTGGGGTTTCTTGCAATCGCAACTGCACCATCGCCAGCCAAGGCAGATGAGCTTTACAAATTCGCTCAGATATCGTGCGTCCCCAGACTTCACTATTTCTCGATCCGGCGTATTTCGATTTACAATCTCCCGTTTAGCGGCCCCTACAGAGACAAAGGGCTAGAAGCCAGCGAAAGATCGGCACTTGCGCTAGAACGGGATAACAGTTTTTGGGATGTTGAACATCTTACAAAGCGACCCAATGTTTGCGAAATTCCCCTAATGAGCAATGATCCCGTTCTAGGTCACTCAGCGATACGCATCTCCGTTATTGGGCGATACAAATATGTTTTTGACGACAAGACAGGACGAGAAATAATCAATAATAACACGGCGGATGTCATGGTGAATGGTCATAAGATAGCGGCTTTATCGTTCGGGATCAAAAGCCAGAGCGATGTCGTATCGGTGGAAGTGGAAAGAGATGGCATACAAATGAACGCCATTGTGTGTAGAGCACCATCCGGCATAATGAGCTATGAGGATGCTCCTTTGACCGGGCACAGTTATCAACTTAGTTGTCAGGTTTCTCCGTTATCGGAGTAACTTATAGGATCACCGCGCGTCAACCTCTCGCCCGATAAATAGCTGAAACGGGCGAGAGGCATATCAAGTGACAACATATCCGATCAGCGGGCCACCCCTTACACCATCGACCGAAGACATAAAGCTGGTCAACAATCAGGGTATCGCTCAGTCACCCTTTAGCGGCCACGCTTCTATCGTGAATAACTTTTCACAATGGCAAGTTCAGCTTTCCTTCCCCAACCAGCAGCGCGGCAGCAGCATAGCGAAACAGCAAATCGCTTGGGTCATGTCGCTGAACGGCACAGTGGGCAGCTTTCTTTATCAGCCCCACGGCAGCGGCAAGGCCATCATCGGCAAGTCGATCTACAATGGTGCTTACGCGGAAAGCAATGTTATCGCCGTCCAAGGCTGGACTGGAAGCGAGGCAACCGGGCTGGAGGTGGGCGACTATTTCAGCCTCAACAATTCGCTTCACCAGATCACGGTCGTTCCGACCAACGCGAGCAGCGGTCGAGCAAACATCGAGTTCCAGCCTCCGCTGAGGAAGGATTATGCCGGTGGCGCGATTGTAGAGTTTGTCGCGCCAAAGGTCGAATTGCGCTTGTCATCCGGCGACCAATCCAACGGCTACAGTCAGGACGCCGAGGTCATGTACCTGCGTTCGTTGAGTTGCGTCCAGAAGCTATAAGGGGGCGACATGCGCGACGGTATTACAGGGCCATGGCTCGACGCATTGGAAGCCGAAGGCATCCGCACCGCCATTATGGGCTTCCTCGATTTCAAAACAGAACCGGCACGGCTTTGGACAGGCTGGACGGCGCTCCAGCCTATGGGCAGCGGCGACATTTACCTCGACAATTATGTGTTCGATCCGATTGCCGAAGGCATCCCGATCCAGATTGGCGAGAATGCCTTCACTTATCAGGGATCGGAACAGCTATCCTTGGCGCTGGCAGTTCCACAGACGGCTCCCGACTCCCTTGTCGCGGCATCGCTGGACAGCACCGAATATAAGGGGCGTAAAGCTATTCTCTGGCGCGCTCTTATGATCTCGGCACCCAACGCCACCACTCCGGCCGTTTGGGCGTTCAGGCGCATTCGCAGCGGGATTATGGACAAGCTCTCCGTGTCCTACGACGGTCAGCAGCGCCTTTTCACCCTGACAATCGAAAGCCATTCGGCGTCGATCACGAACGCCAGTGCCAGCACATACCTCGATCAGCCGCTATTCGATCCCCTCGATACCAGCCAAGCCTATGCTGTAAGCATCGCCAACGATCCCCGTGTGCCTGGCCGCCTCGCAACGGGAGAGAATTGATGTTCCAGCGCACCAAATACTGGCCCGATGCCCTTTCGACCTATCTCGACCGCGTGAGCGAATATCGCTTCGATTGGGGCGCCGTCAAAGCTGATAGCCATGACTGCGCGACATTCATTTGCGGAGCGATCAAGGCGCAGACTGGCGTGGACATCACCGCGGATTTCGCGGGCAAATATACAAGCTGGAAAGAAGCCGGGAAATGGCTGATCGATAACGGCTACAGGTCGTTCTACGATTGCGCCAACCAGCGCCTTGGCGAGTCTGTCCATGCTTCTCAAGCAAGGCGCGGTGACATTGTGGGGAGACAAGCCAATGGCCGCTTCTATCTCGGCGTCTGCGTTGGAAAGTTCAGCTACTTCCTAGATGACAACAGGCTTGTTCCTTGGCCCTCAATGGACTGCGATGCTTGTTGGCGCATCGGCTGACCGCTAGCGGGAATGTATCCCAGATGCGGCATTCGAGTTCCACAACCGCGTTCTCGATCCAAATTCCCGTTCTGATTACCGAATGTGAATAGAGCGGTTACCGGTTGCGTACGCCCTTTTGAGTCCAAGCAGGGACGCTCCTCCAACTCCAGCACAAACTCACGCTCGTCGGTTATCGCCTCATGCGCGACAACATAGGAATGATAAAGGGTCCCCCGATATACGATCTTCGAACCATCCCTATCGAGTTCAAAGTCTCCGGTCTCCCAAGTCTCGTTGAGATATTTCGTGCGATATCGATATTCCAACGTCTTGCCTGGCAGCCCGATTGTCCACTTCGAACTCGTGTTTCTGAACGTGTAGCGATGGTGGCGCGAACTATGCGCCGGGGAGACAATCCCGATCGCCAAAACCAATGCCATCATGGTCGCTGCTACGCACTTTCTTGATTTCATGATTGACAGATACAGGATTGGCACACCGTTCACAATTGCTCGCAGGCAGCGCAATGCTGTCACGCCGCCAACCAGCAAACAACGCAAATAAATACCCTGTAACAAGTAGGGTATTTCAATGGGCAAAATCATTAAGTTCGTGGCGATTGTGGCTCTTGCCGCAGTCGCCATGGTTGCTTTCAGTTATCTAGCACCGGCACTTTTCTCAGCGTTCGGTGGTTCGGTCGCGGCCGGTATGACTGCATCCTCTGCTCTCGCGGCAGCAGGAACTAGCGCGGCGGCTATCGCGGCTAAAGTGGTCGCGGGCATGATCGTCACGCTGGGCATGTCGCTCGCTACTCGAATGATCATGGGCAAGCCCAAGACACTCGGCTCTGCTCTCAGCTTCAACATCACGACCGACCCGACAGCGCCGCGCAAGATCGTCTTTGGACGAACAGCGGCAGGCACGGACGAACGTTTTCATGAAAAGGTGAAGCGCGACAGTTGGGCCTACATGACCGAACTCATTGCAGCCAATTCGAAAAGTGCTTTCTGGACCCAACAACCGCGCGTGACTGCCATATTGAAGAAGGGCGATTATCTTCACAGGGTCATCGCTCTCGCAAGCCATCGCGTTCACAAGGTATCGAAGGTCTATCTAGAGGACGAACTTTCCTATCTCAATGGCAGCACCACCGGCAAATATGATGACAAAAGCGGCCTTGTAATCGGTGCGATTGAAGAGGGTGATGCTGAGAACGCAGAAAAGTTCGGCAGCGGCGATTATTGGAAAAACACTGCTACATTCACCGGCTGCGCCTATCTCAAAATGATCTTCCGTCTCAGCACGGACAATTACCCTGACGGGCTGCCAACCCGCATTACTACAATCGTTGACGGCTGCCCTGTCTACGATCCCCGCCTTGATAGCACAGTCGGCGGCGTCGGCTCTCACCGCGCCAATAATCAGGACACATGGTCTTTTATCAGCGGGTCGGAGGATATTGGCCGCAACCCTGCTCTGGCTCTGCTGACTTACCTCATCGGCTGGAAGATCAATGGCCGCCTTGCTTGGGGCATGGGCATTCCAGTGGATCGTATCGACCTCGGCAATTTCATGACCTACGCCAATATGTGCGAGGAACCCGTCGTCACGAATGATGGAACAACGACCAATCGGTATTTCTGCGATGTGCTGCTCTCGACAGCCGACACCCACGAAACCAACATCAACATCATCGCTGCGGCAATGGGTACAGCTAAGCTGGTCGATACTGCTGGCATGTATCAGCTTATCGGCGGCTATGATGACCTAGACGGCCCATCGATCACGTTCACGCCGGACGATTTGATTGGGCAATACTCTCACACCCCCGACAATCTATCCCTCAAAGACAGCTACAATATCGCTCGTGGTCGCTTCCCTGATCCTGAGAACCTGTACCAGTTGAACGATTGGGGACAGATCGAGATTGCTCCGCTGGACGACAACATGCCGCGTCCAGTTGTCCTCGATTTTGCGGCCATCTCCCGATTTGAGCAAGCGCAGCGCATTGCTAAGCAGAATCTAGTAAGAAACAAATATACCGGCACATTCAGTGGCATTTTCGGTCCCAAAGCATTCGCAGTACAGGTCGGCTCGCTTGTCCGCATGGTCGTCCCTGAATTGGGCTGGGTCACGAACGGAAAGCTGTTCCGCGTCATCAGCCAAAGCGAGACTGTGGACCTCGCGTTCAACATGACGCTCCAAGAGGAAGCTGCACAAATCTATGCATGGGACGACGACGAGACGAAAGAGCTTCCCCCTTACGTCAAAGTTCCTGCTTATGATCCGTATGAAAGCATTGGCGTTGAAGGGTTAGTTGCTTCAACGCGAACCATCACCAATAGCAACGGCGCACAAGTCGGCCAGATTGATGTTAGCTGGATCGCTCCCGATGCTGGCGTTCAAGCTATCCAGATTGAGTTCCGTGAACAGAATGGCGACACTTGGCAGACTGCAACTGACAGGTTCAGCCATGAAGCGGAGATGTTCTCGTTCTCTGCAATCGCTGGCGGCGTTAACCACATCATTAGAGCGCGCTTCCTCATGTTCAGCGGCATGTGGGGTAGCTGGACAGAGACGCAAGTTGAAAGCCTCAGAGACAGTTACGCTTCAAGCGTTGTCGGCTACTTAACCAATGAGAACGTCTCCTTCCCTTCCGACGCAACCGGCAACATCACATAAATATCGGGAGTTCCAATATCAGGTGACAGCATGACCTCCCTCGATACATTTAGTGGCCAATTCAAAATCTACGACAATGCGGTTGATGTGACGACCGGCAATGGCGCAATCTATGAAGTAGCATTTCAAGAAGGCTGCACTGTCACCATTGATAGCGCGACCGGCGCATACGGGGTGACAGCGGTTGAAGATGACAATGCGAATGCGACGTTCCGTGCATATTACAATGGTTATGACATCTACAAGACGTTCACCATCGCCAAGGCTCGTGCCACTGATGGAACAAGCAAATATATTGAACTAGCAACTAGCCACTTCTTCTACGCCTATGACGCCAATAATGCGCCATTGCCCCAGACCACTACTCTGACCCTGACAAAGTATAACCTCTCCTCGACAACGCAGTGGCGCTTGAAGAGAGTTGATAACACGGTTGTCGCTGAGGGAACCGCTTCTGCTCTGCTTATAGCCGGGAAGATCAGCAGTTCAGCAAACGCGAACAGCATCGCTATCGACGCCCCTCTCTTTGACGACCTATGCAGATCAAATGGCGTTTCGGCGCTCGTGATTGAGGCGGTCGTTGCAAATGGTAGCGAGTTCAGCACTGATAGGGTTACGCTCTATCAGATGCTCCAGCGTTCGCGCATTTCATGGGATAGCGTAACCGATCCCAACGGCACAAAGCCGGAAGACAATGCCACTGTTGGCGCACCAGAGGGGACATTTGTAGGCGCTCGCCCTGTCAGCGAGGTACTTGCCGACTTGGAGTTTAATGCCGACTCCATGCTTGAGCAGACTTTTCGCGTCGATAACATGGAAACAGTCTATGACGCCCGAACCTTTGTTGAAGGACAGCCGGTAGGCACGTTTGTTCTGAATGAACGAACCCAGCGCGAAACAGACATTGCCGCAATCAACACAACGCTCGATCTCATCGGCGCTAAAAGCTCTGACGGAACGGCTTTCATTCTTGATGCAGCAACGGTTCAAAGCCAACCCGGCAAGACCCTCGCATCGACGCTAGAAGAAATCAGCGCGGCAAATAGCGAGCATGAAGCATCGATTATTAACCTAAACGAGATTCTGGTGAGCAGCGACGGCGTAACCGCAAAGTCCGTTCTCCAAACAAATGTCGATGGTCACATCACCGGAACGGTAAACACCAATGACGGCACAGTCGGTGAGTTTGCGATTGTGGCCGATGTTCTGAGGCTGATCGACCCTAACGATGGAACGCCGATTCAGCCCTTCATCTACGCTGATGGCGTGATCCGAATGACCAATGTGGAAGTGGATACCCTGAAAGTCGGCACCACGGGCACGGTCGCAAATCCAACCACCACCTCAGCAACATCGCCTGTCAGTGGAACCGGAACGAGCAACTGGCATACGATTCTCTCGCAATCGATTACGCTCGCAGCACCCGCAACAATCTTTGCTCAGGCAAGCATTGCACAGGGATTTCCAGACGGCGACAAGACATGGAACCTGCGCCTGCGTATCAATGGGCAGGTCGTATTCCCGGCTGGCGGCATGAAGACCGACGACGCTGTTCCGTTGAGCGGTTCGCTTGCTCTGCCAGCGGGTACCTATACCGTCGATGTCATATTCGCTGCTGAAACGACCGTGACCGCGAATGCGCGAACGCTCTTCTCCATGACGATCTATTGATCGGTTGAACAAATCAGGCTCCATCCTGAGCTGCCATCCGCAATCGACCAGTTTTTGCCATTTGGAGTGGGCTTAACGTCTCCCGCAAGCAGACATTTTCACCCTTTCGTCAATATGCTCTCCAACAGCCCGATTAATGCGTTTCCCATATCGCTTGGAGATTCAACGTAGCCTGATTGGGGATAAAAATTATGCGGTCGAAAACCAATTCCTAGTGATGCGATCGATATTTGTGCGGCCGATACGATATGGTCGACCACCTCCTGCAAATGATCGGTCAGATATGTTGGCCCATTTTCTGAAAGTGTGGAGTCATCCACTGGTGCGCCGTCAGAAAGCACGATCAATATCTTACGATTTGCTGGATGATCTAAAAGGCGTCTGGCTGCCCACTCGATTGCTTCACCATCAATATTTTCCTTCGCCAGATCATGGCGAAGCATTTGCCTGTAGACCCAACCTCCGGTGCTGGCACGGTTATCGGTGAAACTACGATATATGATGTGCAACAGGTCGTTCAAACGGCCGGGATTACGAGGCCGAAAGCGCCATTTCCATCGATTGCGTGAACGACCGCCCTTCCAATGCGAAGTGGTAAATCCCAGCACTTCACAAGAAACACCAAGTGTAAGTAGGAACTCCTGAACGATGTCAGCCGTCGCAGCCGAAAATAGCATTTTCTGGCCTCTCATCGATCCTGACTGATCCAATAAGAGCGTGACCGCCGTGCCGGTAAGTTGTTCCTTGCTCAAATGGCTTCTGACACGGGCGTCAGTATCTGCGGCCAAAAGATGAAGCTGTGTTCTCCAAGAAAGCAAGCCTGTCTGAACGACGTCCCAAGCTTCGTCCAACGCTTTGGCATTCGCGTTGGTCAGTGGACCAAGGACATTATCAAGATGATCTGCATCGATCTCAATATCGAACTTGGTCGTGTAGGGGCGATAGGTGGATTCAGGCATATAGGGCGGTCTAACGTGGTTCGCGTGATGATGCCAGCAACCCTGTCTTCTTTGCCAGACGCACGGCTCAAAACCGGACCGTCCATTCCCCACCCGTCCCGGTCGCTCCCGAATTTTTGGAAATGACACTGCCAAGCATCGTTGCTGGACCGATAAGTAACATATGTCCAGAACACTCGATCAGCTTGATACCGATCTTGCCGCGCTTGAAACGACCGTTGGCGCGGAGTTGTCGCCTAGCCGTGCCGAACTCACCAATCAAATGTCGGAACTGATCGACAAGTGGAATGCGCGAGAGACGCAATTACGCGAATGGATGACCGGCACGATCAACGGCGGTCCCAATGGTGACGGCCATTACCCACTGTCCGATTCCACCGGCTACACCCAGCTCGCAGCCTGTCCTGCGAAACTGAGGGATATTTCACAGGTCATTATCCAGCGGATCACCCCTACGTCCTCAAGCCTGTTCGTGGACGCACATGCGGGGCCGGTGGCGCATATCACGCTCAACACGGCCAGCCTGAACCTCACCGTGGGCGTTACCACCGTCGATACAGCCCATGAGCATCGGCTGCGCCTGTATCTCACGCAGGACGGATCAGGGGGCCGGGATATTAGCTGGCCCTCGAATATCGTCTGGAACCAGCAGCGCGAGCCGATCTTGTCGGTAACGCCGGGTTACACCGATATTATCGACCTGACGAGCATCGACGGCGGCGTGACTTGGTTCGGTATTTTTGCCGGGGTGGCGTTCACCTCATGACCGGCACTTTCTCAAACGACATAATCAGCATGATTATCAGCCTCCACAATTTCGTGGAGCGATATACCGGCGATGCCGCCGTGGGCGAGGACGCCAATTACCTCGTCAACAATGCCGGGGTGGTCAACAATTCGCTGCATTATGAAAGCGGTCGCGGCAGCTATTTGCCCTCAAACGCGGCTACCAGCGAAAGCCAAGTGCTGCTCGCGCTGGGTTATATCCGCGCCTTTGAAGCAACGGGCATCCCGGTATTCAAAGAGCGTGCCATCAAGTTCACCGACGCCTATCTCGAAAACTATTTCCCGGCCTATGCACTGCCGATCTCCGTTGGCGAATGGCGGCATCATTGGGTGATCAACGGCAAATACCCGTTCAAGGTGCTTGGGCCGGTCGATACGCGAGATTATCAGCAGTCCGGTTCGTTCGACCTTGTCGTGGATTTTGAAGATGGGATCGGCTTCATCCCGCACGGCTCCCCGAACTTTGGTGAACTGACTGCCCGCGTTTATTTTGCCTACGGCCCTGTCGCCACCGCAAAGCTGCTCTGGAAGAACGTCTTTGCCGATGTGCTGGCCGATACCGGCGAGAAATATGCAGTGGACTATTTCATCGACAGTCGATTGATGAAGATGGATGCCAATGGCGTTGAACTCGGCATCGAGGAAAGCGAGACAGCCGGGAAAATCAAGCTGGCTGTGCCGTTCACCGGACAACTCAAAGTTGTCTCTGCTGCCCGTACAGGGGCCGTCATTGCGCGCAACAATGGCTTCGATGCTTGGCCTATGTGGCGCAAGCTGGGCTATGGCGAGTGCGCGAGCGCAATGGATGTTGAACTCTGGCACATCGAACTGTTCAAGGCGATGTACGACAGCACCGGCAACACGGACTATCTGCGCGCCTTTAACTCCGCAGCATATTCGCTCGACTCTGCAACGCGACTTGACCCAGATACCTACTACTTCAAAAAGAATCTAACCACTTCCAAAGCCTTCAAACATGGCATCTCTTATTGGTCGCTCAGCAACACCATTAGAACCGCATTCGTTGGAGTTGATCGCGGCTACAGTTCTATCACGAAATATGCGGAAACTGGCTCTGACATTGCGGAACTGGAAGTCGCCCAGACCGCTATCATCAATCGGGTTACGCCCGAAACAGTCCTTAACTGCGAAATGCTGCTGAACAGCCCCAATACCTTCTGCGATCTGACCATCACTGTTAGCGCCGAACTGGGAGCAGAACCGCAAACATTTAGCCAAGTGCTGCTTGCGAACGACAGCCTCAGTTCAGTGCCAGCCCGCGCCTTCAAGTTGAAGACGTTTCGCAGCAAGAAGAAAGGCGATGGCACGAGCTACCTGACCGCCGATCAAGCGGAGTTCATGCCCAATTCGGGCGCAGTGGCGACGAAGGAGATGGGCTATGTCAATGATCGCTTCGTCGGCTATGCCAGTATTTCCCTGCCATCCCCGGAAGCATATTGCGTCGTAGGGTTCTGGACCGTGACATCGGGGTCGATCGGTCTCGACACGCTCACATATCGCCTCGAGTCCCGTCGCTGCGCTATCACTATTCAGGACGCCGACGGATGGATTTGGGGCAAGGAATTGGCCGCAGGAACAGGTAGCTGGAGCCAATATACGCTCAGCGCCGGGGATCTCACGCCATGGCCCTATCAGAACAACACTGGGACGCCGCCAAGCGCCTTTCCATCCGGCACCAGCTTCAACAGCTTCTCCTTTGCGCCGATCCCTGAGACCGGGCCGGCATCTATTGATGTGTATTGCTATGGCGACGAGCCGACGAACTTTGACCTTCCCGAAGCGATGCTGACGGAGGTGAAGCTGAAAATGAAAAGCCGCGCTGCGATCACCGTCAAATTCGGGGATATGTACGTCTCGAACAGCTTGCCGATCAGCTACCGTTACAGCCCCGGCGTCGTACCATTCACGACTGACAAAGCGGGGAAGGAAGGCACGAAATTCTGGCGCGGTACGCCCTATGTTGCGTATCAGTATCCTTCTGTCTGGGCGATGCTAGGCAAGCTGGATCATGTCAGCCAGGTCATAGAATTCTATGTGGACAGCCAAGACGATTACGAGGTCAAAACCGGACTGCGCGGTCCCTTCTCGCAGGTTTATATCTGGCCCAAGTGGGATAACGTCGCATATGGGCAAGCAGAGGGCTTTTCAGCAATCGGCCCCGACCCGAACACATATTGGGGCGGCTTCCAAGCGCGCTCCTTCAACGGTGCTGCCAGCCTATTGCTGCAACTGAACAGGGACGGCAATGCGATCCCGACCGCGCTTTATGAGGTGGTCGATGATTATGCGGCTTTCCTCGTCGACTTCCTGCGCGATAACGGCAATCAGCCGCCGACATATTTTGCTCAGGACGGCTCATCGCTGCCTAGCACATCCTACGATGAGCCGCATATTGCTGCGCTTCATATCAACGCCCTATCGGCGCTGATCGAAGCCGGTCATTCGACCGCCGACATTCTTGAGGCGCGCGAACGCAGCCTTGGCTACCTCTTCGCCCTGTTCAGCAAGAGCGGGGATATGTCGGGCAGCTTTTCGCCAAGCCCCACTACGCGACTGTTCTACGGGTTCTGGGTAGGCGAAATTCTCAGGGCGCTATCATCGTCAATTCTGGTGGAAGATCAGCAGTTGCGAGCGCCGTCATCTGTCGTCGCAGAACCAGAGCAGATGGAGTTTGAAGAGGAAAGCTTTATCACCCTCGAAACAGGAGAAGTTCTGGCGTTCGACTTGCCGGTCATCATGCCGCCGATTGAGATGGAATTTGCGGGGCAAGTTACGATCTCGACAGAAGCAGGAGACGTCTTGGCGTTCGATTAAATAAAAACAAAAAACAGGAGACGCCATGGCGACAAAGAAGATTTCCGAACTCAGTAGCGTGCCAAGCGTTGACGGGACAGAGACGTTCCCGATCTTGAAGTCCGGGTTCAATTACAGGATGACTGTCGCGCAAGTGGTGGGGTGGATTGGCAATGCGACGGCATCTGTGGCTGGCTTCCTATCTCCCTCCGATAAATCCAAGCTGGATGCCATTGAAGCTGGCGCTACCGCAAATGCGAGTAACGCGGCGCTTCGTGATCGCTCCACACATACCGGCACCCAAGCAGCCAGCACGATTACCGGCCTTGCGCCCGTCGCTATTAGCGGCAGCTACAGCGATCTATCCGGCGCGCCGGTCCTCGATACCAACTGGTCGCATCGCCCGACGGCCGCCTTTCAGAGCGCGACCGGCACGACGCAGGGAACCGCCAGCGCGATCACCAAATCCGTTTTCCATGTCGGCAGTGCGGATGCCTCGAATACCGGCATCATCCTGCCCGCTGGTATGACGCTCGGCACGGTGTTCACGATCTTCAACGGCACGGGCACCGGGCTGTCGATCTATCCGCCGGCTGGCGGGCAGATCAACTACGCGGGGGTGAATGCGCCCTATACACTCGGCGCCTATACGCCGCTGACTATCGTACTGATCGATCAGGCGAACGGCGTCTATCAGCAAATCTGACGCGAAGCCCATGGCTATGGCTGGAAGGGGTGGTCAACCGACCGACCGGTAGCGAATGCAAATTCAGATTACTGCCATTGAGCCATACGCATCATTGCGCGAGCTTGCGGATAGTCCGCTTCGACCACGCTTACACAACCCTCGATAGACTGTAAGCGGAAATTAACGGAACTGGTGTTTACGGAGGGTGTGGGAGACCCGCTGTTGTCGAAGCAGGCTATCTATCGAACAGGCTTATTGCTCTTTGGGCTTTCATATTATTGGTGGAAGCACCAAATGACCCCGTGGGTTTTTCTCATCTTGGGGATATTTTGCGCCGTATTTTTTCGTCTTATTGCCGAACGCTTCGGAAAAGATAGCGGTTGAAGCGCTTCATTTGTTCCCACTTCCAAGGTGGTCAATTGAATGTCCGCAATCAGGCAATCGAGAATTGGCCGCGGATGGCAATTTCTGGTCGCTTCCAGTCACCGTCCCCAGATCATGTTCACCAGCAACAGTATACCGATAGCGGTCCCGATGATAACCGTTGCAGGACGGCGGCGGCGGGGCATCCGGTCATACCAGCGGTTGCCGTAGCCGAACGGTTCATAAGACACCGGCTTTTTGGGGTCGCTTTCCATCTTCAAATTATGTCCGGTTTGCAGAGTGGCAGCAAGAGGTAGGGGTGACAACCATTGGTCGTTAGGCGACATCCGTCACTGAGCGAACTATGACGTTCAAGGCCTCCGGGTGGTCAGACCTTAGAGGCGGTTCCAAATCAACTGCGCAGCGAGCACCATTCCGCCGCTCCAAATGACCAAGACGGCTATGAGGCCACCCGTAGACACTGGTTTGCGTTGTTCGCTCGCCTGCCTACGGAGGTCGGCCATGACATCATCAGGGATAAGCTTGATCGCAGCCAAAATTCCCAACGGCACGACCAGCAGGTCGTCAAGATAGCCGAGTATCGGGATGAAATCTGGTATGAGGTCGATAGGCGACAGCGCATATGCAGCTACGGCCGCCGCGAGCACTTTGGCATACCATGGCACACGCGGATCGCGCGGAGCCAGCCAAAGGGCAATGACGTCACGCTTAATGTCACGCGCCCATTTCCTCAGCCATGCTATCCGTTCCTTTTTCATGGAACCATCATGAGCGCCCATGTAAATGTCTGCAAATGGTCGCATGCAAAATGCCCGGTGTTGACTTAAGGCGACGCCCGGCAGCGTTAAAGCGTTCTCTCATATAGACGAATCGAAAAAGTCATCCCATGCTGCAACCGCTGTATTTTGCAGCGACAGGGGGCAGGTCATGGAGTGTGGGCGTCGAGGATTTATCGCAATGATCGCGGCGCTCGCACTTGTTGGCGCTGAAACTGAGGCAGATGCGCGTCGTAGCCGGTCCAAGCGTTCCAGCTATCGTCGGCGCTCTTCCTACGGGTCAAGCCGTTCCTATGGTGCCTATAGTGGCGGCAGCGGTGGCGGAGGCTATTATGCCAACTGCTCTCAAGCTCGTGCTGCCGGTGCTGCGCCCATCATGGCAGGAGAGGCAGGCTACTCACGGCGTCTGGATCGCGATGGCGACGGGGTGGCCTGCGAATAGTTGGCTGCGAGGGGAACGGGACAATGCCCATGGGATCGCGCCACGACGAAACAGGGTGGCTGAACGAACGAGACGGCCAATGGCTGCTGCGCCGCGACGAGGGTGGCCGCTGGCGTCTGGACGTAGGGTTCTGGACTGCATGGCGATCCCGTAAGCTAATCGGCAAGCGGGTACGCATTGTCGGGACGCGGGGCGAATTCGACCTGCTAAACGTTGATCGGATCGAGGCGCTCTAATGATTTCAGCGACCAGCCTGACCGGAGCAGCGGGCGAGCGCACATCAAAGGTCGAAAAGCTGGAAACCACCATCAATGGCAACCATGGTCAGCTCAGTGAGACATGCATGTCTTTAATAGTTTCCCGGAGGTGGGCAGGCAGCCGGTGCAGTAAGGCGGCTGGAACTTGTACATCGTTAAACTGATCGCTGAACAAATCAATTCGAGCAATATGATAACCGTTAACCGCCTTAGACAATTGGCCACTTTTTGAGCGGTAATTTCGTTCTAGGAAATCGAGAAGCTGCCGCATGTCGGAGAGTTCGACATTCGACTTAAACTCAATGATTAGTTCAATGAACTTGCCGTCCTTGCGTGCATGCTCATTCGGACTGAACCGATTGGAGGCCGGAAAAATGTGTTCGATATTACGGGCCAGCCGGCGCTCAATCTGGTCAAGCCGATCAAGAATAAGCTGGTCCGCTTCAACGACCTTCTTCGTAGGCTCTAAAACCTCGAAGGTCCCAAAAGCTTCGATAAATGACCTAAATGATCCATCTCTCTGCTGCTGAAGAAGTCTTCCAATCTTCTCTGCCAACTTTTCGATAAACTCGTTAGTCTGGTGGATGTGAAGATCGCGAGGGTATCCAAGATGTTCAATTACCTTCGTGTCGAACGGAATGGTAGCGAAATCGTCTGTTATGATGATTACCGGCTTTTTGAAAGTAAGCCTCATCCCCAGTTCGAACATCACATTAGGATTTAAACCAGATACATCGCAGACCACCACAGGGTTGTCGTAGAGGTTGCTGATGATGCGTTGTTGGATCACGTCACCTTCAAAGGAATCGCTGACGATCTGCGGTAACATGCCCGCTTTCTTAACTGCTGCGTCTATGACCCGACGTACATCAATCCAGTGAGCAGCGTCATATATCGGGGGCATCGCCGAAATGGGCATGATAATACCACAAATTGGCTGGACCCCATCCTGCTTACTCGACTGCTCAGTTGACGCCTTAGCCATCTGCTTCCCCCGAATGTATCAGGCACAGCTGATACCAAACCGTTTCCTTTCGGCAATTGAATTCTGCTGTACAAGAGCAGGATTAGCGCGCCAATTATTGCCACTTTCTGACCCTGATAAATTCGACCTATGAATATTTCCCGCCATATCTGAACGCCTTTGATGCTGCCCACTTACTGCTGCGGACGGGTCGCTTCTTTTGTGGCACCGGCTCGGCTCTGGGGATTTTGATGATCTCTCCGCCTTTTTCGATATAGGCGCGCACCAATTCTTCGGTAGTCATCGCCCGGCCCTCTTTGCTGCTTCCTGAGCCTGACGAAGCGTCCGGCGTGCAGCCTTACGTTCTTCGGTCCAGCCTGCAATCTTCTTCCCCTTCTTGGCATCACTGATAGCCAGACAATGTTCTTCGGTCTTTCCCTTCCCGGCGAGTGACTTGCTGATGCTCGCGCAGTGGGAGGGACGCAGCTTGTCGCCCGCAGTTGGCAGGTTGATCTTGGAACTCTTCATGCGGGAGCAAATCAGAGCCGTTTCGATGTTATAGATGCCTGACGAACAAGCCGCATAACTCTTCCATGTCGCAACATAGGCGTATGGACTCTTCTCGTCCTGCTGATAACGGATGCGGTCGGCATCAATGGCCTTCTGTAAGCTGGAGAGTTGGCGCTTCTCGAAAAGGCTTAGGAATTCATCGAACGTGAGGTTCACGATCATCCCCGCGTCGGTCTTTCTCCTGACTGTGGTGGAATGCCATGACCTGAGATAGGCAATTAGTTGGGTTGAGATGTTTTCCATCTTCTGTTCTCCTGAACGAAAAAGTCCGCTGCGCGGACTGTCATACACGCAGCGGACCAAGACTTTTCCGTTAAGGATGAAACATCAGACCTGCTGCCGAAGAACGGCAGTTTGACAGTCTGCGTTTCTTCTAACTTTATTTATACTACCATCACCGACAGCACGTCACTATCTTCTCAACCTGATGTGGCGATTTACCCGACCAATAGACTAGGTATATATATAGTTCGCGCCATTGCGGCAACGAACTAAGTTGCGAACCAATAGACTAGATATATTACTCTTAAGAGTAATACACCCAGCCCATTTGGCTCCCAGCTAAGATCATTACCACAAGTGCGACCCGGCGTGGTTTCACACGCCTTCCGCGCATTCGCTCACGCTCATGTGCTCAGGCGGCGAACCCACTTGGGTCATTTCTTTGATTTTCGTGTTCTGGGTGCTTCGCCAGAACTATCGTCTGCGACGCCGCCAGAAGTCCTGCGGACAGCCAACGCTCCGCTTGTGCCTTCGCTTCGCTCAGGATAGAGTTGGAGGGCTATGGCTGCGCCGAGGAAATACGGCCCCAACCCTCAGATGCCCTGCAAGGCCCGCATCCGCAGCCGAGCACTGCGACAGCACAATACAAGTCCTGACGCACTGGCGGGGTTTGTAGGGGCTTACAGGTGAGGTTATTGTAGTCCCCCGCATTCCCGTAAAACCCCTACCATATTGCCTGCTACGATGTTCCCTTAGCTGTTGCGCCAGAGCTACTAGTGCTGGGCTTTTTCTTCTTCTTCAATTGGCCGTTGGCGTATCGGAGGCCTGCCTTGATCTCTGCCTCGCGCTGTTCCTTAGCCTGTTTTTTTGCCAAGTACCGGCGAGCATCTTCTCTGTCCTTCTCCACCTTTTTTGAACCAGCCTCTAACTTGCGGTAAAGTATCTGCACTTCCCGGACAGTCCTTTCGCCTCGCAACTCAGCAAGCTTCTGCCTGAGCTTCTTTCCTTGCTCGCGGGCCTTGTCCTCATCGGCTTGGCTGACGGGCGGCTGACCAAGGACAGTAAGAACCGAACGCTGGCCATAGTTCCGTGGCGATGCGATACGATGCGAGCTTGCGAACTCGTCCCTTAACAGTGGCGCCGGGAACTCTATATATGCCCAGTCATCATCCCAAGTCTCCTTATGGTTCTGAGGATCAAGCTGCTTAAACTTGGGCTTGTCATGGTCGGGCACTCGTTCGTCAAACGCTTCTTGCAGACGTTCTGACGCCTTGTTGATCTCGCTTTCTGCTCCTTTGTCGCCTCGCGCCTGCGCCGCCTTGCCGCGCTTAACGAGAAGTTGGACTTCTTCCCAATATGCGCCCGCCTCAGGGGTGAGGATTGCACCTCCAATTTCATCGGCATTCTTGTTGAACTCCTTTGCAACCTCGATTTCGGCCTTGATGTCATCTAAGACCGACTGAGGGAAAGTTCGTTTGAGAACATCGGCCTTGTGGTAGAACTCATGGTCATTGTTGAGAGGCACGAGGGCTTGCCGCGCAGCCGCGCGCTGAAGTGGTGTAATCATATAAATTGTCCTTTGTTGTGGGGAGGCTGAGGCCTCCCCATGAGCCTTAGTTCGCTTCGACCGACTGCTTGGCCACCAAAGCAGCGCGAGCGTTCGCCTTCATCTCCGGCGTGAGTGTTACTTCCCCGGAAGCAATATTGTTGATCTTCTCGCCCTTCTCGGCTTCCTGCTCGGCTTTAAGCTCCGCTTTGAGTTCAGCCCTGAGTTTGAGATCGTCATATGCAACTTCGGCGAGCTTCTTCAGTTTGGCAGAAGCATCTTTTTCCGCGACACCTCGAACAATAAACGATCCATCCGAACCCTTCTCGATAACAAGCGTAAAATATGCTGCGGTGCCTTCAGGCAGTTTGATCGCGTTGGTGTCGAGTGAGATGGAAGCTTGCGGTCCATCCCGCAGATAAAGTTTGCGCTGCTCCTCTTCTCTCTTCTCACGTTCGGGCTTTTCATCTGCTTTTGCTGCTGCAAGCCGCTTGATAACAATGGACTGTGAACCACCCTGCGCCATGATCCAGTCAGTCATCGTCTTCACATCGCTAGTTTCATCGAACCCGGCCTCATCGAGGGCTTCCATGGTATGGAAATAGCGCTTCATGTTGGCGTCAGGCACCCACTTTGGATACTCGTTACCGTCGATAGCCTTCACCTTGTCAGTACCGGGCTTTTCCTCACCACAAGAGGCAGCGATCCAAGGCGAAAAGCGATTAACGTTGCCGGTCATATTGATTTGATGCTGGGACAAGATGAGCGCCTGAACGCTGGGTGCTGATTTCAAGAACTTCTTGCCTGCCTTGAAGCTGGTAGCGACGATCATTCCCAATGCGCGATTACCGCGCATTTTCTTGTAGGTGCTTTGTGCTTTGTCCAATTCGCTTCGGACATCTGCAAGGCTCTGCTCGTAGGCTGCGTCCTCCTCAAAGGCCGCGTCATCGATGGTGTTCTTGGTTGCGTCTGCGTCAGTCATCTTTTCTTTCTCCTCAATTTCCAGCGAGGCGTCGGTGCGTCGTGGTGAGGAATTGATAAGCGCTGGTTGTCCTGATACGTGATTATCAAGATCATTTTCGACACAACGAGATAACCTTCATGTCCCCGACCCAACCGAAGCGCCGCAAATACCTTCGGAACGGCGACCGTTGGGTGACTACGGAGGAGGTCGTATTTTGCAGGCTTTGGTTCGAGTTCCTGATCTTCAGCCCAAGTTATGAACTTGCCCGGAAGCATCGTGCGGGCACGCTAACTGATGCGGATCGAGCGCGACTACCCGCCGATTTCACAGACGTTCTGGCTGTCTATGACGACCTTGGGGATATACAGCGGATCGAATTTGATGATTGGTGGCAGGACAGAGGCATTCAACTTTTTGGCTATCAAGGAGAGACGCCAAGGATCGGACCGATCGACGTGCTGGTGCGGGAGAACCCGGCCAAGCTAGAAACGCTGATTGTGAGGGCTGACGAGTATATCAAGGGAAGATGGCACCGGCAGGGTGAACAGCCTGCTGCCATTCTCGCGATCCCTCTCGGTTTGAGTAAGGCTCAAATATCTCTACAGTTGGACCATCTTCTTTCTCTTTACGATGACGACCTTAAAGAGATAAAGTCCGAACCACCGAAGTATGGATTGCACGGAAGAAAACGCGACACGAAAAGTCTACTTCGATATATGAAGTGCCTGCTCGTTAAGGCGCAGTTTCCGGAGCTTAGGCTCTATCAAATTGGAGCGATCGCTGAGTTGAGTTCGACGTATAGCTCTCGATTTGAGGAGGAAGAGGATATCGAAGATCGCCACGCTCTAAAAATTCTTACCAGCAGAGCTATTAGTCGCGGCCTCATGATAGCCGAGAACGCAGCACGGGGCATCTTTCCCAGCTATACGAGGAATGAACATACTGTTGCGCCGAATTGGGAAGAGATGTGCCGGGTCATCGATAGTAGGGGAGACTGGCTGGACGGCCTTGAAGAGGACAATTTCAATCATGAGTCCATGCCTCAATGAAATCGAAATCCCTATGGCTCGACAGTTTAGCAAAATACGCTAGGAAATCGGGCATGACCCTGCCAAGCGGCTGATCCGGTTCGAGGGCGGAAAGCTGCTCAGCGGCAGGCGACCATTCTTCGTCATTAGCAGCGCTCATCGATCTTCCCATTTGCGGACATCTCCTACGTTTGATATTTTTGGCTTGTGCGGATTAGATTTGCAAAAGCCATCACATATCTAGGCGTCCTCAACTGGTGCGCCTTTATAGCAATGTCGATTTATCTTCACGGTGATGCCCTGAGTGGAAAGATCTCTGCGGGTCACTATTTTCTGGGCAGCCATGGTCACTTCAGCGAAGTGACGAGAGAGATTTACACCTTCAGCATGTGGCACGGCTACAGTGCATTTTTGGGTCTTTTAGCTACATTCGGCATAGCAAAGTGGCTACGGGGGCGGGACCGCTGACGACCACTTGCAGCCGCAAATCTATGAAGGCACAACGCCCAAATGAAGACGTTGTTTATCGGATTGTTGTTCGCTGGCGCGTTTGATACGCCACCTGTGCTGGTACGGCCGGAAATCGCGATACAAAAAATCACAGCATGTGGATTCAAAAAAGTCGATTCGAAATTCGATGACACGCTTCAAGAAGATGTAATCGAAGTTCTGGACGATGTCTCAATCTCTGATGAGCAACTGCGGTGCGCGGCGCTGGTCTCGCTCTCTTCGAGTTACTATGTCACGTTTCCCGCGACGACAGAGAAGGCATATCAGCCGTTATATTGGAGCCTGTCGCGTGAACAGGGAAAGGCTGATGCGAAGGCTTGGTTGGACAAGAGGGGACTGCTTTCTCGCTTGCCGACCTACGATCCGAAACAATCTAACAATTCGGCTTTTGTCCGCTCTCTTGAGAAACTTTGCGGGCCAAAAGCCTCTGGAACCCTTAAAGTGTTAAACGGCATGGCTACATTCAACGACAGCGCGCTTGCCACTGGCGCATTGGATGAGGAAACCCTGTGGTGCCTAACCAACGCAGCGGCGGCGTCCGGCTATCCACTAGGCTTCATCGGAAATGAAGCCGTCGCTCCCGGTTCGCCGCATCGGTAAAGCTGCCAGTGCAAACGGCCATTTTTTGCCATTGAGCGAGGACGCGACGTGCGCCGATAGCGGACGCTTGTGATGCCTGCTAGGATGGTCGAATGAACGAGGATGTCGCGAACTGGCAGATGCGCGGACAGGTTTTTGTCTGGCGCTACTCGGCCTCCCGAAGTTCTCATAAGGGGTGGCACTTTTCAGCCGAACCGGCCGCGTGCGGCGCATTAGTTGAATTGCTCGCATACATGCGATCCGCTGCTGAGGCAGTTCATAGGACCATCAAGCTTCGTCGGCCGACACCATCGATTTCCTCCGTGCCGGGCTATGGCGATCCGAAGAACGATGATTTCGAAAAGCTTCGGATCATTTTTGACCCGTCCTTCTCTGACCTTCAGTTGCAGCTGACGAACGACCGCTTAGAGCTGTTTGTGGGAGAGGGAACGGTGCGACGACATCCTGACCGCGTTAACCGATGTTCAGAACGGAAAAGGGGATTTTGCGTTCGGTCCCAATCAAAAGGGAGCTTCACCACCGATCTGGTTTTGGTGGATGCCTTGGAGGGGCCAGCCCTATGCCCGATAGCGACCAGTTCGGGTCATTCGGCAAAGACTTGATCCATCCGCAAAGCCGTTATCTGCCATGGCTGATCCAACGATACGGGCTGAAGGTTATCGGGTCATCCTGAGGCTCATCGTGGTTCAGGCTGTCGGCTGCCATGATGACCCTTTCGCTCGATACATACCAAACGAACCGGCACAACTTTGGGAAATCCGATGCTTCCACGCATAGGCGTTCACCGCCGCGAAACTTCTCCGTCCACCATTTTCCCTTGTAAGTGCGGAGGGCTCGAAAACATACGCTTTTCGACCAGCCACCGTTCCTGTCGAAGCTTTCGCCGGGCGGACATCCGCCGATGAAGACGACATTCACCCGGACGCCCGGATACGGTTCGTAGCGCCGGTCCACCCCGATCATGCGTCCAGCAAACGCTTCGACTATCTGCGGGCCTGTCATCGGCAACCAATTTGGGCGGTCCAATTTGAGCGGTGGCAAATGTGATGGCGTCAGCCTGCCCTGAGACACCTGTCCTGAAGCCGCCGGAATAAAGGCCGATGCTGCGACAGCGCCCAATAGCAAAGTTTGAAATAACATCTTGAACACGCGACCAACCTACCACTTTAGTGGACCACTTCAACGGCAGCTTTGCCTGGGGCATCGCTCGAAACCAGACAGTCGCCATTCCACCCATCCCGGTCGCTCCCCACCTCGAACTGCTGCCAGCAGGCCATTGGCCAATTTTCATCCCTCTTGCCGAATCGTTCCTGATTTGTTCTTATGCCTGCATGACCCAACCTGATTCTCTGTGGCTCGCTCAGAGCCTCCTCAATGCGCCCGGATGGGCACGAGTTGCACTGACTGCACCAAACGAGCGCCTGCGCGAGCAAGCAGCCGTCGAACTGGCGCAGACCATCATTGTCGCTATGGAACGACCACCAACGATCCACGACCTGCGGCAAATGACCTTGCCGCTGTGATGCACGTCGGATGCACGCTATTGGCTGCATTTTCCTAAGAAATCTGCGGATAGCGGATTATTGTTTGCGCTTACGCAAGCATCGTCGTCGGCCTGCCTGACAAGGCGGT
>Ga0307408_100000389_pt1 | contig 40047 bp, 40 predicted proteins | sample 322Cmetagenome_FD_202116 | JGI IMG/M metagenome (GOLD analysis project Ga0307408, IMG submission 202116) | Maize rhizosphere microbial communities from greenhouse at UC Davis, California, United States - 322HYB-C-3 | ecosystem: Host-associated > Plants > Roots > Rhizosphere > Soil | place... | reverse complement strand
ATGCCAATAGGTTGATGAGGGCAAAACGTCAATACAAAGTTGACCTGAACATCATTACCGTCCAATTGGGTAAACCACCCTTTTTTTAAAACGTGAAAAACGAAACCATCCTCGCCTAAATATGCACACTTAACCCTCTCAAATACAGTTAAAAAACTTTTGATTTTGTAAAACATGTGAAATAAGTTTACACTCATTAACCCTAACATTTTATTTTATGTCGAAAAAATTTTCGGGACAACCGATCCCTGTTTCGCTTTACAAAGCGATGATTGAAGAGTACAAAAAACAAAGGCTTCCGCTTATCAAAGAAAAATTCGGAATTGATGACACCACAACCGTTTGGTTTTCTAAAAAAACTATTGACGAAATATTCAAAGCAGCTGGTGTTACTGAAGAAAATTCTGATAAATTTGGCCTCGAAATCCACTATGGCGTTGTTCCTCAGGATCGAGAAGGTGTAGACATACCGGATTCGTATGTTGGCCGTCATAACGTAATTCTGCTTGCAACAAATGACGATGCAGTTGTTGCCGATGACGAGGCATCCCCTTACGACAATGGAAACATGTGCCCGCCAATGTGTTAACAAACTTCTATGCTTCCCAAGACATATCTTATTACAATTTTAATTAGCACACTAATAAGCTTTTATTATTTCCGACAGCTACCAGCTTACCTTAAAAGCTTCTGCTTTTTACTTGGAACTACATTGATAATTGAATGCACTGCTTATTTTTTTGTAAAGAAGAATGCCTGGATGTTTAATATATTCACCGTTTTGGAGTTTATATTCTATCTTTCTGTTTACGGCTACATCTTAAACAGCCGTAAACAGAAAAATTGGCTTAATACCTTCAGGATATTATTACTCCTTACCGGAATCATTAATATGTCTTTCTTCCAGGGACTATTCGTATTTAACAATTACACCTATGCTTTAGGAGCCATTTTTATTTGCATATCTGTTGTTATGTTTTACCTGCAACTATTAAATGCAAGCAATCCGGAACCACTAATTCGCGTACCCATGTTTTGGATCAGCACCGGCCTCCTGCTTTTTTACGCCTGTAATTTCATATTTATGGGCCTTCTGAATTACATCATAGGTATAAGCATGCCGCTTGCCAAACAGCTTCATACCATTATATACATTTTAAACATTGTAATGTACCCTCTTTTTACTATTGGAATTGCGTGTTCTTCAAAACAAACCAAAACGAATTCCTTGCCCAATTAAAAGGCTAATATCAGATCAGAATTCATAATGTTTAAGAAGTAAGCTTCGGAACACAGACAATATCAACACCTATGCTCTCCAAGATTTATCTTATTGTCATCCTAACAAGTACTCTAATCGGCCTTTATTATTACAAAGCACTGCCGCAATATTTAAAATATTTAAGTATCGCGTTGGTCTGCACATTACTAGTTGAGTTGATAGCCTTTTTTGTAATCAAACGAAACATCTGGTTTTTTAACATTTTCCTGGTATTTGAATTCCCATTTTACATATGGCTTTACCGCCAGATTTTAACCAGTGAGCGCCAAAAAAAAATTATCGTATACTTCCTTACCATACAATTTATAGCAGCACTCTTAAACCTGTTTTTCTTTCAGGGCCTGTTTAAATTTAACAACTACTCATATGCATTGGGATGCATCTTGATATGTATTTGCAGCCTCTTTTACTACACCAATTTACTTCAGAGTCCGCAGCCGCAAGCACTTAAAAAGCTCCCCATGTTCTGGATAAGCACAGGCCATCTGATATATTATTCCTGTAACTTCTTTTTAACTGGATTATTAAACTATATTATGAGCATAAATTTAGATCTGGCTAAACAACTTTTTGCGATCACGATGGGATTAAATATTATCATGTACACATTATTTTCAGTTGGAATTGTATGCTCGACCAGTCGTCAGAAATAGCGTTGGTTGTTATTGCAGTAACGGGCATTATGTTCCTACTGGTTTCAACCATTATATTTTTCGTGTTTTCGTACCAAAAACGATACCTGAAGCACAAACATGAGCTACAGGCACTTGAACAAGCGTTTAACCAGGAATTGTTAAAATCCGAGCTTGAAATCAAGGATCAAACAATGAACAATATCGCCGCTGAGATTCACGATCATATCGGCCAGCTTTTATCAGTAATAAAACTGAATCTTGCATTAAATCCCGACCCGGCATTAAAAGACACAAAAACCCTCGTTGCCCAGGTTATTAAAGACATCCGCGGTCTCGCACATAGCATGCATACCGATGCATTAAGTGGTAAAACTATCGACGAACTGTTCTCGGTAGAAATTGAACGGTTAAAAAGAGCAACACCATTAGAAATTCATTATGCTTTAAAGGGCGAAGTACAGCCGCTTGACAATCAAACAGAAGTGTTCCTGTTCCGAATATTCCAGGAGTGCCTTAACAACATTTTGAAGCATGCAGATGCAAAAAATGTTTTTGTTGAATTGATTTATGACCTATCTTTATTAACTATAAATATAGCCGACGACGGAAACGGTTTTGATTCTGATAAGGCAAAGGAAGGATTGGGCTTGAGAAGCATTAATTATAGAGCAAAATTAATTGGAGCAGATTTACATCTCAACAGCAGCCCAGGCTTAGGAACACGAGTTAGTTTAGTTATAAATACTGATAAAAAGATTCTACATGGCAGTTAATGTTGCAATTGTTGATGACCATAATTTGTTCAGAAGCGGCATAAAAAGCCTTATTCAGAATTTCAAAATCTACAATATTGTCATTGAGGCAAGCAATGGCGACGACTTTATCAAGAAAATGGCGGCGGGTATAACACCAGACGTACTTCTTCTCGACTTAAGCATGCCTGTAATGGACGGAGTAAGCACCGCAAAATGGCTTCATACCCACCAACCGAAGATAAAAACTATAATTCTGTCGATGTCTGAAGACGAAAAGACAGTTCTTACTTTGCTTAGATATGGCATAAAAGGCTATTTATTGAAAGACAGCGAGCCGGAAGACTTTAAATCAGCGTTGGAAAGTGTTTGTGCAGGTAAATATTTCTACCCGCAGTTTGTAACTGAACACATGATGAAGCAGTTTCAAAAAACCGACGGAGAGTCTTCAGCAAACTCCAAGTCTGAGCTTAACACGCGCGAACTTGAATTTTTAAAACACATCGCAACCGAACTAACCTATAAAGAAATTGCAGATGAAATGTCTGTAAGTGTACGCACTATTGATAATTACAGAGACAGTTTATTTGAGAAACTTCAGGTAAAAAGCCGTGTAGGATTAGCGCTCTATGCAGTGAAAAATAATCTGGCTTAAATTTTAAAATTGCTAAAATAATTAGCAATTTTACGAAATGCCATTTGAAGAGAATCAGGAATATTTTAAAGGTAGAGGCGCCCAGGTTAATACACATAACAAGTTTCTAAAAAACAAGTATATCACCGAGCACATTGAGGGATTGGATGAAGAACTTCATGAAAATATATCTACTCAGATAATCCCCGAAAATGCCAAAAGCATTGTCAGTATATCCAAAAGCCCCGATCTTCCATTCAATTATTCAATAAATCCTTATCAGGGATGCGAACATGGCTGCATCTACTGCTATGCCAGGAACTCCCATGAATATTATGGATTTAGTGCCGGGCTGGATTTTGAGCGGAAAATAATTTACAAGCCTAACGCGGCCTCATTACTGGAAGACTTTTTTGAAAAGCCCAAATATGATCCCCAAACAATTATGCTATCGGGCAATACCGATTGTTATCAGCCTCTGGAGAGAAAATTAAAAATCACGCGATCGCTTTTAGAGGTTTTTCTGAAATACAAACACCCCGTAAGCTTAATCAGCAAAAACAACCTTATAATACGCGACATTGACCTCCTGCAAGATCTGGCCAGACACCATTTGGTTCATGTCACAGTAACCATAAACTCCATGGATGAAGATTTGCGCCAGAAGATGGAACCAAGAACGGTTACTGCGAAAAGCCGGCTTATCGTCATCAACAAACTAGCATCAGCCGATATCCCTGTAAGGTTAATGATGGCTCCAATTGTACCTGGATTAAACAGCAATGAAATTCCATCTTTAATACAAGCCGCAGCTAACGAAGGTATACGTGATGCGATATACACCGTAGTGCGACTAAACGGTGCAATTGCAGAAATATTTGCCGATTGGATTTATAAAGCATATCCAGATAGAGCAGAGAAGGTTTTACATATGATTGCTGATTGCCATGGCGGAAACCTGAATGATAGCAGATGGGGCAACAGAATGCGCGGCGATGGCAAAATTGCCGAAAGTATACAACAGCTCTTTAAAATATCAGCGAATCGATTTATAAAGAACAGATCTATGCCTCCGTTTGATTTCAGTCTTTTTACGCCGAAAGGCGGAAGACAAATGGAAATGTTTTAGATGCAGAAGAGAGTTTAACAAAAAAGCCTTTCAGATTATCTCTGAAAGGCTTTTGCGGAATGGACGGGACTCGAACCCGCGACCCCATGCGTGACAGGCATGTATTCTAACCAGCTGAACTACCACTCCTTTTCCCTGTTCGGGTGTGCAAATATGCGGTTTTTTGTTTAAATCCCAAAAAGGAAAAGCAAATTAATTACGTCTTTACAATTCTTCTCTTATTATCAAGTACTTAGTTTTTAAAAACGCGATTCTTCTCGTCAAAATTCTACATACATCCTCATCAAACAAATAGAAAACAACCATAAAGACGCAAGGAATACTATATTCGCTCTACTTATATTAGTGACATGAAAGCATTTATCCTTACAAGTTATATTATAGCTCTTCTTTTGTGCGCCTGCAATTCCGGAGAGAAAAAAAACGAAGCAACATCAAAGCTAAAAAATCAGAAATATAGTATAGACAGCGCTATTAACGCCGGCGCATTACAATTATTTGTTAAAATTAAAGGAAAACCAGGGCTACTTGAAGCAAAAGACAGTCGCAATAAAACGAATGTAGAGGCGGCGTATAACGTATTCAGGGATAAAAGTGGCAAGGTGGTTTATATAGCCGAACTTCCATTTAGCCCTAAGGACGACTGGTTCATCTCTTATAAAAGTTATTTTGGAGCGGATGGTAAATTGTTAGCTTTTCAAGCGCAAAATAATTTTTTTGGCAGTGAATGCGCAAAAGGAGCAGCAATGGAAAATTTGGTTAAATATTACAACGCCGACTTTACCGTCGCGGATTCATCCTATACATTAACTGACACGAAGAAGAATCCCCTGGATAAATCGAAGTGCAAATTCCCTTATACCTTCCCATATAAGGTAAACCGAAGCCTGGAAGAATTTAAGAAAGATCGAGGAATTACCAATTTTTAAAGAAAACGCTATTGGTTTTACTTCATTTTCTCGACTCTTTTAGGAGTATCAGTTCCGTCGACAATACTTTTGGCACTTAGCGCAATTGCTTTGATTGTTGCTGTAATGTTGGCTATGTTCAGCGTTGCAAGCTCATCATCCACTGTATGATAAAACTTATCCGAATCAATTTGATCTGTAGATATGGTATGTGCCGGTACTCCTTGCGCAGCTAATGTCGCGTTATCACTCCGGTAAAATAAATTTTGATCGGGATAAGGGTCCGGATGAAATGCGAATGGTGTTCCCTGAAGGTTTCTTTGTAGGATCTGCCCAAAATCAGATTTGTCAAACCCGGTTATAAATGCAGAGTTCTTTCCAAATTTCGATTCCTTACCAATCATTTCAATATTAAACATAGCAACTACATCATCAGGATTTTGCTGCTCTGAGAAATATTTTGACCCAAATCCACCGATTTCCTCGGCAGTAAAAGCAACAAAAATAAGCGTCCGGGCATTATTATTTAGCTTTTTATAATATCTGGCAAGGGCAATTACCGCAGTAACTCCCGATGCGTCGTCATCTGCGCCATTAGCAATTGAGTCTCCCCTCACAGCCTCAATAACACCGAGATGATCATAATGCCCTGAAAAAATGACTATTTCCTTTTCCTTAGACTTTCCCTGGAGCATTCCTGCGATATTAACCAAGGGGGCATTCTCAATCTTATTTATGGCTTGAACATTGAAGGAAGTAACAGCATCTTCCTCTCCTAAAACAAACACCAGATTTGCCGACTTAAATTCGTTCACCACTCTTTCATTAGAGTAATAATCCAGAAAACGCTTGAAAGCAGAGAACAGGGCCTGATCTACATATACCAGAGTTGGCTTATTCGATTGAAGCAGTATTTTATAACGAGCAATAAATGAGTGATCGGCCTTGATATACTGTACTTCGGCATCACCAGCTCCCTTCCATTGTATTGAAGCCTGATCTGAGAGAAAGAACATATTCTCTCGTTCTACCGCCTTGCCATTTATGCTCACACTTAAAGAAACCGGCGTTATTTTTTTCATTGCAAAGGCCTGCCTGAACCCCGACGCATTTGCCAGAGGCTTCAAGCCTATAGATTTAAACTCCTGTTCAATAAAATCGGCTGCTTTTTCTATTCCAGGGGAGAATAGACCGCGTCCCTGCATTTCATCGGAGGCCAGCGTTTTAATGATACGTTCAACATCGCTCTTCTCTGCAGATTGACGGCCAGGTTTAAAAACCGAACATGAAACAAATAAGCATATAACTAAGAGGGGCATCATCGATACCCTCAACGGACTCTTACGCTTCAACAAATATGTTTCTACTAAACCCTGCTTTGCATCTTTGCTCAATCCCATGAGTAATTTTCAAGTTCGTGTGCCGATTTGCCTTTTATGATTTTCTTCTGCTTGTCCACTTCCGTTTCAACCCGTGTATCCTGAACGCCATCAGCAACAGCAATATCTACATCCTTATCCTTAAAAGACGTGTAAACAGCAGACTCCTCAACGTTTTGCAAGGCAATATCATAAGGCCCCAGATTACTCATTAACTTTACAAAAACCGGCAAACACTCAAAGACAATGAACAGTAGACCAATAAAAGAAATAGCAAGATAAGTCCCCAGGTCCCTGCTTCCGTCTGCATTAAAACTTAACTGCCCTAATGCCCAGTTACGGTCGGCAAAACCAGCAACATTGGCCAAACTATCCAATTGTTTGCCGCTAAACATTTTTTCTGAAGCAAGCCCCTCAATCTCTTTACGCCGTGAAATAAGGCTTTCCATCTGAGCCATTTCCGACCGAACAGTCTCCAGACGCTGTATCTTCTGGTTCAAAACAGCTTCCTTTTGTTTGGCATAAATTCCAAAACCGACTTTACCGGATGTTTGATTGGTTTTATCACCAAATATCTCCTGGTTTAACTGAAAACGAGATCGGTTTATATCTTTTGTTAGCGAATCTCTTTCTGCTTTAAGGTCAATCACTTTACCTAATTCTGCAGCATATTTTCGGCCAAAAGTGCCATTAAGTGTATCGAGTTTTGACCGCTGCCCACTCAAATAGCTGGTCTTTAATTTTTGTCGGATTTCTTTATCGAAAATTTTCAGCTCTAGCGGACGGGAAATCACAATTCCGATCATTATAGCAAGTAAAATCCGCGGTGTTGCCTGCAATATTTGTTTATTACTGGATGCACTTTTGCTGATACTTGCCACAATATAGCGGTCCATATTAAAGATGGCCAATCCCCACAGCAATCCAAACACAATTGCAAACACTACCGCCCCTGTATCTCCAGAAAAAACAAAATACATTGCGTACCCGCCGGATAGCGCTGCAAAAAGTGCCGTAAAGAAAATTGTAGCTCCAATGCCAACATATTTATTATGTTCGGTTGGGAAACGTTTAAGGGTTCCTACATGCGCTCCGGAGCAGAACCAAAAAAAGTCATTAATTTTCTTCATTAAAGAATTGGGAATAATATTTTATAAAACGACCAGCGGTGCCACTTGTTACAAATGAAAGTAAAATAATTTGTTTGCTGATTGTTAAACCCTTATACATCTTTTATTAATCCTATATTTGAACTCCAAAATGATAAACGATGAAAGAAATTACAGTTGAAGAACTAAAACAAAAAATAGATAACAAGGAAGACTTCCAGTTGATTGACGTTCGCGAAACTTTTGAATATGAGGTTTCTAATTTAGGTGGCGAGAACATTCCTTTAGCCGGCGTTTTAATTGAATCTGATAAAATCTCTGCTGATAAACCTGTTATTGTTCAGTGTCGCAGCGGAAAAAGAAGCGCAGCTGCCATCATGCAATTGGAACAACAACTTGGCTACGACAATCTTTACAATCTTGAGGGTGGTATTTTAGCCTGGAAAGAGAAGTTTGATCCAAACATGCCTGTTTACTAATGGGTGGTAAGATTATTTTAAACGTTGCTTATAACCTGGCTATATTTGCATTTTGCATGTGTGCTGTATGGGGCTTTAAAAATGAGCAATGGCTTATAGCAATAGGTTTTGCGCTTGGCATTGTAGTGGTAATCTATTTTAAGATGAAACTGATAAAGGAGGTTAAGCAATACGTCAAAACCAAAAAGCAATAAGTTTTAAAATCCCCAATAAAAAAGGAGCACTGTTTTTAGCAATGCTCCTTTTTTATTGAATCTTAAGTAAAAGAATAAGGATTCAATACCTTAAAACCACTATATCATAGAATTAATAATGTCTTACTTTAAGGAAAAAGAGGATTTACCCATTGTATATCCATCGGCATACAGCATTACGGTGTAAACTCCCTTAGAAAAGGTTCCTGGATTAGTCCAGTCGATATTGTAAACCTTCTCCGTGTTATCAAAATCAATTGCCGTGCGATAAGTATATTGGACATCCTCGCCCTCTGCGCTGAATAAACTGCTGTTATCAGAAGTGATAAGATTTCCACTTGGATCGATAATGCGAATATAAACATCATGCATTCCCTTATCAGCAAGGGTATTGTTCACGATGTTAAACGACAGTCTGATTTTCTTAGCGCTACTTGCACGAGTAACGTCAGATTCCTTTCCGCTATTCTTAATACGCAATGGAACTATTCCAATTCCTCCTACTTTTAAAGCGGCGCCAACCTTCACTTTACTGTTCAATTCGGTGTTTTGCGCCTCAAGTTTGGTTGCTTTTTCGCTGATGTTACTAACGGAGGTACGCAAGCTGTCGCGTTCCACAGTTAACTCCTGATTTTGCTTCTGAAGTTCGGCAATATCAGAGGTGTATTTCGTCACAAAAAACCGAAGATTTTTTAATTCGCTTTGAGCCTTAGCCAACTGGCTCTCGGTAAGCTTGCCAGCTCTTAGTTGTTCGCGAAGGTCTGCAATTTTCTGACGGGCAAGGTCCTGCTCTTCTTTCATGTCAGCGGTAAGCTCCACGTTAGAATCATTTGCTTTGTCGAGTTCTGCTTCAATTTTATCAACTTCCACCTGCATCCGCGACTTTTCGTCGCTTAGCGTAACTATTTTATCTGTAGACTTTTTGTCTTTAAAATACATATAAGCATTACTGCCTACAAGCGCAACAATTACAACTATCAGAAAATAAAATTTGTTCGAATCTCTCTTTGGCGTCGGCGTTGGGTCTTGATAAGTTTGTTCCATATCAGTTGTTTATAAGATTGAAAATGTTTTTGTTGCCCGGCAACCACTTTCCACACACAGCACTTATAACTTTTATAACCTCTATTTATTGTTTAAATGGTCATACTGATCTCACAAATATAGCATTTTATGCCTCCGTTGCTTAAAAAATGGCCTTGGGGCCTAAAAATTATTTACATAAACAATAATTGAGATCAATTGATTGTTTCTTAAGTATCTTTGGCTGCTTTTGAATTTACCCATGCTTACACGATTAACTGCACTTTATATATTCTTTGTTTTAACCGCGTTTTCAGCACAGGCGCAAACAGATTCACTGATTCCGAAACGTGAATTTAGAGGTGTTTGGGTGGCTACTGTGGCTAATATTGACTGGCCGTCCAAACCTGGGTTACCAGACGTGGCCCAGCAAAGAGAGCTACTTAGAATTTTAGATGAGCACCAGCAAAGTGGCATGAACGCCATCATGTTTCAGGTGCGGCCAGCTGCCGATTCCTATTACACAAAATCCATTGAGCCTTTAAGTAAGTACCTCAACGGAAAGCAAGGAAGAGCCTCATCGTACGACCCTTTGGAGTTTGCTATAACTGAAGCTCACAAGCGAGGCATTGAACTACATGCCTGGTTTAACCCATATCGGGCAACTATGAATTTAAATCCGGCAGACGTTACTCCCGACCATGTTACACGCTTACATCCTGATTGGTTTTTTAATTATGATGGCAAAAAATGGTTTAATCCCGGAATACCTGATGTGAGAGCATATATTGTGAAGGTGGTGCTAAATGTGGTAAAGAACTACGATATCGATGGCGTGCATTTCGATGACTATTTTTATCCTTATCCGGAAGGCGGACAGGTTGTACAAGACGGAAATCAGTTCGAAGCTTTTGGCGGAGATTTCGAAAACATTGCCGATTGGCGTCGAAATAACGTTGATATATTAATTAAGGAACTATCTGACAGCATACATGCGGCCAAGCGCTTTGTTAAATTTGGGATAAGTCCTTTTGGAATATGGCGAAATAAAAATCAAGACCCCGATGGCTCTGAGAGTACCGGGCTTTCTGGCTACAGCGCTTTGTTTGCCGATGCCAGAAAGTGGGTAAAAGAAGGCTGGATAGACTATATTAATCCACAGGTTTATTTTCCATTTTATTATAGAGCAGCCCCTTTCGAAAAATTAGTAGACTGGTGGAGTAATAACGCTTTTGGCAAGCATGTGTACATTGGCCAGGGCGTTTACCGGGCAACAGAAAAACGCGAAGGCTGGATTGTTCGCAGTCAGCTACCAGATCAGGTGCGTTATCTGCGGAAAAATCCCAGAGTACAGGGAAGCGTTTATTTCAGTTCTAAATCGCTTACTAATAATCTGGCAGGTTTCCAGGATTCGCTCCGTAATGAGTTTTACAAATTTCCGGCATTGCCACCCCAAATGTTATGGCTTGATGAGATTCCACCTTTATCTCCTTTAAGTTTACAAGCCGTAGTAACCGACAACGGATTTGCTGTGCTGAATTGGAAAGAACCATTTGAAGCCCGTGATCATGAAACAGCCTATGGATACGTAATTTATCGATTTAATGCTGGCGAGCCAATCAACATTGCTGATCCGTCTAAAATACTTCGGATAAATTTTGATAAAAAGCTCACATCTTTTACCGACTACACGCTTCAACGGGGAAAACAATACCAATATGTTGTTACCGCATTGGATAGGGTTAAAAACGAAAGCTTACCATCCAACATAAGCGTAGCGACGTATTAAGCACATCATTTGGTGTTATAACATCCAAATATCAAATCGGCAACAGTTAAATAGACAGTTTTTGTACTTTTGCCGCCATGGCAAGCATTAAACCATCAGTACCTAAAGGCACAAGAGACTTCTCACCTGCAGAAATGGTGAAAAGAAATTATATTTTCGATACCATCAAGTCTGTTTTCAGGAAGTTTGGCTATCAGGAAATACAAACGCCATCGATGGAAAACTTAAATACCTTAACCGGTAAATATGGCGATGAGGGTGACAAGCTGATATTTAAGATTTTGAATTCGGGAGATTACCTTTCTAAGGTTAAACCTGAGAAACTTGCTGAAGCCAATTCAAATGCTCTAATAGCTGACATCTCCGAAAAGGCTCTCCGTTACGACCTCACCGTTCCTTTTGCCCGATTCGTGGTGATGCACCAGAACGAAATTTCGTTTCCATTTAAACGCTTTCAGATACAACCGGTATGGCGGGCAGACCGTCCGCAGAAGGGCCGCTATCGGGAGTTTTACCAGTGCGACGCTGACGTTGTTGGATCGGAAAGTTTATTGAATGAGGCAGAATTCATCTTAATCTATAACGAAGCGCTTACCAAACTTGGCCTTAAAGACTTCACTATCAAAATAAATAACCGCAAAATATTATCTGGAATAGCAGAAATTATTGGAAAGCCCGAATTGATTGTGGATATGACCGTCGCTATCGATAAGCTGGATAAAATAGGCCTTGATGGCGTTGTAAAAGAGCTGATTGAAAGAGGTTTCTCTGAAGAGGATATTGAAAAGCTAAAGCCGGTTATTTTGCTTGAGGGAAGCAATCAGGAAAAGCTTGGTAGTTTAAAAGAGGTATTACCACAATCGAGCACCGGCCTCAAAGGTATTGAGGAGATTGAGGCAATTTTTAGTTATGTACAATACCTTGATCCCGATTTGCAGACTTCTGCCTCTAAACTGGAGCTTGACATCACCCTTGCCCGTGGTCTAAACTATTACACCGGTGCAATTTTCGAGGTCAAAACTAATGAAGTGGCAATGGGAAGCATTGGTGGCGGTGGTCGTTATGATGACTTAACTGGCATGTTCGGCTTGAAAAACCTGACAGGCGCCGGCATCTCTTTCGGCGCAGACCGTATTTATGATGTGCTTGAGGAACTAAATTTATTCCCGCAGGGTGCTGAAGAAACAACCAAAGTACTTATCAGCAATTTTGATAAAGACGCAGAGTTATATGCTCTTCCTTTGCTTCGGCAACTGAGAAAAGCAGGCATCGCATCTGAATTGTATCCATCATCCGCTAAACTTAAAAAGCAAATGGGCTATGCTGATGATAAGAATATTCCTTATGTGATTTTGATTGGAAGTGATGAAATTGAAAGCGGAAAGCTGACGCTGAAAGACATGAAAAGTGGTGAGCAGGCGAAGCTGACGATTGAAGAGATTGTAGAGAAGATAAAGTAGAATTGAGGGTCACGAATTTCTCGGATTACGCGAATTTACACGAATCATGGCGCTTTAAATTTGTATTGCTCCATACCGGTTCGTGCATATTCGTGCAATTCGCATCTATTAAAGAATTCCTTAGTTCGAGAGAGGAAAAACACGAATTACACGAATAGACACCAAGCATAGCGCTTTAGATTAGTATTACGCCATACCGGTTCGTGTATATCCGTATAATTCGTGTCTCTTAAAATTTCGAACTGGCGCGATTGAAGATGCAAAAAACACGAATTACACCAATTTAAACCAAGCATAGCGCTTTAGATTAGTATTACGCCATACCGGTTCGTACATATTCGTGCAATTCGTGTCTCTTAAAATTTCCGCTCCTTACCCTTATTCGTGTCTACTCAAAATTATATGGCGCCTCTTCCTTCACTTCCCGCCTTGTTCCATCGTATAGTTCGTATTCCAGCAAACGGCAATCTAACTTCCCGTTATAAAACTCAATCCTCTTGGATGCCTTAAGACCTATTTTCTTGGCCAGATCAGGGTTTCCGGTGAAGATGTAACCACTATAACCTTTACATTTTTGCTTTAAGAAGTCGCCAATTCGCTTATAGGTTGCTTCGAGTTTACTGTGTACACCTAACCGTTCGCCATACTCGGGATTAAACATAATAACCCCCTTACTATCTTCAGGAATCGGCGTTTCGGCAAAGTCGCCAACATGAAACTCAATTAGTTGATCTACTCCGGCTGTTTTAGCATTTCGCTGGGCAACATCAACAGCATCCGCGGATAAGTCGCTTGCTATAATCTTAAAGCCTACTTCCTTTTTAGCCTTATCTTTCAACTTCCTGCGCTCGGCAAAAAACACCTGCTCATCGTAACCCAGAATATGCATAAAAGAATAATTCATCCGAAACAAACCCGGACTTTTATCCATTGCCAGCAATGCAGCCTCAATAGCCAAAGTACCAGAGCCACACATCGGGTTAACGAACGTCGTCTTCCTATCCCATTTAGTTGCCATAATGGTAGAAGCTGCCAGAGCCTCTAACATCGGAGCCTTCCCGGGAATTTTACGATATCCGTGCTTTGACAGTGTTTCGCCGGATGTATCCAGAAAAACCTCGCCTTTATCTCCCTGCCAGTAAAGATTCACCACAGCTTTATTCAACTCCGGACCAGAATTCGGGCGCACTCCTTTTTGCTCCTTAATCCTGTCTACAATTGCGTCTTTCACCTTTACGTTTGCAAAAAGAGGCGTGGTGATGTGCTCATTATTCACCACCGATGTTACCGAAAAATAGCCGCTAAAGTCTATATAATTTTCCCACTCAATTTTTACCAGTTCATTATACAAGGCTGCCGGGTCAGATGCCGTAAACGTTTTTAATGAATAGAGAACCTGACTGGCCGTACGCAGATTTAAGTTCAGCGCAATGCAATCATTCACATTGCCTTCAATTTCTACCCCGGTAGCAAAGCTTCTTTTTACAGAAAAACCCAGCTCTTCAATTTCTTTCACCAAATAAGGCGATAAACGTTTATTGCACGTTATTATAATACGACTGTTAGTGTTGAAAACTTGCATAATATTGTGCGAAGTTAATCAATTAAAATTGGCAGATTTGGTTTTTGATTTTCGAAAAAGAATAGACAATGGATATTAAAGGAAAAGTTCACGAGATTTCTCCAATTCAAAACGTGACGGAGACATTCAAGAAAAGGGATTTAGTTATTGAGTATGCGGAAAACCCTCAATACCCGGAATACATAAAATTTGAAGCATTACAAGACAAAGTGAACTTGTTCGACACCGTTAAAGTTGGTGATGAGGTAGAAGTTTTCTTTAATCTTCGTGGCCGTCCGTGGACAGACCGCAACGGAAAAACTGCTTATTTCAACTCTCTAATTGTTTGGAGACTTAACGTATTAGCTGGCCAGGGCGCACAGGCTCCTGCACCACAATATGCACCTCCGGTTGACATCAGCTCTGCTCCGCAGGATGACGATCTACCTTTCTAAATAGTAATAACTAATACTCTGATTTATATAAACACCGATATTGAAGGCATCGGTGTTTTTTTGTTTTATAGCTTTCCTTTCAGACGTTATTCATAAGCATCAGTTACTACCGCTTAAGCACTTCCTTCAAGAAGCATTTCCCTCCCTGCTGTACCGCGATATAATACCTGCCATTAATTCCCATCGGTATCGGCTTTAAATAAGTACCACTAAAGTTGTTTACCCTATCTGCAAATACCACTTTATGATCCGCATTGTATACAGTTACAGAAGTAGAGCCTTTACTTGCCAGGCTGAACGAAACATTGATTTTTCCAGATGAAAAGCTCGGAAATAAAGTAAAATCATCCGCGGCCAATATTGCGCCAAACTGCTCTTTTCCAGTAATCCGTTTTACAACATCCTTATCCACATCGTTTACACGAATATCTGTTTCTGTAACAATTCCTTCCTTATCGGTACTTCTAAAATGAAACGACTGCGAATTCAATATTTCGGAAAGTCTGTCAATTCTGTTTAACATCATCTTGTCCTTGAAAGAAGGAACTGACCTCATCACATCCTCCCCTTCCAGCACTGCCAGATCTCCGCCCGGAAGACGGCAGCGAAAATTCCAGGTTATACTATCTGCATGCAGTTTAGTCGAATCATCATCGAACTTAAAAAAACGAAGATTCTCGATCCCGTTCTTACCGAACTTCCTGATTACAATCTCGCCCTGCTTGCCATTTCTAATCAGCGCATCTATCTCCTCCTCAATTATGTTCTTCTCTTTATCCGTAAACTCCTTCTGAAACCGTTCACGCTCCTTCTTGTCCATTTCAGCGAGGCGCTTTCCGTTAATAATAGTGTCACCATTGCTTACTATAATTGTTTTCCTAACAGACCTTGGTGTTTGTGCATGCAACTCTGGAACAATAACTCCATAAGCTAAGGCAGCAGGGATCAACAGGTTAAGTAATTGTGGTTTCATAATTTTTGATTTGCAATCAAAGTTAGATTACAACGTTTCCTGATTTTGTTAAGGCCTTGTTAAAAATTGTTAAAGACAATCTGAGAGGCAGACAGTTACTTATTTTTGTATGAGATGAAGAAAAAAAGTATTAGCCTGATAATCGGTTTGATGAGCATTGCTCTCTTCGGAGTAATGGCTATGCAATACTATTTTATCAGGGAGTCGTATCTGCAAAAGTCGCAGCTTTTTGATCTTTCTGTAAATAGTGCTTTAAGTGAGGTGGCCAATAAATTAGTTAAGCACGATGCCAAGCGTTTTGTAACCCGCAAAGCTAAAGACGAAGAGCGGCTTGTGCGGAAAGAAGAGCTTAACCTGGAGCATGAAAAAAACCGCAAACGCGATGAAGATCATCAAAATCGGATGAATCTTATTAAGCAAAAAATTGATCGTGATTTTCAAACACGCGACAGTATTCTGCGGAGTCGCTTTTCGCGGATAATGACGATTGACAACGACTTTTACGAAACTTATTTCCGCGATCCGAACGAACTGAATAAAGTTAGATTACAGATTAAACTCCGTCAATCGGTTGACACCTACGGCCAGGTATTTCAGGATGAAGTGCATGAACTCTACGTTGAAGATGAGAATGGCAATAAACCCAAACGCTTTGCCTCGAAACTGAAAGACAGTGTGCATTATTTAGTGGAAGATCCTTACACGGGCATTAGGGTAATTTCTTTGCCTCGCATCAACAAGAAATACAAAGAAGCCCTTCGCCGCGAAAAAGAGCAGCACGAACACGACAAAATGGTCGCCTTAACAGAAGCAAAAAAACGGGAAATTAAAAAAATCCGTCATTTCTTCGATTCGGTTAAGACCGTTAATCCCAAAACCAATATCTTCGTTGATATTGCCAACGAATACGAGCATTTTGACATTCCTTTATTGCAAAGGATAAGCCCTGTTGATACGCTTTTACGCACAGAATTGGCCAATCGTGGCATTGAAATCCCATACAATTACAAAATTTCTATTGCCAATACAGACTCGGTTATTTTCCAGCAGGTAGCTATGAAAGCGGATCATGACATGACGGAGAATGCGTACCGGATTGCCCTTTTTCCCAAAGAGATTATTAATCAGAGCGGCTTGCTTACCATAGATTTCCCTACACGGAATGCCTATATGTTCCAAAACATGCATTCGGTTCTAATTTCCTCTTTGGGTTTATTGCTGATGCTGCTTAGCTGTTTTGGCTATACTATCTATATTATTTTCCGTCAGAAGAAGATTTCAGAAATTAAGACCGACTTCATCAACAATATGACACATGAGTTTAAAACTCCGGTGGCTACCATCATGATTGCAAGCGATGCCTTAAAAGATCCGGAAGTTTTGGAAGACCGTCAACGCGTAAACCGGCTGGCAAATATTATTTACGATGAGAATGTTCGCTTAGGAAATCATATTGAACGTGTTCTTAATATTGCCAAAATTGATAAAGGCGACTTGAAGCTGAACTTTAAGCCGGTGGAAATGAACGACCTGATTGCCGCAATTGCAGACAGTATGACTCTTCAATTCCAGAAAAAAGATGCCAAAGTTGAATTACAACTTGATGCAACAAGCGATGTTGTTTTGGGCGATGAGCTGCATTTGAGCAACATCATTTTCAACCTGATTGACAATGCATTAAAATACAGCAAGGATCAGCCCGAACTTACTTTGAGCACATTAAACAGTGGCAAAAACCTAATCATCCGCGTTAAAGACAACGGCATAGGCATGAGCAAAGATCAGTTATCAAAAATCTTTGAACAGTTTTACCGCATCCCTACAGGAAACCTACACGATGTGAAAGGATTTGGTTTAGGCTTAAGCTACGTAGATAATATCGTAAAAAGGCATCACGGAAACGTCCGCGTAAAGAGCGAAAAAGATAAAGGATCGGAATTTGAAATTATTTTCCCAACCGGAACTAAAGAGATTTAAATGTTTATGACAGCAACACTTAGCAGCAGCGATACGCTAAAAGGCAAAAAGATTTTATTGGTTGAGGACGACCCTAACCTTGGAATTCTTTTACAGGATTATTTGCAGCTAAAAGGCAAATATGATGTAGTACTTGCGCGAGACGGAGAAGAGGGTTCTAAACTTTTTTCGAAAGACAAATATGACTTATGCATACTCGACGTAATGATGCCTAAAAAAGACGGCTTCTCACTGGGTAAGGAGATCAGAAAGGCCAACCCGGTTGTTCCGATCATTTTTGCCACCGCAAAGACGATGATTGAAGATAAATCGGAGGCATTTACCCTTGGCGGGGACGACTACATTACCAAACCATTTCGTATTGAGGAATTGCTTTTGCGCATTAATGCTTTGCTAAAAAGGGTGTCGAACCAGGAAAAACCGTCTGAGGAAGCCGAACCTGATAAATTTGATATAGGAAGCTACCAGTTTGATTACACGGCTCAAACCATCCGCAAAGAAGAATTTCAGCAAAAATTATCAACCAAGGAAGCTGATCTTCTACGACTGCTTTGTCTTAAAAAGAACCATGTGCTAACCCGCGAGGAAGCGCTGCTCTCTATCTGGCATGACGACAATTACTTTAACGGCCGAAGCATGGACGTATTTTTAAGTAAGCTGAGAAAGTATTTAAAAGACGATGAAAAAGTAGAAATTATTAACGTGCATGGTAAGGGTTATAAATTGATTGTTAATTAAGAAAACCGAAGCTTAGCCCATCGCGAACAGCGGCTTAAAGCCAATAATCTGACCTCGAAATTACTAAGATAAAGGTTTTTAAATTTTTATTTTTAGCGTAATCCCTACCTTTGCGGCATCCAGCTACAATGGTTAAAAGAAAATCAGTTAAGGCGGCAATTGCATTTTTACTACTGCTATGTATTTCAGCAGTGGCGCTTCCGCTTGATTTTTTTCACAACCACCAGGAGGAAGAAATTCATTGTTCTGATTACGGACAAAGTGGCACCTGCTCTCACAAGGTGCATCTTACCACGAAAAAGTCTTTTTGTTTTGCCTGTGCAATTCACATCGATAAAACATTCTTAAGCAGTAACACAGATCGGACAGAAAGCGACGTTCCATGGATACGTCTTTCCCTACAGAACGAGGTTACGGCTATTGTAATTGAGCCTCTTCTTACCTTGCTAAGAGGCCCGCCAGGCGAATAATCTCACAAGCAAACAAGCCGGGCTCAACCTGCTTGATCTTTTCAATTCACCCATTTACTAACACGAAGTCGGTTCATTTAGTGTTTTCATCAAGACATTAAACTGAGCTTGCATTCGCACACTTATTATCATGAAAAAAATTTTATCGTTGTTAATAGTGCTTGTTTCGGCTATTAACAGCAACGCATCTCTGCTTACCCTTGGCGGACAGGTGAACGATGCCAATACACATTTGCCAATTTCAGGCGCTATTGTTTCCATTCCTGAGTTAAAAATTTCGGTGAATACCGACGAAAAAGGCCAGTTTAATTTTTTAAAAATCCCCGCAAAGGGACGATTTGCTCTTGAAGCCAGCTACCTTGGTTATAAAACATTTACCCAGGTAGTTGATCTGAGTACAACTCAATCACTAACTATAAATCTGAGCACAAGCATAATAGAAGTGCATGAAGTGGTTGTTACCGGAAACGTAGCAGGCACAGATAACCGCAGCAATAGTTTAGCAGTTTCTTCTATTAACAAAGCAGAAATGCTTACCAGGCCAAGCACAAATATTATCGACGCGATTTCAAGGATTCCCGGTATTTCGCAGGTAACTACTGGAGCGGCAGTATCCAAACCGGTAATACGTGGCCTCAGTTACAACCGGGTGGTAACCTTGTCTGAAGGCGTAAAACAGGAAGGCCAGCAATGGGGCGATGAGCATGGTATTGAGATAGACCAGTATAATGCCGGCCGGGTTGAAGTTCTACGTGGAGCATCCAGCTTGATCTACGGTTCTGATGCATTAGGAGGCGTTATCAACATTCTTGATCCATTGCCTCCGGCCGAAGGAACAATTAAAGGCGAATTCCTCAGCAATTACGCCACCAGCAATGGTCTTAGCGGAACCTCTGCAATGCTTCAGGGAAACAGCAATGGTTTTAACTGGCGAGCCCGGGGAAGCTATAAAAGCGCCTATGCCTACAACACACCGCTTGGGCGAGCCACCAACAGTGCATTTAACGAGAAAGACTATTCTGCCCAGGTTGGCTTAAACAAAACCTGGGGTTATACGCATCTTAGCTTCTCGAGCTTTAATACCCAGCTTGGTATTCCTGGAAGCGGGCATGACCATGAGGAGGGCGCTGTAGAAGAAGAGCCTCAGCAAAATGAGTTTCTTTCGGGCGACAAGTCCCGGAAAATGGCTTTACCTTTTCAGGATATAAACCACTACAAACTGGCTTTGAATAGTCAATTTGTTTTTAATAAAGGCAGGCTGCGTTCTACGCTGGCGTTTCAGGATAATCAGCGCCGGGAACTAGAGGAGAGCTTTTCTGAGCCATCTCTTTTCTTTGATCTAAAAACTTACAGTTACGATTTTAAATATTATTTCAACAATACGGAAAAATGGGAGCCGGTTATAGGCGTTTCTGGAGCCGTTCAAAACAGTAAGAATAAAGCTGAAGAACTGCTCATTCCGGATTATAAAAGTGCCAACATTGGAGCCTTTGCTTATATTAAAAGGAATTGGACAAACACCAGTTTTAACGCCGGCCTTCGTTTCGACTATCGTAACTTTAAAGGTCTGCAAATGGAAAGGGATGAAGAAGTTGCTTTTGAAGGATTTAAAAATGACTTCGCCAATGTAAGCGGGGCTTTAGGTATCTCACATAACCTTTCAGAAAATCTTACTTTTAAAAGTAATGCCGGAAGCGCTTTCCGATCGCCGAACATTGCAGAGTTAAGCTCAAACGGCGTTCACGAAGGAACTGTACGGTACGAGATTGGAGATACCGGATTAAAGCCCGAACGCAGCTATTATGCAGATGCCGCGCTTGAATACCATACCCATAAGGTTGATGCGCATTTCAATATCTACAACAATTACATCAGCAACTACATCTATTCAACGCAAACTGCAAATGAAGTTATAGAAGCCGAGGGAGAATCCCTGGCGGTATTTCGTTACAAACAGGATAATGCAAACCTGTACGGGATGGAAGCTGGTTTAACTTTACATCCTATCTCTCTTATCCACCTGGAGAATACCTTTGCTTTTACTCGTGGGCTTAACAGTGCAACGAAAAGTTCATTACCTTATATGCCGGCCCCTGTTTTAAGGAACGAGCTGAAGTTTGAGCCTGCGTTTAAATCCTCCTTCCTTAAACATAGCTATGTATCAGTTGGGATAGACAATTTCTTTCGTCAAAGTAAGTTTGATGGAGACTTTGAAACGGCAACGGGGCCTTATACGTTGCTAAACGCATCAGCTGGCACAACGCTAAAGTTAAAAAACCAGGACTTAACGCTGTATATAAGTGGTGCTAACCTGCTGGATAAAGAATATATCGACCATTTAAACCGCCTTAAACCCCTAGGCATCTTAAATCAGGGCCGGAACATTTCTTTTGGAATACTTATGCCTTTAAACTTAAAATAAGAAATCAGAGCCGCGGAATGGCTGACAGTCACCGCGGCTCGTTTTATATTAGCATCTGCTTGACTACAAAACACAACCCGATTATCATCCTCCCGAAGCCTAAAAGCAATCTTTCCAATTAAGGATTGTAACGAATCCGTCCACCTGTCATCATTTGCTCAAGTGTTTCCTTAAAAGCCACCTCTGATATTGTCCTTACTAGCGTTCTATTTCGGTTCAGAAAATGCGCTTTTAAATCTCCGTCTCCGATAAATTATTGAGAATAAAAAAAGGCCGCACATTTCTGTCCAGCCTCATATTATTGGGTTTGTGTTGTGAATTATTTAAAAATACCTCCTGATGTTGTTCGGCCCGTTGGTTATTTATTCGAACATGATTGCCAGTTGAAGCACACAAAACTAAGGATTTTGTTCTGAAATCTGCAACCTTAAGAATTCTGACATCGAAAGTAAAAGAGTATTCGTTCCTGTTTATTTTTTGTGAGATTTTGACGTAAAAGATTTAACTTTTTGGGCTCTGATAGAATGATACCGGTGACAATTCAGAACAACCCCTGTTATTAACTGTTTTTGGTAATAAGACTGATTGCCTTCGAAACCAACCGAACTGTTCAGCAACGGACTAACGCAAATAAACTTGACAAACCTGAAGTACGGAATTCGCTTTTTTCTAACTACTGTGCTATTGCTGGGAATGCAAGTGGCCAAAGCTCAGTTTAAAATAGAAGGTTTGGCTAAGCATGAACTAATTGAGTTTAAGTTCATTAAAAACCTTATCATCATTCCGTTAACCATTAACAACAAAGGTCCTTATAATTTCATTCTCGACACAGGCGTTGGCGTTTTCCTTATCAGCGACCCAAAACTGATAGACACATTACATCTCACCAACCTGCGAAAGATTAAAGTAATAGGTTTTGGCGAAGGAAAAGAGCTGGAAGCTGGTGTTACCGGTTACCTTGATGTGAATATTGGCCGTTCTATAGCGGGTAGCCTACCTGCAGCTGTACTGAAGGAAGACGCTTTCGACCTTTCGTCCTATACAGGCATTCCCATTCATGGGCTTATTGGCTATGAGTTCTTTAATAGCTTTATTGTCAGGATAAATTTCCTCGAAAAGGCATTGCGAGTATACAAACCTTCTTTAGATGTTAACTTACGCAAAGGCACCACAATTCCAATTATTATAAATGGAGGCAAACCGTACTTAATCTGCAAGATAGCTCTTGGCGATAGCATTATTAATGCGCAAATGATTGTTGATACAGGCGCAGGTCATCCACTATGGATTGAAAATGTAGATCAGAGACCAGTAGTTTTGCCCGGGAAGAACATTCCGGCGAACCTGGGCGTTGGCTTAACAGGGGCAATAGATGGACATATTGCCCGGATTTCGTCATTGAGGATTGACAAATTTGAGCTGAAGAATGTTATTGCAGCCTTCCCGGATTTTAATGATGTAGGATCTAAAGTAGGTAGCGAAAGGAATGGAAATATGGGCAACGCCATACTGAAGCGCTTCGAAGTGATTTTCGACTATCGAAGAAACGCCCTGCAATTAAAACCCAACTACGATTTCAAGAAAGCGTTTGAACACGACATGAGCGGACTGGAATTGGTTTATCGCACACCCGACTTTACACGTTTATTTATTGGCCGAGTAGAGCCTGGCTCGCCGGCCGATGAGCTGGGCCTTATTCCTGATGATGAAATCATAAACATCAATTTTAAACCAGCAAAAGACTGGAATATCGATGAAGTACAAGAGCTGTTTCGGTCGCGGCCGGAAAAAGGAATATTACTTACAGTGTTGCCCAAGGGTGAGAAAAAAACGCAATTGCTGATGCTTACACTAAAAAGAAGAATCTGACTGACGGTTAAATTACAAAGTCAAAATTAAAAAAACACATAACTGTTACACAGCGAAGTAATTTAACTTATACAAACATCATACGATTAGCTTAACACAAGAACGATGTTCTGAAAAATTAACTTTTCAGATTTCCATTCAGATCAATTAACCGGTCGAAAGGACGTAAATAAAGATCCACCAAACGTGCAAATTGCCTCCGGGTAATCGTTTTCTTAAGGTCGAATTTACCGTCGAATTTTAGGGATGATTTCCAACCGCGTTCAACTTCTTTATCCAATTCGTTTCCACGGTTGCCGGTAAATTTGATGAGACTTAACACATCTTCCAAAGTTAGTTTCTCTACTTTATGATCTAAAAACCATATCTGGCTTCTGGAGTAATATTCTCTGATCGGTTGGCGTATTTCGTCAGAAGACACCGTAGAATCCTGTAAAAACAGGAACTTATTATCTTTCAATTTTCCTTTAAGGATACCGGTAATAGCTACTTTCATAATTGAAACAGCCAGCGAATCGCTAAGGGCAACATCGTCAAACCTTAAAAACTGTGAGCGAAAGGATATCAGCTCTCCTTGTGTTTTACGAACATCCAGATCTTTATTCTCAACTTCAAAAAAGCCACAAAAAGCAGCAGCGGTACCAGCAGCCTGGCCAAGGAGAATATTCGGATTCAGGCTTTCTCCTACGATCACAAAATTAGCAACGTTCTCTGCAAAAAGCTTTGTAACCGGCAAACCACCAGGATAAGCCCCTGGCGAATTGAAAAAAGCCACCGATGTACGATAGGTTTTATCAGGATACAACCCTTCCGACAATTTTGCCTCAGGCGCCTTAACGTTAGCTATACGGGCAAAGTCACTTTTTAAAGAGGCATCAACCAATACACCCGCCTTAAGCTCACTATTATCAGTAAACTCAATTTCCCAGGTTTTGCCATCGCGTTGAATCTTTTTTACAGGAGCGGCCCTTTTAATAACCGAAAGATTTTTGATGGTGTCCATCCAACCTTTAAAAACAGTAGCTGTATAGCTCGGAACCAGATTTTCACTGCTTAAATTCTTACCCTTCTGCAACGAGTCAACCCTTTTCAAAAAATCGGCATACACCCCAATTTTATATTGCTTATCGGCAGCCGAAAGCGCAACCGTTTCAATGCCATTAAAATCGACCAAGGTTGTTTTTACACCAGAATGGGCCGATTGAATTGCCGCCGCCAAACCAGCAGGTGTTGCTCCTAAAACAATTACACTTTTAGCTTTTTGGGCAAACACCGTTGCGCTTACCAAGCAGAAAAATACTGTAAGATATTTCCTCATTTAGTCCTTTTATCTTTCAAATATATACCACAAATGAACGAAGTAAAGGATTAATCATTTTTTACCCTGCAATGTTTAACAAAATTTAACACTACACTTACGATCGTTTGTGATAACTAAATATTGCCCAACTATTTAAAAAGAGCCCCATCGCCAAAACAGTAAGAATTTGAGGCAAAATATCTTGCAAGCCACTCCCTTTCAGCACCACCATGCGCATTACTTCCACAAAGTAAGTTACGGGATTTAGTTGAGTAATCATCCGGGCCCATCCGGGCATACTATCAATAGATGTGTACAAGCCGCTAAGCAGAATGAACACCATCATCATAAAAAATGAAATTAACATAGCCTGCTGCTGATTGCTGGTGTAGTTGGAGATTAAGAGCCCCAATCCCAGGATGGAGAATAAATAAACAGCCGCAAAAACGTAAATGGTATAAAAATAGCCCGCGGGAATAATGCCGTAAAACAGTCGGGCAATGACTAAGCCGAGAGTTAAAATAGCCAAACCCAATATCCAGAAAGGGATTAATTTCCCTAAAATAAAATGATGCTTTTTAATTGGGGTAACGTTTATCTGCTCAATGGTACCAATCTCCTTTTCCTTCACAATATTCAACGTAGCCAGGAATGATCCAACCATTGTGATAAGTACCACCAAAATACCCGGTACCATAAAAAACTTATAATTCATCAGCTGATTAAACCAATTGGAGTACGTTACTTCGATTGCAGGCTCGGGGTTCATACGAGGAAACTGCACCCATTTCAGTCGTACTTCGCGGTTAAAATCCTGGATAATCATGTTGAGATATGCGCCTCCAAGGTTAGCTTTAACACCGTTGATTGCATTTACAGCCATAAAAACCTTCGATTCATTTTCCTTAACCAGATCCTTTTCAAAGCGCCTTGGGATTGATAAAATGAGGTCTGATTTTTCATGCTCGATATCTTCAAGCGCAGTTTCATAAGACGCTGTATAGTTATTAAGCTTAAAATACCCCGAAGCTGTAATTTTTGAAACCAGTTGCTGTGAATATGATGAATGATCGTGATCTACTACCGTAAGCTTAATATTCTTCATCTCATAATCTGCCGCCATAGGTAAGAAAAGCAGCTGCATCATGGGCATAATAAAAATGATGCGAAGTATGGCGGGGTCGCGAAAAATCTGCCGAAATTCCTTCTGAAGTAAAAATTTCAATGTTCTCATGCCAGCCTGATTTTAAACTTCCGGATACTTAACAACAGGAAAAAAAGCGTCATCCCGGCAAGAATTAGGGTCTCTTTCCAGATAGAAACTATCCCAACGCCTTTTATCATCACCGATTTCACGATAAAATAGAACCACTTTGCTGGTACAATATTCGATATGATCTGGAGCGGCAAAGGCATGTTTTCTATCGGGAACATAAATCCGCTAAGCATAACCGTTGGCAGGAACATCCCCGTAAGGGAAATAAACATGGCCGTTTGCTGCGAATCTGTACCTGTGGAAATAAGCAAACCAAGCGATAAACTTGTTAAAGTAAATAATATACTTTCAGCAACCAGCAGCAAGAGGCTACCTTGAATGGGTACATCCAACACATAAATGCTTAGCAATAATATGGTTGAGATATTTACCACAGAAAGCAGCAGGTAAGGCACGGCCTTGGCAACAACAATCTTTAACGGCTGCAGGGGCGAAACCAGCATAATTTCCATTGTGCCGAGCTCTTTCTCTTTCACAATCGTTATCGCCGTCATCATGGTGCAGATCAGCATCAACACCATGGACATTACGCCCGGAACAAAACTATAAGCACCCTTAAGTTGAGGATTATAGAGCATCCTTACTTCGGTTTTAATTGTGTAAGGCAATTTAAGATCATTGTTAATGCGATTTTGATAATCCATTATAATCGATGTAGCAAAAGCATTCATCGTATTCGCCAGGTTAGGATCCGAAGCATCGCTAATAAGCTGTACCTGCGCTTTATTAAAATGCTTTAAATCCTCGGCAAAGTTTCGGGGAAAAACCATTACCATCTTAATGCTGCCTTTTTTAAACTCAGGTTCAATTTCTTGTACCGAGCTAAAGGTCTTCTTTACAGTGAAGTAGTTGCTGGCATCTATCTGCTGGATCAACCCGGCAGTAGCTTCGTCTTTAGATTCATCCAGCACGGCAATTGACGAATTCTTAACCTCGTTGGTAAGGGCAAACCCGAAAATAATGATCTGCACAATTGGCATTACCAGCAAAATAAAAAGGGTACGCTTATCGCGGATGATATGGAAAAACTCCTTACGAACGAAGCCAATAAACGGTCCGGAAAGCCAGGCCGACCGGGCAGCGTTTGGGGCTCTCTTTCCCGAAGTTCTTTTTCCTGATATTAAATTATTCATGGTAATGATTTTTACCGGTTTCCCAGGCTTCAAGTTATCAATTGTCGGAACGCTCCGCTTTTCTGGCCAGCTTCAAAAACACATCATCCATAGACTGCGCCGAGAATGTTTGCTTTAAACCTCCCGGCGAATCCAATGCTTCTATTTTGCCGTCTACCATTATCGATACCCGATTGCAGTATTCTGCTTCATCCATATAGTGCGTGGTTACAAAAATGGTTATCCCCTGTTCTGCCGCCTCGTAAATCAAATTCCAAAATTCGCGACGGGTAACCGGATCAACGCCTCCGGTGGGTTCATCCAGGAAAACAATACTGGGTTCATGGAAAATGGCCACAGAAAATGCCAGCTTTTGCTTCCACCCCAAAGGCAAGGACTTCACCAGTTTTTTCGCTTCATTTTCGAGATGCAACTTATTCAGCACGAACTCGGTTTTTTCCTTTATAAAGGAGTCACTCTTTCCATAAATGCCTCCATAAAATTGCATATTCTCCTTCACCGTAAGATCTTCGTAAAGAGAGAACTTCTGGCTCATGTAACCAATATTTCGTTTAATGTCTTCCGTTTGCCGGTACACATCAAAGCCCGCCACACTTGCCTTTCCTGATGATGGCATAGAAAGTCCGCAAAGCATACGCATGGCAGTGGTTTTGCCGGCACCGTTAGCTCCCAAAAAGCCGAAGATTTCTCCTTTCTTCACTTCAAAGGAAATAGCATCAACCGCTGTAAAATGTTCGAAGCGCTTGGTAAGATTTTCAGCAATAATCACGTTTTCCATCACGAAGCTTTCATTAAAGAAATAAAGCAATCTTCAATTACCGGAGTAACTGTTTTAACATCCATCTGAGTATGGTTTTTTGAAAGGATAAATGCTTCGACCTGGGCAATTGAAAAACCTTCCTTTAAAACCAGGTGATGATACTCACCAAAAGCATACACATCCTCTGCCCCATCGAACTGCTTCAGATCTTTAAGCAGCGACAACATATTAGCCGACCGCGCAGACAGCAACTGATTACGAAAATTAGCTACTATCCCAGCCGGAGTATCTATCGAAAGGATTTCACCTGTTTGTATCAGAGCGACACGATCGCACAAACTTGCTTCATCCATATATGGTGTAGAAACAAGTATGGTTATCCCCTCTCGCTTTAAATCCTTCAGCATATCCCAAAACTCCTTCCTCGATACCGCATCAACGCCGGTTGTAGGTTCATCCAGAAACAAAACCGAGGGTCTGTGAATTAAAGCACAACTTAAAGCCAGCTTCTGCTTCATCCCTCCCGAAAGCTTACCAGCCCGCCTGTCTTTAAAGGGCTCTATCTGCGAATAAATGTCTTTTATCAGATCGTAATTCTCGTTAATAGATGTGTTAAAAATGGTGGCGAAGAATGCCAGGTTTTCGGCTACAGTTAAATCCTGATAAAGCGAAAAGCGCCCCGGCATATAGCCAACCCGCTGTCGGATACTTTTAAAATCCTTTACCACATCAAAACCATCAACCGAAGCGACACCTCCATCTGGAAGCAATAAAGTGGTTAAAATTCTGAACAGGCTGGTTTTGCCAGCACCATCCGGGCCAATAATGCCGAAAAGCTCACCCTGCTCCACGTCAAAAGAAACCTTCTTCAGAGCTTCAATTTCTGCTTTCTTATCACCGTACTTTTTAACTATGTTTTCTGCTATTACCGTTTTCATTCAGAGAAATCGAGGTTAGAGAATAAGTTCATCAGTTGGTTTATTTACCTTTTAACAGCACTTCTCCATACATGCCCAGCTTCAGAAATCCATCGTTCTTCACTTTAACTTTTATGGCATAAACCAGGTTGGCCCGTTCATCTTTTGTCTGAATAGTTTTCGGCGTAAACTCAGCTTTATCCGAAATCCAGGTGATCGTGCCATCGAACGTCTTATATTCCTCTTTGCCTTTATCCACTCTTACCTGTACCACTTCGCCCAGCTTAATTTCAGAAAGCTGACTTCCGCTGATGTATGCCCGCAAGGTGATGTCTGAAAGATTGGCAATTTTATATAAAGCCTTTCCAGGCGATGTGATTTCGCCAACCTCTGCGTACTTTGTAATTACCGTACCATTAATGGGGTTAGTAATGCTTGCTTTTTTTATCTGATCGTTAATCTGCTCCGCCTTCTTGCGCAAAGGTTCGCCTTCGCTTAAAACACCTCTGTTCTGCGTAGAAACATTGTTCTTCTGCACCCTCATCTGCTGCTCGGTAACGGTCATTTGTCTTTGTAAAACATCCAGCTGTGCATTGATATCGTCGAGTTGCTTTCCTGTAGCGGCATCTTGCTTTAATAAATTTTCGGTCCGTTTACGCTCTCTTTGCAAGGTAGCCAGCTGTGAACGTTGAACCGCCAACTGATCCTCGAGCAAACTTACCTGTGGCGAAACATCTGCCGTTTTTTGCTGCAAAGCACGAATGCTGGCTTCCACCTGTTCTTTTTGCAAAACAAGGTTTTCTGCATCTACCAAACCAATCACTTTTCCCTGCGGAATAAGCTGTCCTTCCTCCACGTCCAGTGAAATTATTTTTCCGGCCACTTCCGATGAAACCACCACTTCATTTGCTTCAAAGGTTCCCGAGGCATCGGCTTCGTCGCCATTTTTTCCGCAGGCTGCCAAGCATCCCGCCAAGGCTAACATTAGTATTTTTCTCATCAGAAATAATAATTATTTGTTGAGTTCTGTATGTTCTTTAATATCCGGCAATAGTACTATAGTTGATTTTTGCCTGAACCAATTGTATTTGATGAATGATTAACGCTTGCCGGGCTTGATCTTCAGAATTGACTTCCCGGATATAGTCAGATGCGTTTATAACCTGATTTTCGAGTTGAGCCCCGGCAGCATTTTTTATCTTCTCCCGCAGATCAATTATCTTTTTATCTGTTGTAATTAATGCTTCCAGTTTATCTATCTCCGCCTGCTGCTGCGTTAACTGAATGTTGGTATTCAACAGAAAGGTCTCTTTTTGCAGATCCAAAGAGCGGGCACTAATGTCCGCCAATTGCTTTTCTTTCCTGAAAGTATATAGATTACTGATGTTCCAGTTTAGCCTTATACCTCCAATATAGAACCAGTCGAACCGGTTTTGCAGCATATTTAAACCCGGCCTGCCGTAACCACCCTGACCAAACAAACTTGCTTTCGGCAAACTTTTTGATAGCAGCAATCGCCTTTGCTGCGTAATAACATCGTTTTGCTTTTCAAACAAGCTCAGCTCTCGCCGAACAATATCAGTAACCACCTGCATTGTTCGCGGAACCTGCAACTTTACGCCAACAGGCAGTTCCTTGCCAATAAACAAGCTTAAAGCATTTATTAAACCTTTGCGGGACGCAGACAGCTCAATTGCCCGCTGATCAGCCTTGAGCAATTCCGCCTCCATGGCATTAAGGTTCGATTGAAAGGATACTCCATTTTTAACCAAGGCTTCCGTTTTACGATAGCCCACCTGCAAATCAAGTTGCATTAATTCCACTTGCTTCAATTGCTCGTCGAGCATCAGAGCGGTTAAATAAATTTGCTGCACCCGCTCTTTCACCTTTTGCAACTCAACTTCTATCTTCTCACTTTCCAGCTTAGAGCTTAGCCGCTGCAAACTTTTCTGGCCAGCAATTAAACCGCCATCAAACACCACCTGCTCAACATCAATTGCGGCCTTGTATTGATCTTTGCTTAATGGATTTACAGTAATTCCAGGAAACGGAATGTTTATCTGCGTAACGTCTGATTGATAGGTCGCCTGGCCATTCAACGAGAGCTGCGGCAAATAACCTTTGTTCAGGTTTTGCAAAGAAATGGCTTCAGTTTGCTGCAAAATCCCTTTTTGATGAATGGATGGATAGTTAGCCCTGGCCTTACTAATTACACTATCCAGCTCTATCCGCTCTTGAGCAAACAACGATGCAGGGCACGCCACCAAAGCAATTTTAACCAAAGCGCTTAATCGTATAGTTAACTTCATGGCAATTTTTTATTATTTCAAGGATTGTATGATAAATAAAGGCACCAGCTTTTTGCGTTCTCTCATTAAATCAAAAAACACTTCATCATTTACGCCAGCAACCATTTGCAAAAGAGGTTTACCAATAAATGGGAACACACACAAGGACATCACGTTCATCAGCAAATGCGCCGGATGAACCGGTTTAATCTCACCAATATCAATAGCTTCTGATATCTGCATCAGAAATTTCTCAATTTTTGGCGTCACTCCTCCCCACATCTTTTTCAGAAATTCTTCAGGCTGCTTATGCATCTCATTCATTATAAAAAGAGGCAAAAACGGATTTTCAATCACCTTGTCAATATACTCTGCAGAGAATGTTTCGATTTTCTCCTTCCAACCCATATCCGAACTAAAAATTTCATTTACCCGAGGAATAAAACGCCCAACCGTTTGGCTGAAAATTACCTCAAAAAGCTTCTCTTTACTCCTGAAGTAGTAATGAAGCAAAGCCTTGTTAATACCTGCTTCATCCGCGATGTCTTGCATCCTTGCGCCCGACATGCCCTTAGCTACAAATACCTTCCTTGCTGCTGCAAGAATTCGCTCTTCTGTTGACTGATCTTTTCCAGACATTAACCGACTGATTTAACCATTTGGTTAACACAAAAGTAAATCTTTAGTTAATTGCAACGAAAAATATTTTTACTTTACTGGCTCTATTAAAATTATGAACCAGGAAACAGACCAATTACGCTACCCGATAGGAAAATTCAGTAAGCCCGCAGAGATCAGCTCTGGGGACATTAAAAACTGGATAAAGGAAATTGAGAGCCTTCCGGCAGAACTTAAAGATGCCTTAAATCTCTTAAAATCAGAACAATTAAATACAACATACCGGCCCGAGGGATGGACATTATTACAAGTTGTACATCACCTTGCCGATAGTCACATGAACTCTTACATGCGTTTTAAACTTGCGCTTTCGGAAAACTCACCAGTTATTAAACCATATCTGGAAGATAAATGGGCCGAATTTGAAGATGGTAAAAATGCATCTGTGGAAATTTCCCTCATGTTGTTGCAAAGTTTACACTCGAGATGGGTGCTATTTTTACGTTCACTAAATGATGAAGATTTTGAAAAAGGCTTTATTCATCCAGAACATGGAAGAAAGATATTACTAAAAGAGGCTGTAGGATTGTATGCATGGCATGGTAAACATCACTTAAATCACATCCTGAAAACCAAGAAAATTAATGGCTGGTAATATTATGTAAGATTGCTGAAATGGGTTGGGATTACTGAGATTATTTTGTAAGATTACATCAGCGATTAAACCTGAAAACATTCAGAATTATATAGCCAATATAGGAAGGGCTGATTGCCATTTAGCGGTTGCGCTTTCAGCTTTTTCCTATTTTTGTATCCGGTGCCGTTTTTATGCGTCGCTTTTCCAACTAATTCCCATGCCTGATTTTCGTATCTAGCGTTTCGTTAATCGATTGATCTCCGAACAAAATCAATTACTTACCTGACTTATAAACGCTTTGCACTTTTTATTTTTGACTTGTCACTAAGCTTCTTTCGTCCGTAAAGATACCGGGAGTTTAACGTCGTCTTTTTTCAGGATTTTCTCATAAAAATGAGGGGCCACTGTTTTAATGAAAGGAGCAATGTAGTTTTCGAATGTATTTGCCGGAGCGGCAGGCACTGCGTTTATATTGTCTTGCCCCCTTTGAACTGGCTTTTGCGCATGGTGCGACTTACAACTGCGCATCTTGCATAGCGTTGTCAATGCCCTATTATATGTTCTGGAAATGACTCCAATCGCACAGCCATTATTATCATTGGCATACACCACCGCACTTAATGCTAACAAGATCATTATCAGGCAGTATGGCGCAACTTTGGATAACATAGGTCAAAGTTAATACAAGTGCCTGGAAATAAAAAGCCCCAAAGCTTTAAACTTCGGGGCCTTAAAAAATTATGCTTTTATATTACTGAGCAGCCTGACGTGCTTCTGCTTTCAATTTATCGTTAGCAACGATAACAATCTCTACACGACGGTTTTGCGCTTTTCCTGTTGCCGAGGTATTTTCCGCAATTGGCTCAGCTTCACCTTTACCAACTGTTGACAAGCGGCTGTCTGAAATTCCTTGTGAAGCAGCAAAGTTTTTAACAGCTGCAGCACGTTGCTGAGACAAATTCAAATTATAATTATCAGAGCCATCAGCGTCGGTATGGCCGATAATCATAATGTTTGTTTCAGGATTGTTTTTCATTGAAACGGCAAGATTTTGAATATTTGTTCTTGCAGCATCTTTTAAATCAGATTTACCAGTGTCAAACAAAATTCCTGAATCGAATTTTACGATCAAGCCTTCGCCAGCAGGAATAACTTCTGCACCCGGAACTGTTTTCTTAATCTCTTCTGCCTGGCGATCCATTTTACGACCGATATAAGCACCAGCAACACCTCCGATAGCACCACCAACTACGGCGCCAACCGCCGTATTTCCTGCTTTTTTACCAATTAGAGCACCGATGGTACCACCCGCCGCAGAACCAATTATTGCGCCTTTTTGAGTACGGGTCATTTGGCTACAGCCAACAGAGAACATAGATACGGTAGCAATTGCTAAGCAGTAAGTAGCTATTTTAATTTTCATTGTTTTCATGATTGTTTATTTGTGTATTCGAGTTAATGTTTCAAAGTAAATGCCAAACTGTGTTCTTACAGTTAATATAGGGTTATCTATTTTTTTTGTCTTTCTCTTTTTGATAGAATCAGGTTGAAATGGTTTAATCGAAAACCGCATCAATTTTAGTACAATAATTTTATTACAACAAATAAGAATCAAAAAAGGATTAATCCCTGTTGTAAGTATCTGAAAGTAAGATTAAATCAATATTAACAATTAACAATTTCTTAACAGAGGCGAATTATTTGCTTAACACTAGCTTAATAGATTTGAAGCGACAAACAAAGTCAGAGGATGGACACAAAGTTAACAATGATTTAACGTTTGAATAATCTCCCTCTAATAAGCGTCAAAGTAATTTGTAAAAATAAGATTAGAAATGAAGAAATTAGCTGTATTGCTTTCCCTTTCAATTGCACTTGCATCATGCGGAGGCGGTAAAAAAGAACAAAACTCAGGCAGTGGCCTGTCTGGCGAAGTTAAAATTGACGGTTCAAGCACTGTCTATCCTTTATCGGAAGCGGTTGCTGAGGATTTTAGAAATTCAGAAGGCGGCATTCGCGTAACCGTTGGGGAATCTGGAACCGGTGGCGGTTTCAAGAAATTCTCAAGAACAGAAATTGACATCAATGACGCTTCGCGCCCTATCAAAGAAGAGGAAATTGAACTTTGTAAACAAGGTGGAGTTGACTATATAGAACTTCCGGTTGCATATGACGGTCTGGCTATAGTTGTTAATAAAGAAAATTCATTTGTAGACTACCTAACCGTAGAAGAACTTAAAAAGATCTGGGAACCAGAAGCGCAGGGTAAAATCAAAACCTGGAACCAAATCCGTCCATCTTTCCCTAATCAACCAATCAATCTTTACGGAGCAGGAACAGCTTCAGGCACTTACGATTACTTCACAGAAGCTATCGTAGGAAAAGCCAAATCATCTCGTGGAGATTACAATGCAAGCGAAGACGACAACGTGTTGGTAAAAGGGGTTTCTTCTGATAAAAATGGATTAGGTTATTTTGGCTTAGCATATTACACCAACAATGCGGATAAATTAAAGCTGGTTCCAATCAACGACGGAAACGACGCAAATGGTAAAGGTGCTGTACTTGCTAGCGCAGAAACTGTAACCAATGGTACTTACCAACCTCTTTCTCGTCCGGTATTTATTTATGTAAACGCCAAAGCTGCCGACAGAGATGATGTTAAAGCGTTTGTTAAGTTTTACCTTCAAAATGCCTCAACATTGGCAAAAGACATTGGCGCGGTTGCTCTTCCTGCCGAAGTTTACGAACTGGGCCTAAAAAGATTTGAAGCTAAGAAAACAGGTACAGTGTTCGGCAATGGCAAAAAAGCGGTTGGCGTAAACATGGCTGATCTTTTAAAAGCCGAACAATAATATCCAACAACCGAATTTTAGAATATTGATAAGCTTCCTGTTATTCAGCGGGAAGCTTAATCATAAATTACGATGGCAAAAGTTAAAGAAAAAGCAATAGAAGGCTTCCTTATATGCTGTAGTTTAATTACCGTACTTACAACCCTGGGTATCATCCTGGTTCTGGCGACAGAAACAATTGCATTCTTCAGAGAAGTATCTGTAATTGAATTCTTTACAGGTACAGAATGGACTCCGCTGTTCGCGAACAAAAAATTTGGTATTCTTCCACTAGTTTGTGGAACCTTGCTGACTACGTCTATTGCAATTGCTGTTGCGCTTCCTCTGGGTTTAACTATTGCCATCTATCTTAACGAGTATGCGCACCAGAAATTCACAGCTATCGTAAAGCCTTTGCTCGAAATCCTTGCGGCGGTACCAACTGTTGTTTATGGTTTCTTTGCATTAACATTTGTAACTCCTTTTCTGCAATCCTTTATTCCGGATCTTTCTGGTTTTAATGCCTTATCGGCAGGCTTGGTTATGGGGGTAATGATTATTCCATATATCTCATCATTAAGCGAAGACGCCTTAAGAGCTGTTCCAAAGTCATTACGCGAAGCAGCTTACGGAATGGGATCAACAAAACTTCAAACAGCATTCAGGGTAATGGTTCCAGCCGCTTCATCGGGCATTGTTGTATCGGTAATTCTGGCCATATCCAGAGCAATCGGCGAAACAATGATTGTTGCAGTAGCAGCAGGACAGGAACCAAAATTTACTTTTAATCCCCTAACTTCTATTGAAACAATCACGACTTATATCGTTCAGGTAAGCATGGGAGATGTGCCACAAAACTCATTAGAATACAGAACTATTTTCTCGGCAGGTATGGCATTGTTTATTTTCACCTTCCTGCTCAACAATATCAGTTTCTTCATTAAGAAAAAATTCCAGCAGAGGTATGAGTAGGTCGCAGATCAATAAGATAAAAAATCTGGCATTTAAGTTCTTTGCTATTGGCTGCACCTCGGTAGGGCTTATTGTATTGCTTGTGCTTCTTTATGTGGTTATCTCACAGGGATTTTCTCGTATCGACAGCGATTTCATTACCAATTTGCCATCCAGAATGGCGTCAAAGTCAGGTATTTACACAGCCTTATTAGGCATGGTTTGGATACTGATTCTTACAGTTTGCATTTCATTTCCAGTTGGCGTTGGGGCAGGTATCTATCTTGAAGAATATGGCAAAAAGAATCGCTTTGCAAACTTTATTGAAGTAAATATTTCCAACCTGGCAGGGGTTCCTTCCATTATCTACGGAATATTGGGCTTAGAACTTTTCGGAAGGTTTTTAGGATTTGGAAACAGCATCCTTACGGGAAGTCTTACTTTATCGCTTTTAATATTACCTTTAATTATCGTTTCAACCCGAGAAGCTATAAAGGCAGTGCCGAAATCATTGCGGGAAGCAAGCTACGGGCTGGGCGCTACGAAGTGGCAGACGGTTTGGAATGTTGTACTTCCATCTGCTTTCGGTGGAATAATGACCGGATTGATTCTCGCTGTTTCGAGAGCGATCGGCGAAACGGCTCCTTTAATTGTAATTGGAGCATTAGTGTATGTACCGTTTGCCCCAACAAGTCCATTGGACGAGTTTACGGTTCTTCCCATTCAGATTTTTAACTGGGTTACCCGCCCTCAAGCAGGATTTGTAACCAACGCAGCTGCAGCTATCATTATACTATTAACCTTCACCTTTATGATGAATGGTATTGCGGTAATTATCAGAAACAGATTTAATAAGAAAACTAAGTTTTAAGAACATAATGTATAAGCTGGAAGCAAGGAACGTAAACCTTAATTACGGAGAAAAGCATGCATTAAAAAATATCAGCATTGGAATTGAATCTAATACTGTTACCGCTTTTATTGGTCCCTCAGGCTGTGGCAAGTCCACCTTTTTACGATGCTTTAACCGAATGAACGATCTGATTGACAATGTCAAGATCAGCGGAGATATTCTTATCGACGGCAGGAACGTTTATAAAAGCAAGATAGATGTGGATGAGCACCGCAAAAAAATCGGAATGGTGTTTCAAAAACCAAATCCATTCCCGAAAAGCATTTATGAGAATGTAATTTATGGCTTACGCATCAATGGTGTTAGGGATAAAGCATTATTGGATGAATCGGTAGAACGTTCCCTAAAACAAGCTGCCCTTTGGGAAGAGGTAAAAGACGATCTGAAAAAATCAGCTTTATCATTATCGGGTGGACAGCAACAGCGTTTATGTATTGCCAGGGCTATGGCGGTAGAGCCCTCTGTAATCCTGATGGATGAACCGGCTTCAGCTCTGGATCCAATTTCAACCTCCAAAATTGAGGATTTAATTTATGAACTGAAAAGCAAGTACACAATTGTAATTGTTACCCATAACATGCAGCAGGCAGCTCGCATCAGCGACAAAACGGCATTCTTCTATCTGGGTGAACTGATAGAATATAACCAAACTGTTACCATGTTTACAAATCCAGATAAAGAACAAACACAAAACTATATTACCGGCCGTTTCGGTTAATTAAAGTATAGAAGGGAAAAACAATGACTCATTTAGAAGAAGAGTTAAATAAGCTCCGTCTGGAGATGATTGAGATGGCTAACCTCGTTACCTCTCAGATTGAAAAAAGCCTTAGAGCGCTCGTTGGCGAAGATGTGGACCTAGCCAGGGAAGTAATTTTCAATGAAAAACGGGTTAACGCATACGAGCTTTCTGTGGATAAGGATTGTGAGAATATTCTTGCTTTACTTAATCCTTTTGCTTCGGATATGCGCTTCGTTTTCGCCACGCTGAAAATAAACACCAATTTCGAACGTATTGGTGACAATGCAGAGGGAATAGCAAAGTATTTTTTACAAGTAGGAAAGTGCTTCGACGACGAGTTGCTAAGTGAATGCCGCTTTCACGAAATGGCTGATACCGTTACCGACATGCTGCGAACAGTTACCCGCGCCTACGAACTAAATGACGCAAAACTGGCACGGACAGTATTTAAGCAGGATATGGTTCTGGATGAAATCAACAAAGCATCCACAGACAATATTGCATTATATATCAATAAAAAGCCAGGGAGTGTTTATCAGGGCCTGTATCTGTTGACCGTAATACGCAAACTGGAACGGGTTGGAGATCATATTACCAATATTGCCGAAGAAATCATTTTCCACCTGGAAGCTAAGGTTTTAAAGCATATTAAAAAGACGGCAAAAGAAGACGAATAAAAGAGGCTTATGATATAAGCCACTCAGAACAGGATGTGGCTTATCGTCCAATTTTATATTTCTTTTTGCATCACATAATCATCTAAAACGAACTTTCGGTACGGGATATTTACTTCCTCAGTTACCTTAAAACCTTCCTTTAGATAGAAATAATATGCCGGATTACTCCTATTTACGTTTAACTCAATAACTGAACAATTGCCATTTCGGGCTTCATTACTTATATAAGCCAAAAGTGCCTTACCTGCACCTTTCCCTTGTGCTTCCTTAAGCAAATACAATTTGTGTATTCGTAAAATTCCTGTACGATGTAAATCCGGTGAAAATGAAGCAAATCCGAAAGGCGTAGCCCCATCCTCTGGCATAACAAAATTGGCCCCTTCGTTCATTTGCATAGAAAGGGCTTCTGTCGAATACATATCCTGCAGCATATACCTAATCTGTTCCGCACTAAGAATATCGCGGTAGCTTTCCGCCCAAATACGTTCGGCCAGGGAGCGAATAAGTGGAATATCGCTGATGTTTGCTTTGCGAATATTCATTACAATGTTTCCCCAATAAAAGTAAAAGCCTGGTCGAATGTGATGGTATAAAAGCCATCCTTCTCGGTGATATAAGTATGTTCAGCAATCTTTCTTAAACCGGCAACATGCAGATTCCTTACCTCCTGCAAAATTTCGATCTTTTCGTCGGCAGCTTTCCATTTACTAAAACCCGAATGAATTGGAAATATTCGCTGGAGAGGCGTTAAAACGACCAGGTTAATCCGGCCAACATACAAGGCATAGTCTTTTGCACAAAAACCTTTATCAATGATATTTACCGATGGATACTGCTCACCAACAAGGAACTTTAAGGCATCCTGCAATGGTTCGCCATTAGCTGCAATAGCCATAGTGCTTTCCTGCAAAGTTTCTGCGAATTGACTGCCAACAACAGCATCAATCTTAATTCCAAGAGAGTCAACATTCTCATATTCGCGTTCATTTACAACAACCGTTGGACTCCATTCCAGCAATTGACCCAAATTTTCGACACTGAACCCTTCGAGGCTTATAATCAGTAATGCTGGCTCCTGTTTATCGCGAACTATATGATGTGATGACATGTAATTAAATTTAATGTATTTATAACTGCGACAGACCATTATTGAGCCATTCGCGACCTCGACTCAAGGCTATAAGCGAGCGACGCGAATTTGGTCTTCGCTTCAATATCTTCGGCGGCTATCCCAAATCGAATTTATGCTTTTCACGGATAAATGTAACTATTTTATAGACACCTGCCCATACGATCAAAAGCCCGCTATGAGGCACACCTCTTCCTGGTAAATCGGATATCTCATTTACACCTTTTATAAAAACCTATTCAAAGGAAGTTTCGCCAGCACTCTTTTCTTAAAAAAACTTCATATCTTCTGTAAGAAATTATTCGACCCTCCGACTAATTGATAAAAACCGTTTTGGAAGAAGAGTTTTTAAAAGCAATAAAAGAACATCAGGGCATCATTTTGAAGGTTTGCCGAATGTATTGCTCTCATAATACCGAAGCCGAAGATCTGTTTCAGGAAATACTCCTGGCGTTATGGAAGGCTTGGACTAGCTTCAAAGGAAAGTCTAAACTAAGTACATGGATGTACCGCATAGCATTGAATGTTGCAATAACAAGTCTCCGAAAATCGAGCAATACAATAAAATTCAATGAGCTGGAAGCTAGTCATCTTGCAGTTCCTGATACAGGCCATGTGCGATTAGATCTTGTCT
>Ga0307408_100000388_pt1 | contig 40106 bp, 51 predicted proteins | sample 322Cmetagenome_FD_202116 | JGI IMG/M metagenome (GOLD analysis project Ga0307408, IMG submission 202116) | Maize rhizosphere microbial communities from greenhouse at UC Davis, California, United States - 322HYB-C-3 | ecosystem: Host-associated > Plants > Roots > Rhizosphere > Soil | place... | reverse complement strand
CCCTACGGATGTCCGCAGGGGATGGCCTTGGCAAAGGCTATCATCGAAAGAGCTCTCCGGGGGGAGAGCTAAACCACTAAGGAACCGCAATGAGCAATCACGCAATACCAATGGGTCTCACCAGGGGATATAGCAACAGCTACTCCGACACGCTCCGCCGTTTCACCGGGGTGAACCACCCCGTTCCCACGCAGGCCGATCTGGACCTGCTGGACGAATTAGACCCGGGATCGCAGCGCAGCGACGTCATCCCCGGGCAGCTTGTACTCAGCATCGAAATCACAGGGGGATAACTTGTTCGGATTGCCACCAGGCAACCCACTTCGGGAGGTGGTCGTGGAACTGACCCGCGACCACCCCCGTTCGGTGGGCACCATCAGCGGGACCGAGCCTCCCCTTCTCCGGCTGCTCGAGGTGGCGATCAAGGCCGATACCTCAGGGGCGAGCGGGGGCAGCGGGAGAAACAAGAACTCCGCCCCTCTGGACGTCACCGCTCTGGCCCTGTGGGAGGACATCGCCCGGGTGGTCGGGGACAACTGGCCCGGCCGAGGCGACCTCAAGATGACGACCACGCACCTTATCGACCGGCTGACCTGGTGGACGAACACCGTTGCCGGCACGGACAGCGAACCACACCTGCTGGAGTTCTGCGAGTATTGGCGCTACGAGATACGGGAGCTCCTCGAACCCACCCGGCGAGTGCCCCTCCGGGGACAGCGCTGCAGCGGGTGCAAGGAGACGTGGCTCCGGAACGAGCAGGACGGCCAGACCACCCTTATGCCGGTGCTCGTGGCCTACCCGGACGCCTCTCCCATGCGGGTGAAGTGCCTCTCCTGCGACGAGACGTATGAGGGCCTCGCCTTGCAACTGTTGGCCTAACCAGCAGTTGCAGGGCAGGACTTTACTTTACTGTGGAGCTCGCGTATCGTTGTACCTAGCAACACTCCACCACGGCAAAACGACAACACGAGGAGCACCCCATGAGCAACCACATCGAAATCCACGAGACCACCTTCCAGTACGTTGACCCCTTCCCGGGCAGGGCTGACGACGCTCCGGTCTTCATCGAATGTGTTCGCTGCATGGGTGTCGGCTACATCGCCGGTATGGAGCACGTGGAGAACGCGGTCTGCTTCGGTTGCCGGGGCCAGAAGGGCACGACCATCACGGCAGCCGAGGCCCGCCTCAAGGAGAAGCGTCGCATCGCCAACCTCAAGGGCGAGCAGACCAAGCTCCTGAAGAAGCAGCGCTTCCACAACGAGCAGATGGAGAAGGCCGAGGCTGAGTTCCCGATCCTGGCTGGCTGGTTCGAGGCTATCGCCACCAACAACTTCCTCCTGGACCTCTGGACCAAGGCGTTCGACTACGAGCTGTCCGAGAAGCAGGTCGCAGCAGCAGCCCGGGTACTCCAGTCCGACGCCGACTACAAGGCCCGCAAGGAAGCCGAGAAGGCTGCTGCAGCCCCCGCTCCCTCCGGCAAGGTGCAGGTCATCGGCGAGGTCGTCTCGGCCCGCTGGCAGGAGAGCGCATACGGCTCCACCGCCAAGATGGTCGTCAAGCACGAGTCTGGCTACAAGGTCTGGGCCACCATCCCGCAGAAGCTCTGGGACACCCTGGAGGAGCAGCTCGGCCTGACCGGCACCAATGTCCACGCCAGCATCGAGGACTTCGTCGGCAAGACCGTCTCCTTCACCGCCACCCTCGAGGTCTCCGACGACGACGCATCCTTCGCCTTCGCCAAGCGTCCCACGCAGGCCACCTTCACCAAGTAGCAGCCCAGGGGCGGGCCACCATGGTCCGCCCCTTCCACCCCGCATAACACGAGAAACGAGAACACGATGAACACCGCAGATATCCTCGCCCTGGCCCACACGCTCGACCAGGCCCGCAGGATGGCCAACGCAATCCCCAAGGCAGCCCCGATGGACGGTGTCTACGGCGACATCGGCACCGCGCTCAAGAACACTCTCTTCTTGGTTGTACCCAACCGGAGCCGGGTGGAGCGCATCTACGGCTCCCTCCTCGACGGTAACACCGTGGCGCAGGCAGTAGCCTGGGAGAAGGCCGACTGGGACGCCACCACCGACGAGATCATGGGCCTGCTCTAATGCCCCGGGGCGGGGGTCCCGTCCTGGGCCGAGTACACTGGGACGACAAGCACTGCTCCGGCTGGATGCAGTTCCCCAATATCACCGCCTTCCGGCTGTGGTCCCGGGAGCTCAGAGGCTACAGGCCGGAGGTTCGTACCGAGTACGAGCTCTACTCGATCCCAGGCCCGGAGAACCTCCTCTCGTCCGCCCGGGCCGAGGCCGAATACCGGGCCAAGCAGCTGAAGCAGCTGCTCTAGAAGTAAGCTTTACCCACACCCACCACGAACAAAGGAACCAGCCATGAGCGTAGCACGCGTCGAGACCGTCAAGAAGAGCCGCAAGGACCAGGGCAAGTGCGGGAAGTGTGGCACCGAGTTGCCGGCAGGCTCTGCATACCTGTACTTCTACGTCGGCTTCCGCAGCAACTACAAGCAGGTCCGCTGCCTCCGGGCCGAGTGCTTCCCCCGGCCGAGCGAGCGGGAGAGCAGCCTGGCCTCTTCCCTTCTCGCAGCCCAGGAGAGCTTTCACGACCAGGTAGCCACGGCGGACTCCCCGGAGGACATCGAGGCCCTTGTGCAGGAGGTAGCCGACGCTATCGACGAGCTCAAGGGCGAGTACGAGACCGCGCTCGAGTCCTGGGAGAACGGCAACGAGCAGCTTCAGGAGAAAGTGGACCACTACGAGGACCAGCACTCCGAGCTCTCTAGCTGGTCCTGGGACGGGAACACCGACTACGACCTGTGCAGCGAGCACGAGGGTCGCGAGGACAACGTGCCCGAGGAGGAAATCCAGGAGTGCGGAGCGTGCCAGGAGAAGCGTGAGGAATGGCTGGAGGAGTGCCGTGACGCAGCCCGCGAAGTCGTCGACGCAGTCGAGACCCTCTGACCCCCGGTGCCCGGCGATAACCTTCGCCGGGCAGCCGGGCCACCTGCTGGTGCGGTGCATACTGGCGGCAGGCCACCTCCGGAGCCACTTGCCCTCCTGGACCGAGGAGGACCGCAACGATTAGGCATTACTCTGGAGCTACGGTATAGTTCTATTTGTAAGGCACGGTAACACGCAAACAAGGAGAACGAAATGGACGCCAACACCGCAATCTCAGCCCTGATGGGCCAGGTAATGGACGACCTCGAGCAGTCCGCCATCTCGGACGGTATGCCCGGTGCATACGCTCTGACCGGTCGGATCGAGATCAACTTCGCAGCCAACCGCAACCAGGTCGCCGTCAACCGCATCTGGTTCGAGGCCACGACCACCCCGCAGGCCGGTCCCGGCCCGGAGACCCGGTTCTGGGTCGCGGAGACGGACACGGTCGAGCGGTTTGGCCCGGCAGCCGGGACCCGGCTCGCCACGGCGATCGACCTCGAGGAAGCCTTCCTCTACGACGAGGGATAGCAGGTTCGCCGGAGGTACGGGAGCTCTCGTACCTCCGGCGCTCCGCCTCTAGCCACCATAGGCTAGAGACGTACACAACGAAAACAGGAACCATAGGGGGACGCATGAACAAGATCAAGAAGGCACTCGCAGGGGTTGCCGTCGCAGCAGCCATCGTTACGGGCGGTGCAGTCGCAGACGTGGCCACGAGCCACAACACCTCCGCTGCCGAGGCGTACACGTACACGCAGGGTCCGGAGAAGTGGCAGTGGGACCGCATCTACTCCGGTGGTCGCTACTACTGTGGCGTCTGGGCATACGTCGACTACAACTGGTGGGAAGAGACCTTCCAGGGCAAGCGCGACGGATGGCAGCGCCTGTACTGGGCCTACTGCTAAGCCACTGAAAGATGCCCCCGCCCCGCAAGGGTAGCGGGGGCATTTTGCTTTCCGGCAAGTATGCCGTATCGTTTACTCTTGTGCGGGTGAGGTGTCTCCTCCCTCTGAAAGCACGAGGGAGGTTCGGGGTCGATGGCAACGGCATCGTTCTGGGGCAGAGTGGCTGATAGCCTCGACCCCGAATCCTCCACCTCCTCCCAGTGGGAGACCCCGGGTAAGCTTGCCAAGGCAACCAACCCCAACACGGTCCAGACCCCCGCGCTGGACCTTATCGATGAGGCCCTGGTAGAGGCGTTCAACACGCCGGACTCCCGCCTCATTATCTCGATGGCACCGCAGGAAGGCAAGTCGGTTCGAGTTGCGAACGACTTCCCCGTATGGTGCCTGACCAAGAACCCCGAGCTCCGCATCGTGACGGCATCGTACGGACAATCCCTGGCGAACCGAAATGGTCGTGCTGTAAGGAACCGCATCCTCACGCATCCGGAGCTCGGACTTACCATCGCCAAGGACAACGGCAGCGTCGCCGAGTGGACCCTGGCCGGACACCAGGGCGGACTGCTCTCGGTTGGTGTGGGTGCTGGTGTTACCGGTCGCCCGGCCGACCTGATGATCATTGACGACCCCATCAAGGACCGCAAGGAGGCCGACAGTGAGCTCCAGCGCGATTCTGTCTGGGACTGGTGGACCGATGCCGCAGCTGCCCGTCTGGCTCCTGGTGCTCCTGTCGTCATTATCCTTACCCGTTGGCATCAGGATGATCTCGCTGGCCGTCTGGTAGAGCGTGACCCGGAAGCCAACTGGCAGGTAATCAACATCCCCGCCCGGGCCGACCACCGCCCGGAGAAGGGCGAGACGGACCCTCTCGGACGCGAACCGGGCGAGTACATGGTATCGGCTCGAGGACGTACTCAGCGCCAGTGGGAGCTCCGCGAGGCAGCTGCCGGTGCTAAGACCTGGGCATCCCTGTACCAGGGTCGCCCGTCGCCGGACTCCGGTGGCGTCTTCCCGCCTGAAGAAGGCTGGGCACGCTACAGCTCCCCGCTGTGGGAGAGCAGCTACGACGACGATGGCAAGATCGTCTGCCGTGTACCGGGTATCGGCCGGGCTGACCACGAGCTGGTCCAGTCCTGGGACCTCACGTTCAAGGACACCAAGGGCAGTGACTACGTCGTTGGCCAGGTCTGGCTGCGAGTGGGCAACACCGCCTACCTGCTGGACATGGTCCGGGAACGACTCAACTTCACCGCCACTGGCAAAGCCATCAAGGAGATGTCCCGCAAGTGGCCACAGGCTATTGGCAAGTTCGTCGAGGACAAGGCCAACGGGCCTGCTGTCATCAACGCTCTCGGCCGGGAGATTATCGGCCTGATCCCGGTGGAGCCGGAGGGCAGCAAGTACGCTCGAGCCTCCGCCGTCTCGCCCCTGGTCGAGGCCCACAATGTGGTCATCCCGACCGAGGGTGTTCTCAAGAACGTCACGCAGCTGCTCGAGGAAGCTAAGAACTTCCCCAACAGCTCGCACGACGACACCATCGACGCCATGTCGCAGGCCCTGAACCGGCTGCTCCTCCTCCCGCTCGACGAGCTGGACGAGATGCACGAGCCGGGCGACGTGTACGACTTCTACAACGAGCACGGCTGGTCGGTCAGCCCTGTATGACCTAAGGAGGCAGGATGGGCAAGATAGCTCAGTGGTTTGGCTTCGAGTCCGATGCCCCTTCGGCACAGGAAGTGGCCCTCGAGAACGAGGTAGAGGTCCTGCGCGGTCGGCTCGAGGAGGGCTTCGCCCAGCTTGAGCTCGCCCGGGACAACGCAGGCTACCTGCAGCTCATGGCGCAGTACTCCGAGGACTTCTCCCGGGACGGACTCCGCAGTGCAGCCGACCAGGGTCGCCTCTTCGGCGTCGCCAACCCGCTGATCAAGCGAGGTCGCGAGGCCCGGCACGCATACGTCTGGGGCCAGGGCGTCTCCATCGACGCCAAGAACTCCGACGTCAACGACGTTATCCAGGCGTACCTGGACGACGAGGGCAACAAGGCTGCGTTCTTCGGCTCGCAGGCCCGCCAGCAGTACGAAGGCTGCCTGTACGACGAGGGCAACTTCTTCCTGGCGCACTTCACCGATCCGCTCACCGGGCGGGTGCAGGTGCGGACCCTCCCGTTCGACGAAATCTCCGACGTCATCACCGCCCCGGGCGACCGGACGGTGCCCTGGTACTACAAGCGTCGCTGGGTCGAGACGGAGACCTTCGATGGCGTCACGCAGTCGGTCCCCAAAGTGGCCTACTACCCAGCTCTCAAGTACCAGCCACAGACCCGGCAGCGCTTCATCGGCGGTGACCCGGTCTTCTGGGACAGCCCGGTGCTGCACGTCAAGGTCAACGCAGGCCACAACTGGAAGTTCGGCATCGGCGACTCCTACGCTGCCATCCCCTGGGCACTGTCCCACAAGGGATACCTCGAGGACTGGGCGCTGCTGATGAAGGCCCTGGCGAAGATCGCCTACGTCACCACCAGCAAGTCCGGCTCGCAGGCACAGGCCAAGCGCCAGTCGCTGAAGGGGCTGGGCGAGACTCCTGCCGGGTCCACCGTGAACCTGTCCGAGGACCAGAAGCTCGAACCTCTCAGCAAGTCCGGAGCCACCCTCGACTCGGAGTCCTCCCGCCCCCTGGCCACTATGGCAGCAAGCGCACTGGGGCTGCCCGTCACGGTGCTGCTCGCAGACCCCGGCCAGACCGGAGCGCGGGCTGTAGCGGAGACGCTGGACTTCCCCACCCGCCTGACCATGCAGGCCCGTCAGCAGCTCCACACTTCGGTGTACCAGGACAGCATCGGGTACATGCTGGAGCAGGCGGTCATCGCACCCCGGGGTCCGCTGAGGAAACTCGGCCGACCCCTCCGGGACGGCGACCGGCTGAAGGTGGAGTACGCCGACCCCGACGAGACCAGCATCAACGTCACCTGGCCGAGCCTCGAGCAGGTCGACATCAAGGTGCTTATGGATGCGGTGGTAGCTGCCGACGGTATGCCGGACGTACCCAAGCTCCCGCTCGTTCGCATGGCTCTGCAGATCCTGAAGGTGGAGAACATCGACGAGCTGATCGACGAGATCACGGATGCCGACGGCAACCTTATCCCGCAGGAGCCGGAGGTCGACCCCGGCAACGTGGCGACCAAGGCTCTCCGCAAGGGCCAGGACCCCGCCGACGCTCTCAAGTAGGAGGCTCCGTGGCAGTCACCGCTGAGACCCTCCGGGCAGTAGAAGCCCTCCGGGAGCGGATGCGCTACATGACCGACGAGCAGACCCGGGCACTGACCCGGGCCTGGGTCGAGGCATGGGACATCCTGCTCCCGGACTTCGAGGAGGCCCTGGCCGACCTCTTCGAAGGGGCGGAAGGTTACATCACCAAGGCCACCGTCGCTCGGAACGTTCGCCTCAAAGGCGCTCTCCAGGCTGCTCGAGCCCATCTCCAGGAGCTCGGAGGCCTCACCGATGAGATTGTGACCTCAGACCTTCCACAGGCCGTCTATGACGCTGTGGACGGCCACGCAGCGATTATCCAATCGCAGCTTCCCCCGGGGTCGGCTGGTGCCACGATTAGCTTCACTCGTGTGCCTGACGAGGCTTTGGCCGTGCTCGTGGAGCGGACCACTCAGCAGATTCACGCCAGCACGCAACCGCTGCCTGCGGATGTGGAACGGCTCATGAAGCGGGAGCTGGTTCGTGGCATCGCCGTGGGGGACAACCCTCGTACCGTCGCTGCCGCCATGATCAAGAAGGCTGAGCAGCGATTCAACGGTGGTCTGAGCCGAGCCCTGAACATCTCCAGAACTGAGATGCTCGACGCTCACCGGGCAGCCACCCAGGCCAGCGAGAAGGCCAACACGGAAATCCTCGCTGAGTGGGAGTGGCACGCCCGGCTCGACGCCAGGACCTGTCCCTCCTGCCTGGCCCAGCACGGCAGCCGTCACAAGCTGTCCGAGCAGGGTCCACTGGACCACCAGCAGGGGCGGTGTGCCCGGGTGTCGATCACCAAGTCCTGGAAGGACCTCGGCTTCGATATCGAAGAGCCGAAGAGCATCACGCCGAACGCGCAGGACTGGTTCAACAACCTGACCCCGGACACGCAGCGAGACATCCTGGGACCCACCCGGCTCAAGATGCTCCAGGACGGCGACATCGCCTGGTCCGACCTCAGCGTTCGCCGGAGCACGACCGGCTGGCGAGACAGCTACAACGTCCCATCCATCAAGCAACTAGCCAAGTAAGGAGGCAACATGCCGACACTCGTAACGGAAGCTGCGGGAGCTAAGTCCCTTACTGGCTCCCGGCAGGAGATCACGCTGATCACCCCGGGCTGGGGATCGTCCGGCTACTACAGCGCGGAGGTCCTCGAGGCTGCAGCCAAGGGCAAGGTGTTCCCCAAGGGCACCCAGATGCACATCGACCACATGAGCGAGGCGGAGCGTTACGACTCCCCGGCTGGCAGCATCAAGACGCTGGCAGCAGCTCTCGAGGCCGATGCCCGCTGGGACGCCAACTGGGCCGACCCCGACACCGGGGTCAAGGGCAGGCTGGTCTCCGAGGCCCGCGTCTTCGGCCACTGGAAAGAGACTCTCGCCGAGATGAAGGACGCCATCGGCGTCTCCATCGCAGCTGCCGCAGAGGGTAGCATCGGCGAGGCTGAGGGTCGCCAGGGTCGCATCATTGAGGCCCTGCTGCCCAGCAAGCTGAACCGCGTCGACTTCGTCACCATCCCGGGTCGGGGCGGTCGCATCTCGGAGGTCCTCGAGTCCTTCCGGGCTGAGGAAGCCCGCAACATCGGCATGTGGCTGGAAGCCCGCATGCACAGCATGTTTACGAACATCGCTGACGAGATGTTTGGCGACGGGCGGATGACCCGCGAGGAGCGGATCACCCTCTCCGGTGCTCTCGGGCAGGCCCTCTCCAGCTTCACGTCCACCGTTGAAGCCGAGGCTCCGCAGCTCTTCGAGCGGGACCTCTGGGACGATCCTACACCCACCGCAGCCAGCGAGGCTGCATCCACAAGTTCCCCACCGAACCCGGCTGGGGCCATCGAAGGAAAGGAGGCCACCGTGCCTACCATTCAGATTGAGGAAAGCGTCCACGCCGACCTCGTCGAGAAGTCCAGCCGGGCCACCGCGCTGGAAGCTGCTCTGAAGGAAGCCAACGACAAGCTGGCTGCCGCAGAAGCAGAGGGTCGCAACGCCAAGGCCGAGGCCATCGTGGCCGAAGCCTTCGGCGATCTGGAGGCCAAGGTCACCCGCCGTTCGCTGGTGTCCGCAGCCCTCGCTGCCAAGGAGTTCGACGCCGATGCCCTCAAGGCAGACGCCGAGGAAGCTGCCGCAGAAATCCGCGCTGCACAGGGCGAAGGCTCTGTCCGTGGCGTGGGCCACACGCAGGAAGCCGAGCAGAAGCCTGCTGCCGGTCTGACCGTCGAAGCCGCACGCGAAGCCATTCTGGCCGGGCGTGGCTACACCCCGAAGGGAGCCTAACCAATGGCTAAGAACATGCGCCTTCCTGAGGCGCTCCACATTGAACTGCCGGTTCCCGCCAACACCGTCGCCGGTGACATCGTCACGGCTGGTGCGCTGCGCGGAATCGCACAGACCGACCGGGACGCTCGCGGCAACGCGACGGTCTGGCTCAACGGCTCTGCCACTGTGACCGTGGACAACGCGGTCGCTACTGTGGGTCTCCCGATCTACATCGCAGGCGTCGGCACGAGCCTCCGGGCCAACACCGCCACGGCAACCGCCACTGGCAACACACTCATCGGGTACTCCCTCGGCACGAAGGCAGCTGCCTCCGGTCCGCTCGAGGTTGTCCTGCTCAACGGGCCTGCCCAGGTCTAAGGAGGGATACAACAATGACTGCACTGCTCAACGCAGAAGAAGTCCTCGCAGCCGAAGCCTGGGAGAAGCGCAACACCCCCGACGGCGAGTTCCTCGCCAAGGCGGTCGAGGCCTCCAAGATTTTCAACGAGGGCATCTCCGGCCGCAACCCGTTCAAGTACGCGATGCTGAAGGAAGCCCTGACCCGGGCCGACTTCAACACCTACCTGGGCAAGGCATTCGACATCGAAATGCTGGCCAAGTACCAGGACTACACCCCCGAGTGGCGCAACATCGCCACCGAGACGACCGTCCGCAACTTCAAGCCGAAGACGTTCCGTGAACTCTTCGGTGGCCGTGGTCCTCTGGACCGCGTTGGCGAAGGCCAGGAGTACAAGGAACGCAACAAGGACTCCGCTGAGTACGAGCTGTCTGCCGAGAAGTTCGGTAACACGTTCAAGCTCACCTTCGAGCTCCTGAAGAACGACGAGCTGGACGGCCTGTCCGAGCTCCCCGATGACCTCGCCAACGGTGCGGTCGAGACGGAAGACAAGGCAGCCTTCGAGACCTTCGTCTCGGCGACCGGCCCGAACACTGCCTTCTTCAAGGCAGCCAACGGCAACGCTCCGACGGCACTCCCGCTGACCCGGGATAACCTGAAGGCTGCGTACAACGCCATCGCAGCCCGCAAGGACAAGAACGGCTACAAGGTTCGCATCAAGCAGGCCCGCCTGCTCCTGGTGGTTCCGACGGCCCTCGAGTTCGATGCGGAGCAGCTCGTCAACGCTCCGACGATTCCGGACCCCGCTGGCGGAGCGGGCACCATCCCCAACCCGCTGCGCGGCAAGTTCCGCCTGGTGGTGTCGGACTACGTCACCATCATCAACACCTCCGCCAAGGCGGACACCACCTGGTACGTCCTCCCGGACCCCGCCTCTCCCCGCCCGGCGATCGTCGTGGCGAAGATGCGTGGCGAGGAGAACCCCGACATCCGCGTCAAGGCGGACCAGGGCGTGCGCCTCGGCGGTGGCTCCATCGCTCCGCAGGAAGGTTCCTTCGGAGACGACACCATCACGTACCGTGGTCGCCACATCGTTGGTGCCGGTACGCTGGACCCGCTGCTGACCTACGTCAGCACCGGCTCCTAGTAAGACCGCTCAGCCCCCGGACACCCCCATTGACCCCGGGGGCTGAGCCCCTACACTTCCCAGGAGGAACGCATGGCCATCGACTTCACCACTCCCCTCGGCCAGGTGCGCCTCCTGACGGCAGACCTGGACACCCCGGCTCTTCTCAGCGACGAGATAGTCAACGGCTACCTGGGCCTGCATGACAACAACGTCTACCTCGCAGCAGCCGACGCGCTGGATGCGATGGCGACTTCCGAGGTACTCCTCAGCCGGAAGATTCGCACCCAGGACCTGAACACCGACGGCCCGGCTGTAGCTGCCGAACTGCGCAAGCAGGCGAGCTATCTCCGTGGAAAGGCTCTCCTCCTCCTCGAGGAGTCCGAGGGTGGCTTCTTTGAGATTGTCCCCCTGTATGACAACTCGGGCCTCGAGGGAGCGGAGAGGTATCTTCCATGAGCCCTCTCCCCGGATGGTCCGTCGTCCCCGCCCAGTGGGCTGAGCACCACCGCCCAACAGCGGAGGCCAGCTTCACCGCCCGGATCGCCTTCTACCATGCTGGCGAGCCGGAGCCGTGGCCCCTGCCCGAGGGCTGGACTGGCCAGACCGCGTTCCACGAGGCGGACTGCCGCATTCAGCAGCTCAACCGTGAGGGCGTCACCGCTGCCGCAGGCCAGCCCACCAACCTGCATGACTACCTCGTGGTCGTGCCCATAAGCACCCCGACCATCCAGCCCGGCGAGGGCGGAGACTACGGCATCGTCGTGTCGGCCTCGGACCCACTGCTGGTGGGTCGCCGACTGGATGTTCGGGACGTTCAGCACGGCTCCCTGATGTGGGAGCGCGACCTCATCTGCACAGACAACCAGACGCAGAACAGGACGGCATAATGTTCAGCATTGACCCCTCCGAGTTCAACAACCTGGCGGTGAGCTTCGAGCAAGGCGCACAGAGCGTCGGCCCTCTGGCCCAGCAGGTGGTACGCAAGACCGCTCTCGACATCGAGGGTGACGCCAAGCGCTTCGCCCCGGTCGATACCGGCAACCTGCGTAACAGCATCGGCCACTCGGACCTCCGCAGCGTCGGCCAGTCCGGCGCTCTCGAGGCCCGGATCGGACCCACGGCCAACTATGGCCACTACGTCGAGTTCGGCACCTCGAGGATGGGTCCAGCAGCGTACATGGGACCCGCGCTCGATCGGCACGCCGGTCCCTTTGAGCAGGCCATGAACCAGCTAGCAGAGAGGGCAGCGAATGGCGGCACCTAGCCCAGCGTTCCTCTTCGCCCGGGTACAGACCCAGATCAATGGGCTGGCCCACCTGACCCCGGGGAACGTCTTCGACACCCACGTCCCGGACGTTCTGCCTCAGGACGGCAACGGCTTCATCCGCCCCTACGTGGTGATGTTTGCCGGCACGACCGGCGACCTCCCCGGGGAGCGGAGCCTCACTCAGCTTGCCGACCTGGACGTGGCGGACTTCCGCTTCCAGACCAACTGCGTCGGACCCACCGGGCAGCACGCTCGAGAGCTGGCCTACCAGGTCACTCTCGCGCTGTGTGGCCTCGCCATCGGGGCGGGCTTCGTCAAGCCGGACCCCGATGCATTTCGCACGGAAGTGCTCAAGGATGACCAGGTCACACCGGCCCGGTTCTACATGCCACTCATGTGGCGACTCACAACCACCTAGGAGGGCCAACATGGCAACCCAGAAAACACAGGTGACTGACGCCACAGACGAGCCTGTGGTAGAGGTCATTGACCCCGCAATCCCGGAGGACACCGGGCTCAAGTACGACCCCCGCAAGAAGGTGTACGTGTACGACACCCTCAGCGGAAACAAGCTGCCGAACCCGGTCCCCGAGACCTGGCTCGATGGCCGGTTCCCGAACCTCTCCCTCACCCCTTCCAAGAAAGGCAAGTAGACCATGGCTAACCTCGGCCCTAAGATGCTCACCGACGCCAACCGTCGGCTGGCGTGGGTTCCCACCATCGCCAACTACCACGCTCCGACCGTGGCCGAAATCACCGCTGGCAAGGACATCTCCTGCCTCATCACGGCAGCGGACTTCGCCCTCGGCTCGACCGGTGACGACTCCATCTCGGACCCGGCTTACTGCGCCTCGTCCAACAGCTCCACCCCGGGCCGGACGAACTACGAAGCGGCAATGAACTTCTTCCGCTTCAAGGATGCCCTGGACGACACCGCCTGGACCACGTTCACGGCCAAGGGTCTCCACGGCTACCTGGTTGAGCGCATTGGCCAGATCGCCGACGGCGAGAAGGCCCACGAAGTTGCCTGGGCCGCAGGCGACGAGGTCCGCGTCTTCGAGGTAATCACTGGCACCCCGCAGGTGCTGGCTCCCTCGTCCGCAGGCTACGAGAAGTTCCGCGAGGTCTTCTCCGTGCAGGACCTGGTCGACGAGCGGGCAGTCATCGCTGCCGGCATCTAATGACTACCGGGGTGGGGAGTTTTCCAAGGTCTCCCCGCCCCGGTGCTTTGCCCCAAAACCTTGACCCCGACATTCAAAACCTTGGAGGTTTGAAATGACTGAAGCAACCACCCCTGAACTTCCCTTCGACGTTGACGCCTGGCTGGACGGTGCACACCGCACAGCCCGCTCCGTCAAGCTCTACTCCCGGGCCGACCTGCTGGCCGACATCGACGTGCTGGAGGCTAAGCTCCGCAGCGTCAAGGACGTACCCGACGAGGACCGCTCCTACGCCGACGGCGACGCTGCAGCGGAGATCCAGAAGCAGATCGACAACCTGTACATCCAGATGGATGCGTCGGCACTCGAGTTCCGCGTGACCTCGCTGGAGGACACCAAGTACCAGGAGATCGTCGACCAGGTCAAGAAGGACCTCAAGGACGAGATCGACGCTGCCGCTTCCAAGGCCCGGACCGAGGCCCGCGAGAAGTGCCGTCGCCTGGAGATCACTGCCGTGAACGACATCAACTCGTTCATCCGCCCGGCTGCCAACGCAGCTGCCGAAGCAGTCATCGAGCGCGAGGTATCTATCCGCACGATCGCTGCTGCGGTCATCCAGCCGGTCCTCTCGGTCGAGCAGGTCCGCAAGCTGTACTCCATCCTCGGAGACAGCCAGGTTGCACTCCTGTCCCAGGCGTACACCCGGGCAGCGATCGAGGCTCCGCAGGTCACCGTCCCAAAATCGTAGAGGCCCTGTGCGAGCCTAGGTGGAGCCACGTGCTCCTGGAGGCTCGAACAGCCCGCGACTGGAAGATACCACAGACAGTCCTTCGAGGCCGGAGAGACGACGGAACGTGGACCTACCAGGACCGGGCTATGGCCCTCGCTCTACGAGCGTACGAGGACGGCCTCTGCCCCGGGTGCGGGCTTCACGCGTCCGTCACCCGGGGCGACCACAACGTCGGCCGACACGAAGTCGTTGAAGATATCTGCCACGGCTGCGAGCCGGTGGAGTCGTTCGCACAGGACGACAAGAAGGAACGCTACCCGGGCCAGAAGGTCGGGGCAGCGCAACGCAAAGACTGGGCCTAGCCCAGATACCCTAGGAGGTCTCCGTGGCTGAACGCTCAGTCGTTGTCCGCATCCGGGCCGAGATCGGCGACTTCAAGCGGCAGATGGCCGAGGTTGCCAAGGTCACGAAGGAGACCGGCGACGCCACTCAGCGCACTGGGCGCATGGCGGAGACCTCCCTGGGGCGGATGGTACAGTCCGCACACAAGAACCGCGACGCGTGGGACGCCACCGGCAAGTCCATGCTGGCGTTCGGCGCAGCGGTCTCTGTGGGCGTGGGACTGGCCATCAAGACCTACGCTGAGTTCGACAAGCAGATGTCGAAGGTACGTGCAGCCACCAAGGCCAGCGCTTCCGAGATGGGACAGCTTCGAGAAGCAGCCATCAACGCAGGTGCCGACACGGCATTCTCCGCCAAGGAAGCTGCCCAGGGCATCGAGGAACTCGCCAAGGCTGGCGTCGCTACCAAGGACATCCTCGGTGGCGGTCTGGCCGGGGCACTCTCCCTGGCTGCTGCCGGCGAGATGGAGGTCAAGGACGCTGCCGAGCTGACGGCTACGGCCATGTCGGTCTTCGGCAAGGAGGTCCACGACAAGGGCACCCTGGCAGCCAAGACGGCCGACCTCCTCGCAGCCGGTGCTGGCAAGGCGCAGGGCTCTGTCCACGACATGGGCATGGCGCTGAAGCAGTCGGCCCTGGTCGCCGAGTCGATGGGCTTCTCCCTGGAGGAGACCACCGCTGGCCTGGCAGCCTTCGCCAACGCGGGCCTGCTCGGCTCGGACGCTGGTACGTCCTTCAAGACGATGCTGGCAGCCCTGACGCCGAACTCCGAAGCTGCCGCCAAGATGATGGACCAGCTCGGCATCGACGTGTTCAATGCCGACGGTTCCATGAAGAGCCTCTCCGAGGTTGCTGGCATCCTGCAGTCCTCCATGTCGAGCCTGACGCCGGAGGCCCGGGCAGCTGCCATGGAAATCATCTTCGGCTCCGATGCCGTCCGGGCTGCCAACGTCCTCTACGACGAGGGTGCAGCGGGGATCGACAACTGGACCAAGAAGGTCTCCGAAGCCGGGTACGCAGCCATCACGGCGAGCATCCAGCAGGACAACCTGATCGGTGACCTGGAGAAGCTGGGAGGTTCCCTCGACAGCGTCTTCCTGCAGTCGGGTAGCGGGGCCAACGACTTCCTCCGGGGAGCCGTGCAGAGCGCTGAGGACTTCGTAGACGCCATTGGGGATATCCCCGGGCCGGTCCTGTCCACCATCGCCTCCGTCGCCGGTATGACCGCTGGTGCAGCGCTGCTGGGCGGAGCCTTCCTCACGGTGGTGCCCCGGGTGCTCGAAGGTGTGGCTGCTTTCAAGCAGCTCGACACCCGGGCGGATGGTACCTCCCGTGGCCTCGGCAAGATCGCCAAGGCAGCCACCATCGCCGGTGCAGCGCTCATCGGTCTGCAGGCTGCAGGCCAGCTCGCTAATGCAATCAACGGCACAGGTCGGTCCTTCGAGGAGATGGCTAACAAGATCCTCGAGGCCAACCAGGCCGGGGAGAAGTTCGGCGAGACGTTCAATGCCGACTTCCTCAAGGACACCGGGGCGAAGAACCTCACCGAGCTGTTTGACGTCTCGGACGAGGACAGCGTCATCGGCTTCCTGAACAACACGGCCAAAGCAGTCGGCGGTTTCGACTCGTCGATGCACCGGGCGACGGACACGATCGGCAAGGCCGACGAGGTCATTGCCGGTATGGTGAAGAACGGCAACTCGCAGGCTGCTGCCGACACGTTCAAGAAGTTCGCCAAGGCCTCCGACGAGGCTGGGCTGTCCACGGAGAAGCTCTTCGAGCGCTTCCCGGAATACCGGGACTCGCTGCTGGAGCAGGCCCGCGTCCTCGGCACGAGCGTGACCCAGGCCGAGCTCTACGACTGGGCGATGGGCAACGTCCCTCCCAAGATCGAAGCAGCTACCCGGGCACAGGAGTCCAACACGGTTGCAGCTGAGGCTGCAGCCAAGGGCCAGGCTGCTGCAGCGGAGGCGCTCGCAGAGGTCGGCGTGAATGCCGACGGTACGATCGCCAGCCTCGAGAAGTACACCACCGCACTGTTCAACGCGGGCCTGATCGAGATGGATGCTCGGACGGCGACGGCTGCTCACGAGGCTGCTCTCGACGCCACCCGGGGCGCGGTGGAAGAAGCCACTGCAGCCCTGGCCAAGCAGTACGAGGCAGAGGGGATGTCGGCCGAAGCAGCCCAGGCTCACGCTGAGGCGCAGATGGGCGTCGGCATTGCGCTCAAGAAGAACAAGTCGGACTTCGACCTCAGCAACGCTGCAGGCCGGGCACTCAACGACTCGTTCCAGAACGTAGCAGCTACGGGCATGGCAGCCATCGAGGCGAAGGCCAAGGCAGGCATGGGGCAGAAAGAGCTCCAGGCCAACCTGAGCACGACGTTCACCAACCTCCGCCAGACCGCGATCGACATGGGCCTCACCGAGACCGCAGCCGACGCGCTGGCTCGCGAAGTGATGGGCATCCCGCCCAAGGCGAACATCGACACCTGGATGTCTGACAATGCCAAGAGGATGGCAGAGGAGACCGCCCGGTCGATCGAAGCGCTGGACGGGAAGACCGCCCGGACCCACGTTATCCACACCACCACCAACGTCGTTGAGAACATCGTCAACAACTCCGTCGGCGGCAAGAACAACACAGGTGGTCGGCAGGGTACGAAGCCCACCTTCCAGGCAACTGGTGGCGAGGTCGTCGGTCCGGGAACAGGCACGTCTGACGATGTCCCGGCGTGGCTGTCCAACGGTGAGCACGTGCTTACTGCAGCGGAGGTCCAGAAGGCGGGTGGCCAGGCAGCCATCTACCGGATGCGCCAGGCCATCATGGAGGGCAACATCCCCAAGTTCGCCCGGGGCGGAGCCGTTCAGGCCTTCGCTACGGGTGGTGCGGTGGAACGTCGTGAGGCGTGGCTCGATTACGAGCGGGAGCGTCGCCGGGGCAACGGCTACCAGGTCGCCCGGACCGATCCCTACTCCATGTCGGACCGGCTTACCTCGCTGGCCGACAGCGGGAACGTCAGCGCCAAGTCGATCTCCCGTCTGTACACCGCTGCAGGCCGGGGCGAGGTTGCCCTCCGGGGTCTCCACGCCCGGTCCGATCGGCTGAGCACGAGCTTGGAGAAGGCCAAGGACCGGCTGGAAGACCTCCAGTCGACCCGCAGGGAGGTAGCCTCTGGGCTGTCCGGGGAGTTCAAGCTCTCCGACGCAGTCAAGTCGGCGACCTTCTACAGCCGGGGCAGCATGGGTGGCATCCAGAAGTTCGCCAACGAGACGCTGGCTCGCATCCGGAAGTTCGCCGGTCTCCTCAACACCCTGCAGAAGCGTGGCTACTCCGCTGCGATCATTCAGGAAGTAGCGGAGATGGGTACGGAGGAAGGCATCAAGGCCGCAGAGATTCTGGCCAATGCCACCACCGCCGAACGCAACCAGCTGAACAGCACCTACGTTGCGATCGACAAGGCCTCCGACGCTGCCGGCATCTACGTCACCAACGCCATGTACAAGGGTGGCGTCAATGCAGCAGCGGGCCTGGTCAAGGGTCTGCAGTCGCAGGAGAAGGCCATTGAGAAGCAGATGCTCAAGATCGGCCTCGACATGGAGCGGGCACTGAAGCAGGCACTGGGGATTCGCTCTCCTTCTCGGAAGGCGATCGCCATTGCGCAGAACTTCACTGGCACCCTGACGGACAACCTGAAGGAAGGCCGGAAGGGTATCGCAGCGGAGGCCCGGGCACTCGGCGACGCGCTCACCGTTCCATCCAAGTCGATGGCCGGAGGGTACGGCACCGCGATGGCCTCTCCAGGACTCGGCATGTCGGCTTCGGCAGCCGGTTCGGTCACCCATGTCACTCACAACTGGAACATCACCGAGAGCGGCAGCGCGGTGACGACCGCCCACGAGGTGGCCCGTCGCCAGCAGTCGCTCGAGGTCTAAGAGAAGGAGGCTGGGATGCCTTATCCGAGTCCGATGACGTATCCCAGCCCCACTCTCTACCCGGGATTCGCCGACGGCACCAATCGCCGTCAGGTGTCCCTGGGCGGGGAGCTGGTGCTGGGTGCGACCGATCCGGACGGTACTCGCTGGACCGTCAACGACATCTCTGGGTGGCCCGGCTCCCCGGGTAGTACGCTCCGACTGACGGGGCGTGCACGTGGACATGGGGCGACCGGCTCCGAGCCGTACCTTCCAGAGCGTGTCATGACCCTGTCGGGACATATCCACGCTCGAGACACGATAGGCCTGGAGAAGGCTATGGACCGCCTCTCTGCGGCCTGTAGCCTTCAGCCTACCCAGATGCTGGTCTCCGAGGCCAGCCGGGTCCGGGGCTGCATGGTGCAGCGCCAGGGCGACGTCATCCCCACCCCCATCACCGACGTGTCGGCGCACTACAGCGTCATCGTCGTTGCCAAGGACCCACTCAAGTACGGCGACCTGGTGAGCGGGGAGACGCTGCTGCCGCACTCCTCGGGTGGCCTCGTCCGCCCGTCGACGTGGCCTCGGACCTGGTCCGGCGTCAGCGACAACGGGGTCATCCGGGTCTTCAACGAGGGTAATACTGCATCCCCCGTATGGATGACCGTGGACGGGCCGATGCTGGCCGGTGGCTGGGCCATCACGCACCTGGGACAGAACCGCTCGCTCGGCCTGTCGCTCGTGCTGGACGAAGGTGAGCACGTCACCATTGACATGGACCGCCGAGAGGTCCTTGCCCAGGGGCAGGCTGCCCGGGCCGGGTACGTGACCTCCCGGGGATGGTTCCGCCTTGACCCCGGCTGGAACGAAGTTGCCTTCACGGCAAGCACCTACTCACCCGCTGCGCGACTGACCCTGGTCACGCAGCCAGCCTGGCTCTAGGAGGATCCATGACTATCACGCTTCTTGCCCCTGATGGGGTAGCAGTAACAGCACAGCAGGAACGGCAGGCCCGGGCAGCCCTCAACGGGGGTGGCTTCGGCCGTCCTCTGGGCGGGCGGTCCGGCTTCCGGCTCGACACGGCCAGCAACATCCTGACGGCCACGTCCACCACCTGGACGCTGCAGCCCTGCTCCGCCATGCTCGACCCCGGGGCGTCCACGCACCAGGGCATGTACGGCTGGGCCTCTGACGCGGTCATCACCGGAGGCGTCAACGCTGCGGACAGCACCAACCCGCGCAAGGACATCGTCTACATCCAGGTGAACGACTCCTCGGCAGGAGACAACTCCGGAGCGACATCCGCCCCGGTGCTGTATCTGGCTGGTGCGCCGAATGCGACCCCGGTGGCCCCGGCGCTGCCCGCTCGCTCCTTCCTGGTGGGGACTATCGATGTTCCGAAGTCTGGAGCTGGGGCTCCCACCGTGACGCTGAACACTGCCCGGTTCGCTCCGGCTGGAGTACGGTTGCCGGTAGGCTCCGCAGCCGAGCGTCCCCCGTCTCCGCACCTGGGGCAGGAGGTCCTTCGGACCGACCGCAACAACCACGTGCAGCGCTGGAACGGGACCGCCTGGAAGTGGGTCTCCGAACCGGAGCGCTACGTCGAGCAGGCCAACGTCTTCGACACGACGATCACGACCTCCAGCATGGTGATCCGCACGATGACGAACGTGCCGACCCGTAGCTATGCCACCCAGATTAGGGTGCGCAGTATGGCTGCCGTCGGCTCTGGTGCAATCAGCACCGGCGCACTCCGGCTCGTCTTCGCCTGCTCTGCTGGAGTGTCCCAGGTCAACGACGCGCAGGCCAAGGCGTACATGAGCTTCTCGAACCCTGGCTCGTACTTCGAGACCTGCTCGGTGGAAACGGGTACGTGGATTCCGATCGTGGGTGGGCAGCTGCCCCTCGTTCGCTGCTGGATTGAGCGCTACGGTCCGGCCTCTGCAGTCACCCACCAGGTCGCCATCAACCCTCCGGGGTCGGGCTATCTGGAAGCCCTTGTCCTCCCTGCAGACGACTAGGAGTCACGGTGCACAAACATCCCATCAGGCATACCCTTTCGGGCCTCACCCGCACTGACTGGGCATACGTGCACTTCAAGGCCAGTCTGAGCCTGCTGTGGGCAATCCCGCTCACACAGCTCGAGTACCTGCAGAGCAGCACCGCTCCCTGGTTCATTCTGGGGTGGGGGCTGCTCACGACCACCGGCTTCTTCGTCTCCGTGACGGGGCTGGTGATGTCGGCGCAGAAGTACAAGACCCGGCGCAACGGCTTTGTTGTGGAGATGGTCGGGCTGTGGCTGATGATGGGTGCTCCGCTCGTCTACGGTCTCATCCAGCTCGGCCTGATCATCGCCCAGCAGTCGGACCGCTGGATCGCGCTCGGCTTCGCCTACATCATCTGCGCAGCGCTCATCCCGCGCATGGTAATGATCAAGGCTGCGGCACGGTCCCGCACAGTAATTTATCGGTACGTCGAAGGGCGAACGGATGACTGAGCTGATACTTGCCCTCCAGGACACTGCGCAGCCGGAGAAGCTGTATCTCGGGATGCCCCTCCCCCTGGTGATGGGTATCCTCGGCGGTCTCGCCACGATTGGGGCAGCAGCCTTCGCAGCCTTCAGCAAACGATGGCGCACCCCGGCCGACACCCTGGCCGAGAAGAAGGTTGCCCTGGAGGCCGACGAGCGTCTGCTCAAGCGCTTCGAGGACATGCTCAAGGAGCGCGACGACAAGCTCGAGGCACTTGAGGGCAAGGTAGACAAGCTCAACCAGAAGGTCGAGGAGTACCAGCGTGAGCGCACCGGGCTCATCGACTTCATCTACGAGCTTGTCCGCATCGTCCGGGACCTGGGCGGACTCGCCCGTATCCCGGTCCCACCCGGGGGAATCTACATCGCAGGCCACCCCGCCAACGCAACACAGGAACAGGAGGCCTAATGCTGCAGCTTGTGCGACCCCACCGGGGTCCAGTCACGCAGTGGTACGGCAACACACAGCCCGACGGAATGCCCCATGCCGGGCAGGACTACGGCTACACCGACGGCACGAACGTCTACCCGGAGGTCTTCGCTGCCGCATCCGGCACGGTGATCTTCGCGGGGGACTCCCGCAACCTCGGCTGGCCGAACGAGTTCTACGTGAACCCGGACTTCGACCGCTCCGACGCTCAGGACAGCTCCGCAGGCAACCTGGTGGTGATCTCCCACGACGGAGTTGCTGTCACCGGGTATGCCCACCTGGAGTCCTACAGCGTGAAGGCGGGCCAGCCTGTCCGGGCCGGGCAGCAGATCGGCATCACGGGAAACACCGGGTTCAGCTTCGGCCGACACCTGCACTTCTTCCTGATGTTCCGGCCATACAACTACAACACCAGCACCTACGGGTGCTCCGACCCCAACCCATACTTCTTGAGCGGTCTTGCCGCCCAGGGAGCACCTACCGAGGAGGACACCTTGTCCGCAGCAGAGAAGGACGCCATCATCAAGGCCATCAAGGCCGACGGTGCAGCGACCCGCAACTACATCAAGGCCCTGGCCTACAAGGGCTGGCTCGACGAGAAAGGCAAGAAGCACCCCGGCTTCATGCTCGTCATCGAAGAGGAGCAGCGTCGCGCTGCCGACGACCGCCACAACCTGCCCAAGCGTATCGCTGCCGCAGTCTGGAGCACGGTCGTCAAGCGGGCGTCCGGCCCGGTCAGCGTCCTGCAGGACCTGGTCAACGGGGCGACCGCAGCCATGCGGACCGAACCCGCTGTCGCCGAAATCCTGGAGGACGTGCGGGAGGACGACAAGCTGGAGAAGGCTGTCGTCCTCGACGAGAACCCGGCTCCCGTAGCCAACCCCGAGACAGGAGCCTAACATGGCAGAACACGTAGCACCGACACAGGTTGTCCACCCCTGGCGGGCAGCCCTCCGTACCTTCGTCCAGGTCCTCGTGCCGGCACTCCTGCTGGTGCTGACCGTCGGCCCGGAGGTCCTGGAGATCATCGCCACGCAGCTGAAGGGCCAGGTGCCGGAAGGCTTCCTGTCCTGGCTCCTGGCAGCGTCTCTGTTCCTCGCCACGCTGGCCAGCATCCTGGCCCGCATCATGGCGATACCGCAGGTGAACGCGCTGCTGGGTAAACTGAAGCTCGACGCAGGCAAGTAACAACATAGAAGGAGGCGTCCGTGGCGCTGTCGTGGATAGCAGTAAATGCCTTGACCGGCAGCGTCATGGCCGACCTCCCATTCCTGCGGGTCGACGGCCCGCTGAAGCGTACCCTGATGCGGTACGAGTCCCAGACGGCAAGCCTGCCGATGGGCGACCCCAACGACGAAGACGACCCCACTCGTCCCCCGGAGAACTGGAGGCAGGCCACCCGCAAGGGTGCGTCATTCCTGGTGGCCCTGGACGAGAACGAGACCCCGCTGTGGGGCGGGCTGGTCGTCCGTCGCAACACCAACGAAGGCCCGGACGTGCAGTTCAGCCTCGCCTCGGCGGAGGCATACTTCGACCGGGTCTTCGTCGGCAGCGTCCAGTTCGAGGAAATCCCCCAGAACCAGATCGTGAAGACCCTGATCGAGTGGTATGCCGCAGCCAACCAGGGAGGCATCCCCATCCGGGTGCAGATCGTGGGTGGGGACGGCCAGCCCCGGTCCCAGTCGTACTCCGACCTGGACGACGAAACTCTCTACAGCGCTCTGACGGGCCTCTCAGGCCTCCTCGGCGGTCCCGAATGGACTGTCGGATGGGAATGGGTTGGGGACCAGAAACTCGGCCTCGTAGCCACCGTCGGAGACCGCGTGGGTTCCACCGCACCGGAAGGCCTGGAGCCTGCAGCGCAGTTCTATCTGCCCGGCAACGTCAGCACCTTCGAGCTGGATGAAGGATACGGCAACGGCGAAGGTGCCAACGACGTGCAGGCCACCGCCTCGGAAGCCCGCTCTCCCCGGCAGGTATCGGCCAACGACGGTCGCCCCCGGTTCGAGCACCGCTTCTCCCCGGACGCCGAGGCTGAGACCTTCGACGACCTGGTTGCCCACTCGGAGCGCGGGCTGGCTGCTATGAAGGACGGCACCGTCGCCCTGAAGCTCACGCTCAACCGGCACGAGCCTCCGTTCCTCGGGGTGGACTGGAACCTGGGCGACGACATCGGCTTCGACCTCACAGCCCCGGCCTGGCCGGAGGGCATCACCGGCACCGCCCGGGCAGTGGGGTGGGAGCTGGACGACGACACTGTCACCCCGCTCATTGAAGTCAAGGGCATAGAAGGGCTGGACTAATGCTCGGTGGACCCAAGCTCCCCGGGGCACAGTTCCCCGGCGATGACGCTGCCGCACGACGGCTGCGAGACATCGAAAGAGAGATCCAGAAGATCAATGCTCGGCAGGGTATCCTGTCCACGAGCGACACCACGGTTGCGGCACTGGTTGCCGACCCCGGCTCCCTCACTCGGACGGAGCTGGAGAACTACTTCCTCACTTCCCAGAACACAGTAATCGACGGGGGCACCCCTTGACCAGTAGGAGAATGTAATGCCAGTACAGACCGTACTTGCTCCCCGGCGTGGAACCGCGTCTGGCTGGAGCAGCGTCAACCCTATCCTCGCTTCCGGCGAGATGGGCCTGGAGACGGACACCAAGAAGATCAAGTTCGGCGACGGCACCAGCGCGTGGAACAGCCTGGGCTATGCCGGGCAGGCGGAGCTCGACGGCAAGGCCAACACCAACCACTCGCACGTCGTTGCGGACCTGTCCGACAGCACCACCGTCGGCCGGTCCCTGGTGACTGCTGCAGATGCGGCAGCTGCCCGGACGGCCATCGGTGCTGGCACGTCCAACCTGGCCATCGGCACCACGTCGACCACGGCCAAGGCAGGCAACTGGTTCCCGTCGTTTGCGGAGGTCACTGGCACGCTCAGCTCCGCCCAGCTTCCCCCGCTCGCCGTCAACAAGACCGACGTGGTGGCCTCCCAGGCAGCGATGCTGGCGCTGGTTTCGGAGCGCGGTGACATGGCCATCCGGACGGACAACGGCAAGACCTACGTGCTGTCTACGGACAGCCCGGGTACGCTGGCCGACTGGAAGGAAATCACCGCCTCTGGTGCCGTCGCTTCTGTGGCCGGCAAGACCGGCACGGTGACCCTGGTGAAGGGTGACGTCGGCCTCGGCAACGTGGACAACACGAGCGATGCCAGCAAGCCGGTATCCACAGCTCAGCAGACCGCACTCAACGCCAAGGAAGGTACGATCGCTGCCGGCACGACCGCGCAGTACTGGCGTGGGGACAAGACCTGGCAGACGCTCAACAAGGCGTCCGTTGGACTGTCCTCGGTGGACAACACGAGCGACGCTGCCAAGCCGGTATCCACCGCCCAGCAGACCGCGCTCAACGGCAAGGCCGACGTGGGCCACACCCACGGCAGCGCGGACATCCTGTCCATTGATGGAGGGACTCCGTAACCATGCCCCGTATCACCGACCTCCGCCCCCGCAGGGGAACCGCTTCACAGTGGACCTCGGCGAACCCGGTGCTGGCTGCCGGTGAAATGGCGCTGGAGACAGACACCCGCCAGCTCAAGTTCGGGGACGGCACGACCACCTGGACGAGCCTGCCCTACGCTGGTGCCCCCGGCGGAGCACACACCCACGTCGCAAGCGAGATCAGCGACAGCACGGTGACAGGCCGGGCAGTCCTCACGGCTGCCGACGCTCCCTCCGCCCGGGCAGCTATTGGCATGAGCAACGTGGACAACACGAGCGACGCCAGCAAGCCGATCTCGACGGCGACCCAGACCGCGCTCAACGCCAAGGTGGACGACAGCGAGAAGGGTGCAGCCAATGGCGTAGCGACGCTGGATGCCGATGGCTTCGTCCCGTTCAACCAGCAGAAGTCCGTACTGAGAACAGCCACCATCAGCATCACGTCGGCCAACGGCGGAACCAACGCGGTGACCTGGCCAGCGGGGCACTTCTCGCAAATCCCGGTCGTCATGATCAGCAAGAACAATGCCAGCCTGGCGAAGTACATTCCGTATGCCACCAACGTCACGACCTCCGGTTGCACCATCGGCATCTACTCCGGCGACGGCACGACGGCCACCGGCTCGGTCGTCCTGCAGGTACTGGCCATGCCTACCTCGTAACACAAAGAGACCCCCACACCCTACCCGGTGTGGGGGTCTTTTGCTATGCCCTCTCTGCCAGCCTCCGCCGGGCTTCCCGCTCCCACGGTTCCCGGAGGCTGGGGCGGTGGTCGTATGCCCACATGTCCGCAGCGTCCCAGCCGACGCACTGAGCGTACTCCGCCCGGGCCAGGGCCTGCTCCGGGGAGAGGATGACGGGAAGCTGCCCGTCCTTCTCGTCCCGTCTCCGGGCCTTGGACCATATCCACGGTGCAAGGGCCAGAGCGAAGAGAGCGAGGACGACGACGACGTTCTGAGCCTGTGTCCCGGCCATTAGACGAGAGCCTTCATCAGGTTGAGCGCCTGGTTCTTGAAGTCGGGGTCCAGGAGGGCCTTGCGAGAGCGGGCTTCGTCTTCCGTGCCGACCCCGTTGTTGCGCACCGGGGAGAAGTGGTCGTACCACTCGGTGAGCGCGTTGAGCCCGGCCCAGGCGGTGTTGCGGATGTTGGCCTGCGTACCGGCGTCAGCGAAGAGCTGCGACATCTGGTCCAGCTTGTTCTCCGTGCGGGTGATGGTGGCGACCGGGGAGTCCTCCGGGACGCCGAACTCGCGGGCAATGATCTCGTCGAAGGCCGACTGGGTCAGCGTGGTGTTGATGAGCTGGTCCGCCTCCTGCTGGAAGCCATCCAGGTAGTCGAATGCGAAGTCGAGCGCTTCCCGGGCCTGCTGGATGAGGATCTTGTGAGCGCCGACCGTGTGGCGTACCCGGAAGAGGTGCTTGGCCGAGTTGAAGGCCAGGTTGAGGGTGTTCTGGCAGACGATGCGGACCGGCGTCACCATGATCACCGTGGAGCTGCTACCGTCGTGGGAGGTCATCGCTGCGATGTAGTAGTCCACCCGGTCCACCCCGCCGATACGGATGTTGCCGGGGAGCTTCATCGTGATGAAGACCTTGCGTCCGCCGTCGATTGCACCAGCGGTCTCGAAGTGGGCACCACTCTCGTCGACCAGCGCGTTCAGCAGGGCAGCGAGCTGCTCGTTCTGGATGATGGTGTAAGCCTCTCCCACCGTACCCAGCACGTCGATCTGCTTCTTGACGACGGGGTTGTTGCGGACCACTGCGTACTGGCGGGGGATGACCAGCTTCTGGCCGTTGACCTCCGTGGTCAGTGCGGTCTTGCGGATGTCCCACCCGCCGAGCAGTCCGTGCTCCATCGCTTCTTCGGCGGTGAACGCGTCCGGGAGTACAATGCCGAGCTGGTGCCAGGCGTCTTCCCGGGCCGAGACGAAGCTGGCCTGGCCGTTGGTCATGTCGAGGTTGTGTGCCATGGTGATCGGTTCCTTCGGTTGTGCGGTGTTCTGGGGGAGGTGGTGGCCCGTCGCCGGGCCACCGGGTGGAGCTAGGAGTCCTTGCGGATGAAGAAGTTGAGGCCCTTGTCGGTGAACGCTGCAGCCGGGTTGTGCATACCCTGCATGCGCTTCGCCGTTTCCGTGGCCTCGCCCCGGGTCAGGCCGGTCGCTACGACCTCTTCGCCCGCTGCGTCGTCGTTGAGCATGTTTGCTACTACCTGCCAGGTGCTGGTTGCTTCAGTCATTTCGTTCTCCTAGTTTCCGTGGTGCCGTGCTTACAGATAGAACTATACCGTAGCTCTCTAATAAAACCTAATCGCTGGGAGAAGCCCTTCTCCGGGCCTCTCCCAGCCGTGAGGCTACCCGTCCCGGGTCGGCTTGTAATCCTCGCTCACAACGTGGTCTCCCACCTGTGCAACACAATCCTCCGGGCACCAGGTCCCGTCGTAGGTCGCCGGGAACCAGTGGGACACATAGGGGTCCTTGGAGGCGAACTTGTTCTGCGGGTGGTCCGGGCAGTGGAACTGGACCTTCATGCTGCGGTCGAAGTGCTCCACGTCGCTGATGCGGGTCCCAGCCGGGTAGATGGCGATGGGCTCCGGTGCGACGTAGGGCTTGGGCTCGACCGGGGGAAGTCCCAGGAGCGCGTTGCGCCGGTTCGGGCTGTAGTCGTCGCCACGCTTCGTCACCGGGAAGGAGAGCGTGTCGAGGAACCGGGCCTCCACCGTGCCCTTCATGCTGGTGGTCTGGAACGGCACCACGAAGGTGAACTCCCGGCTGCCGTCAGGCAGGTTGCGGGTCGTGCTGATTACGAAGCCCCATGCGTGGTCGCCAGCTTCGATGTGGCGGGCCGGGATGTTGATCGGTTCCTGCGTCATTTCTGGTTCCTGCTTTCGTTGTGTCGTGTTAGTTGTTGACGATGGCCTGGAAGGCTTCGGCCTTCGTGGCGTAGACCCTGCGGATGCCGGCACCCATGTCGGCCTTCCAGCCTCCATGCACCCGGCGGATGGTGCCGACCTTCTTGCCGCCACTCCCCTTGCGGAAGACGTTGATGACTGCGCCGACCTTGCGGTCCTGCTCGGTGTAGTGCGTGTCGTTCTGCATCGTCTTCTCCGTTGTGCCGTGGTGTCGTGCTTACAAATAGAACTATACCGTAGATCCAGAGTAGAACCTAATCGGTGGGAGAAGCCCGTCTCCGGGCCTCTCCCTCCGTGGAGGCTAGATGGTGAAGGTTCCGGCTTCCCGGGCTTCCTTTGCAGCCTTGGAGGAGGTTGCAACGCGCTTCCCTTCTGCGGTGATTCCCCAGAAGTCGGTCCGCCATGCACCGGAGACCTGGCGACGGCGACGGAGGGTCTTGCTGCCGTCGGCGAAGGTGGTCTCGATCCACTCGGCGTCCTCGTCCTTGAACTCGACGATCTTGAAGGTCTCGGTCTCGAGGGCGACCTCGGCCGGAGCTTCCTCGGCGACCGGAGCTTCCTCGACGGTCTCTTCCTCTGCCGGGAAGTTCTCCTCGCACCAGGCCTGGCCTGCTTCGGTCAGCTCGGTCCAGGCTTCGTCCTCGTCCTGGGCCGGGACGGTGATGAGGAGACCCTTGCGGGCCAGGGAGTTGATCACGGAGGCTGCACCGCGCTGGGTCTTGGAGACCTCGTACTTCGAACCCATGAGCTCAGCGGTCATGTCCTCGGTCCAGATGCCGGAGCCGGCAACGATGCCCTGGTCGAAGAAGCTGAAGTGGCGCTCGGCGATGGCGGTCATCAGAGCGGTTTCCTTGGCGGTGAGCTTGGTGTTCATTTGGTTCCTCCGTGTTATCGTTTTGCCGTGTTGGGGTGTTGCTGAATACAACGATACGCGAGCTCCACAATAAAGTAAAGTCCGATGCCGAAATTGCTTCCGGCAATACGAGAGGCCCCGGTTCCCCAGGGCCTCTCGGCCGGTCCTGCTAGACGATCGGGTTGTGGGAGAATGCCCCGTATGCCCGAGCCATCTTGGCGAACTTGGAGGTGGTGTAGCGCTCCTTGTCCCCGGCGAACTCGGCACCCCAGTAGTCGGTGCGCCACGAGCCGGAGACCTTCTTGCGACGCTTGAGGGTACGGCTGCCGTCGTTGAAGGTGGTCTCGGTCCACTCGGTGCCCTCGTGGTCGGTCCACTCGAGCTCCGTGTAGTTCTCGGTCACGGTCTTGGACTGCTCGGCAACTACGGTGTCTACGTCCTCGCCGGTCTCCTCGGCCTCGATCTCGGCCAGGGCATCGGCGACCTCGTCGGCCGGGGTGCCCTCGATGACGTCCTGCTGGATGAGGCCGAGCAGGTCGTCCTCTTCCTCGGCGGGAGCTTCCTCAGCCGGGCTGGTCTCGCTGCGGAACCAAGGCTCGGTGACCTTGAGCTCGATCCAGGTGGAGCCTTCCTCGACAGTCGTGTCGGCGGACAGCGTGCCCTTCTTGATCAGCTGGTTCAGCGAGACCTTGGCCTGCTGCTTGTTCTTGACGAGGCCCTTGGCGGCAATGTCGTTGACGAGGTTGTCGAACCATGCTCCGTTGCTCAGGTCGACGTTCGCCAGGATGGCCGTCTGGTTCTCGGTGTACTTGGTCTCGCTCATTTTTGGTTCCTGCTTTCGAGTTGATCGTTTTGTCGTCTTGGCGTGTGCCGGTGTTGCTACACCTAACGATACTACCAAGATGGACAATAAGTAAAGTCCTCCGACAAAAGAGGCCTCTGCCGGTGTTGGCAGAGGCCTCAAGCCTAGCTTGCGAGGTGCTCCTGGGCGGAGAGTAACGCGTCCTCCCAGTCGTCCGGTTCATCCGTGTCGACCCAGCGTACCCGGGCGGACTGCTTCTCCAGATCACGCACCAGGTTGTCCGTCTTCGTCACGGTGGACTGCACGAAGGAGGACACCTGGCCTGCTCCCCGCTGCAGCAGCCGGAGGTCGTGGATCATCGGGTCGCACCGGAGGGCCAGCACGAGCAGGTCGGTCGTCAGGTTGAGCGCGTTGAGGAAGCGACGGGTCGCCAGGGTGGCTCCCTCCGCCACGATCATCTGCGGAAGTTCCCCGCTGCCGGTGAACCCTTCCTGGTTCTGGAACAGCCACTCCTCGCCGGTCGGGGAGCTGGCCCGGTCCAGACCGTCGCTACCCGGGAACTCCTCCCGCATCACTCCGAGGTACAGCCCGACGACGCTGTTGCCGTCGGACATCCGGTGGCCCCTGAGCGTCACCAGGTTCCCCCGGGCATTGGGCTTGGCGTGGAGGTCCTCCAGCGGTCCCAGGCCCACGTCCAGCCGGGACAGGAGCTCACCTGTGAAGGTGGACTTCCCAGTCCCGGCTGCCCCGATGACGTACACCGACTGTGTCATCCTATCGGCCCGCCCACGATCCAGAAGCAGGTCTTGCCGTCCCGGGCGTGCCACCACTCGTTGTCCGAGCCGTTGAGGAACCGCACGACCTTGCCCTCATAGGTGGGGTGCATGACGATGTCGTCCACAGTCTCCGGCATCTTGTCACCGTAGTCCGCGAACCAGCCATGCAGGGGCATGTGCTCGAGCTGGAAGGAGAACTGGTCCATCTTGACCCCTACCCGGTCCAGCCGGTTCTTCACCCACGGCAGCCGGTCCGGGCCGACCCCCACCAGCACCACACGCTTGAGGTTCTCCGGCATGGAGAAGTTCCACAGGCCATACAGCACGCCTGCAGCCGTGTTGCCGGAGCCGAACGGCAGCACCAGGGTTTCTACCTCGTTCGGGAGGTTCATCACCTGAGCCCCGCCCACTGCGAGGAAGGCCTCGATGTCCTCGAGAGGAGCGTTGTCGGGCGTGGTGATCCCGTAGGGGAGCTGCCAGGCTCCACGCTCCTCTGCAAGCCGTTTCCCGGCTCCCTGGATGACCGGGTTGTAGGCCACCTTCGAGTCCAGGTTGAGGTCCGCCCCGGCGTCCATGGCGATCTTGACCGAGACGTGCTTGGGAGCGGTCTCCGGCTTGCTGGCACCAAGCACCAGCGTGCACGGCAGTCCGAACTCCTCGGCCAGGACCCCCGCCATCGCTGCCTGCGGGCTGAGCACGGAGCTGGCCGACACGACGGCCTTGGCCCCGCGCTGCACAGCCTTCTCCATCAGGTGCCGGCAGGCCCGGAACTTGGCACCGTTCACGCCATACTGCTCATTGCGGAAGAGGTCCTCCCGCTTGTAGTACCTGCCATTGCGCAGGTCAATCGGGGTGAGCTCGTTGGGGTCTGTGATTGCTACCACTTGGGGTCCTTTCGTATGCCGTACACACCATGGTGCACGCCTTCGTTGAAGCTGTTTTCCATGTCGGGCCAGTCGTGGTCCATCATGATGACCTGGCCGGTCTCGAGGTAGTGGTTCTGCTTCACTGCCGTGAGGCCGGGGTCGTTGGGGTTATCCTCGAGCCGGAGGTGCCTCGGCAGGTCCTGCTTGCGGGCTTCCCAGAGGATGTCGAAGCGCTTGCCGAACCGGGCTTCCGCCTTCTTGATCCGGTTGTAGGCCATGTCGGCATACACGTTAGGATACCTCCGGTTCGGCTTGTGCCACGACTTGTACGTGCACAGTGCCGACTCCATCGTGAGACGTCCCACGTCGGGGTGCCCCGGGTTGCGCTCCCGGGCCTCGTCGAGGAGGTCGTCGGCGAACTTGGTCAGCCCGGGCACCAGCCCCAGCATGTCCGCGTCGTCGGCTTCCCAGTAGACCGAGTCGTACCCGGCGACCAGGGCCACCCCGTTGCGGTGGGACCGGCTCCCCGACTTGTCCTCGAGGAGCCAGCTACCCATGTCCGGCACAATGCCCGTCCCGAGCAGGATGCGAGCGTACTCCATCATGCTCCAGGCCGAGAGGCGACCCATGTAGGGCTGAGCGTTGCTGTATGCCCAGGTCGCCTCCCACCCCTCTGATCCCGCCTGGAACCAGTCGAGAGCAGGGCATGCTCCGTAGACGTGGTACCACCGCTCGGTGGCCTCGCCGAACTTGCTCTTCTGATGCCGGCGATCGGTGTCGAAGTCCATCAGCTTGAAGTTGTCGTTCCAGAACTCGACCGCCCGCTGCCAGTGACGGTGGGTCGGAGCAGCGTCCAGCAGGAGCAGGCTCATCGCCGGGTTCTGCGTGTTGCCGTTGAGCCAGGCCAGCCAGGCCCTCTGGTCCTCGTCGAGATCATAGGCCTCGGCGATTGCCGGAAGGAAGCTGTACACCAGCCCCGGGTGGGACTTGTACTGCAGGTGGAAGGAGTAGAAGCGCTGGAACGCCTCACGCCGGTTCTCCGGCAAGCGCCAGTCGGTCACGACTCGTACCCTGCCCAGGCCCGGGTAGCGTTGCGCTCCGAGTGGCTGAGGGCCTTCGCTTCGGCCACGGTCTCCTCGGACCACAGACGCACAGCCAGAGGGTAGACCGTGCGGGCGAGGGAGGCAACGAACTCCATGCGGTCCGTCCGCTTCTCCGTCACCAGGTGCTCCAGCTCGTCGAAGCTGTTGGTGGCGGCAGCGATCAGGTCCGCGTTGCTGGGAAGGTTCCCCGGCAGTGCCATCTTCTCCAGGCCCTCGAGCCAGGCGTTCACCCGGGAAACGTGCTCCGGGCCGGAGGTGTAGTTGGCCTCGCCCCCGGCGATGCGGATAGCGTTCTCCGTCAGCCACAGGTGGTACTTGACCAGGTACATCAGCAGGTCGATGGCGGTGTCCGCGCTGGTGTCTCCGCCCCCGGCGACTCCCAGCCGGTCCACCTTGCGAGCGATATTGGCCATGATGCCAAGCATCTCGCCACGCTTCTTCCAGCTATCCCCGTAGGCTGCGTTCTTCTCCGAGTGAAGGTGGGTCGCGAAGGTGGTGAACGCCTTGCGGTCGTCGTCCGAGATTGCCGGCTGAGGTGCCTTCCGGGCCGGGCTGTTCAGAGCTGCCTCGTAGAGCGACGTACCCTCGAAGCCCATCATGCTGAGGATGTCCCAGTCCCGACGGTTCCAGGCGTAGAGCACCCACAGCCAGGACTGCAGCAGAGGCTCCGGGAAGCTCTTGATCGCGGTGATGATGTGGGCCTCAGTGGCGCTGTCGTCCCGCAGGTAGGCTTCCACGTTGAACCACTGCTGTACCAGGTGGTCGAACTGCTCCAGTGTCCCGGTGAAGGCGAACTCCGGGGCAGCCTTCTCAAACTCCTGAGGCTCCTGCGAGAGAGCCTCGGAGGCGATCGCCTTGGCCTTGTCCCAGTGACGCTCATAGAGGTGGAGAGAGGAGATGGAGAAGGTGACTGAGCCACGCTTCAGCCCGGTGAGCCCGGCCACCACGTTCAGCAGCGCGGTCCACTCGAAGGCGTTGATGCCGGACCAGCCCCAGAAGAGGTCGTTCGAGCGGATGGCGACGTGTGCGTGCAGCACCCCATCCCGAGGCAGGAAGTGGACCCAGTTGTTGCAGGGTACGTCCTTGCCGGGAGCGTTGTCAATCTGCGGGTTGTAGATCGTGAAGACCGCCCGGCGAGTACCCGGGTCCTCCAGCAGCAAGCCGACGATGTGGGCAAGCTGGTCCACCCCGGAGGTCCACATCTCGCCGTCGTGCTCGTAGGACCAGGCCCGAAGGCGAGGCCCATAGCCACCGCGCCAGACCTTGTTGTCGTCGGAGAACTCGCCCGCCCGGGGCAGGTAGTGGGACAGCCACTCGATATCGTTGCGACCGGCCAGGAGCCACATCGTCTCGGCGATCTGTGCCGGCAGGCTAACCTTCCGCCCGGGGGTGGTGATGTAGGGGTCCGGCTCGATCAGCGTGAACTGCTGCATCATGAGCTCCCGGGTCCGCCCAGCACGGCTGTCTACGAGATGGCCCTCCCGCATTACCCGGCTGAGGAGGCGGGGCAGGGCCTCGGTGGCGTCGCTGAAGTAGTTGATCGTCATAGCGGTTCTGGTTCCTATCGTGTTGTGGCTGACCAGTGGGCGGGCAGCACGGGTGGTTCCTGTTTGCCCGGGTGGGCAGGAGTGTACGGGGGTGAGACCTTGTACGCTTTCAAGTATCTAACGTACTTACCAAATTCACACCAGGTGTTCTGGATATCCATAAGGCTAGGCTGTCTCGGCCCAGAATCCAAATCGAGGGTGGGGCAGTCCGGGCTGGCATGGACCTCGGCCTGGGCGAACCGGAGGAAGCCGACCACGTCCCGGGTATCGGTGACGTGAGCGACACCCTTGCGGCAGCCCGGGCCGGGGACGACGAACTCGTTCTCCCGGTCTACTGCGGCATAGGGACCGTATCCCCAATCGGTGAGTATCTGCATCGACATGAAGTCGGCAACACCCTTGTTCCTACGGAGGATGGAGAAGCGGTCCTCCTGGGTCTTGGCCCGCAGGAACTGCTGGGAGGTACCTCCCCCGTTGAACAGCCGGTCCGTCAGGTCGACGATAGCCTCGAGCTTGTCGCTACCCGGGACGTGCGACTGCGGATAGACGAGGTAGGCTCCGGTGAAGATGGGGTTGCCTGCCTCCCGGTACTCCTTCCAGACCTTCAGTACGTCGGCAAGGTTATCATGCGTGGGCCAGCAGTCCAGCTCGAAGTGCAAGTGCCTCCAGGCCTCGACCCGCCCGGTATGCCGGTACAGGAAGCAGCGGAGAAGGAAGTCCTCCGGCGTCGCCTCGAACACCGAATCAATAGGGTGGTCGAATGGCGTGCGATCCTGCGCGAGGTCGAAGATGAACTGCGACCCCGGGTCCAGCACCCGGAAGACGTTGGTGAACTTCCTGCTGGCCAGGATGGCGTCCGAGGTCCACGGTGCGGGAGCGCCGACCTGGCGTTCCTCCCACACCGTATGGCGCTCCTCCACGAATGCGAGGTAGCGCTGGAACATCTCATTGTCGAACATCAGGAGATCACCAGGCCCGGGGCAGCGGTCGCCGGGTCCAGCTTGTGGAAGGTGCCATGGTCGGCCACACCCTCCGGGACGAATGCCATCACGGTGGACCAGCGGGTGTAGTTCCCCTCCAGGAGGACGTACCCGTAGCGGTCCTCGAGCAGCCGAGAGAAGCGCTCGAGATACTCCTCGTAGGAGTCGCAGCACCCCTCCCCCAAGAGAGGCTCGTAGGAGCGTTTCTGCAGGTGCAGGTAGCGAGCTGCGATGTCCGTGATCGTGACTGCCTTCGGCTGCAGGCCGAACACCTGGTCCAGGAGCTTGCCCCGGGGCGTCCCCGGCTGTGCTTTGAACACGGTGAGGTCGCCGAAGTCCAGGGCGAAGAGGTCGTACCTGCCGATGGGCTGGCCGTCGTAGGCATCAGCCTGCTCCACCAGGATCGGGGGCAGCACACGCTTCATGTGTTCCACTGCCTCCGAGGCATAGTCCGCTACCCGGTGCACCATCGGGTCGAACAGCTCCTCCAGCATGAGGGCGTGAGCGCCGATGCCACCGAACGGCTCCCAGATGGAGTCGATCTCGTCCCGGTCATAGCAGGCAGCGATAGCCTCGAACGTGCGGAGGCTGCAAGTCAGGTGGTCCCCGGCGTGCTTGGGTGCTGCGATGGCCCAGTCGAACCACCACTTGTTCTCGGTTGTGCTCTCCGGGAGCTCCATATCCCACCGGTCACAGATGCGAGCCTTCATATCAATCCTTCCTGTAGCGGGGGCAAGTGAACCCCTCGGCTGAGAGTGGCAGGCCTTCGGCCCAGGTGGGCTGTTCCACCATAATCTTGGATACCTCTTCGACGCTGCTGAAGCCCTCTACGAGGATCTCATCGTGTACGTGGCCTACAACCTTATGGCCGTGGTCGTGCAAGCGGACGAGAGCCTCCGAGAGGATGTCCCGGGCGACGGCCTGGGTCACGTTCTCCGTCAGGCGTCCACCATACGTGGAGGTCTTGGCCGGGTAGTATGCCGGGTCGGTGAAGACGATCTGCATCTTGCGCCTTCCCCACTGGTCTACGTGAGGCCGGAGTGCGCAGTTGTGGTAGGTGATCGCCCGGCCCGAGGGGAGGACGAGCTGGCGGTCTGCCCCGTCCTTCCGCACATACAGGTAATCCCCAGCGGAGCGGTCGCCGACCCGGAAGGCTGCCTCCAGCTCAGCCCACAGGGTCACGATGTTCTCGTTGGCGTCACGCCACTTGTAGACGATCTTCTGGAGGAACTCGTCGCCACCGTCCGCACCCATGGCCCGCAGCGAGTTGACTCCGCCGTTGTAGCCCAGGGCCAGCACGGCGACCTTGCCTTCCTTGCGTGTCATGCCCTTGCCCATACGGTTGGCGGTCTCGACGTACAGGTCCCGACCGTCCCGGAAGGCCTGCAGTGCCCACTCCTCCCCGGCCAGCCATGCCAGCACCCGGGCCTCGATGGCGGAGTAGTCGACGACCGTGAACGGGCCAGTGAACATCGCCCGGACGAGTGCCTTGAGCGTGTGGGAGTCCATGTCCGCCCCCATCATCAGGTCGACCACGTTGGCCCCGATGGCCGTGTCTACGTCGATGCCCTCGTCCGGCTTGATGGTGGCAGAGGGGAGGTTCTGGAGCTGCACTCCCCGCCCGGCCCAACGTCCGGTGTGAGCTCCGAAGAACTGGAAGCTGCCCCTCAGCCTGCCGTCCGGGTTGACCCGGTCCAGGGCTGCCGTGTACTTCTTCATAGCAACGAGAGCCAGCTCCTGCCGCAGCTCGAGCACCCGCCGAACGGTGGGGCTGATACCCTTTGCGGGGCTGATGTCGGATTCCCCCAGGAGGAACGCCTGCTCGTCGTACTCCGGCCGAGTCAGCAGGGCTGCCACGGTGTCCTTCTGCATGTTCGGGATTTCCACTCCCTGGCTGCGGAACCAGGCCAGCATCTGCGGGTTGCTGCCCGGGTTCTCCACCCCGGTCAGCTCGGTGATCTCGGCCTTCTGGGCAGCAGCATTGGTGTCCGAGGTAGCGATGGCAGCCTTGGCCATGTCCACGTCCACCTGAATGCCGGTGTCGTTGATGCGCTGGTCGGAGAGGTATGCCAGACGCTCTGCCTCGGTGGGCCAGCCGGGGAGCCGACGGTGCACGTCCCGGAGGGTGACGACGTCCTGCCGACCGTACTCCAGGAACTGCTGCCACTTCTCCGGGTGGTCCTCCGGACGGTTGAACTGGCCCTTGCGGTTCGGCTTGCAGAAGAAGTTGATGAGCAGGGTGCCTGCAGCGTCCTTCTTCTCCCCGCCCAGGGCGTCGGCGAGCAGCTCGAGCTTGCGAGGGTATCCGTGCTCCCCGGCCAGGACCATAGTGTCGGTCCACTCTGCCGGGTCCAGGAAGTCGAAGCGGTCTCCACCTTCGTTGCGGCGGATGAACTCGCTGAAGCAGATGCGCTCGAATGGAGCGTTGTGGGCAACCTTCTCGACCTCAGCGTCGAACAGCCCCGGAATCTCCAGGACCTCCTCGGTGGTGAGGGCCACCTGGAGCGGTCCGTCGTCCACCGCATACCAGGCCATCAGGATGGCGAAGTCGGGGTCTTCGACGTAGCGATAGGCGTTGCTGTTCTTGAGGTCTACTCGGCTGCGGGTTTCAATGTCGATGTACAGTATCACGTGCTGGTTCCTTCAGGTAAACTGGAGGCCCCCGCCCAGTCGCTGGAACCAGGTAGCGACGGGCGGAGGCCCCAGTATCGAGTATAGCTTGGATTCCCTAGATGAGGGACTCTTCCATATCCTCGACCTCAACAGCGTCGAAGTCGTCCTCAGCCTTGGTGATCGAGCCGAAGGCCTCGCCGTCGGCGAGCTTCTGCACGTGGTTGAGTCCGAACGAGACACCCTTGTTGCCGGATGCGCTGAACGGGAAGGCGTTCATCGACACCCTGGCGTAGCAGCCGGAGTAGACCTCGGTGCTGTCCAGGATCGGCTGGACGTTCTGGTCTACGATGCCCGGCTTGGTGTTGTTCGAGATCGTCATGAAGTAGTGCCCGGCATACTCCGGGTTCTTCTCCAGGTCGGCCTCTTCGTCGCCGTCACGGAAGGTGTTCTTCCAGTTCTTCGGGATGCTGCCGTTGAACTTGGTGGACTTGCCCTGCTCCAGCGCTGCCTGCTGTGCAGCCTTGATCTTGTTGATCGTGGCCTTGTCCGTCTTCGGCACCAGGATCACGGTGCTGTACTTGGCGGGCTGACCCTCGAACGAGCTGAACGGCTCGAAGAGGTGGCAGTAGGAGAGGCGAACCTTGCCGGTGACGACCTTGGTCGGGTTAGCAGTCATTATCGTGGAGACCTTTCGTTGTTTCGTTTTGCCGTGCTCCCCCGTTGGGATCACGGTTTCAAGCTTACCTCACCGCAGCGGTGCTACGGCAGATATTCTAGCGATGGACTATACGGGTGGACCCCGGCACGAGCGGGTGGAACAGGGAGGTCGAGGTGTCCTTCTCCTCGGCGACCTCCCATCCCAGGGCGACCAGCTTCTCGATCGCTTCCTGCGGGGTGCCCGGGTGCTCGGCGGTGGTGATGAATACCTCCGTCACCTTGGTCATGCTGCCTCCTCGAAGTCCTTGGCAGCTTCCCCAGCGGGGGAGATTGCCTCACGCTTGTCGTCCTCGGGGACGAGGGCTTCCCGCCCCTTGCTCTTCTCGATGAAGGGGTCCAGGAGCTCCTTGAACTGCGCCTTGCCGAGCAGCTTCTCCAGCTCCCCGATCCCCTTGATCTTGAAGTTGGTCACGTCCTTGGCTTCGAAGCCCGCGTCGATCAGCGTCTGGATGGCCGGGGCGTCGTCCTTGATCTGGCGCTTGCCCCCGCTCCAGACCACCTTCAGCCCGGGGAGCTTCTTGCCCTGAGCATAGGCTGCCTCGAGCGCTGCAGCTTCCACTGCTGCACACCAGGCCCGGATGGCCGGGAGCCGGAGGAATGCCTTGGCGAGCTCAGCCTCCGTCAGCAGTTCCGGCTTGGGCGGGCTGGGCTCCTCGTCGGCAAACACGTCACCGAAGTCCTCCAGCGTCGCCTTCTCGATCCGTGCCCTACAGATACCTGCAGCCGGGCACCACCGGCACGCCTTCTCGCTCGGCCCGAACGGGGCGTCGTCGGAGTGGAGAGCCAGCTCTGCAGCCGGTGCTACCACACCGTCCCTCCAGGCCCGGAGATCGTCCGGATGGAGCTCCTCCGAGGAGGTGTTGTCTACCCGGGGCTGGTACACCGTCACCACGATGAGCTCGGTGTCACCCAGCATGTCGCCGAAGGTGTCCAGCGCACCCAGACCGTAGAGCCGGAGCTGGCTGTTGCCGTTGGCGTCGACGTGTACGCCTGCACCGTACTTCAGGTCCACGATCTCGACGTGCTGCGGGCTGACGATGACCGCGTCAGAGGTGCCCCAGCACTTCTCGATACCGGTCGGCATCCGCTGCTCCAGCAACAGCTGGCTCATCGGGTAACGGGCCATGCGCTCCTCCAGGAGGGCGATGTACCCGGCGACGTGCTCCTTCATTTCCTCGAGGGTGCCGGTCTCGTAGTTCTCGGCCTCGAACTCCTTCAGCCACTTGTTGTAGCGAAGGGTGCGCTGCCGTTTGGTGATGAGGCCGAAGTGGAGGCTGGCCTCAATCTCGCCCAGCTCGTGTGCCAGGGTGCCCTCACGAGCGTAGGGCGAGTCGTCGTCTACCAAGAGACCCTGCTGCCGCAGCTCCTCGTCCACGCGGATGGCTGCGGGGCAGCTAATCCAACGGGCCGAGTCGCTGGGCGACAGCTTGGCGTGTTCGCTAGGCACGAATACTAGCCTTTCAGTGCGGTCATGAAGTCGCCGATGTTCTCCGGCTTGAGGTCGGATACCTTCTTTGCCCCACCAGCGGAGGCCAGGGCTGCCTTGACCTGCGCAGCCTTGCCGGAGGAGACCAGCTTGGTGGCAGCTGCGACAGCGTCTTCGAGCGTGTATTCGGCGACGATGACGTTATCGCCCCCGAGAAGGTCTTCTTCCTCCTCAGCGGGCTCAGGAGCCTCGTCCAGCGTGGTGTCCAGGACCGCTGCCTTCCCGCTGGTGGAGGAGGTGGTGGCCGGGGCGGGCTTCTCGACCTTCGGAGCGGGTGCAGCCGGGCGGTCCTTGGCGTGGGTGACCGGGGTGGCAGCAGCCTTGGCTTCGGCCTTCGCAGCCGGTGCTGCCGGGGCTGCAGGAGCCGTGCGTGCACCGCCAGCCGGGTGAGCCTGCATTGCGGAGATGATCGCTGCTTCGCGTTCCGTGTATGCCTGGTCTTCGGAGACGGTGATTTCGATGTTGATACGCAGGGACATTCTGGTTCCTCTTTCGTTGTGGTGCGTGTTTAGGTGGGTCAGCCGGGCTGGCTGACAGGGATAAACTTTACTGGTCCCGGGGAGTACCCGGGCGGTCCTAGAGAGCTCCGTTACTCGGTCAGCTCGGCAGCCTTCAGGATGGCATCGGCCAGGGCCTTCGCCTCCTCCTTGGTGAAGTAGACCGCCAGGATG
>Ga0307408_100000387_pt1 | contig 40174 bp, 34 predicted proteins | sample 322Cmetagenome_FD_202116 | JGI IMG/M metagenome (GOLD analysis project Ga0307408, IMG submission 202116) | Maize rhizosphere microbial communities from greenhouse at UC Davis, California, United States - 322HYB-C-3 | ecosystem: Host-associated > Plants > Roots > Rhizosphere > Soil | place... | reverse complement strand
CCCCGAAGGCGTTCCCAAGACCGAGTTCAAGAAGGTCGGCGTGATCGGCGCGGGGATGATGGGCTCGGGTATCGCCCTCGTCTCGGCGGCTGCTGGCCTCGATGTGGTGCTGATCGATCGCGACATGGCTTCGGCCGAAAAAGGCAAGGGCTATTCGGAAAAGGTGTGGAGCAAGCAAGTCTCGCGCGGACAGCTCGCGCAAGACAAGATGGACGCCATGCTGACGCGCATCACGCCCGCCGACAATTTCGCCAAGCTGGAAGGCTGCGACATCGTCATCGAGGCTGTGTTCGAGGACATAGCGATCAAGGGCGAGACAACCCGCAAGGTCGAGGCTGTCGTTCCGGAACATGCGATCTACGCTTCGAACACATCGACTCTCCCGATCACCGGTCTGGCGGAAGCCTCCAGGCGGCCCGACCAGTTCATCGGCATGCACTTCTTTTCCCCCGTTGACCGTATGGCCCTGCTAGAGATCATCGTTGGGGAAAAGACGTCGCCCGAAACGCTCGCCAAGGCGCTCGACTTCGGCATGCTCGTCCGCAAGATCCCGATCGTCGTCAATGACAGCCGTGGTTTCTACACCAGCCGGGTGTTCCAGACGCTGATCTACGAAGGGGCGGCGATGCTGGAAGACGGGGTAGAGCCGGCCCGGATTGAGAATGCCGCAAAGGCCGCTGGTTTTCCCGTCGGCCCGCTGGCGCTGATCGATGAGGTAACGGCGGACCTGCCGATCAAGATCAACGAGCAGGCAATCGAGCAGCAGGACCCTAATTATGTTGCGCGCGGCGGCGTCGATGTTCTCAAGAAGATGATCGAACTGAAGCGAAGCAGCCGCAAGTCGGGTGCGGGCTTCTACGAATATCCGCCCGAAGGGAAAAAGCACCTGTGGGCCGGGTTGAAGGAGCATTTCCCCGCAGCCGCGGAGCAGCCTGATCAGCAGCATCTGATGCAGCGTTTCCTCTATGCCCAGGCAATCGAAACGGCACGCTGTTTCGAACAGGGCGTGCTCAAAACTCCGCAGGATGCGGACTTGGGCTCGGTCTATGGCTGGGGCTTCCCGGCTTGGACAGGCGGCACGCTGAGCTATATCGACACGGTCGGCATTAAGGAGTTCGTCAGGCAAGCCGACCTACTGACCCAGCAATATGGCGAGCGTTTCGCCCCATCCGAGTGGTTGCGGGAGCGCGCGGCGAACGGCGAAGCCTTCTATGCCGAAGCGATCGAACCCGAGATGGAACCTGCCTGATGCAGCGTCTGATCTTTGACGCTGATCACGAGCAGTTTCGCGATGTCGTGCGCCGCTTCATGCAAAATGAAGTGGCGCCGCATTGGGAACGCTATCGCAAAGAGGGTATGGTCGACCGCGACCTTTATACCAAGGCCGGTGAGCAAGGGTTTTTGTGCACCTGGGCCGGAGAGCAATATGGCGGCGCGGGAATCGATGACTTTCGCTTTGAGCAAATACTCATGGAGGAAAATGTAAAATTCGGCGACAGCGGATTCTACGGCTACCTCCACAGCAACATCGTCGCGCCCTACATCGCCAAGCTAGGCAACGAGGAGCAGAAACGGCGTTTGCTGCCCGGCGCGGTATCGGGCGAGACGATCCTCGCTATCGCCATGACTGAACCGTCCACGGGAAGCGATCTTGCCGGAATGCGGACTCGGGCCGAGGATAAGGGCGATCATTGGCTCCTGAACGGAGCCAAGACCTATATATCGAACGGCATCATGGGCGATGTCATCGTCGTCGCCGCGCGGACCGACCCCGACAAGCCGCACGGGATCAGCCTGTTCGTGGTCGAGCGCGGCATGGAAGGCTTTGAACGTGGCCGCCGGCTCGAAAAAATGGGTCTGAAGAGCCAGGATACCGCTGAGCTTTTTTTCAACGATGTCAAAGTGCCGAAGGACAATATTCTGGGCGAGCCCGGAATGGGCTTTCGCTATCTCGCGCGCTTCCTGGCGCAGGAACGGTTGGTGGTTGCGATCAATTCGATCGCCGCCGCCCAGCACGCTTTCGATCTGACACTGGACTATGTGGTCGACCGGCGGGCGTTCGGCAAGCCGATCGGTACCTTCCAGAGCACGCGTTTCAAGATGGCGCGGATGCGAGCGGAGATCGACACGGTCCAGACACATATTGATCAATGTGTCCTGCTGCTGAACGCCGGAGAATTGACGGCCGAGGATGCATCTGGAGCCAAGTTGCTGGCCAGCGAATTGGAAGGCCGTGTGATCGATGACTGTGTCCAGCTTCATGGTGGAGCGGGATATATGGATGAGTATAAGATCAGCCGCATGTATACAGATGCGCGGATTACCCGGATATTCGCAGGTACAAGTGAAATCATGCTAGAAATCATCGGCCGCTCGCTTGGTCTTGATGAACGCAAGTTGGCGTAGATGACTGAGATGGCGGAAGATTTGGTAAGCTATCGTCTGACGGATGGCATTGCGCGTATTGCGTTCAACGATCCCAAGCGATTGAATGCGGTGACCGAAGAGATCGGCGTGGCCTTGCATGAAGCCTTGCTGCGAGCTGCGGACGAATCGCGTGCCGTGATCGTGACGGGGGAGGGGCCGGCTTTTTGCTCTGGCGCCAATCTGGACGCCGCCGTCGATTTCCTGAGCGAGGAATCTCCTGATTGCGGCGGTCAGCTGGAACGGGCATTTAACCCGGCCGTGGTCGCCATGCGCGACATGCCGCAACCGGTCATCACGTCCCTGCGGGGCGCGGTTGCGGGCGTGGGCTGTGGACTGAGCATGGCCGGCGACATCATCATCTGTTCCGACAATGCCTATTTCTTCTTCGCATTTGGGAAAGTGGGTCTGGTGCCCGATGGCGGGTCTTCGTGGCTGCTCAGCAAGGCGATCGGCCGCGTGCGCGCCATGCAACTCATGCTGTTGAGTGAAAAGCTTACCGCCGATAAGGCGCTCGACTGGGGCTTGGTCAGCAAGGTCGTGCCGGACGATCAACTCGACGATGTCACGATGGATATCGCTCGCCGCTTGGCGCGCGGCCCCAAATCTCTTGCTCTGACCAAGAAGATTGCCTGGGACGCGCTGGAATCGGATCTGCAGTCCGCCCTTGAGGCCGAACGGGTCGGTCAGCGCGACGCCGGCTTGACCGAAGATTTCGGTGAAGGGGTGCGCGCGTTCCTGGAGCGCCGCCAACCTCATTTCAAAGGTCGCTGACGGCGGTCGGCGCCCAATCCGATATCATTCGCACAATATGCGCCTTAAAGCAGCGAACCGGTGGCGCGTCCGAGAAGGCTGAGGAGGATGCGATGGCGGTCTCTGCGGATTTTGAGGCGGATTTTATCGTCGTGGGCGGAGGCAGCGCTGGCGCGGTCATTGCCAGCAGGCTTTCGGAGGATCGTGCAACCAGCGTGCTGTTGATTGAGGCGGGCGGCACCGGCCGCTCACTGCTCACCGAAATGCCGGCAGGCTATGCACGGATTGTCGCTGATCCCGGGTTTGACTGGGTGTATGAGCCAGTCGCCGATCCCAGCCAGGGGGGTCGCGAATGGATCTGGTCCGCGGGCAAGATGCTGGGCGGAAGCAGTTCGCTGAACGGGCAGGTCTATATCCGCGGTACCCGTGCGGACTTCGACGAGTGGGCGGCGCTTGGAGCGAAGGGGTGGGGGTTCAACGACGTCTTCCCCTATTTTCTGCGGTCCGAATGCTGGAGCGGCGTGCCAAGCCAGGCGCATGGATCGACCGGCCCCCTGGCTGTTTCACCGGTGCGCGATCCCAACCCCCTATGCGGCGTTTTTCTTGCCGGTTGTGCAGAGGCGGGCATTCCCACGCTCGAGGAGCATAACGACGGTAGCGGTTTTGGCGCCTTCATGACGCAAACCAATCAGCAAGGCGGTTTGCGCTGCAGTACGGAAAAGGCCTATCTTCGTCCGGCCCGAACGCGGCGGAATCTCAAGATCCTAACGGCGGCGGAGGTCAAGCGCGTGAGGATCGAAGGCGGCCGGGCGGTCGGCGTCGAAATCATTCGCGACGGGGCCGCCCAATTCGCGACGGCGCGGCGCGAAATAGTGTTGAGCGCGGGCGCGCTGGGATCGCCCGCCTTGTTGATGCGCAGCGGCATCGGACCAGCGGACTATCTTCGCAGCCGGGGCATCGGGCCGTTGTACGATCGGCCTGCGCTCGGACGAAATCTGCAGGAACATTCCATTGGCAGGCTGAGCAAATTCGTTTCGGTGCCGACACTCAACATGCAGCTAGGCCGGGTGGCGATGTGGCAACACACGCTGAACTTTTTCCTGCGGAGAAAAGGGCCGCTGAGTTCGCCTGCGATACAGGCGATGGCGCTGGCCAAAACCCGCGATGATCTCGATCAGGCGGACGTGCAGTTGCATTTCAGTCCACTGGCCTACTCCATCAGGCCGGAGGCCCGTACCATCGTCGGATCGCCGATGGCGAAGCGTCCCGCGCTGACGATCGCGGCGTCGATCTGCAAGCCCAAGGGACGGGGCCATATCGAACTGGGCGATGACGGCAGGCCCCGCGTGGTTCACCAGTTGCTGGGCAACGATGACGATGTCGATACCCTGATCGGCGGTCTCGGGCTGATCGGAAGAATTTTCGAGACGCCGGCGTTCCGCGCTATCGTGGAGGATGAGTTCCTGCCGGATTTCGTTCCTGTCGACCGCGAGGGATGGCTGGACTATCTTCGTCGGACGGCCTGTCTAACCTGGCACCCGGTCGGAACCTGTAGAATGGGATCGGATGAGGAAGCCATCGTGGATCCAGAACTTCGCGTTCAGGGTATCGGCGGTCTGCGGATCGCGGACGCTTCGATCATGCCGACCACGACAAGCTGCAACACCAATGCACCCACGATCATGATCGGCGAACGTGCCGCAGAATTCATTCGGTCTACCCTCTAACGCGGAGTCAACCTCATTCCACATACGCGCTCGCACGGGGCCATCGGTGCATGCCACAGCAACAGAAATCCTCTCTGTCACAATATGCGAGGGGCTGGAGCCGTCGAGAACAAGAACGGGAGCAATTTTCGGACTGTCTGCTCGACAATCCCGGGTTGATGCTCGCGCCTGCGAAACTTTGAAAGTGGTTGGCAAGGGCCGACGTGAGAGGGTTTGATGAACGACCTTGAAGATATGAAGGGTTCCTCCAGCGCCAAGCGTCGTGAGTGGCGGAAACACTGGCCTCTGGTCATGACGGCCTCCATCAGCGCCGGGGTTGTCAATACACACTTTTACGCGTTCGGCGTTTTCGTGAAACCACTCAGTGCCGCGACCGGTTGGTCCCGAGGCGACATCAGCCTCGTTCAAATATTCTATGCGGCGGCCACCATCCTGCTGGGGCCACTGGTTGGAATGTTGGCCGATCGGCGGGGACCACGAAAGCTCGCGATCTCGGGAATGATTGCATATTGCCTGTGTATCGCGGCTTATTCTCAACTTCGGCATGACATATATGCCTATTACGCACTCGGCTTGGTGAACGCGTCTGCCGCCCTGTTTTGCAATGCGACCATTCTGACGATGGCGATTTCTCAGCGCTTTCATTCGGCGCTCGGGCTTGCGCTGGCGGTGACACTGGCCGGCAGCGGAATATATGCCGGAATGATCGTGCCGGTGCTGGCCACCGCATTGATCGACACATTCGATTTCAGGATCGCCTATATCGGCCTTGCCGTCGTGGGTTTGGTTCTCACAATCCCCCTACTTCTAGCCTTTTTCGACCGGAAGTCCGCGACACCCGTTTCTCAGCAGCCGGCTTCTAATCGCGTCGGCTACGCGCGGTCTGATTTCCGCGATACTTTGGTCGGCCGCTATTTCTGGCGGATCGGGCTTTCGGCATTGCTCATCCAGATCGGTACCACCGGTCTGCTCGGGCACTTCATTCCGGCTCTTACGGACATCGGAATGAAGCCGGCGAGTGCCGCAGGTTTGGTCGCGGCCATTGGCATGGCTTCTCTCATTTGCAGGATCGGCGCCGGCGCGCTTCTCGACCGATTCCACGCGCCACTGATCGGTTCAGCCTGCTTTATTGCCCCCGTACTCGCGTCCGCCATGCTGCTTCTGGCCCAGATCGACCTGAAATTCGCCTTCGTCGCTGCGGCATTGCTTGGGCTGGCGGTGGGCGCGGAAGTAGATATCGTGTGCTATATGCTCGTGCGATATGTCGGGCGAAGCAATTATGGCCTGAATTTCAGCATCATATATGGCTTGGGCGGGCTGGGCACCGGCATTGGCGCGTGGACGGCGGGCATGATTTTCGACCGCTTCGGATCCTACAATATGGCGTTCTATCTTTTCATGGGAACATCGATCCTGGCGACGATCCTGATCGCCAGTCTGGGGCCCTATCCAAAATCCACCGCGCGCGCAGGGAGTTAGGCATGAAACAAGCCCGTCGCCTTGGAGCGATCGCCCCAGGTTGCCGGGCCATCGCGGGCGCATCAGGGGCAGAGCGTCATGAGCGCGACAGAGCGACTTTTCGGGTCGCTTTGTGAAGGCGCCGTGACTGCGCCGTCCCGCCGCGTCATGCCAATACGGCTAAGCAGGGCCAAGCGGGGCGTGTCTCAAATTTGAGGTTCCCTTGGGGAATAGGGTTGACTAGTGTCTCGTGAAAGATAACGTACCAAACGAATGTTTGATTTATGAAGATGGAGATGGTCGGTGATCGATAACGAGGATTGCGTGGAGATTGACGTCACGCGTTTGGTTGTCCGGAAGCGGGGGGCCGGAAAGCCGCTTCTTATCCTGCACGACGAACTCGGCTTCCCCGGCTGGATGCAATGGAACGATGTCCTCGGCGAGTCCCGCGAGCAGATCGTTCCGCTCCAGCCAGGATTCGGACATAGCGAGCACCTCGACTGGTTGCGCGACTATCGCGATCTGGCGGCATATTATGCGCGGTTCGTGCGGCAGTTGGGAGCGCCTGTCGATGTGATCGGATTTTCGGCTGGTGGCTATCTGGCGGCTGAGATGGCCGCGATCGATCCTGGCCTGTTCGACAAGATCGCGCTGGTAGGCCCTCTTGGCGTCAGGCCAGCGCATGGCGAAATCTACGACTTCCTGGCGGTTACGGCCCGAACCCATGTCGCCGCGACTGTCAGCAAGCAGGATGCCCCCGAATTCTCCAAAATCTATGGCGGTAAGATGGGGCCGGAGCAGTTCATGCTGTTCGAAGCGGCCCGCGCGGAGACGTCTCGGCTCGGGTGGCAGCCATTCATGTTCGACCCGTCGCTGCCCGCCTTGTTGAAGGGCGTGACCAATGAGACACTCATCATACGCGGGACGGACGATCTGATTTGTCCGCTCGGATGTGTCGAGGCTTATGAAAGTGCGCTGCCCAATGCGACAATATCGTCGATCGAGGGTGTAGGCCATCGTCCGGAGATTGAAGATCCTGACGCGTTCATTCGTCTCGTACGCAATTTTCTTTCCTGAATAGGAGTAAAAAATCATGCTCATCGGCTATTTCACCGAGCAACCCTATCGGGGCATCACCGAGGAACAGGTGCTGAAGCACGGCAGCTATTTCGGTATTTCGAATAGCAATTTCGACCGCCAGCTCGGCTCTGATCTATACAATGAATATCTCGACGAGTTCTGCTATGCGGAAGATCTGGGTTTCGACGCGGTTTGCTTGAACGAGCATCATGGCAACCCGTTCTGCATGAGCGCCTGCCTTAACATATCGGCGGCCGTGCTGGCCCGGATTACCCAGAAGGTGAAGCTGCTGCTGATCGGCAATCCTCTGCCGGCGCATGGCAACCCGTTGCGCGTCGCCGAGGAGCTTGCGCAGATCGATCTAACCTCGCGCGGACGGGTCATCTCGGGATGGGTGCGCGGCTCTGGTCCCGAGCAATTCTTCAACAACAAGAATCCCTCTTTCAACCGGGAGATGTTCGAAGAAGCGCATGACTTCATTCTTCAGGCCTGGACGAAGCCCGGGCCCTGGCGGTACGAGGGGAAACATTTTCACTATCGTCATGTAAATCCCTGGGCGCTCCCCTACCAGGAGCCGCATCCGCCGACCATGATCCCGGGTGTCCTCAGCCTGGAAACCGTGGAGTGGGCGGCCGATCGCAACTATCCTTATCTCGGCCTGGCGTCCTCCTTGGGGCCGACTGCCGAGCTATGGGAAATGTATGCTGACCGCGTGGCCACGCACGGGTTCCAGGCCGGGCCGGAAAACTTTGGCTATCTTGGTATGGTCGCTGTCGGTGACACGGAAGAAGAAGCGGTCGAATTGGCCAAATATTTCCTGTTCGCACATGGAAACCGCCTGTTCGCGCGCGCGGAGCACACGCTTCCGGCCGGGTTCAATTCCGAAGGCGCGATCAAGCGCCTGTCTTCTCAGGCAAGCGGCGGATGGCTCGGCCTCAACCGCGAGAAGATCATGGGCGAGAATTTGGGCAAGAAGGATCTGACCGACGACGACCTGCAGATCGCGCGGTCGGAAATCGATGCCGCCCTTCAGAAGATGCGTGATAATTACCAGATCATCGCCGGTACACCGGAACAGGTAAAGGAGCGGATCGAGACGATCTTGCGGGTGGCCCGGCCCGGCCATTTTGTCTTCATGAATGTTCAGGGTGATGCCGGCAAGGATCGGCGGCGGAAGAATATGCGTCTGATCAGCGAGCATGTCATTCCGCATATGCGCAAGCTGGCCGAAGAGCTCGACCTGCCGAGCCAGTATCAGGTGAAGCCGGGAAGCCGGCAATTGGCGTCCGGGCAGTCCAGGACCAGGGTGACCTACCCGGAAATCCTGCAAGATCTGGAAGTAGCCTGACCGCATCAGATGCTGGCCACGGTGACCAACGGGGCACCGTGGCCAGACCATAGGGGATCCGCACGCCATCGGGGGTGGACCCATGACACGTCTCGCGCGCGTTCATGAGTTACGCGTTGCGATGCTCCGACGGCCGAGGAATAGCGGCGGTTCGACGCAGACGAACTCACCACGCATCGGCGGGCAGCGCCTCAGCGAGCGCAGGTCGACGCGCGGTCAATAACACGCCTCTTTCAAGACAAGCGACTGCACTGCGAGCGCAAAGAGCCGCAGGGCCGGTCGCGCCACGGTGGGCTGGCGGCGCCCGGGCCGTCCACTAGGCGGACGATCTCCCGCAGCAGACGAAGTGCGCCAGGAGTGGCGCGACATCGCTCGCCATTGTGTCGATCCTCCCGGGCCCTTCCCTCGCCGTTGGCAGTGGAATGCGTCCGGTGGAGCAGGGCGATGCCCTGACGGCCATGGTCAATCGACAGGACCGCCGGACACGTAAAGCACTTGCCCGGAAACATATCCCGCGCCTTCGCTGACAAAGAAAGATACGGCATGCGCGATATCCTCCGGGTTTCCAGCCCGGCCGATCGGAACCGTTTTCGCCACCGAGTTCAGGAAGTCATCGAAACTTATGCCCAGCCGCTCTGCCGTGGCGGCAGTCATGGGTGTCTGAATGAATCCGGGCGCAACCGCATTCACCGTGATGCCCCATGGACCCAGTTCTTTGGCCAGCGTCTTGGTGAATCCCTGAAGGCCAGCTTTCGCAGCCGCATAGTTAGCCTGTCCACGATTGCCCAGGGCGGACGTGCTCGACAGATTGACAATCCGGCCGAAGCGGGAGGGGACCATGTAGCGCTGTGCTGCCCTGCTCATGAGGAACGCCCCGCGCAGGTGAACGCCCATGATCGCGTCCCAATCGCTCGTGGTCATCTTGAACAACAGGTTGTCCCGAATGATGCCGGCGTTATTCACCAGCACGGCCGGGGCACCAAGTCGCTTTTCGATCTCTTCAAAGGCGGCCGAAACATTGTCCTCATTGGAGACATCGGCTGCGACGACGACAGCATTCCCGCCAGCATCGACGATCGAATTCAGCGTGTCCTCGCACGCGTTCGCGTCCAAATCCACGATCGCGATGCTATACCCATCCCCTGCTAAGCGATGCGCGATGGATGCCCCGATGCCACGCGCACCTCCGCTTACGACGGCTACTTTTGCCTCAGTCAATTCAAACCCCTTTTTCATTGTAGACGGCCGCGTCTATCAGATCGCCGGGATCAACGTCCATTCGTGCGCGGAGGCGTTTTTGCGCAGCTCATTCTGCAAAAATACGGCGCGTATAATGTGTATAGCTCAACTCTTCCTCTGCCGATCAATGTGCTTGCGAAAACATCGCGGACGCCCCTATACGTATCGCGGGGCCGAGCAGAAGGTCATAACTTAAAGATTGTCGATGGTTAGGCCGGTATCCAGTTTTCGCGACATGGCGCAGAGGCGTTTGCCGCGCCTGTTGTTCCATTATATTGATGGCGGCGCATATGGCGAAGTCACAATGCGCCGAAATGTGGAGGATATGGAGACCATAGCGCTCCGCCAGCGCGTCCTGGTCGACGTGTCGAAGCTGAATATGGGCGTGACACTTCTGGGGCGGCATTGGTCCATGCCGCTCGGCCTTGGCCCTGTCGGCATGGCTGGAATGTATGCGAGGCGTGGCGAAACGCAGGCGGCAAGGGCCGCTGCCGACGCCAATGTTCCCTTCACGCTTTCCACGGTCTCGACATGCGGCGTCGATGAAGTTCAGCAAGCAAGCAGTGCGCCCATCTGGTATCAGCTCTATTGTCTCAAGGACCGGGACTTCATCGGCAGGCTGCTCGCGCGCGTAAGGGCGGCAAGAGTGTCGACACTGGTCCTTACAGTTGATTTGCCACTGTCCGCCGCGCGCTACCGCGACCTTTGGTCCGGCATGTCCGCACCGCCAGGAATTCGATCGGCCATACAGCGTGGCTGGCAGGGTGTGACGCATCCGCGCTGGTTATGGGACGTCTATGTTCGCGGCCGACCGCATGTTTTCGGGAACATCGCATCGGCCGTCGACGGCAACGCCCTCGGCAATTTCCAGACCTGGGTTGCGAGCAATTTCGATCCCAGCGTGTCGTGGAAAGATATCGCGTGGATAAGACAACATTGGGACGGAAAGCTCATAATCAAGGGGGTGCTCGATCGCGAGGACGCTCTTGAATGCCTCAAGCACGATATCGACGGAATCGTCGTGTCCAATCATGGCGGCCGTCAACTCGATGGGGTGCCGTCGATGGTAAAGGCCCTTCCTCCGATCGTGGATGCCATTGCGGGGCGGGTGCCGATCCTGTGCGATGGCGGCATAAGATCGGGACTTGACGTGCTTCGCGTCATGGCGCTTGGAGCCGATGCCTGTCTCCTGGGGCGCGGCTGGGCCTATGCCCTGGCGGCACGGGGCGGTTCGGGCGTAAGCGAGATGCTCGAAACGGTCAGGAATGAGTTGGCCCTTGCCATGTCCCTCACCGGCTGCCCTGATGTCGGCGCCGCCGGCAGAGAACTTCTGGTGATGCCGTAAGGCGCAAAAGGCGCCTTTGCGCGACAGCATATGCTCGGGAACGGGATCTCAGGCCGTCATCACCATCTTGAGCGCTCCCCCTGCACGATTGTCGAACAGACGATATGCGGTCTTGCCCTCGCTCAGCGGCAGGTGGTGACTGACATAGCGTTCCGGTCGAAGCCGTTCGGATTGAACAAGCGGTATAAGGGCGGGCCATTCCTCCGCGATTGAGCACACTCCCGTGCGGAAGGTGAGGCCCGAGGCGAACGCCCTTTCCAGGGGGAAAGCGTATCGACGTGTTTGCTGCGCGCCGATAGCCGAAACAGTCCCGCGTTTCCGCACGAGACGCAGGGCGAGATCCACTGTCGCGTCCTTCCCGACCGCCTCGATGACGCAATCGACCTTGCGGCCCGATGTCGCCTCTCGGATCGCCTCCAGCGCCTCGATAGAGTCCAGGGCGACGGCGCGAGCAGCCTCAGCCAGCGCGCGGCGTTGCGGCACGGGATCGATTGCATAGACCACACCCGCGCCCATGATGAAGGCGCTTTCCACAGTCATGAGGCCGATCGGGCCCAGGCCGATCACCGCGACGCTGCAGCCTGGGGTGATGTCGGCCATGCGTGCGCCGAACCAGGCGGTGGCGAGCGCGTCGGTCAGCATCAGTGCCTGGTCGTCGCTGATCCCGTCGGGAATTTTCCAGGCGTTCATATCGGAGGCCGGAACGCGAAAGGCCTGGGCCTGCACGCCTTGCAGCCGGCTGGACAAGCCATAGCAAGCCGACGCGTTGTTTTCGCAATTTATCACGTTGCCAGTGTGGCAGGACCGACAATGCCCACAGCCGACCATGGCCGGCATCATCACTTTGTCCCCTACCTTCAGCCGCCGGACGTCGTGGCCCACTTCGACGATCTCACCCACCGCCTCATGCCCGATGCAAAACCCTGTCTCGTCCGAAAAGCCATGGCCATGATAGATGTGCAAATCGCTTCCGCAGATGCTGCAGGCGGTCATCTGCACGATCGCATCCTGTCCGTCGACAATGGTCGGATCGGGCATGTCGTCATACCGAATGTCACGTTCGCCAAAGTAGCGCAAAGCCTTCATGAGTGACGTTCCTCGACACGATATATGCGAAAGGAGCCTACCTCAGGAGACCTTCGCATTATATTCCCTGATCTTTAGCTTGCCCAGTTGGCTCATATGCACTTCATCCGGGCCATCGGCGATCCGCAGATAACGGTTGAGGGTAAAAAGATAGGCCAGCGGCGTATCGTCGCTCACGCCCATGCCACCATAGGTCTGTATCGCGCGATCAATGACGGTTTGCGCCACTTGCGGTCCCATCACCTTGATTGCGGCGATCAGGTCCATCGCCTCCTTGTTGCCCACCTTGTCCATTCGATCTGCGGCCTTGAGTGTGAGGAGGCGGAGCATTTCCACTTCCGCGTAACTGCGGGCGACGTCCTGGCGGATCGACGACTGGTCGGCGAGCTTCTTGCCGAAGGCGACCCGGTTTTCCACCCGCTGGGCCATCAGTTCTACGGCACGTTGGGCCTGACCGACCGAGCGCATGCAATGGTGGATGCGGCCGGGACCAAGGCGCCCCTGCGCAATCTCGAACCCTCGGCCTTCACCCAGGATGAGGTTGGACTTGGGAACGCGGACATTATCGAAGCGCAGTTCGCACTCGCCGCCGGGCGAATGGAGATCGCTGAACACCGGTTGCGCCCGTACCATGACGATGCCTGGAGTATCCTTGGGCACGATGATGGTCGAATGCTGCTTGTGGCGCGGAGCGTTGAAATCGGTCTTGCCCATGACGAGAAGGAGCTTCGTGGCCGGGTGCATGAAGCCGGTAATCCACCATTTGCGGCCGCTGATGACATAGTCGCCGCCGTCGGGGGTGATGGACATTTCAAGGTTGGTCGCGTCGGACGAGGCGACCTGCGGTTCCGTCATCACGTAGCAGGAGCGGATTTCACCCGCGAGAAGCGGCTTCAGCCACTGCTCCTGCTGTTCGGGCGAACCATAGCGTGCGAGCACTTCCATATTACCGGTGTCGGGCGGTGAACAGTTGAACACCTCGGGTGCCCAGGCCACCCGACCCATGATTTCGGCCAGCGGGGCATATTCGAGATTGGAGAGGCCGGGAGAGAATTCGCCATAGTCGCGCGGGAGGAACAGGTTCCACAGGCCCTGCGCTTTCGCCTTGGCCTTCAGCGGCGCCATGCTTGGCCAATCCGTCCATAGATTGGCGGGATCGAACACGAACGCGCGTCGTTCCTCCTCGACGGGATAGATATGCGCGTCCATGAACGCCTCCAGCCGTACGATGAGATCACGCACCTTATCGGAATGGTCGAAGTTCATGTTGGTCTTCCCGGCAATGTCAGAGAATTGGATTGTCGATCCGCCGCAACGCGCGATGAAACAAATCGACCGTATGCGCGTGAAGCGCGTCGCCCATGGCACGGGGAGCCAATCCGGCGCAGGCACGGGCATGGCTTCCTTCCTGGATCGCGCCAAGCTTGAACGGCGCCAGCACGCTGTACCACCGCGCATCCTCCGCGCTCCTGCCCGTCGCTTCGAGATAGCGCGTCACGAGTTGCTCCAGCGACGGAAGCCCGGAAGAGGGTTCAATTGGAATATGTGTCCTTTCCTCGCCCGGATCGGGCCAGGTCGCCGTCAGCCAGCCCAGATCGATCAATGGATCGCCGAGCGTGGAGAGCTCCCAGTCGATTACCGCGGCCACCGCTGGACTATCGTTGCAAAACATGACGTTGGCGATGTGATAGTCACCATGTATCAGGCCTCGCCGCATCGTTGCCGGGCGGTTGGCTTCCAGCCAGCCGGTGATCGTTTCCACGCCCGGCAAGGCGGAAAGGCCCGGCCAGCCGTCGAACCGGGCGTAGCTTTCAAGCTGGCCCAGCCAGCGCGGGACCTGCCGTTTGACCCAGCCGTCAAGCTTGCCAAGTGTGGCGAGGCCGAGAGCGCCTGGATCGAGGCGAGACAAGGCGACCGCCGCATCGACCAATGCCTCCCCCATCCTCTGCCGTACCGACGGGTCGCCGGCATGGAGGGGCGGCATGCGCTGGGTTGCGTTGAAACCCTCGATCGGCTCCATCAGATAGAAAGCGGTGCCCAGTACGTCCGGATCGGCTTCACCGGCGATGAAGCCGGGATGCGGTACCTCCGAGCCGGCTAACGCCGCCAGAACCCGCATCTCCCGGCGCATGACCTCGTCGCTTTCCGGGCGCGGCGCTCGCGGCGGGCGGCGGAGTACATAGGGCCGGCCATCGCGGACAAATCGCAGAAGGATATTCTGGGTACCGCCGCCGAGCGGTTGGGCATCTTCGATGGCGCCTGACCCCAACCCCTGCTCGTTCATCCAGCGCATCAAGCGTTCCAGATCAATCAGGTCGCGCCAGATCTCGTTGTCATGAACGATCTCTGCCATCAGAGGATGAGCCCGCCATCCACCACTATGGTCTGGCCGACGATATAGCGCGCCATGGGAGAAGCGAGAAACAAGGCCACGTCGGCAATATCTTCCGGCTCTCCCAAGCGCCCCAGCGGGATCGACGAGATCAGCGCCGCGCGGCGCTCAGGGCGTTTGGTCATCACCTGGGTCAACTTGGTATCGACATAGCCCGGTGCGATCCCGTTCACGCGCACGCAGCTCCCCGCCCAAGCCTGTCCCAGCGTGCCGGTGAGACCCACGACACCCGCTTTGCTGGCGGCATAGGCTGGATTGCCGCGCGTCGCCCGATATGCGGCGGAGGATGCGATCATGATGATCGAGCCGCCGCTTTCGACGAGCAGCGGGTGGAACCGCTCCGCGCAAGCCATCATCGAGCTGAGATTGATATCAACCACTTCGCGAAAATCTGCGATGGCGAATTCCCTGCGACCGTACCGGACGGTGCCCTGCGACAGCACCAGAACGTCCAGCCTCGATGGTGCCGCGGCCAAGCGAACCTGCTGCTCGTCGGTGACGTCGACTTGGTGGTAATCGATGCCGTCCAGCTCCTCCGACGCATCATAGTCGGCCACTGACGGGCGTGTGCCCCAAACGGCGACTTCGGCGCCGCAACCCCGAAACGCTTGCGCGATGCCACGACCGATTCCGCTTGACCCGCCAACCACAAGCACGGTCTTACCCGAAAAATCCGGCCTGCCCGATCCATTCAGCATGTGGGGCCGCCGGCCAGATAGATGACCTGACCGGAAACGAAGCCGGCGCCTTCCGACACAAGGAATGACACAGTGTGCGCGATGTCTTCGGGTTGCCCCACGCGGCGTACGGGAATTTGAGCGGCCGACGTGGCTATGAACTCTTCGAATGGCACGTCGATCCGGTGCGCCGTCGCTGCCGTCATGTCGGTCTGAATGAAGCCGGGGGCAATCGCGTTCACCGTTACGCCGAACGGCCCGAGTTCGATCGCCAGCGTCTTGGTAAAGCCCTGAAGCCCCGCCTTCGCCGAGGAATAGTTGGCCTGGCCGCGATTACCGAGCGCCGCGACGCTGGACAGGTTGACGATGCGACCGAATCGCTGCTCGGTCATGAAGCGTTGCGCCGCCCTGCTCATCAGAAATGCGCCGCGCAGATGGACGTTCAGAACAGCGTCGAAATCGGCGACGGGCATCTTGAACAATAAATTGTCGCGAATGATGCCGGCATTGTTGACCAATATCGTGGGTCCGCCGAGCTGTGCCGCTATTTCTTCGAATGCGGCAGCGACGGCCTGCTCGTTCGCGACGTCACATCCTATGGCTGCGGCATAGCCGCCAGCCGCATTAATCGCATCCACCCCGTCCCTGCATGCCTTCGCATCGAGATCGACCAGTGCCACGGCATATCCGTCCTTGGCGAGACGGCGCGCTGTGGCTGCGCCAATGCCTTGTGCGGCACCGCTGACGACTGCGACCCTTGGTTCGCCCAAATTTCCTCTCCCAGGCAGTTTTGCGATGGCCGCGATCTTCCGGCGCAGAAAGCCGGAAACCGCAATGAACCGACTCCCGCGCTCTCACAACATCGCAATGCTGCAGCCGTCGTTGCAAATTCACAGGGTGTCAATGAACCGGCAATGCATTGTATGCACGGCGATCAAACTGCGGTTTGAAATTTTGCCGCCGGGATGGTGCGCTGGACCTGTGCCGAGATTTCTGTGAGGCAGCGGCCGGCATGAGGATGGGTTAGAGAGGAATGGGCATGGCTGACACCGACGTTTCGAATAGGTTTTTCAACCCCGTCGGATTCAAGACATCACTGCCGCCCGCACTGAGCAAGTTCGATGCGGTGGAAACCGTGTCGGTCCGCTATGTCACCGACCGGGCGAAACTTCAGGCTCTGTTACCTGATTTCCTTACGGCGCCGGCGGACCCCATCATTCTTGTTTCGCATGCGCATAATATCGGCGTCGACTGGCTGGGGGGGCGGACCTATTATATCGCTCGCATAGATACGCAGGTCACTTTTCGCGGGCAGGAGGACACGGTCACAGGCAATTACAGCATGATCGTCTGGGAATCGGACGCCCGTCCGGTCATCGTCGGGCGTGAGCTGCAGGGCTATCAGAAGATCGTGGGCAATGTCCCTCCCCATGTCATCGAAGGCGCGACCGCCTCGTTCGAATGCTATGACTATGACGCGCGGCTGTTCCGGGCCGACCTCACCGAGCTTACGCCCATACCGGACGACAAGCTCAGGAAGATGCAGGAAGGCTGGAACAAGTCCGGCGGCAATGTCGCGCTGGGGTGGAAATATATCCCGAACCCCGAAGGTGGCGCGGATGTGGACTATGTGACCCGTCTTCCCATGGACGGCACATTTTCGGAGGTTCTGACCGGCAAGGGGGAGGTCGTGTTCGACAGCCCTGAATGGCAGGCCGCGCCGGGATCGGCCCATATCGTCAAAGCGCTGAAGACCATGCCGATCCTGGAATATAAATCGTCGGTGATTACCCGGATGGTCAACGTCACGCTTCCGCGCGATCAGGTCCGCAAACTGAAGTGACGCTGTTCATCGCCTCACGTTTCGAGGGCGTGGATGATGAACGGGGATAGGTGAAGGATGGCGGGATCGCTTCAGGGACGCACGGCAATAGTCACCGGCTCGGGGCGTTGTATCGGGCGCGGTATAGCGGTGGAAATGGCCAAAGAGGGTGCGAGGGTCGTCGTTGCTTCCCGCAGTCAGGACTCCATCGACGAGACGCTGCGCGAAATCGGTAACCATGGTGGAGAGGCGATCGGTATCGTGTGCGATGTCGGATCGCACGCGGACATCCGAGCAACGGTCGCCACAACTGTTGAAACCTTCGGCGGCCTCGACATTCTGGTCAACAATGCCCAGGGGCATGGCACCCAGGAACAGCCCGCCGCGACGCCGATATTCTCGCCTCTGGAGGACTTCCGCGACGGCGAGTGGGACTTCGCGATCCAGACCGGGCCGACCGCAACCTATCGCTTCATGAAAGCCGCCTTCCCCTATCTAAGGGCTTCGGGCCGCGGCCGCATCGTCAATTTCGCTTCCGCACTCGGGATGCGGGGCGGTGCCGGTTCGGCGGCCTACAATGCGGCCAAGGAGGCGATCCGCGCTTTGACGCGGACTGCGGCCAGCGAATGGGGCCAGTACGGAATTACGTGCAATATAGTCAGTCCGGCTATCGAAACGGACAGCCTGCGGGCCTATGTGGACCAGTATCCGGAGGAGGCTGCTGCTGCGGTGCTTGGCATTCCGATGCGGCGCTGGGGCGACGCGCGCAAGGACAGCGGGCGTGTCGTTGTCTTCATCGCCGGCGATGACGCATCCTATCTCACGGGCATGACTTTCATGGTCGACGGCGGGAAGTTCATGGCGCCCTGATTCTGCCCGACCATCGCCAGCCGTCGCCTGCATCGGCACGGAGCACCCTTGCGACCGCATATATATTTGGAGATTGCGAATGACTGTTTCGGGACCGTTGCATGGCATCAGGATCATCGAGCTGGATGCCATCGGTCCGGTGCCTCTGTGCGGCATGATTTTGTCGGGCCTTGGCGCCGAAGTTATCCATGTGACACGGCCCGGTGGTCACACCGCGTTCGACGATCTGGGGGAAGGAGTGGTCCTGCGCGGCCGGCGGACGCTTGAGCTCAACCTCAAGAATGCGGCCGACCGGGAGACATTGCTAAAGCTTGTGGGTCGGGCCGATGCGCTGATCGAAGGCATGCGCCCCGGCGTCACGGAACGGCTGGGGATCGGACCCGATGACTGTTTCGCCCGCAACCCCAAACTTGTCTACGGGCGGGGGACAGGGTGGGGGCAGGATGGGCCGCGTTCCCAACTCGCGGGGCATGATATCAACTATATCGCGATGACGGGCGCGCTGCACGCCATCGCGCAGCAGGGACGGGAGCCGACCATACCCCTCAATATCGTGGGCGACTATGCGGGGGGCACGATGTTCCTAGCGCTCGGGGTGGTATCGGCGATCCACTGGGCGCGCTCGACCGGGCAAGGCCAGGTGGTGGATGCCGCCATTGTGGATGGCGTGGCGAACTTGATGGGTCTGTTTCATGCCTATCTGCACACCGGAACATGGAGGGACCAACCTGCGTCCAACTTCCTTGATGGCGCTGCGCCCTATTATCGCTGCTATCGATGCGAAAACGGCGGCTTCATGGCCGTCGGCGCGATCGAGCCGCAATTTTTCGCCAAGCTTATCGAGGGCCTCGGCATGTCTCCGCAGAGCTTCGATCAGAATGACAAGACTTCTTGGCCCGAAATGCAGCAAGCATTCGCCGCGAAATTCGCGAGCGCGCCGCGCGCGCATTGGGAAAAGATTTTTGAGGGGAAGGATGCCTGTGCGGCTCCGGTCCTGTCCATGACGGAGGCCCTGCAGCATCCCGACAACATGGCGAGGACCGTTTTTGTCGAGCGCGACGGCATCCTGCAGGCGGCGCCTGCTCCGCGTTTTTCTCGGACGCCGGGACTGATTCAGGAGAATCAATCGGTGACAGCCGATCAGCTTCTGGTCGAATGGAGCAGTGAATAGGGTGCTCTTGGGGGGGGCGCCACCCGGGCTTCAAAAAGTGGGGAACATGCTTGAGCAGGTTAAAGGACAAGGTGGTGGTCGTGACGGGCGGCGGCGGCGCGATCGGTTCGGCATGCGCGGAGCTCGCCGTGCGTGAAGGCGCGCATGTCGTGATCGCGGATATTGATGAAGCGGGAGCGATCGCGACAGCGGCGCGTCTTGCCCGGGACGGTGCAAGCGCGGAAACGGTCATCATGGACCTTGGCGACGAAACATCCATTCGCGCATCCCTCGACTTCGCGGTAAGCCGGTTCGGCGGGCTGGACGCGTTGATCAACAATGCGGCCGCGCTCAATCTTGTGCGCAACGGCGACGGTGGCATCGAAAACATGGACGTGGCCCTCTGGGACGAAACCATGCGCATAAATCTTCGCGGGACCATGCTGGCCTGCAAATATGCTATCCCGTTGATGCGCGCGCGGGGAGGGGGCTCCATCGTCAACATCTCTTCGGGTTCCGCCATGCGCGGAAGCTTGTCGATCTCGGCCTATGCGGCAAGCAAGTCGGCGATCGCCACGCTCAGCCAATATGTCGCAGCCCAGCACGGCCATGAGGGGATTCGCTGCAACACCATTTATCCGGGGTTGATTCTCACCCCCAGCACCGAAAGGATTTTCGAATCCAGCCGCGCCGCGATCCTTGAACACACGCTCAGCCCGCGCCTCGGGAAGCCTGCGGATATAGCCTGGGCGATGCTGTTCCTGATCGCGGACGAGGGGGCATATGTGAACGGGCAAAGTCTGCCGGTGGACGGCGGCGTGGTATCGCACCAGAAATATTGGCTCGATCTTCCGCGAGGATAGGCGCGAGCCGACAGTCAGGATCGGTTTGTTCCTGCCGGCGAATACGGGAAACCGGGGACTTTACATCACGGTCCGACGCGAACGAAGATCAGCGATCTCGGCCTGTTCAAGACCAAGCCAGTCCAACAGAACGTCGTCCGTATGCTCTCCAACGTCCGGCGGCGGACGATCGTAGGTGACCCTCGATTCCGAAAATCGCAGCGGACTTGCAATGTGCGGAATTTGATGTCGGCCGGGAACATCGAAACGCATCTCCAGGCCACGTGCGACCGCCTGCGGGTTTTCAAGCGCTGCGGGAATATCGCTGGCCGGTGCGCAAATGACGCCCGCAGATGCGAGAAGATCAAAGACTTGCCCGGTGGTCCTTCGTGCAAATTCGGGCTCGAGAATATCGTTGAGCGCCGACTTGTTTTGGGCACGGCCTTGCCTGCCCGCGAAGCGGGGGTCCTGCGCCAGTTCAGGCATGCCGAAGCAGGTGCAGAGCCGGGCGAAATGCGTATCGAAGGCGGCCTGGATCTGCACATACCCATCCTGGCAGCGATAGGATTGCGCGGGGACAGAACCGGGCTGCGAATTTCCCTGCCGGTGAGGACTGACGCCGCTCAGGCGAAACTCGGCAACCTGGGTTGCGACGGACGTCATGGCGCAATCGAGCAGCGCCATGTCGATATGCTGACCACGCCCGACCGTGTCCCGATACCGTAGCGCTGCGACAGCGGCGATCACCGAATAGAGTCCCGTCATCATGTCGACCACCAGAGCGCCGACACGTTGCGGTGGACCTTCCGGTTCGCCGGTCAGGCTTTGCAGACCGGACATTGCCTGTATTGCTCCATCGGTCGCGGGTCTGTCGACAAAGGGACCATCCTGGCCAAATCCCGTGACCGAAAGGTAGATGAGATTCGGGTGCAGTTTTCGCAGAGACTCCTTATCGAGCCCGAACTTCATCAGTCCGCCGACCTTGAAATTCTCGATGAAGATATCGGCACATCCGGCAAGTCGTCTTATGATACGCGCGCCGTCATCCATGGCGAAGTCTACCGCAATCGAACGCTTGTTCCGGTTATTTGAGATGAAGCCTGAAGAGAGTTGTGTTGGCTCTCCTTCCAGATCGTGCAGAAAGCTCGGGCCATAGCGACGATATTCATCGCCATTGGGATGTTCTACCTTCACCACGTCCGCGCCCAGATCTCCAAGGATCTGACCAGCAAAGGGGGCGGCGACAAGGCGTCCCAGTTCCAGGACGCGAACACCCGCCAATGGCTTCCCAAACTTCTGCACCACGTCTTCCCATTATCTGACTGTCAAGCCAAGGCCCAGTCGTGTTCGATCACCGGCGATCTGCTCTGCCACCGATGATCTGCCGAGCGTATGTCGACCCAATCCGTAAATCAGCGGAGCACTGTAAGCCCGTTTTTGATGACCTTGACGTTTCTCTCTTTCGCGCTTGCCTCAAAAGAAATCTCGCGACCGTCTATCCACATGTCGATGCTGATCGTCTCACCCGGATAAACCGGCGCGGCAAACCGCACCTGGTGGCTGTAAATGGCCGCGGCATCGAAGCCGGCGACATGTTGAAGCACGGCCCGGCACGTGATCCCATAGGTGCACAAGCCATGAAGGATCGGTCTGGAGAATCCGGAACGCCGGGCGCTTTCAGGGTCGACATGCAAGGGGTTGAAATCCCCGTTCAGACGGTATAGCAGCCCCAGGCCAGGCCGGGTCGGAATTTCGACCGAGAGGTCCGCAGTCCGTTCGGGCACGATATGGGGCTGGGGTTGTCCCTCGCGCGGGCCGCCGAAACCGCCCTCGCTCCGCCCGAATGCAGTGCTGGTGAGCGTGGCCACGGTCTCGCCGTCATCGTCTTCCCATGTCGTCGATCGTATGACGACGGCTCCCACGCCCGGTCCCTTGTCAAAGGCACCGACATGTCTTTCCTTGATGATAAAGGTGCCGCTGGCAGGAAGCGGACGGTGTAATATTATCTTCTGCTCTCCATGCAAAACCGTTTCCAGCTTGATGTCGCTGCGCCTTTGTCCCGGCACATCCACGATATTCTGCAGGTTGGGCGAAAAATCCGCCTTCGTCAGAACGGTCGCTGCTGACGGCAGGACTTGCAAATCCCTCTCGTACACGAAGGGAAGTTCGCCCGGGTCGAGCGGATCGTCTCCCATGCCGACGCTCAGCGCATACAGCATTACGTCCATCTCGGTGTAGGAAAACGCGCGCGGTACTGTTCGTTCGGCAAGGATATCCGGATAATAAATAGGCATGAACAAGAACCTCGGAAGAACTAGGGAGATCCGGTGATCGAGGCAAACCATCGTCCGGCGGTTGTTGGCCTTTGCAACTGATCGTCAGTTTGATCCTGTGCCGGGGCAATCTGCACATAAATCGATACGTGACAATGGTCATTCGCCCCGGCCCGAAAGATCGGCTTCTGCGGCCGTGCTGCCTTGGGCATATCTTGGCCGGACGCTCCCATCCGCCATGGTGTGGCGCTGAAGCATGTCTGGGGCGATCGCAAGCCCACATTCCGTCTCACTCTAATGGCGCCGACGGGCGAACGGAGCATCCGTTGTACTCTGCCGGAATTTCGGATACATCATGTACTCGAAATTTGTTTCGCGATCTGGAGATGATATGAAGGGAGCAACGCGCAAGGAAACGCAGGCTCTCACGCGCCGTCGCATCAAGGAAGCCGCCCAACTTGTTCTCGAGGAGGGAATGGTAGACATCGGCATTGAGCAGATCGTCCGTCAGGCCGGATATTCGCGCGGTGCGTTCTACGCCAATTTCACGTCCAGGGCAGACCTGCTGCTGGAGATCGTCCAGGACCGCGTTTCGGAAGAGGTGCGATTCTGGAACATAGTATTCGACCATGCCGGAGATCCAGATTCCTGTCTCACTGGCGTGATCTCCGACGCGCAGGCGCTCAGCCGCAACCGCGCGTCGGCAAAGCTGCAGTTGCAAATGGAAGCGGAGCGGGACGAAGGCTTCCGTTCGCGTTACGAGGCCTATCTGCATCATGTTTATGCCGAACTGCGCACGCTGTTCGACACGATTTTACGGCGCCACGGGAAGGTGACGCCGCCTGACATCGATCTGAAGGTGGCCGGTGTATATGCGCTTGGCAGCATTCTCGGGCTTCGTTCAACGCTCGGTTTTCGCGCCGATCACAAGCAGGCATCGCTGACGCTGATGCATGACTATATTCGCCATGTCATCAAAGACGCGCCGGATCTGGAAGAGGATGTGGGGATAGCGGCTGCCCAGCAGCCCGCGATGGACGCTGTCTCGGCCGCAGGGAAGGGCTATTTTCCATTTGCCGGGAAATAGTGGGCCATAAGAAAAAAGGAGGATGATATGAAAGTTCGTCGGCCAGCTCTCGACTTTTCCCAGACGCCCGCTCACTGGGCTAAAATTCCCGAATATGCGCAATTCTATAACGCATCGTCGTTGTGGATCCCCGCGCTCGAGCGCTTCCTCAACCGTGTGATGGCACGGGTGCTGAGCGAATATAAGGGAAGCGATCGGCTGAGCCCGAAACTGAGGGAAGAGGTTCGCACCTTCATCCGTCAGGAGTCGAACCATTACGCCCTGCATGATGCGGTCAATTCCATCCTGCCGCGCAACGGCTATGACGTCGCCCGGTTCGAAGCGCTGTTCGAGGCGGAATTCGAAACACTCTTCAGGACCAAATCCCTGGAATTCCTGACCGCCTATTGCGAGGGTTTCGAAACGCTTGGTCCGCCAGCGGCCATCAAATGGCTGGATGAGAGCGAGCACATGCTTGTCGGCGCGAGACCGGAAGTCGTAAGGCTATGGAAGTGGCATCTGGTCGAGGAATATGAGCATCGGACCGTCTGTCATCAAGTATTTCATGCCGTTCATGGCGGCTATGCCCTGCGTATCCGGGGGTTTCTATATCAGTTCAGGCAACTGCAGGGCTTCAGCAGGATGGTGCGGAACTATCTGCTAGAGGTTGATCGTGCCGGCATGAGCCCTGCTGAACGCGAGGAATCAGTTCAGCGGGAAAAAGCCTTGGCGAAGGAACTCGCGCGCACGATGCTGCCGCGTCTCGTCAAGGTCTTCTCGCCCTATTACGATCCCCGCAGGTCGCCGCAGCCGCAAATGTATAAAAGCTACATGGCTGAGATCGAAGCGGCCATCGCGGCATGACGGCGGCAGAATGGCCGGGACGGCCGTTCCGGGTCGATGTCGCGCAGGATGTCCTGGACGACCTGCGTGAGCGCTTGCTTCGGACTCGATTTCCCCAGGAACAGGCGGGGCCGGACTGGGCGACCGGCACACCGCTGCGTTATGCTGGTCGGCTGCGCGATCACTGGCTGACCGAATTCGACTGGCGGGAATGGGAGCGCAAGATCAACGCTCTCGACCATCGGATCGTGACCGTGCGGGGCATCGACATTCATGTGGTTTTGAAGCGCGGTTCGGGCAAACAACCGCTGCCGCTTCTGATGACCAACGGCTGGCCGGGATCGTTCCTGGAACTGATCGACGTGGCCGAAAGGCTGGCTCGCCCCGAGCGGTTCGGGGGAGACGAGGAGGATGGCTTCACCGTCGTCATCGCCAGTATACCCGGCTATGGCTTTTCCCGGGCGCCGGCCGAGCCTTTGTCCCCGGATTGTATCTCGTGGCTATGGTCGGACTTGATGGCACAACTCGGTCTGACGCCTTATGTCGCCTATGGCAGTGACTGGGGCAGTCTCATCACCGCTCGCCTGGCGTTGAATACGGCGGGGGTCTGCGGGCGATCCAGATCACCTCGGCAGGTCTTGTCCCGACGCTGGATGAGCACGCGCCACCGATTACCACGGAAGAGGCCCACTGGCGACAGGCTGCAGCGGCCCGCATGCACCCTGAAAGCGGCTATCAGCTGGTTCAGGCGACCAAGCCGCAGTCGCTTGCCTATGGCCATACGGATTCTCCCATGGCCCTTGCCTGCTGGATCGTGGAGAAATTCCATGGCTGGACGATCCCGGGGAAAACTGAGGATCTCCCTTTTCCCATGGATGACCTGCTCGCAAACGTGATGCTGTACTGGCTGAACGGCGCTGTCGCGCCGATGTGGCTATATGGTTTTCTCGGTCAGCTTCCCGCCCTGCCCGCAGGCGTACGTGTCATACCCAGGGCAGGCTTTCTCTTTTCGCCGCACGATCTTGTGCTGCCGCCCCCCCGTTCATGGCTCGAACGCATCTATAATGATGTTGGCCGGATTACCGTCTGCCCTTCGGTCGGGCACTTCCCCGGGATGGACGATGCCGACTTCCTGGCCGGCGAAATACGGGCGTTTATGGAGGAAGCGCGCTAGATGTCCGGGGCAGGGCTTATGGGTACGCCATCCAGCAGGAATGGCAGGATGTGCTATCGTTTCGAGCAGGTTGCGCTTCCGACCCGCGGTTGGTGCGCGCGTGAATCGGTGGCGTCTTGACGCGTGCCATGCTAAGCGCCAATTTGCGAGAGCCGAATACAGTCAGAAGAACTGAATCTAGCTAAGAATTAAGCGCGGTGCATACGCGCCGACATAAAAGAAATTGGAGAACGATATGGCAAGCTCGACAGCAACAATGGATCGCGTGGCCTCCGGTGAAATGCTCATCGGCGACAAGTGGCAGGGTGCGGCGGACGGCCGTCGCATCACCGTGCGCAATCCTGCGACGGCAGATGTGATCGCCGAGGTTCCGGCTGGCGGGGCGAAGGAAATCGATCAGGCGGTAGCCGCCGCCCGTCGGGCCTTCGATGACGGTCACTGGCGGGATATGGCGCCGAGCAAGCGCGCCGAGATATTGTGGAAATTTGCGGACCTGATCGAAGCGAACGCGGATGCGCTGGCCGAGATCGAGGTGCGCAACATCGGGTGCCCGATGTTTATCGCCCGAGGCCAGATTTCGACCGTCGTGGATACTTTTCGCTATAACGCCGGCTGGTGTACCAAGATCCATGGCCGGACTGCTGAGGTGCGCAACGGCGCGGGCCATCATATGGGCTATACCCTGCGCGAACCCGTCGGCGTCGTCGGCGCCATCGTTCCCTGGAACGCCCCATTGCTAATGGTTGCCTGGAAAATGGCTCCCGCGCTCGCGGTAGGTTGCACCGGCGTGGTGAAGCCCGCCGAAAACACGCCGCTTTCGGCGCTGTTCGTCGGTCGCCTGGCGCTCGAAGCCGGGATTCCCGAGGGCGTTCTCAACATCGTTACCGGATATGGCGCGGAAGCCGGTGCGGCACTCGCTGCCCACATGGATGTCGACAAGATCAGCTTTACCGGTTCCACCGCCGTGGGCAAGGAACTGATCCGTGCCGCATCGGGGAATGTAAAGCGTGTCGCGCTGGAGCTGGGCGGCAAATCGCCGTTCGTGATATTCGATGATGCCGACCTGGACGCCGCTATCCCGTCCGCTGCCTTGGCGATCTTTGTGAACAGCGGACAGAATTGCTGCGCCGGCTCGCGGCTGATCGTGCATTCATCGGTATATGACAAGGTTCTTGAAGGCGTCAGCCAGGCCGCTGCCGCGCTCCGGCTCGGCGACGGCATGGACCCGGAAACCACGCTTGGCCCGGTCGTGTCCGAAAAACAGTTCGACCGCGTGATGGATTACATCCAGGCCGGCCGCGCCGCAGGGGCGGCGATCGTGTCCGGCGGGGGCGCTTTGGACCGGCCCGGATACTTCATTCAGCCGACCATTTTCGCTGATACGCGCAGCGACCTGCAAATCGCGCGCGAGGAAATCTTCGGGCCGGTTCTAATCGTTTCCAAATTCGACACCGAAGATGAAGCCCTGCGCCTCGCGAACGACACCGATTATGGACTGGCCAGCTATGTGTGGAGCCGGGACGCAAGGCGGGCACATCGTTTTGCGCGCGGCGTTCGTTCCGGGACCGTCTGGGTCAACACGGCGCTCGTCACCGACCCGAGCATGCCGAATGGCGGCTTCAAACAGTCGGGATGGGGCAAGGAAAACGGCCCTGACGGTGTCGAGGCGTTTCTGGAGACCAAGTCCGTTATCGCCGGTCTTTAAAAGCGCTCGGTCGATCGGCCCGTCGCGCACACTTTCCTGTTGTGCCGTCGGGCCGGGCACCTGTCGTTCGCCTTTCCGTCCAACCGGCCCTCTCGTCGCGATGAGCGATCATGCGTCCTCCGGCACAGGGCGAACACCATTGGGCAAGCGGCTATCGTCCCGATCTTGGCCATCGCCGTTCGCATAGGAAGAAAGGATGGCTGGGTACGATTTCACCCAATCACAACCAAGGGAAAGCGGGGAAACATATAAATAAATCCGATGCCGCCGGATAATGTGGAAGGATGCATCAAGATGACGACCATTTTAGTGCGCGATGTGGGGGCCGCCACGTTCAACTTCGCCGCTGACCGCAACCATGGTGGGCGCTTTTCAAGTTTCGATCCGAGCGTCAGCGACCTTAGGCTTGTGCCGAAAGAGTTGCCGGTCCGTGACGCGCGCGCCGTGTCTCCCGCTCCCTCCCTCGACGTGGAGGGATTTGCAATCGCGGAGCACAAGCTGGACGATCCGCGCTGGTTCGACGAGCAATGGATCAGTGATGTCTATGCGCCCTCATGCGATGCCCTGGTCAAGCGCCTGACCGGTGCCAGAGAATGTATCCAGCTATATCGCCCCTTCCATCGCATAGCGGACGACAGCGCGCGGTGCGATCACGCGATGACCGCGGGATTTGTACACATCGACTTTCCGCGGGACGCTGGCGAGGCCCAGTCCCGCATGTATGCGGAAATGGCTGGCAAGGCCTTTAAAAAGGCCGCTATCTACAATGTCTGGAAGGCCATCTCGCCCGCGCCCCAGAACAGGCCGCTTGCCGTCAGTGACCGTCGCACGGTCCCGGAGGAGTCATTTGTTATCGGCATGTCGGTCGAGGTTACATCCGAAGCACCGTATGTCATCCTCACGCCAAGCGAAGGCATCAGGTTCTATTATTATCCTGACATGCGGCTGGACGAATCGCTGATATTCCTGGGCAATGATTTCGTTGCGCAAAACCCGCTCGGCTGCGCCCATACCGCTTTCACCCATCCGGATGGCGGGACACCGCGGCAGAGCATTGAATCGCGTGTAATCGCGATCTTTGAATGAAGTAGCCCGCAAGCCTCGGCTGGTTGATAGCCGGCTTGAACCGGGCGTGTGACCGGCGCGATATAATCGCGACCGAAAAAAAGCCTGGAAGGGGATACGGCAATGGACTGGCCATCGGGACGAACGGCATTTGTGACGGGCGGAGCCAGCGGGATAGGGCTGGGGATCGCCAAGGCGCTTGCGCGGGCCGGAGCAAATGTCGCGCTGGTCGATAGGGATATTGGAAAGGCGAGGGAAGAGGCCAGTCGCATCGCCACAGACGCCGCGAAAGTCTTCGCGATAGAACTGGACATCTCCGATGACGAGGCATGGGCTGGAGCCGCCGATCAGGCGGAAGAGGCGCTGGGGCCGGTTTCGTTACTATTCAACAATGCTGGCGTTGGCGGTAGTGACGGCCATCCTGCCGATATCGCCCCCACTGTGTGGCGCTGGGTTTTCAGCGTCAACACCCATGCCCAGTTCTACGGCGTTCGCACATTTTTGCCACGTTTCGAAAAGCGCGGCGGCAAGGCCCATATCGTCAACACCGCGTCAATGGCCGGTCTTGTTCCTATGGCTGAATCGCCCATTTATTCCGCCTCGAAATTCGCGAGCGTAGGGCTCAGCCTTTCCTTGAGGGAGAAATTCCAGGGCAGCGATATCGGCGTGTCCGTCTTGTGCCCGGGGACGATCAACACGTCTTTGCCCCGTACCGCAGCCAAGGCGTTGTCGCTCGTCACCGGCAAGGATGAAACACTGAGCTTAGAGGATGCCGAAGCTTGGCTGGCGCATGGAGCGAACCCGGACGATCTTGGCATTATTGTCCTTGATGCCATTCGCCGCCGTCAGTTCTTCATCCTGACGCATTCGGATTGGGCGCCGCTCACGCAATCCATTCATGACGAAATCAGCGGGACCTTTCGTGGCATAGAGAAAGATCTGGGGCCGGATCTGCTAGCCAGGGCGATAATTGCCGGGAAAGAAAGCGCAGTCTCCGCGCGTTAGGTTGCACCTAAAAGGGCGCTCGCATTCCAACGGTCGATTCTCGCGATCGCCTTATATCCCCCTGCCGGAGCATCACTGCAAATTTGCAGCGAACGCTGCCATAAAACATATTGGCTTGGGGGCGTGAGAATTTTCGATTTGTTCGATTAGGTTATTGATCATAAAGGATATTCATGGAGCTCTGGTCGGCCGAGGGCGATCTGGGCACGTCCGTGTGTGGCGCTGGACCAAGGGAATTCGCGGGAATAGGATATCAATCCAGCGTCGACGTCGTCGGGGCGGCACGACCGTCAGAAGCGGATTTTTTAGGAGAGGTTATGGTGGCGACTGGTGGACGGGTGGCGGGCAAGATCGCCATCGTAACTGGAGCGGGCATCCACGCTGAACATGGCTATAATATTGGCGGGGCGATCGCGACTGTGCTGGCCCGCGAGGGAGCCAAGGTGGTCGCGACCGAAATCGCGCGGGAGGAAGCCACCGTCATCCGACTGGCGGAACAGGTTCGCGCGGATGGCGGCGAGCTGCTGCCGCTAGTGCTGGACCAGGGCGATGAGCAGCAGATCAAGTCGGTGATAGATAAGGCCGTCGAGACTTTCGGCGGCATCGATATCGTCTGCAACAATGCGACTGCGATTTTTCCCGAGGATACGGATTTGCTGGGCACCAGCACGGAGCTTTGGGACAGGACGATGCAGGTCAACCCAAGGGGCGCCTTCCTGATGTCGAAATATGCCCTTCCGCACATGCTTTCGCGCGGCGGAGGCTCGATCGTAAATACCTCGTCGGGTTCCGGAGTGTTCGGCGACGATATCCGTATTGCCTATGGGGCTTCGAAAGGCGCCGTCAACACGCTCACCAAGTATATCGCCACGCAATATGGCAAGCAGGGGATACGTTGCAACGCGGTGATGCCCGGGCTGACATTGTCTTCGCATGTCAAGCAGATCATGCCGGCAGAGGGCGTCGAAGTATTCGAGAAGCATACTTTGACGCCCTATCTTGGCGACCCCATGTACATCGCCAATCTTGTTCTTTTCTTGGCTAGCGACGAGGCATGTTTCGTGAATGCGGAAATCATTTCGGTCGATGGGGGGCTGTTGGCGCATCAGCCCTATCTGGCGGATTTCCGGGGTCGGAAAAAACATAATAATCCCGAACATCTGCGCTTCGGAGACTGATAGCGAATGGCGCCGGGGTGATCCGTATCACTCCGGCGAATTTAAGGGGCATGCCGTCAGGCGACGCCCATCCGCGCCAATATAATCGATCAGGAGAGGTCATGGCGGAAATACGACGTTTCCCGGGACCGCCGGATAAACTTGGTGAAAGCCCACGATGGAATCCGGACACGCAGCGTATCGAGTGGATCGACATTCTGGGCGAAACGGAATCGTCGAGCCGGCCGGATGGCTCGGATCTCGTGCGCAAGCGCTTGCAGCGCGAGCCGTCCGGCTTCGCCTACCGAAGCGCGGGTGGTCGCATCATGGCGTTTCATAATAGCCTTGCCTTGCGCGACCAAGCGGGCAGCACGCGCAATATCCCGGTTCCTGACTTCGACGCGGAGCGCGAGTGGTTCAACGACTGCGCATGCGATTCTCGCGGACGCTTCTGGGTAGGCTCACTGGCTTCGGATTTTCAGTCCGGGGCCGGCGCGCTGTACCGGGTCGATCCCGATCTATCGACGCGCCGAATGGACGAAGGTTTCGTGATCGCTAACGGTATCGGGTGGAGTCCGGATGGAACCACTCTTTATTTCTGCGACAGCCGCCAGGGCATATTCAGCTATGACTACGATATAGAGACCGGCTCAATCGGGTCGCGCCGCAAATTTTGCACCTTTGCCGAGGCGGATGGCCATCCGGACGGAATGGCGGTCGATAATGAGGGGGGCTTGTGGGTAGCGATGCCCAGCGGTGGCGCAATAGTAAGGCTCAGACCGGATGGCGGCATCGATCGCCGTGTTCCCGCGCCTGTCCGTTGGCCAACCAGTGTCACGTTCGGTGGAGCGGACCTCGCCACTCTTTTCGTTACGACGATGAAGCCGCTCGACGGGAGCGCCGACAGCCCGGACGATGGTCTTCTGTTTGCTTTCGAGCCAGGCGTTCGCGGCATGCCGATATATCGGTTCGCCGGATAAACGCCTGATCGAAAACCTGGCCGGAACACGTCCGGGGAAGCCGCAGCCATTGTGACTTTTTTACAGTGTCGGGCGTGAAACGGGAACGGCTTCCTAGCTGTCCTCCTGCATAGCGTTGACAGAAAGGTACGATTCCAAACATACGTTTGCTTGCGAATCCATAGGTAAAGGGCCTGGGATTGATAAGGGGAGAGGAATCGTGCGCTTTCGTTTTTGCACCGTGTCAGTATTCGCCTTGGCGTCAGCGTTCGGCTCGACGCCGGTTTTTGCGCAACTTCCGCCGACATCCGATTCTCGGTCGGCTGCCGATAATCCTTCGACCGACGACATTGTGGTGACGGCGCGCCGTAAGGCGGAATCGCTCCAGAGCACGCCTGTTGCTGTCACTGCATTTTCGCAGAAATTAATCGACGAAAAGTCGATCCGCACGCCGCTGGAACTCAGCAAGGCTGTGCCTGGCCTGCAGACCGTGACGACCCCCGGTCAGAGCACCAACGTCTCTTTTGCCATTCGCGGGCGTGGTACCAATTACGGCGCTTCTGCCGGCAGTGTCGAAACATATTTTGCCGATGTGCCGCTCAGTCCGCCATTCCAGCGGCCGACCCTGCCCCCCCAGTTTTTCGATCTGGCGTCTTTCCAGGTTCTCAAGGGGCCGCAGGGCACGCTGTTCGGCCGCAGCACGACCGGCGGCGCAGTGCTTGTCGTGCCCGCGGCGCCGGAACTGGGCTCGTTTGGAGGATATGCCCGCCTGCAGGTTGGCAACTATAATAACGTTCAGGGCGAAGCGGCCATCAATATCCCGTTGGGTGACAAGGCAGCGCTCCGCCTTGCCGCGTTCGGCTGGAGCCGCAACGGATATAATAAGACGATCGGCGGTGCGAAGGACGCGTTCGGCAAAACTTTGCCCAGCCAGCGGGTCGACAACCAGGATGTCTATGAACTGCGCGCGTCGCTCCTGGTCGAGCCCGTGGACGGCCTCAGCAATTCGACGATCTTCACATATCATTCGGACAAGAACCTTGGCAGCATGACGACCAGCACGCTGCGCAGCGGCGTCTTTGGCGTCGGCAGCGATCCGAATGCCCCCATACCGACGACGGCGGTCGGCCTGCCCGCGGTAGGCCCGCACATTCTGGATAGCGACGTCGATCTGGCGGATCGTGGCCGCTCCAAAATCTGGGCCGTGATCAACACGACCACGCTGGATCTGACCGATGACCTGAAGCTCAAGAATATCTTCGGCTTCATTCATGCTCAGGACTACACCGATGGTCCGTTTGACAGCGACGGGACCAGGATCGCGGGTATCGACCTCTTTGGGCCGCGTCCCATGAAAAACACGCAGTTGACCAACGAACTGCAGTTGCAGGGGACCCTGGCCGACGGGAAGGTCGATTTCATTGCGGGTGGCCTGATTGATATCACGCACAACCCGCATGGGCGCGACAAGATGAACCTCTATGTTCTGAGCTATCCTAACGGCGGGGCGGGCTTCAGCCACCAGTGGCTGGATACCAATGTGAACGCCAAATCGATTTTCGGGTCGGTGACCGGCCATCTGAGCGACAAGCTGTCGCTGACCGTCGGCGGACGCTATGCGCGCGAAAAAATCCATCAGGTCAGGGCTGATGCAGTGATACCCCCGGCCACATATCTGGCCAATCCAGATGCTTTCCTGACAGTCCCGGCCAGTGTTCCCCTGACGGTGGATAATGCCAGCTTCAGTGGTCCAACTTACAACGCGGGGCTGGACTATAAGGCCAGCGAGGGGACCCTGGTGTATGGCGGCTATCGTCATGGATGGAAGCGCGGAGGTTTCAACACGTCGCCCCCGGATCCGTCCCTGGCTCTTTACAGGCCGGAGAAGGATGATGACTTCTATCTGGGCCTCAAGCAGGATTTGCGGCCGTTGGGCGTCGCTGGCCATTTCAATATCGAAGCCTTCTATGACATCTATTATGGCGCGCAGAATTCCTATCTGACGATCAGGCCAGGCCTCGGATTGGCGGTCGTGGTCGACAATGCCGAAAAGCAGATATTCAGCGGGTTCGATATGGACTTCGAGGTCAAGGCGACTCCATGGCTCAATCTGCTGGGGAATTACACCTACGTTCATTCCGACATCAAGAAGTGGACGGACCGTTCTGTGACCGATCCGGCCGTGTTGGCAACTTTGCCTGATCCTTCGACCGATCTGTCGGGGAACCCCGTGCCCTATGTGTCGAAGCACAAGTTCGGCCTCAGCGCACGTTTGCACCAGGAGCTGTCCGATGGCAGCGAGGTGGTGGCGATCCCCTCCGTTTCGTATCAGTCGAAGTTCTACAACTTCGCGAATTCCACCCGCGTCACGAATTCCGCCGCCTTGTTCTTCAATGGCGGGAAGCAGTTGAATATGGCGTCCTACGGTGTGGCCGTCATTGACGGTTACTCCCTTGTCGATCTCAGGCTTGAATGGAACAAGATCGGTGGTTCCAGCGTCAATCTGGCCCTAAATGCGAACAACTTGTTCAACAAGGATTACATCGCCGGCGGTAACGGCAGCGTCTATCTGTTCGGTTTCGAACAGACTGTGTGGGGTGCGCCGCGAATGGTTACGCTGGAAGCCAAAGTCACCTTCTAGGTATCTGGCTTCCGTTGACTAGGCGGCGCGACTTTTCCGCGTCGCCTTATCAATCAGGCATAACGGGCGAGCGATGGAATTCGCGCCCCGCGATCCGTCAAGTTGCGTCTTGAGACGTTCCCGTGACAGCTTGATGCGCGCAACTTTCGAAGGGGTGCATTCCGGCAAGTCCTGTGATGCGTCGCATCCAGGGTGGCAATGGGCGTGTGCCGGGAATAGGTCGCTCTTCCGCGTAAGTCGGGTTCCATTGCGTGGGGGTGCCGCCGATCAACCGCGCGGCGCACAAATTTGACCGTGAACGTCAAAGAGGTGGAACTCGAAGGTGCCAGTCCGTTGCCTGCTGGAAACGGTGCACCAGATGCAGAAGCGTCTGCTCGGCGAAGTGGGTGCCGGCGAGCTGAAGCCCTATCGGGGCACCGGCGGCAGTGAAACCTGCGGGAAATGTGATGGTTGGTTGGCCGGTGAGGCTGTAGATGCCCGTGAACTGGCCGCCTGCCGGGTAAGATTGCCGGATGTCGGGCCGCTCGGCAAACGCCTTTACGGTAGGGGTTTGTCTTAGCGAAACCGGCACGAGCATCGCATCAAAGTCCCGGTGCAGGTTTGTCATTTCGCTGGTAAGCTCCAATTGGCGCGATATGGCGCGGGACATTGCGGTCCCGGTTGTTGCCATGCCCAATTCCACAAGTTCGGCGAGTTCCTTGCCATATCGTGCTTCATTGCCCCGGTAGAAGTCGCGATGCGCGTCGGCCGCTCCCGTCGCTACGATGTCGACCCAGCCTTCGAGCGCGGACCGCGCTTCCGGCATCTTGCAGGGAACAATGCGGATGCCGGCGCGGTCGAACCAGGCGAGTCCATCCTCGATTGCATTGCCAATGTCTGGATCGCTATCGTTGAGTATGTCCTCGTCGAAGCCAAGGCGGAGCCCGCGCAGCCCTGAACCCAGTTGGGCCGCGTAGTCTGGCACCGCTTCATGCAGCGTGGCCGGATCCGCCGGATCCGATCCTGCAATGGCTTTGAGTACATGTGCGCAATCCAATGCCGAAGTGGCGAAGGGACCGATGCGGTCCAGGGTTGGCGCAAGGGGAAAGGCGCCGTAGCGGCTGACGCGGCCTTGGCTTGGCATCAGGCCGGTGATACCGCATGCGGCAGCGGGCGCACGGATCGATCCACCAGTGTCCGATGCAAGCGCGATCGGGCAGAGCCTTGCCGCAATGGCGACTGCGGGACCGCTTGACGATGCGCCGGGCCAAAGAGCAGGGTTCCACGGATTGATGGGGAGGACAGCGCCCGGATGATAGCCGCCGAACGTGCCTTCGGTCTGGTTGAGTTTTCCAATAAGGATCGCACCGGCGTCCCGCAGGCGGGCAACGCTTGTCGCATCATAGCCGGTCTGTCGACCGCGCAGGATCGGCATCCCAACCTCGGTGGGTAAGTCGGCGGTAGCGATGAGGTCTTTTACGCCGAACGGTATGCCATGGAGCGGACCTCGCCAATGCCCATCGGCCAATGCACTGTCCGCGCGGCGGGCCGCCGCTCGCGCCTCGTCGGGAATGATCGCCGCAAATGCGCCGAGCTCCCCGTCAAGTGCGGAGATGCGATCGAGGAACATCTCGATCAGGTCCGCTGCGCCTATTCTGCGCGCATGAAGTGCTTCGGACATGGCGCTAACGTCCGACGGTATCATGGTCATTCATAATTTCCTTGCGGCCATGATGGCAGCGAGCCTTCCGCTTCGGCGCTAGTCATGCGTTTGAAGCGGATGGAGGGTCGGTATCGCCGGGCCGGTAACTGATGTCACCCCTGAAGCCTTGAGCCGTGTTTCGAGAAAAAACGGTGCAAGCTCAGCACCCAGCGCTACCGCTGCTTGCGGATAGAAGCCGCGAAACTGGATTGGATGTGGGCATTCCGCCGCCTCGCTCATAAAAGAGTGCAAAACCGGAGGTGCTTGATGAATTTCCTGCATGGAATGGACCTGCTCGTTGCCGTGGAAGAGCTCAAGATGCTGCAGGCCAGACGGGTGCGGGCGGTCGATACCCAGGATTGGGATCTCTACCGGTCATGCCATGCAGACGATTTCACTTCCTTTACGCTGGCGGAGCCGACCCACGGCATCGACCGGGTGATAGATGGAATGAAGGAAACGCTGCGTGGCGTTCGAAGCGCGCATCATGTCATGCTCCCCGAATTCGCCTTCGAGGACGAAGCGCGAGCGACCGGCAGTTGGGTCCTGCACGACCGGTTGTGGTGGGAACAGGACGGAGAACCACATTGGTTCGAGGGCTGGGGCCATTATCACGACGGCTATGAGAAACGGAATGGACGCTGGCTCTTCACCAGTCGCAAGATCTTGCGAAGCCGCGTGGAATATTCCCCGGGCGCTCGGCTCACCCGTTGAAAGCCGATCTCGGCACAAGGCCTATGGACGGTCGCAATGCCGTTCCAATGGGCCGGATCGAGCGGTGATAGCACCTGTCTAACGACCGGGCAGCTTCTGTCCGACCCAGAATTGTTCGAAGTCCGGCTCGATTTCGACACCGAGGCTATTCAACGCCATCGAGACTATAGTATAATTACCCACCGTGAAAATTGCGTCGATCACTTGCTCGTCACGATACCGCGCCGTCAAATCAATCCATGTTGCATCCGACAGGCACTGATCTCTCACCAACTCGTCGGCGGCCTGAAGCAGGGTTTTGTCGAACGGCGACAGCGCGGAACCGTCATGCAAGATGGACTCGATTTCAGAGTCGTTCAGGCCAGACTGCTTTGCAATCACACGATGTTGCGCCAGTTCATAGGCGCAGTCGCATCGTAAGCCTGTTCTGAGAATGAGGATTTCGCGATCCCGAGCGGGCAGGCTGCTCGCATTGATCAAATGACTGGCGAACGTCGTCCAGGCCCCCAGCAGGGACGGATTGTGTGCCAGCGTGCGCGTGATGTTCAATGCGTATGTGCGGCGGCTCGGATGAACGACGTCCTGTTGCTGAGGGGTGAGTTCCTTGTCTGACAATGGCGAAAGTCGCGGCGTTCGCGGACGCCCGATATGGGTCATTTCAGGCTCCCCAACCTTGCCATCATCGCCTCCGCTCCCTGTGGCTGCCCCGACCCTCGACCCGCTGATGGGACCCATGGCGAGACCGCTGACGGCCGAGGCTATGACGCTCCTTCGCGAAAATCCCACCATGCATCTCCGATGTATATTATAATTGCCGAGTTTTGTTCCCCGGAACGGGCGGGACGTATATATCATGTGGTCGTCATCGAATATTCGCTGAAACATTTGTGCCCGCGTAGCGAGACGCACGCGAGCACAGAGTTTTCAGATGGCAATCAGCTTCTAGTGGCTCTTTGAAGAAGTTCAGTCGCTCCAGCCAAAACGAGCGCTCACGCCGAACATGCGCGGAGCGCCGTACATGGCGCCGCCGTAGCCGCTGGACGCATTCTGCGTGATCGAGTTGGCTCCGACCATATAGACCTTGTCCGTCACGTTCGACACAAATGCGCTCAGATCGATGTTCTTTCCGGCGACATTTGACCAGGTCAGGTTCAGGTTCAAAAGTGTGTACGGCGCACCGATGGCGTCGGGTTGCAGATAGTTGCCGTCGCTGAAGGCGATACTGGTCTGGTGGAACAGGTCGGCGCCGAACCTGATCTTGCCGATCGACGGATCGAGCGGAAGGGTATAGCCCGCGCTCGCCGTCATCTGGAACTTCGGGGTTACGGCGAAGCGGTTCAGCGGGCAGAAGCCTACATTGGTTGGCGCATTCGCATTGCAGGCCCCGTTGACCGGATTCAGCAGCGTCGCGATGTCATAGCCCTTCCTGCTGAATTTGGCATCGGTATAGGCAAAATTGAACCCTAGATCGACACCCCGGAAAGGCTGTATTGCACCTTCGAATTCCACGCCTTTGATCGTGGCGGCGGCGCTATTGGTCATTGCCGTTACACCTTGGCCACTACCACCCGGGTCAAGGAAATTGATCCGCTTCTGGATATTCTTGTACTTGTCGTAAAAGCCAGCAATGTTCATCCGCACTGGCATCGTCGCCAGCCTGGTGTCGACTTTCAAGCCGAGTTCAAGGGAGTTATCGGTTTCGGGCGCGAACTGGGAACTCGCGAATGTCGAAATGATGGTGTTCACGCCGCCCGGGCGATAGCCTTTGCGATAGCTGATATAGGTGAAGATATCGCGATTGACCTGATAGGACACGCCGCCTTCATAGGTCACGACATCCCATTCCGACTTAAACTCCGTGCAGGGCTGAGCCGGGTTGCACGCGCCATGCACATAGGCGGGGCTGATAAAGTTTGCGTAGGACGTGAGGCGATTTGGAGCGGCCAATGTGTGATTTGTATCTTTCGTATATCGAATGCCGCCATTCACCTTCAATCCGGGCGTGACAGACGCCAGATCGACTTCAGTTTGCGCATAGGCCGCGCGGCTGGTCGTGGTCTGACGCGAGAAATTGACGAAGGTATTCGGAGCGCCGACCGTCGGGCCGAGGAAAGTAACGGACTCGAACGGGCCCATCGGCCTCTGTCGATCCATATATCCTCCGACTGTCCAGGCGAGGATACCGGTCTGGCCGTTTAGCTGCAGTTCCTCGCTGATGTGATCGACATCGCTGCGCGGAACGATCCGACCATAGGAATCGACGAGCGACTCGGACGACCCGTCATAGTCGAAGCCCTTGTAATTCTTCGTGTGGACATAGCCGAATATGTTGCGAAGCGTGATGTCGGGCGACAATTTTGCTGTCGTGGCGTTCGAGAGGATAAATTGTTTTCGATTATTGAAGATGCCGGCGTCCGGCCCGAGCAGCGTCGATCCGTTCTGAACGATCCTGGGGCCACGCGCCTGCTGCGCGGCGAGTGCATCGGTCAGGATTTTAAGCCGCGCACCGCTGAACTTCGATGTGCGGAAGGCGTTGAATACGTTACTGTTACCGTTTTCATTGGCGGCATTATACTGGATGATGAGGGTGTTCTCCAGGGTGGGGGTCGGTCGCAATGTCAGTCCGCCCCGGATCACGTCATAATGCACATCGTCCAGCATGCGGCCCGAAGTCAGATTGAGCGTGTAGCCGTCCACGCGTGCCCTCTCTCCGGAAATGCGCAGCAGGATTTTGTCTTCGTACAGGGGAATGTTGATGGCGCCTTCCAGCGTTTGGCGATCATAATCGCCAACGGTCGCTTTCACATATCCCTCGAAGCTATCGGTGGGCTTTTTGGGCTGCACCAGGACGGCGCCGCCATCCGTAACTCTACCGAAACGAACGCCCTGAGGGCCGCGAAGCACCTGGAGGTTTTCGAGGTCGAAAAAGCTGCCCGTCGAAAAGTCGGAAACGATGGGGATTTCAGCGAAATAAGGAATTACGGCCGGAAAGGAATTGCCGAAACTGAATGCTTGGCCGCGAATGGCGTATATGACGGCGCTGCGATCACCTGTCGTTCCCGTCGCGCTGACGCCCGGTGCGACTTGCGCAATCTCGATCGGCGAAAAGCTGCCATTCTTGCTAAGCGTCGCCTGGTCGACGGCCGTGACGGACACGGGGACGGACTGCAGATTTTCCGCCTTGCGACGAGCCGTGACGACAATGTCATCGAAACCCGACGCGCCCGTCGCCTGATCGGCGCCTGACACATTTTCGCTACTCTGGGGCGGTGTCTGCGCCTGGCCGGGCATCGACAATGCGGACGCCAATGCAAAGGCGGACACGTAAAATGATCGGTTATTCTTCACTTTCTACAACCTCCCTGATCCAACTTCTATTTTGTTGCGGTTCCTTAACGAACTGTCGTGTTCGCCAAGCTCTATCCGAACCAAACGATTGGTTAGTGCACTTTAAATAGTCGCAGCCCCGGCATCAAGCGCTTTTATCCGACGAGGCACGCCAGACCGTTGAATGCGCTCGGACATTGTAATTGGTGTGGCGGGCCGTTCACGCTGAAGAAAGTTGATCTGTCAATCGGCACTGGATATTCACCCCGGATAAGCGCCCAACATTGACCCCCTGATAGTAGGCCAGGATAATCGGCATGGGGGTGAGCCGGTGGAGGGCGTAGCCCGGAG
>Ga0307408_100000386_pt1 | contig 40362 bp, 34 predicted proteins | sample 322Cmetagenome_FD_202116 | JGI IMG/M metagenome (GOLD analysis project Ga0307408, IMG submission 202116) | Maize rhizosphere microbial communities from greenhouse at UC Davis, California, United States - 322HYB-C-3 | ecosystem: Host-associated > Plants > Roots > Rhizosphere > Soil | place... | reverse complement strand
GACAGCGACGACAAATTAAGTCTTGTCGGATACCTCATAAATATATCATAGAAATAGGCTAAATAACTATGCTGGATACAGGGCGTAATCTTACTCACCAGTTAACCCATCAACTGGGTGCGGCAATTGTTCAGGGTCAATATGCGATCGATAAATCCTTCCCTACGGAGGCGGAACTATCGCAACAATTCAACATCAGCCGCAGTGTTACCCGTGAAGCGGTAAAAATGCTGACCGCCAAAGGGCTGATTGCATCGCGCCCACGGCAGGGTATACGGGTGATGCCGAGTACCCATTGGAATATGTTTGATGCCGATGTGCTCAGTTGGACACTTAACGCGCGCCCCTCGTTGGAGCTGCTGCGTGAGTTCACCCAATTGCGCATGGCGATAGAACCTGAAGCCGCTGTTTTAGCAGCGGAAAACAATCAGGACAGTGAAAAAATTAAGGCTATTGGCGATGCGCTGGCGCGGATGAAGCGCGCTGATGAAGGTCACGACGATCCTCTCTCCGCCGATATCGAGTTCCACTGCGCGATCCTGGCGGCGGGTAACAACCGTTTCTTTTTCCAGTTGCGCGAGTTTATCCAGGTGGCCTTGCGCGTAAGTATCGCCAGTACCAACCAACTGAAAGGTGTACTGACAGCGGATTATGACGATCATAAGCGCATCTATGACGCCATCTGTGCAGGTGATCAGGAAGGCGCGAGTAAAGCGGTAAAAACACTGCTGCAGGAAGTTATGCAGTTGATTAATGTATCTCTGGTTAAACCTAAATAGCGAAGGCAGGACTCAAACAACTGCCTATGCTTATGAAGTGCCTGTGTCTTCACGAATAGCACCTGAACCCAGAGAGAAATCAACATGTATAGCTACTCAGCCCATAAGGGGTATACCTCTTACCCCAGTTTGCAGGGGCGCAGTGTGTTTATCACTGGCGGCTCCACCGGTATAGGTGCGGCATTGGTAGAGGCCTTCGTCGCGCAGGGGGCAAAGGTGGCGTTTGTCGATATCGATGAGCAGGGCGCATTGGCGCTGTGCGATGAACTGGCGGCAAAAGGCTACGCACGGCCATGGTTTGAAGTGTGTGATGTGAGCGATATAGCTGCATTGCAGCGCAGTATTAGTGATGCGCAACAGGCGCAGGGCGATATAACCGTATTGGTCAACAATGCCGCCAATGACCAGCGTGTCGATACGCGCACGATTACCGAAGCTGATTGGCATCGCGGCTTGGCGATTAATCTCCACCCGGCTTTTTTTGCTTCGCAAGCAGTACAGCCGATGATGGCCGCGCAGGGTGGCGGATCCATTATTAATATCAGCTCGATCAATGTGCAGTTCGGGCCGCCGCGTCTGGCGAGTTACATCACCGCCAAGGCGGGGATTTTAGGCATTTCCAAAGCGCTGGCGACGGATTACGGTGTTGATAATATTCGCGTGAATTCCATTTTGCCCGGTTGGGTAGCAACACCCAAACAACTGGAAAAATGGTTGAGTGAAGAAGAGGAAGAGGAACTGATGAAGCGTGTGTGCCTCAAAAAACGGTTGGGCGCGCACGATGTAGCCAATCTCGCGCTATTTTTGGCTGCGGATGATTCTGCCATGATCACCTCGCAAGAATTTGTTGTCGATGGCGGGAGGATTTAAGTGGCGATACTGAAATATCGATAACAATTACCACAGCTTTGCGACAAGTATTAACCCGGAAGCATTCATTAGCCATCCTAATGAATGCTTCTTGTTTAAAGGGCAAACAGAATTGCGGGTAAATTGGTTTGCCACCATAAAAAGAAAATTTTTTAATAACAAGGTGCGTTCACCATACGCACTACTACATAGAGGTCAATCATGATTTTAAATGGACTCGATATTGGGGTATTAATTGCGTACACCCTGATTTTGCTATTTGTGGCTTACTGGGTATCGCGCGACGAAAAAGGTCACGAGAAAAATGCCAACGATTATTTTCTCGCGAGCAAATCCCTGCCTTGGTGGGCGATAGGGGCATCCTTAATTGCAGCCAATATTTCTGCTGAGCAAATTATTGGTATGTCCGGTTCCGGTTATGTGATCGGTATGGGCATTGCGGCCTACGAATTAATGGCAGCGATTACGCTGATTATTATTGCCAAATATTTCCTGCCGATTTTCCTCGCCAAAGGCATCTACACTATGCCGCAGTTTTTGGAAAATCGTTACGACGGCCGCGTGCGCACCGTTATGGCTATTTTCTGGCTCGCGCTTTACACCTTTGTGAATTTAACGTCGGTGCTTTATTTAGGCTCGCTGGCGATTTCACAATTCCTCGGTGTGGATATGCTCTACGGCATGATCTTTCTCGCGCTTTTCTCCATGACTTATTCAATTTATGGCGGCCTTAAAGCGGTGGCCATGACCGATATTATTCAAGTTGTATTGTTGGTGCTGGGCGGTATCTGTGTAAGTTATCTGGCACTGAATCAAATTTCAGGCGGCACTGGCGTGATTTCGGGTTTCTCCACGCTGTTAGAAAAAGCGCCGGAAAAATTCGATATGATTTTGTCCAAAGATAACCCAAGCTATGCAAATCTCCCCGGCATTTCAGTATTGATTGGCGGTTTGTGGATTATGAATATCAGCTACTGGGGCTTTAACCAATATATTATCCAGCGTGCGCTCGCAGCGAAAAGTTTGCAGGAAGCACAGAAGGGGATGACGTTTGCGGCCTACATTAAATTATTTGTTCCATTGATTGTGGTGCTACCCGGTATTTGTGCAGTGGTGCTTGCACCGGATTTGAGTAAGGCTGATCAAGCTTATCCGGAAATGATGAAATTATTGCCGCATGGTTTATTGGGGATTGCCTTTGCGGCACTGGTCGCTGCAATTGCCTCTTCACTCAGCTCCATGAGCAACAGTGTCTCCACCATTTTCACCATGGACATTTATAAAAAATCCATTAATCCAGAAGCGTCTGAACATAAACTGGTATTGATTGGTCGCGTCACCGCATTTGTTGCCATGATTATTGCAGTGCTATTGGCAAAACCCTTGGTGGGCAAATCTGAACAGGCGTTCCAGTTTATTCAGGAGTTTACCGGCTTCTTTACCCCCGGTATTGTGGTGATTTTCTTATTTGGTTTCTTCTGGAAAAAAGCCACCGCAAGTTCTGCATTAACAGCTGCGATTGCGTCAGTCACTTTCTCCTGGTTGTTTAAAATTTACATTCCCGAAGTTCCTTTTATGGATCGTGTCGGTTTGGTCTTTATTCTCTGCTGCGTATTAGCGGTAATAGTGACGTATTTGGGCGGCGCAAAAGATCAAGCCAATGCGGTTGACCTTAACGGTGTCAGTTTCAAAACTACGTCAGGTTTTAATATCGGCGCTGTCGGTGTGGTGCTCATCCTTATCGCAATCTATGCCACCTGGTGGTAAGCTGCGCGACCATTGAAAACGGTTAAAAAACGCCCCTTTTCAGGGGCGTTTTTTTTTGCTAATAAAAACACCTATTCATCTAATAAGCAAAAGTAAATTATCATGGCGACCTTTAAACTTATCGATACTGTACCCTGCGCTAACTCGCTTGGAGAAGGTGTGCAGTGGAATCATCAGGATGGTTGTTTTTGGTGGACGGATATTCCAGCTTCCAAACTTTATCGTTATCGTATTAGCGATAAACAATTGAGCACTTGGGATATGCCCGAGCGTCTGTGCTGCTTTACCTTTGCTAAAAATGATGCACGTATTCTCGCGGCATTTGAATCGGGTTTTGCGTGGTTTGATGTCGCAAGCGGTGCAGTTGAGTGGATCGCAAAACCGGAAGCGGGAGTTGCTGGAAACCGTTCGAACGATGGCCGTTGTGATCGCCAGGGGCGTTTCTGGATGGGTACTACGGTGGAGCAAAAAAATACTCCTGAGCAAAGTGCCGCGCTTTATTGTTTGGATCAACAACTGTCTGTGAGCAAACATTTTAACGGTTTGATGATTTCCAATGCGCTCTGCTGGAGTCCAGACTCACGTAAGTTGTATCACGCCGATTCACCCACCCACAGTATCCGTGTCTATGATTTTGATGCGCAAACCGGTGAATTATCGAATCCGGAAATTTTTGCGCACACCGAAATTGGTGTAGAACCTGATGGTGCTTGTGTCGATGCCGAAGGGTTTGTTTGGAATGCGCAGTGGGGCGGTAGCCGCGTGGTTCGTTACGCACCTGACGGCAGTAAAAATCTGGTATTGGATATGCCTGTCTCGCAAGCAACTTGTGTGGCATTTGGTGGAAACGATTTTAATTTATTAGCTGTGACCAGCGCGCGAATTGGTTTGAGTGATGCTGCTATCTCGCAGCAGCCGCAGGCGGGCAATTTATTTATTTTCCAAACAGATTTTACTGGTTTGCCTGAAGCCTGGTTTGGTTGAGTTAGCGGAGATTCATAATGAGTCAGCAACAAATCAATATTGCTCGTGTCGATTACGGTAATCTGCAGCAGGGCATTGATTTGGTGATGTTGCTCGACAGTTATGCACGCGATCCTATGGGCGGTGGTGAACCGCTCAGCCAATTTGTAAAAGATAATCTGGTTGCTGAACTATCAAAACGCGATTTTGGATTGTCGCTAATTGCCTATGTTGATAATCAACCTGCTGGACTGCTAAATGCATTCGAAGGCTTTTCGACATTTGCATGCAAACCATTATTCAACGTTCACGATATCATTGTGTTGGAGCAATTTCGTGGTTTGCAGTTAAGCCAATTGTTATTGCAAGAGCTTGAAATCATCGCGCGATCTAAAGGTTGCTGCAAAATAACCTTGGAAGTATTGGAAGGAAATAGTATCGCCCAGCGGGCTTATCGAAAAGCGGGATTTGCGGGTTATGAGTTAGATCCCCAAATGGGCAAGGCGATGTTTTGGCAGAAAAAATTCCATTAGATTTTTCCGTCGCCTAATCAAACCAAATCCATTATTTGTAACACCCATAAACCTACCGTGACTGTTAGCAGCGACCAGAGTGTTGTCTGCGCCACTATGTTCGCCGCCAATTCACCATTCCCTTTCATTGCTTGTACCATCACAAAACTAATTGTAGCGGTGGGTGATGCTGCTAATAAAAACAGAATGGCGAGCGCGTCGCCACTTAGCCCCAGCCCGATCGCGATAGTGCAAGCGATAATGGGTGAGAGAATTAATTTCCATAAGCATGCGCTCAGTGTTGTAGTATCTATACGAGTTAGCCGTTCCACACTCAAGGAACCACCGATACAAATCAATGCGAGCGGCAGTACCATCTGACTTAAGTACTTACCACTATCCATTACTGGATTGGGTAGTTGCAGGTTGATGGCATTTACCGCAAAGCCGACAAAAATCGCAATAATTAACGGGTTTTTCACGATCCCGATCAGTGTCGGTATGAATGAGCTGCTGGCGTTATGCAAACTGCGATTCAGCACATAAACCGAGAGCACGTTGTAAAGCACAACCGTCATAGCGACGGGCAGTGATGCCAGTGCCAGACCCTTTTCACCGTAGGCATTTGCGCAAAATGCCAAACCAAGAATAACCAAATTTCCACGAAAAGCTCCCTGAATAAATACACCCTGATCGCGGGGATCTTTGCAATGCCAATGCGCGGTTAACAAACTGCCAATAAAAACCAATACGGTCATCAGGCCAAAGGCGATTAGTAAATTCCAGTCGGTGATATGGGAGATGTCGGTAGTGGCGCTGGTAATAAATAACATCACCGGCAAGCCAATATTGTAGACCAGCTGCGATGCAATTTTGATAAATTCATCGTTGATCATGCTGCGTTTTTTCAGCCAGATACCGAGAAAGAGCATCACAAAAATAGGTGCAGTGATGTTGAAAGCGAAGAGAAAAGTATTGAGTGCGTTATGAAGCAAAACTAATTCTCAAAAAAGAGGGGAAAATAAAAAGCCCGGCGAACCGGGCTATTTTAAACTGCTTGGACAATTATTCAGGTACTACAAACGGAAAATAATTTTTCGCGTTATTGAAGCTAATATCCTGAATCATCTTGCCGACCATTTTAGTGTCGTTAGGCACTAAGCCTTTGGCCATATCGCGCCCCAAAATTCCACACAAAATGCGGCGGAAGTATTCGTGGCGTGAATAGCTCAGGAAGCTGCGGCTGTCAGTGAGCATACCGACAAAGCGGCTCAATAAACCCAACTGGCTTAATGCTTCGATTTGGCGGGTCATACCTTCCATTTGGTCGAGGAACCACCAACCGCTGCCGAACTGTATTTTGCCTGCCGACGACCCGTCCTGGAAGTTACCGATCATAGTGCCGATCACTTCGTTATCGCGCGGGTTCAAATTATAAATGATGGTTTTGGCGAGTTTGTTCTGGTCGTCCAAACGGCCGAGGAATTTGGCCAAGGGTTTGGCATAGTTGTGGTCGCCAATCGAATCAAAACCGGTATCCGCGCCCAGGGTGCGGAACAAGCGCGGATTGTTATTGCGGATTGCACCAATGTGGAATTGTTGTACCCAGCCCTTGGCGTGATCTTGCAGCGCAAATTCCACCATCATTGCCGATTGGAATTTTTCAATTTCCACTGCATCCAGATTTTTATGGCTGCGGATTTTCAGGAAAATTGTTTTGATTTCTTCTTGCGTGTAATCGGCTGCATACACAGTTTCCAAGCCATGATCCGACAAACGGCAGCCATTTGCATGGAAATAGTCGTGACGAATATTGAGCGCTTTCATCAAATCGTCAAACGTATTGATATTCACATCGGCTGCAATCGCCAAACGATCCAGATATTTGTTATAGGCTTCGGTGTTTTCCACCATCATCGCGCGGTCGGGGCGCCAGGTAGGCAGCATCGCAGATTTAAAGGATTTATCGGCAGCTACAGTTTTGTGATGTGCGAGATCGTGGATTGGATCATCAGTAGTACAGACCATTTTCACATTAGCTTGGGTCATCAAACCACGCGCGCTGAATTCTGGCGTGGCGAGCAACTCGTTACATTCATCCCAAGTGCGTTTCGCATTGCTGCTATCAAGTAAACGATCAGTAATACCGAAAGGTTTGCGCAGTTCCAGATGGGTCCAATGATAGAGCGGGTTGCGCAGGGTGTAAGGTACAGTCGCGGCCCATTGCTCAAACTTTTCCCAATCGCTGGCGTCGCCAGTACAGAAACGTTCGTTCACACCATTGGAGCGCATGGCGCGCCATTTGTAGTGGTCGCCTGCCAACCAGACTTCAGTAAGGTTTTTGAATTGCTTATTCTCGCCTACTTGTTCGGGGGGGAGGTGGCAGTGGTAATCAATGATGGGCATGTGTTTGGCGTACTCATGGAAGAGTATTTTCGCCTGCTCAGTGTCGAGCAAAAAGTCGTCGTGGATAAAGCTCATTCTCACAATTCCTCAATAATGCCGAAGCGACAGCGAACCCGCGTGAGGCTGTGCGATGGCAAGATAATTTTTTACGCTCAACGCATGTCTTTAGCATAGCCCGAAAAATGAGCAGCTAAACCTTGTGAAAGGGAGACTGGCTGAAGATTGTTATTCCAACAGGTGATATGCCTGAAGGGATAAGTTTGACCGAGGATTGCCTGCCCAAAGGCTAGATTGATAAACAACAATAACCGTAATAATTGGGCGTGCCGCTATGTTGCAGCTTGTACGCAAGTGTAACCCGCGCCACTTAAAATACCAACTGGGCTGGCAGCGCTTTTAACAGACTAATTACACTTCTTAAACCCGAATGTAACCGTTTACAGTATAATGTTTACGGCGCTGAAATCGGTTAAGCAAATCCGTACTCCTGGGCTATAGTCAAAACTAATAATGCCCCGTGCATATTGTTGCAACTACTAGCCAGCCAAATGGAGCCTGTTATGACTAAACCTATAGTGCATCACAACCCTTATTACGAGTTATTGCGTTCAGAGCGAGTGGCTGAGTTCAACCAGCGCAAAGCGCGCGGTGAAGTAAAGGAGGGGGTTTTACGTGGTGGTGATTTTCGCGGCCTGGATTTGCGCGAATTGGATGCGAGTGGTTTGGATTTGCGCGATGCCTATTTTCGCGGTGCCGATTTACGTGGTATTGATTTTCGCACTACCCAATTAGAGGGAGCCAGTTTTTGTCAGGCGCATATTTCCGGATGTTTTTTTCCGCGTGAAATTACGGCTGATGAATTGCGTTTGTCATTTGATTTGGGAATACGTGTGCGATACCAGAATAATTAGCTATTTCCCCGAGGTAACAATGAAAATAAATTTTTTACCGGCACTCTTATCAGCATGTGTGCGTAGCTTAATCATGGCGGTGATGTTATTTGCAATCGTCGGTTGTAATGATAAAAAAAACGATTCTGAATCTGTTCCGGTAACAACTACTGAATCAGTCGCAAGCGCTGCACAAAACACCGCTGCAATTGAAATCAGTATTGTCGATAAACAAGCTACCTTTGAAACCCGTTCGCTGTTTGCATTTATGCAGGCGCAACGCAAACAATCGATTATGTTTGGCCACCAGCATGAAACCACCCAAGGCCTGACGATTACGTCTACCGATGGCACGCAATCCGATACCTTTAATGCAGTTGGCGATTTTGCGGCAGTCTATGGTTGGGATACACTCTCCATAGTTGCACCTAAATCAGAAGGTGATGTGGTTGAGCAAATTAAAAAAGCCTATGCGCGCGGCGGCATCATCACCGTAAGTTCCCATTTCGATAATCCCATTACGGATAAACAAAAAGGCGTGTGGCCCGTGGGGACGTCCTGGGATAAAACCCCTGCAGTCGTTGCCGCGTTGCCGGGTGGTGAATTTAATTCAGTCTATAACGGTTACCTCGATCAACTCGCTGCTTGGGCGAATAATCTTAAAGATGAAAATGGAACATTAATTCCGGTTATTTTCCGCATCCTGCACGAAAATACCGGCAGCTGGTTTTGGTGGGGGGCGGAACAATCTACGCCAGAGCAATACCAAAAGCTTTACCAATACACGGTTGAATATCTGCGCGATACCAAAGGTGTTCATAATTTTCTGTATGCCTATTCACCCAATAATTTTTGGGATGTAACAGAAGCAAACTATCTGGACCGCTATCCTGGTGATGCTTATGTAGATGTGCTTGGTTTCGATACTTATGGAGAAGTGGAGAATAATGAAGGCTGGTTTAAAAATGTTGTTGCCAATGCGGCGCTAGTCGCGCGTATGGCGGATGAGCGGGGCAAGATTCCAGTAATTTCCGAGATCGGAATCCGCGCACCAGATATCGAAGCGGGTAAATACGATAATCATTGGTATCGTAAATTGATTGCCGGTTTAAAAGCCGATGCTGACGCGCGTACTATTTCCTTTTTGCTCACCTGGCGCAATGCCCCCGAGGGAGTTCCGGGGCCTGATGGTAAAAACGTGCCTCATTACTGGGTGCCCACCAACCGTGAGGAAAATATCAATAACGGCACATTGGAAGATCTGCGTGAATTTTATAAAGATGACTTCACCGCATTTAATCGCGATATTTCCGGTGTTTACACCATTGAAACCCGCGTGAAATAACAGAGGTTTTTTAACGGTAAAAACGGCCTTCATAGAGGGCCGTTTTTGTTTGTGGCAGGGTAAAATTCGGTTAAGTTTCAGCAGCTATTTTATGAGATGGTTAGTATCTGCGCGTTAAATTGATGTTCTTGTTCCAGCACCATTCCAAAATGGCCAGCAGGCAATCCCTATAACAATTAAAACCACTCTCCCGGTTAAACACAGCAAGAGGCTCTACTATGAAATTCTCCAAAAAGCTTAGCGCCGTCGCGATTGCATGCGCTCTGGGCGCTATCCCATTCGCCACCGCACAGGACAGCGCCCAACCCTGGATGAAGGCAAATCTCAGCCCCGCTGAGCGCACGCAATTAGTGCTCAAAGAAATGACGCTGGATGAAAAACTATTATTGGTTGTCGGTTATTTCGGTACTGATGCACCCTGGAAAAACTTTACCCGCCCGGTGGAATCCCATCCGCAATCTGCCGGTTTTGTCTATGGCGTGCCACGCTTGGGAATCCCCAACATTTGGCAGGCCGATGCCGGAATCGGTGTTGCTTCACAAGGTGGCCCCAATGTACGTGAGCGCACGGCATTACCCTCGGGGATGAACACCGCGGCCACCTGGAGTCCACAAGTGGGTTTTGAAGGTGGCGCAATGATCGGTTCAGAGGCGCGCACCTCGGGTTTTAACGTATTGCTCGCGGGTGGCGTGAATCTTGTGCGTGAACCGCGCAATGGACGCAACTTTGAATACGGCGGGGAAGATCCGCTGCTGGCAGGCGTGATGGTGGGGGCGCAAATCAAAGGTGTGCAATCAAATAAAATCGTTTCGACGTTAAAACATTTTGCCTACAACGATCAGGAATCCGGTCGCTTTCATTTAAATGTCACTATCGATGAAGCCGCCGGGCGCATGTCTGATTTACTTGCATTGCAATTTGCTTACGAAATTGGAAATCCCGGTTCGGTGATGTGTTCATATAACCGTGTTTATGGTGTTTATGGCTGCGAGAGCGAATATTTATTAAATGAAGTGTTGAAAAAAGATTGGGGTTTCAAAGGTTGGGTAATGTCGGATTGGGGCGCAACCCACAGCACCATTCCCGCAGCCAATAATGGGCTTGATCAACAATCCGGTTTGCCCTTTGATCATGCTGCTTATTTCAAAGAGCCGCTAAAAGAAGCTGTCACCAATGGCTGGGTAACCCAAGCGCGTTTGGATGATATGGCTGGGCGGGTATTACACGCCTTATTTGAACAGGGTGTAATGGATAACCCGGTGCCGAAAGCCAGCAACAATATCGATTTTAAAAAACACGGCTTGATTTCGCAAAAAGATGCGGAAGAAGGTATGGTGTTATTGCGCAATGAAAAAGTAAATGGCACGGCACTTTTACCACTTGCAAAAGAGTTGAAAAAAATTGCCATCATAGGTTCACACGCAAATGTTGGTGTACTTTCCGGCGGTGGCTCTTCACAAGTTTATCCAATTGGTGGCATGGCAGTGAAAGGCCTTGGCCCGAAAGTATTTCCCGGCCCAATGGTCTATTACCCTTCATCGCCCATGAAAGCACTTGAAGCGCGCTACCCCAATGCGCGTATCAGTTTTGATGAAGGCACTAATCCGCAAACTGCTGCAAAATTGGCAGCGGAAAGTGATCTGGTTATTGTGTTTGCAAATCAGTGGACTGCAGAATCGGTCGATGTACCTGATTTATCCCTGCCCGATAATCAGGATGCACTCATCGCGAATGTTGCAAAAGCCAATGCAAAAACGGTAGTGGTGTTGCAGACCGGTGGTGCGGTACTAATGCCATGGTTGAATGATGTTGGTGCGGTAGTAGAAGCTTGGTATCCCGGCACTAATGGTGGCGAGGCGATTGCACGGGTGTTATCCGGCGAGGTCAATCCATCGGGTCATTTACCGATCACATTCCCCGCAGCGGAAAATCAATTGCCGCGTGCAATTGTCGATGGCAGCCTGAAAAAACCGGAAGAGCGTTTTGAGGTGAATTATTTCGAAGGTGCTGCGGTGGGTTACAAATGGTTTGAATTAAAAAACCATCAACCTTTATTTCCATTTGGTTTCGGTTTGTCTTACACCGATTTTGCCTACAGCGATTTAAAAGCGGATATAAAAAATGGCCAGTTGAGTGTTAGTTTCAGCGTAAAAAATACGGGCGCCCTTGCCGGTAAAGATGTTGCACAGGTTTACGTTGCTCCAAAAAGTGCCAAGTGGGAAGCACCAAAACGTTTGGGTGCTTTCCAAAAGGTGGATTTAAAACCGGGTGAATCTACCAATGTAACACTGAGCGTTGATCCGCGTTTATTGGCTATGTACCAAAGCAAAGATAAAACCTGGAAAATCGCCAAAGGCGAATACGAGGTTATCCTTGCAAAATCCACCGCTGAACCACAAACCAGTGTGAGGGTGAAGTTACCTGCACGTACGTTGAATGTGAATGGTAAGTAGGTTGTTTGGTTTTATCTGCAGTGAAGTAGGGCGGCGATAAGCCGCCTTATTTTTTATCAGGATTTCTTAATCCCTAGTCCAATCCATGACGATATTTTTCTACGCGATGCTGATTGTTACCGTTGAATAATTCAAGTTGAAAAAACGAATTACCCTCCTGCAAATCAATAAACCTCACGCCCACACCTATCAAGCGCACGGGCAAATTTTTCCGTTGATAAGCTTCTGCACATAAACTGTGTAATTCTATTAAAGACACCGCACTGGCACTGCGCTCGATGGTTGTAATACTGAAATCTGAAAATTTAAGTTTTACAAAGAGTTTTACCACTTTGTAGTCATCATCCACGCGGCGCAAGCGTATCGCCAGTTGTTGGCTGAGCGGTGGTAACTCGTGCAGGCAATTTTCCAAAGTAGGTAGGTCGTGCGAGAAAGTATTTTCTACACTGAGGGATTTTCTACGTCTGTCTACCGTTAACTCACGCTCATCAATTCCACGGCTAAGTTTGTAAAGGCGTGAGCCCATTTGGCCGTAGCGTTGTGATAATTCAAAGATTGAAAATTTGTGCAGGTCACCGCAAGTAAAGATATTGGATTCCGCCAGTTTTGCCGCCATAGCTTTTCCTACACCGTAGATTTTTTTGACGGGAAGTTGCGCAACAAAGGCAGGAACCTGGTCAGGCGGAATGACAAATTGCCCGTTGGGTTTATTCCAGTCACTGGCGACCTTGGCGAGAAATTTATTGGGGGCGATACCGGCGGAGACTGTAATGCCGATTTCATCTTTAATGCGCTGGCGGATTTCCTGTGCGATTAGTGTTGCGCTACCGCGATGAACTTTTGCATCGCTCACGTCCAGAAAGGCTTCGTCTAACGAGAGCGGTTCAACCAGTTCGGTGTATTCGTAAAAAATAGCGCGCATTTTCTCGGATGCGTCTTTGTAGGCGTCCATGCGATGGGGCAGGATTAATAAATCTGGGCACAAACGTTTTGCGGTGCTGGAGGGCATAGCAGAGTGCACGCCATAGCGCCGTGCCTCGTAATTGCAGGTGGAAATTACGCCGCGCCGGTCACTGCTACCACCCACTGCAATCGGGCGATGGGTGAGGCTGGGGTCATCGCGCATCTCGACCGCTGCGAAGAAACAATCTGCATCACAATGAATAATTTTGCGCATGGGAAATCGTGGGTTTGTAGTGAGGCTGTATTTAAACACAGTATTCGACGAGTGACAGCTGGTTGATGCAAAGATAGTGGGTGCCGCTGACATAGCTTGGCAGCAAGGGGATTGGCTATGGGTAAAATTAGGTTAACTTGTATGACAATATGATCTGACAAGGGCTATTCTTTCCCTCGTACAGCGTAATTACTACACCATAACAACAAATAGGAGACATCCATGCGAGCCATCAAACCGCTCATTGCCGCACTTGGCCTGAGCCTCAGTGTTACCGCCTTGGCCGACACCCAGGTCAGTATCGATACCACCAAGCCCGGTCCGGTTATCAACAAAAACATCTATGGCCAATTTGCCGAGCACTTGGGGCGCGGGATATACGAAGGTATTTGGGTTGGCCCCAAATCCAAAATCCCCAATACCAAAGGTTGGCGCAACGACGTAGTGGGTGCGCTGAAAGAGTTGCAAGTACCGCTGGTGCGTTGGCCCGGGGGTTGTTTTGCCGATGAATATCACTGGCGCGAAGGCATTGGCCCGCGCGATAAGCGCCCGGCGCGAGTGAATACCAACTGGGGTGGTGTGATAGAAGATAACGCCGTAGGTACCCACGAATTTTTTGATCTGGTTGAAATGCTCGGTGCTGAAGCATACGTCAACGGTAATCTGGGAACAGGTACTCCGCAGGAAATGGCTGAGTGGCTGGAATACATGACCTCGGATAGCAAATCTACCCTGGCTGAATTGCGCCGCAAAAATGGCCGCGATAAACCTTTCCGTGTGCATTATTTTGCGATTGGTAATGAAGCCTGGGGCTGCGGCGGCAATATGACGCCCGAGTTCTACACCCATCTTTACAAGCAATACGCCAGCTTCCTTAAAACGCCTAAAGACAATACGCCGATATTAATTGCCAGCGGTGGCCACACTGACGACACCAGTTGGGCGGATCACCTCACTGCCAACGTCAAACCTAACTGGGCATTGCGGATGGACGCTGTGAGTTTCCATTACTACACCTTGCCAAGAGGTGATTGGACCGTAAAAGGTGCAGCACTTAAATTCCCGGAGTCTGAGTGGATGTCCACTATGGTCAATACACTCAAAATGGATCAGTTTATTGTTAACAATAAAAAAGTGATGGATAAAAATGACCCTGAGAAAAAAGTCGGTTTCTACGTGGATGAATGGGGCACATGGTACGACGTCACTGGCGATGATGATCCCGGTTTCCTCTACCAGCAAAACAGTTTGCGCGATGCGATTGTCGCTGGCTTGAATTTGAATATTTTCCACAAACACGCCGACCGTGTGCACATGAGTATCATTGCGCAAATGGTTAACGTGTTGCAGGCGATGATCTTGACCGAAAAAGACAAGATGATCCTGACACCGACGTATCACGTGTTCAAAATGTACATTCCATTTCAGGGTGCTACTTCCTTGCCACTGGAACTGAAAAATGTACCGCAATATACGTTGGGTAATGCGTCTATTCCCGCAGTAAGTGCAACAGCAGCGCGTGCGAAAGATGGAAAAGTGTATATCGCCTTGGTTAACGCCAATCCTAACAAAGCGGAAACTGTTGATATTAATTTGGCGGGCGTAACGGTAAATGGTGTGAGTGGGCAAGTATTAACTGCAGCAGCAATGGATGCACACAATACCTTTGCCGCACCAGATACCATTAAACCAGCAGCTTATTCAGCGAAAGCCAAAAATGGGAAATTGGCCTTAGATATTCCAGCCAAAGCGGTAGTGGTTGTAGCAGTAGAATAAGTTTTACTGAGATAAAAAATGGGCGCAATCTGCGCCCATTTTTTTATCCAGCGTTTAGTTTTTCTCGTTCTCAAACAGAGTTTGAGAGTGAAGGGATTTGCAGGTTACGGATTTAGTTTATCAAACTGCGCATAATTATTTTTCAGCCACACGCGCACACGCGACCGCTCAATAATATTCATTACATCGGTGTTATTCGCTGCCGCCCAAAAGCTGGTATTAGCAAAATCAATACGCGCCGCGAGCTGCGGTTGCAATTTCGCTAAGGTAATAAAAATCGCATCGCGATCTTTGGCTTTTTGGTAGGCGGTCGATTGTTCAAAGTGCTCAAAGCACTCACCGCGCCCCAAATTATTCACTACCACAATCTTGATAAAATCCTGCGGGTAGCGATTGAGTAAACCATTTAATAAATTCACTGAATCTGCGCCGTCATCCATCACATGCCATAAATAGACTTGGCTTCCCAACTCCTGCAGTAGTGCGAGCGCATCGCTCTCGTCAATCCACTTGCCCAAGCGGGTGGAGGTTTGTGCTGCTAAATCAACAATCAAATGACTATCGGGATTTTCTTGTGCGAGAATAATCAGCTGATCGAGGCTATCGTAATCGTCAATAATCAAGGGCGATGCAAATTCGCTGTAAAAGCGCGAAAAAGTCCCGTGGGATTGATCGGAGTCCAGCCCAATAAATGGTTTTCCTGCATCGATCAAATACTGCGCCAATAACCGCGAGGTCATGGATTTACCCACCCCACCTTTTTCACCACCGATAAAATGCACATTACTCATTGCTGTTTCCTTGTTGGGAGCTGTAAAAGATTTTTGTGATGGGACTTTATCACAGCTGGTGTGACATTTTATGGGCGCCCTAAAAGAGGGCTTGTTTCTGCGGGAGGGATAAAAAAAGGGCGCAGTGCGCTGCGCCCGCTTAATGCCATTTATTACTTAAAACAAATCCTCAATCGATAAGTAACGCTCGCCGCTATCGTAACTAAAAATAATTACGCGGCTACCGGGTTTCATCTCGGCTTGTTTTTGGGCGACGGCGGCGAGGGTTGCGCCGGAGGAGATGCCGACAAAAATCCCTTCTTTTAATGCACATTGGCGAGCCATTTCAAATGCGGCTTCTTCGCTGACGAGGATGGTGCCGTCGAGGGTGTCTTTATTTAACACTTGCGGGATAAAACCGGCGCCGACTCCCTGGATGCGGTGCAGGCCTTTTTGTCCGCCGCTGATAACGGGCGATTTTTCCGGCTCAACAGCAAATGTTTTTAGGTGTGAAAATTTTTCTTTCAACACTTCGCTGCACCCGGTGATATGGCCACCAGTGCCGACGCCGGTAATCATGTAATCAATACCTTCCGGGAAATCGGCGAGAATTTCTTGCGCGGTAGTGTTGCGGTGTACTTCCACATTGGCGGGATTGTTGAACTGTTGCGGCATCCAGCTGTTGGCATTTTCGGCGAGTATTTCATTCGCTTTGGCGATGCAGCCGCCCATGCCGAGTTCTTTGGGTGTGAGCACCAATTCTGCACCCAAGGCCTTCATATTTTTGCGGCGTTCGACCGACATGGATTCCGGCATAGTGAGTATCAGGCGATAACCTTTTACCGCGCAAACGAGTGCGAGCCCGATGCCTGTGTTGCCGGAAGTGGGCTCGACGATGACGGTGTCTTTGTTGATCAGGCCTTTGGCTTCTGCATCTTCAATCATCGCCAAGGCGATGCGGTCTTTGATACTGCTGCCGGGATTGAAGCGCTCGACTTTCATCCAGACTTCGATATCGCTGCGGAATAAATGGTTGATACGGACGTGTGGCGTGTTGCCAATGGTTTGGAGAATATTGTCGAATTTCATAGGTATTCCTTTTTAAGTTAGTCTTGGTTTAGACAAGCTATTTGTCGGGTCGATGTTCTTTCATTAATAGGGTCGAACAATTGAGCGGTTTGGTCAGTAGACAAATATGGCTCAGTTCTGGCGCGTATGTTAGCATTCTGCGGTTGGCGTAAAGGTGCCAACGTCAATCAAATAACATAATTGCACGGAGCTTTAAAAAATGTCGATACGCATTTTATTTACTTTTCTCTTCGTTAGTTTTCTGTCTGGATGTGCTGTTAACAAGATGGATGCGCAGATTTTTCCCGATCAGGATCTCAGCAAGATAAACTCCTTCTATGTCGTTAAGTTGGATGGTGATGATCGTGGTGTGAATGAGCTCATCACTAAAAAATTGTCGGCGATTGGCAAACAAGCCACTACCGGTAATGCCGCTAGTGCCCCTGCTCAGGTTGATGCGTTGGTGACTTACACCGACAAGTGGATGTGGGATATCACCATGTACATGATTGAACTTACCGTTGTTATGCAAGATCCTAAAGATAAGTTCCCCATCGCCAAAGGCTATTCCATGCATACTTCGCTGACTCGATTGTCACCGGAAAAAATGGTTGATGAAGTCATCACTAATATATACAAAAAACAAACTAACTAAGGCGAGGGCAAATAATGTACCGTCTCATCGCATTACTCTGTGCTTCGCTATTATTTACCGGCTGCGCCTCACCAACCAACCCTGTTGCTATGGTACCTGTAGATTACGTACCCGGGAAAATTCAACCCTATTCGGTTAGCGTAAATGTAGCTGGTGGGCAAGACACATCCGCGCTTGGTAAATCCAGTGTGGCTGATGCTGACCTGAAAACAGCAATAGAAGAAACCATCCTGAAAACCAAAGCTTTTAAGCAACTGGTTAAGGTGGGTGGTGCAGATTACGAATTATCCGCCTCTATTTTGACTGTCAACCAACCAACAATGGGTTTCAGTTTTACCGTTAAAACAGACTTGGCCTGGAAGTTGAGAAAAGTGGCTGACGATAACATCGTTTGGCGCAAAGTCATCAACTCTCAACATACCACAGGTGCTGGCGAAGCATTTGCTGGTGTAGAGCGTTTGCGTTTGGCTACTGAAGGTGCAATCAGAAGTAATATCGAGCTTGCACTTAAGGATATTGCTACGCTGGAACTGTGATTTAAAACGGCTTTTGCAGTCAAAAAAAATGCCCAAGCAAGTTGCTTGGGCATTTTTGTTTGTGTGTGGTATGAAACCTAAAGTCTTGGTGATACTAACTGTTTAGCCTTTTTGGCTCTTACTGCGGATGACTACCAATGCCAGCAATCCGCAGAACAACAGCAGTAGAGCAGAGGGTTCAGATACATTACTAACAGGTGTCTTCGAAGGTTCAGGCAGATCCGGCGGTACAAAAAAGCCATCCCACAGATTTGCTTGAGCACCCCAACCGCCCGTCCATGATTTTGCAATCACTTGGCCGCTCAAATCACCTTGAAGGAAGGTGAAATTGGCATTGGGCGCGAGGATATTGCCTTTGATGCCGCCGCTAAACGTGATGTTTTCTGCTTCAAAAAAGTTGTACAGGATATTGCTGGCCGACATATCCAGCGCATCAAAACTTTCACGCTTGCCGTAATTGAGTGAATCAAAATGGATATTTTTGCCGCTGACATTAATGATCAAGGTGTCGTTACTGTCGAGGCCGTTGGCAGTCAAGTCGGTCGCGTTGGCCAGCATCTGGCCAGTAATGTTGGCCACATAAATATCGTTGCTGCTGGTGCCATCCAAAATTAGCCAGTTGTTGTATTTAAACTCCAGGCCTCCGGTGTTGGTTTGGCTGGCCAGCTCTTGCGAGAGCGCGTTGAATTCTTGAAAGGCGGTATTGAAGTCAATTGGAGTCGCTTTTGTGGTGCTCCCGAGAACAGCATTTTTGCTTGAGCCTTCGGTAAGTTTGCCACCCAGTATCAAGTTGCCTTTAACGTTGCCCCACGCCCACTGCGTGGTGGTTAGATCTCCGCCTACTACAAGTACATCGGAATATTTGCCGGGCTCAGTCCAGAATTGTTTGCCATCGCGCCAGGTGCCCGGCTCGTAGTTCACCGCTACATCGTATTGACCGATATTGGCATTGCCCCCAATGGCGATTTTGCCTTGGGAGTCAGCGCCCGGTTGGGTGAAATTCTCTTTGATAAAGAGGTTGTAGCCAGTCGCCGCACCTAAATCGATGCTGATGGCACCGGCATGGGCGGAGATGGCAAAGGCTAAAATAACGGAAACCTGCTTGAGCATAAGTGCGAACCAGTTCACATAAGTTGATGCTGTGCAGTCTAGGTTGATTTATGCTCAATCTCAAGTCGATTGTTATAAAAAATATCAGGCTTGCTTTTATTTGTTATAAATAAAAATGCATAATTTGTCTATTGCGAGGATTATTTGGAATAAGTGGGTTAATCCAGCCGCTTTTTAAACCGACTTGCCGCCGCAATCACGCCGAGTATCGTAAAACCTATCAGCCACCACAAATCCGGCTGCAAATCTTCCAGGGTAGCGCCGCGCAGCACTATGGCGCGCACCATGCGGATGAAATGCGTTGCGGGCAGTGCCTCGGCAATCCACTGTGCCGCTTCGGGCATTCCCTCGTAGGGGAACATAAAACCCGAAAGCAGGATGGATGGGATCAGCAAAAACACCGTCAGCTGCATCGCTTGCAATTGGGTTTTGGCGATGGTGGATACCAGCAGACCGAGCGTCAGGCTGGCGCTGATAAAGGCAAAGACGCCGAGCACCAACTGATCCAACCGGCCGTTGATGGGTACATCAAAAATCACATGGCCGAGACCGAGAATGATCGAGACCTGGATCAGGCCGACAAAAATATAAGGCACGATTTTGCCAATCATAATTTCACTGGAGCGCACCGGCGTAGTGATCAGTAATTCCAGGTTGCCGCGCTCGCGCTCGCGTACCAGCGCCGCCGAGGTGAACATCACCATGGTCATGGTTAGCACAATCGCGACCAGACCGGGCACGATATTGATGGCCGAACGCCGTTCAGGATTAAAGAAGAGCGCGATTTCAAAGGTGTTTTTGCGCGCGATGGGTTGCGCCTCAAAGCCGCTGGCAAAGGGCATTTGCTGGAGCGCGAGCAGGGCGTTGCTGACCATGGTGTCGGAGCCATCGATCAGCCATTGGGCGATGGGGCGCTGGTCTTGCAGGCGCTGGCCAATATCCTCGGGGATTATTAACACCGCGTGCACATGACCGCGGCGGATCGCGTCTTCGGCTTGCCGGGGCGTTTGATAAGTCTCGGTAAAGCTCACCACTTGGGTGGCGGCAAGGTCGCTAATCAACGCCCGCGCTGTTTGTGTGTGGCTTAAATCCACCACACCCACGGGTAAATCGCGCACATTGGTGTTGATCGCAAAACCAAACAATAACAGTTGGATCAGGGGCACCATCACAATCATGCCGAATGTAGGGCGGTCGCGTGTCAGTTGGCGCAGCTCTTTAAACACAATCGCGCCTATGCGTTGCAAGCTCTGGCTGAACGCATTCATTGCAGCTCCTTTCATTGACGAGCCCCTTGCCCGATGGCGTTACTGCCTGTGCAGTGCACAAATACATCTTCCAAACTCGGGCGTACGCTGTGGATCTGGCGATTGGCCACCAGTGCCGGGTGGAAAGTGCGCAGCCAGTTTTCCGGGTCGTTGATCGCCTCGGTGATCAATACGCGCAAATGGGTGCCCTGCTGTGCGGTGGATACGACTTCGGGCAGCTCACCGAGTTGTTGTTTAAGCAGGCGCAAGTTCTCACCATCAATCTCAACCACCTTGGCGCCCAGTTCGCGCATCAGTTGCGCGGGCGAGCCATCGGCGCGTTTCACGCCGCCCTCCATAATCGCCAAACCGTGGCAGCGCTCGGCTTCGTCCATGTAATGGGTAGACACCAAAATGGTGGTGCCACCGTCGCAGAGGTCGAATAATTTTTCCCAAAAGTCGCGCCGGTTTTCCGGATCTACCGCTGAAGTAGGTTCGTCCAGAATCAATAATTCCGGTTGATGTAAGGTCGCAGCCGCGAGTGCCAGACGCTGGCGCTGGCCGCCGCTGAGTGCACCAGCAAGACGGGTTTTGCGTTCATTTAGTTGATAGCGGCTGAGCTGGCTGTCGATCAGTTGTTTTACGCTGCGGCTTTCTAAGTTGTAGATCTGCGCCATAAAGCGCAGGTTTTCCTGCACGGTTAAATCGTCGTAGAGCGAAAATTTTTGCGTCATATAGCCGAGGCGACGGCGCAGCAATTCTGCTTGCTCCGGAATATCCATTCCCAATACGCGCACGCGGCCCGCACTTGGCGTGAGCAGGCCGGTGATCAAACGCATGCTGGTGGATTTGCCACAGCCGTTGGGGCCGAGGAAGCCGTAAATCGTTTTGTGGGGGATGCGTAAATCGAGCTTATCGACGGCGACAAAATCGCCAAAGCTGCGGGTCATGCCGATTGTTTCTATCGCCCAATCCTGTGCCCCGTCTTGCCCCTTGTCGAGTAAAGGATCAGTCATGGGGCAGCTCAACCTGTACCGGTAAACCGCTGGGTAAATTGGCCGCCGAGTCGGGCAATTGCACTTCCGCTAAATAGACAAGGCGCGCGCGATCAGTCGAGTTGAGTGCGAAGTAGGGCGTAAAGGCGGGGTCTTGGGAGATCCAGCGCAGCTTGCCGGTTTGCGCTTCGGCGAGCCCATCGACATGGATCACCAGTTTCTGCCCCGCATGGATTTTCACGCGATGGGTTTCGGGGATATACACCCGCGCATAGGGCGCGTTTTTGTCGAGCAGGGTCGCCACCGCCTCGCCTATGCTGGTGCGCTCGCCCAAATGCTTGGGTAAGTGATCCAACCGTGCGTCGCTGGTGGCGCGGATGCTTAATTCCCCCAGATTGTATTGCTCCAGTTCCAGCGCCGCCTTGGCGAGTGCAACTTGTGCTTCGGCTTGCTGCAAATCTTCCTCTCGTGTGCCATTGGTCAGTAGCAATAAGTTTTCGTGGGATTTATCGAGGTTGGCTTGCGCCGAATCCCGTTTGGCGCGTGCGCTATCCAGCTCCGCCGCCCCCGCCAGTTTTTTGCTCACCAGGGTTTCAGCGCGCGCGAAAGTTTTTTGTGCTTCCACGAGTTGTGCTTCCGCGCCTTTTACCTGTGAGCGTGCAGCGGCAATGTCTTCCGGCCGCGCACCATTTTGCAATTTGGTGAGGTTGGCCAGCGCGCTGGCGAGGTTGGCATCGGCCTTGGCGACCAGCGCCTGCTGGCGGCGGTTATCCAGTTGCAAAAGCAAGTCACCCGCTTTTACATCGCTGCCTTCGGTAATAGGAAGCTGGGTGATAATTTCGGCGGCGGTCGCTTTGAGTACTATACGGTCGCGCTCCAGGGTGCCGAGCGCGAGATGGCCATTGTGGTCGCTGCAGGCTGTGAGTTGCACAACAAACCACAAGCTGAGGCCGTAAAACAGACGTGATTTCATACGAGTCCCTGAACTATTAATACCAATGGATGAGTGTGTAATACCAATGGGTGAGTGTGCCAGACATAACGGTCAAAAATTGTTAAACCTTATAGGCGGTTTAAGCGAATCCAGCAAGATAGAGCTGCGCTGGCTTTTGTGTCAGAATCGCCCCAGTTTTCATTTACCATTCGTTAATTACCAATTGGGGAAATCTCCATGCTTGCAACCACGCTTACATCTCTTAATGGCATTCCACCTTTTCTCGCCTATTTTGCGGTGGCAATTGTATTAGTCCTGATTTTTGTGCGTATTTATACCTGGATGACACCGCATGAAGAGCTGGCGTTGATCCGCGCCAATAATTCTGCGGCAGCACTTGCATTTGGTGGTGCGATTATCGGATTTGCATTGCCATTATCCAGCGCGATTACGCATTCGCAGTCACTGCTTGATTGTGCGGTATGGGGCGCAGTTGCGTTACTGGTACAGATTCTGACTTTTATTACGCTGCGCATAGTGCTTAAGCAATTATCCGAACGCATCGACAATGGCGAAATGGCTTCCGGTATTTTTGCCGCAACGCTCGCAATTGCTGTGGGTTTAATTAATGCCGCGTGCATGTCCTATTAATTTATATCGATAACTGATTGTGGAGTTGAATGATGAAACGCAGTAAAAAAGCCGCATTGGTATTGATGGTTCCTGTTGCAACCTTGCTGCTTGCCGGTTGTGGAGAAGAGCGCGAACAGGCAATGGTATTTACCGACCCAAGTGAATGCAGCGCCGCTGCATTAAATAGTGCGTCACAGTGCGAAGCCGATTACGCCGCTGCACAAGCACTGCATCCGCAAGTTGCGCCAAAATATTTAAACAAAGAAGAATGCGAAGTGGATTTTGGTGCGGGCAATTGCGAAACGGCGCCGCAGCAAACTACATCCGGCGGCAGTGTATTTATGCCGATGATGATGGGCTACATGATGGGACAAATGCTCAATCGCGGCGGTGCGGGCGGTAATTTTCAACAACCCGCAGCGGCCGGTGCTGGCGCAGCAGGATCAAAGATTCCCACGCAACCACTGTACAAATCGCGTGATGACCGCGGCACTTTCCGCACTGCAACCAACACCCCCGTCGCCGGCGGTATTGGTCCTATCTCGCTTAAACCCTCGCAAGTAAAACCACAAGTCGGCCAAGTGGTTCGCCGCGGTGGATTCGGCCAGCAAGCTGCTGCACGCAATAGCTTCGGTGGTTAATGGATGAAACGTATCAGTGTTGCCGAGCGCGCTAATTGGCGCGCTTACGCCGAAGAAGTTGGCTTTAATTTCCACACCTTTGATGGCGAACCCTATTGGGATGAAACCGCTTACTACCAATTCAGTTTGCAACAAATTGAAGATGATCTGGAAGCGCCGACAGAAGAATTGCATCAAATGACCATGGATATGGTCGGTGACATTACCCGCAGTGAAGAAATGCTTACGCTGCTCAATATTCCGCGCGATTTCTGGAGTTATATCTGGAATTCCTGGAATAAAGGCGAACCGCATTTGTATGGCCGTTTTGATCTGGTCTACGACGGCACCGGCCCTGCAAAATTACTCGAATTAAATTACGACACCCCTACATCATTATTTGAAACCGGATTTTTTCAATGGGTCTGGTTGGAAGATCAAATTAAAAACGGTGTATTGCCCGAGCGTGCCGATCAATTCAATTCTCTACACGACAAAATCGAACAAGCGTTTGCACAGTTAAATTTGCCACAACCCTTTTATTTCACCAGCGTGCGCGACAACATTGAAGACCGCGGTACGGTGAATTATTTAATGGATATGGCAGCGCAAGCCGGTGTGGATGTTCGCTATATCGCACTGGAAGATATTGGCGATCTTAATGAGCAGTTTGTCGATTTGGATAATCAACCGATTAAGGGTTTATTCAAATTGTACCCGTGGGAATTTATGGTGCAGGAAGATTTTGCGCGCACGATTACCGCCGCCAATACGCAAATGATCGAGCCCGCGTGGAAGATGTTGTTATCCAACAAAGGCATTTTGCCACTGCTCTGGCAACGCTACCCCAATCACCCGAATTTGTTGCCCGCGTTTTTTGAAACTCCAACAAGTGAACCCCTCGGTGCAGGTTGGGTTCGTAAGCCGCTATTTTCACGCGAAGGCGCCAACGTCGATTTAATTACCGCCAACGGTGAAAAAATTTCTGCTGCCGGCCCCTATGCAGATGGCCGCTACGTGCGTCAGGCTCTGCACGCACTGCCAAAGTATCGCGACGAATACCGCAATGCTGATACTTACGCGATGCTGGGTAGTTGGATCGTAGGTGATAGCGCTGCAGGGATTTGTATTCGCGAAGATGAATCACTTATTACTAAAGATACATCGCGGTTTTTGCCGCATATTATTTTGGATTGATTGATCAATAACGAGAAGGAGGGCGTACCCTCCTGCAATAAGTTGACGTAATAAAAAAGGGCTGCCAACTTTCGTTTGCAGCCCTTTTTTATGACATGTTGTATTTAACCCGCCGCAGGCAAGTTACTCACAATCGTAATCATCACACCCGCCGCAATTGCCGAGCCGACCACGCCTGCGACGTTGGGGCCCATTGCATGCATCAACAAATAATTTTGCGGGTTGGCTTGTAAGCCGAGTTTGTTGGAGACCCGTGCCGCCATAGGTACGGCGGATACACCGGCGGAACCGATGAGTGGATTGATTTTATTTTTGCTAAACACATTCATCAATTTCGCCATCAATACTCCGGCAGCAGTGCCTATACCAAAAGCGATAATACCGAGTGCGAGAATACCCAGAGTTTTTGGATCGAGGAATTTATCGGCGGCGAGTTTGGAGCCGACGGACAACCCTAAAAATATCGTGGTGATATTGATCAGCGCATTTTGGGCAGTGTCGGACAGGCGATCGACCACGCCCGATTCGCGCATCAAATTACCAAAACAAAACGCGCCCAGTAATGGCGTTGCGTCGGGCAGAATTAATCCGACCAGCGCCAGCATCACAATTGGGAACACAATTTTTTCGCGTTTGCTTACGGTGCGCAGTTGCTGCATCACTATGCCGCGTTCAGCTTGCGTGGTGAGCAAGCGCATGATCGGCGGTTGAATCAGCGGCACTAACGCCATGTAACTGTAGGCGGCAACGGCGATGGCACCGAGCAGATCGGGAGCCAGTTTGCTCGCGACATAAATTGCAGTAGGGCCATCGGCGCCGCCGATAATACCAATCGCTGCCGCGTCGGCGATGGAAAAATCCAAACCGAAATAACTCAAACCAATCGCGCCCAATACCGTTGCAAAAATGCCAAATTGCGCCGCTGCACCGAGTAGTAACGTTTTAGGGTTAGCGAGCAGTGGGCCGAAATCGGTCATGGCGCCAACGCCGATAAAAATCACCAGTGGTGCAACACCGCTGGCGATAGCCACTTTATAAAAAGTGTAAAGCATGCCATCGCTGTAACCGGCGGCTTGCACCATATGCAGTGCTGCTTGGTAGGTGGAAGGTTCGCCGCTAGTCAATGTTTTGTAGATAGGCGCATCAGCATCGGTAGCCGTTAGTCCCGCCAATTGTGCAAGCGCCAAACCAATTTCCGGTGTACCGTTTTGCAATGCTTGTTCAATGGCAGAGAGAGCTAAACCGGCTGCGGGTAAATTGGCTAGCAGACCACCAAAACCAATTGGCACTAACAACAGCGGTTCAAAACCTTTGCGAATGGCGAGAAACAATAACAGCAAACAAATGCCCATCATGATCATCTGACCAGACTGCATATGGTGAATGCCGGTGGAGTACCAAAGATTGAGCAGGGTATCCATCTGTTATTCCCCCGCTGGTGTGATAGAGAGCAAAGGCTTGCCGACCAAAATAGAATCGCCGGTTTTCACATCAATGTTCGCGATAATTCCGCTGCAAGGTGCGCTGATTTGGGTTTCCATTTTCATCGCTTCCAGCAATAGCACCACATCACCTTGCTGCACTTCATCGCCCACATTCACAAACACTTTAATAATGTTGCCTGCGAGTGGTGCGGGTACTACACGCGTTTGGGCATTGCTTGCCGGTTTAGTAGCAGTACTTGTTGTTTGCAGTGATTTAATACCAGTCACATCGCCGCCGTTGCTGACAGCAACCGTGTATTTTTTGCCTTCTACTTCTACGGTATAAATTTCTTCGCCTGCGTCGTTAGTTACCACTGAACTGTCTTTTGCGTTCTCTTTGCCGGTGGGTACTGGTTCAAACGCGGTGGGATTGTTGCGATTTTCCAAAAAGCGCAGGCCGATTTGTGGGAAGAGCGCGTAGGTAAGTACGTCATCCAATTCTTCTCCACCCATGCGCAAGGTGATGTTGCGCAGCGCCGCTTCTTTTTCCAGTGCTGCGGTCAGTTGCGCCAATTCTGGTGCGATGTTATCGGCAGGGCGACAAGTAATAGGCAGCTCGCCATCTTGTAAAACCTTGGCTTGCAATTCGCTGTTCATAGGTGCGGGTGTTGCACCGTATTCACCGCGCAAAACACCTGCAGTTTCTTTGGCAATATTTTTGTAGCGCTCGCCGCTCAACACATTCAATACCGCTTGAGTGCCGACAATTTGTGAGGTGGGCGTTACCAGCGGAATAAAACCTAAATCTTCACGCACGCGCGGAATTTCACTCAGCACTTCATCAAAGCGATCAAGCGCACCTTGCTCGCGCAATTGGCTTTCCATATTGGTCAGCATGCCGCCGGGAACCTGGGCGATGAGAATGCGTGCATCCACACCTTTTAACGAACCTTCAAACTTCGCGTATTTTTTGCGGATCTCGCGGAAATAGGTGGCGATTTCTTCAAGCAGAATTAAATCCAGACCAGTATCGCGATTGGTACCTTCCAGCGTTGCTACCAGCGTTTCAGTCGGGCTGTGACCGTAAGTCATAGACATAGAGGAGATGGCGGTATCCACGTTATCGATGCCCGCTTCTACACATTTCAAAATGGTTGCGTGCGCGAGGCCGGTGGTGGCGTGGCACTGCATATGAATCGGAATATCGCATTCTTCTTTCAGGCGTCTAACCAGTTTAAAGCCATCGTAGGGTTTTAAAAGACCGGCCATATCTTTAATACAGATGGAGTCTGCGCCCATGTCTTCGATTTGTTTGGCTTGCGCGACCCAGCCATCCAAATTGTGCACCGGGCTGAGCGTGTAAGAGAGCGTGCCCTGTGCATGTTTGCCGTGGCGTTTGACAGCTTTCATTGCGACTTCGATATTGCGCATATCGTTCATCGCATCGAATACACGGAATACATCCACGCCGCTAATTGCTGCCCGCTCAACAAAGCTTTCAACTACATCATCGGCGTAATGGCGATAGCCCAATAAATTTTGGCCGCGCAATAACATTTGTTGCTGCGTGTTGGGCATCGCCTTTTTCAATTGGCGAATGCGATCCCAGGGATCTTCACCAAGGTAGCGAATACAGGCATCGAAGGTTGCGCCGCCCCAGGATTCAAGTGACCAAAATCCTACGCGGTCCAGCTTTTCCGCAATTGGCAGCATGTCGTCCAAACGTAGTCGCGTAGCAAACAGTGATTGATGCGCATCGCGCAGTACAACATCGGTAATTCCGAGTGGATTATTATTCATGTAAAAACTCCTGAATCAGCGGCGCGCATTTTTGTCGCGATGTTGACGGATGGCGGCCTGGATAACGGCGAGGGTGGTGGCATCGACTGTGTCGTTACCGAGTTTGGATTTTGCTGCAGGCGTCTCGGGTACAATCGCATCGGGAAAATAGGTTTCCATAAAACGCGACATTAAATTGATTGCCACTACCAGCAGTGCGAGGAACACGAACACAGTGCCCATCCCAAAAACTAATAAATCGAGCGCTTGCTCAAAGAGTGGTGATTGCATAAAAGCCATACTCCTGCTGGAAACGTCAGATTTGTATTGCGCTGTAATGGTGATTGCCTATCGGGCTAGCAAGTCGCATTTGGATCAACTGAGCCCATTTCTTATTCTTGATAATGAAAGGTAAACGTGTGATTAAGGGCTAATGTTTTGCATCAACTAAACAAAATCGTGTGACACCTTAAAAAAAATGCATCGATCCGGCAAGTGAAAACACCTTATTGGGCAGAATTCAGTCAGATTTAGCGGCGATTTCCTTAATAACGCGGCAGGGATTGCCTGCTGCTACCACTCTGGCGGGAATATCCTTGTTGACCAGACTGCCCGCACCTATGACTGAACCGGCTCCAATCGATACTCCTGCGAGAATAATGGCTCCACCGCCAATCCAACAATCATCGTCAATCGTCACTGCTGCACAAAATTCCTTGCCGGTCGCCCGTTCAACCGGATCGAGTGGGTGGGTGGTGGCGTAGATTTGTACGTTGGGGCCAAACATGACTCTGTCGCCAATGCGCACTTCGGCGCAATCCAGAATCACACAGTTGTGATTGGCGTAAAATTTTTCACCCAGAAAAATATTGCTGCCGTAATCACAATAAAAATTGGGTTCGATGTAGGCGCTGGATATCTGGCCGAATAGTTGTTGATAAATCGGTTTGCGCGCTTTGGTTTGGTCGGCGCGCAGTGCATTGAGTTGTTGGCAGAGCAGTTTGGCGCGTTTGCGCCCTGCAATTAATTCGGGGTCGAATGGATTTACTTCGGTAAAGGGATTCATGGATTAGCTCTCGTGCACTGGATATTTTGGGGTAGAATGCCGTAAAACCCCGCTGCAATCATAGAGCAAGCCCATGAGAACTAATGATATTTTTCGCAAAATTGTCCAGTCATTACCCTTGGATACCCCACAAATCCAGGCTCTGTTCGCGCCCTCGGATATTGACCTGAGCGATAAAGACGTCGCCAATCTGCTAAAAACCGATTACCAACCCGGTTTTGAAGCTATGCCGGAATATATCCTGATTATTTTCCTGAATAATTTGATCGATCAGGAGCGCGGTAAAAAGGCGGATGCTGTTGCAGAGGTAATTGAGAAACACGCCAAAATTTCCAATAACGATGTGCTGAAAAAATTGCGTATCGCATTTGTGTTGCACGAACAGGATCTGCGCGATGCGCTCAAACTGGTGACTATTGAGTTAACCAAATCGGATTTGGCTGCCTTGTTCCGCAAAGCAGGGCATGAGCATTACAAAGCCTGCGATGATGAATTGGTGCTGGATTTTATTGAGGGTATTGGAAAACTTCTGCAGCAGAAAAAAGCGGGAGCTTGATGTGATGAGCGCGCCTGCTGCCGATGAAAAGGTGATTGCCGATGTCGCCCGTTGGTTAAACGAAGTGGTAATAGGTTTAAATCTCTGCCCCTTCTCCGGTAAACCGGCTCGTGAAAATCGCGTGCGCTTTTTTGTTAGCACTGCCATTGACGATGAAGTGCTCTTGCAAGATCTGCAACAGGAAATGGAGTTGCTCGACCAAAAACCAGCAAGTGAAATAGAAACCACCTTGGTTATTATTCCCCATCATCTGCGCGATTTTTTTGATTACAACCAGTTTTTAAATTGGACCAATCAGCTACTCAAACGCAATCGCTGGGTTGGCGTTTATCAATTCGCTACGTTTCATCCTCATTATTGCTTCGCCCATGCTGAACCGGATGATGCAGAAAATCTTACCAATCGCGCACCTTATCCAATCTTGCACATTATTCGCGAAGCCAGTTTGGAAAAAGCACTGGAGTATTTTGCGGATGTGGAAGAAATACCGGAAGTGAATAAGGCGCGGGTAGAGGGTTTAACGGCGGAAGAGAAACAAACATTGTTTCCGTATCTTTTCGGTGCGAACTGATAATAGGTTCAATTAGTCATGCGATAGTATCCTTTGCTATCGCATGACCCTGTTAATCAATACTGGGTGTATTAATTAAAATTGAACCTGAAAGTTAATAAACACTTCTCTGCCAACATAATCGTAACCGCTGTACAGTGGCGCGTTGCCGACCCGGTTAAAGTAACCCGCTGAAATTTCCGGAGGAGTTTCGTTAGTCAGGTTGCGTACGCCTAATGTGGTTTTCCATGTGTCCGCTTGATAGCGTGCGGAAATGCGATGTTCAAGATAACTTGGCACTGTGTAGTCAGAGAAGCTTTCCTCTGGTACTTCATCGGCTTCGCTGTAACCATCCATACTGCTAATCCATTCAACTCCGTAGAGAAATTTCCAATCATCAATTTCATAACCAATTTCGCCGGAACCGCCAAACTCGGGACTTTCCAAGCTGCCATTTAAATCTTCTAGCGGGTCATCGGTAAATATTTTTTCCGATTGCTCGTAGTAGCGGGTCACGCTCACATTGAACAGCAAGTTACCCGGCCCTACATCTTGGGTTAAAGTGGTGCTGACATCCAGACCACGTACCAATTCTGTTGCCAAATTGGTGTAGACATCATTCACCGTGAGTTGGTTTGTGACTGGATCGCGCGCTACCAAACGGCACAAACCTCTGTCATCTGCGAACTCGGCGGAGTTGTAACAGCGGTCAAGGATTTCATCTTCGCCTGCTTTTTGTACGCCGTTTTTAATCTCGATATCGAAATAGTCGATGCTGATACTCAATTCGGTGCTGTCGCTGATCTCGGGATCAAAAATAATTCCATAAGTAGTGTTGTCCGACGTTTCTGCAAAAAGACCCGCCTGGGCACCACCGAGACTAAACACTTCAATACCATTAGTCGCTTGAAATTCCGGTTGTCCGGGCAATTCTTGCGAGCAATTGGTAACGAGATTGGGATTTACGGCAGTGCCATAGTCATTGCAAGGGTCAATAGACGCGGGGCGGAAGCCGCTGGTCGGCCCCTGGAATTGTTCAAACAATGCAGGTGCACGATAGGATGTACCACGCGATGCGCGCAGTGAAACCCAATCGGTAGGTGAGTAAATAAAACCAATTTTGTAGGTATCGTCTGAGCCGTAGGAATCATAATCGGTATAGCGGATCGATCCATTAACCGTCAGTTCTTCAGCAAATCTGGCACCAAGTAAAATCGGGATTTGAATCTCGGTATAAACTTCACTGACGTTGTCGTCACCGACAGTGGGAGTGGCGCTACTCAAGTTGTAAAGATTACCGGCGACACTATTTTCATCGGGCTGATCATTTATTTCCATACGACGATGTTCGATACCAAATACACCTTGCACTGAACCAGCAGGAACACTGAACAGAGGACCATCAACAATTGCGCTGTAAATGGACTCTTCGTACTCGGTAGAACCTTGGGTATTTTGAAAAATATAATCTTTAAAATCTTGTGGCAAATTACCACCGATCACTGCTGCCGTTAAGCGTGGGTAGGGGATACATTTTTCATTGGGATTGGTTAGATTGATTTCACAAGTGAGTCCGTCGCGAACCAGGCTTGAGTCGACTCCGCTTGTGGCTGCCACCGCATCACTGGCATACGTCAGCTTATCGATTAAAAACGAATTGCGCTCATAGTTTGCATCGGATTTAGCGTAGCTCGCGTAGATGTCATAGCGCCAATCAGTCAAAAAGGTAATATCGCCACGCAGGCCAAAGGTGGGTTTATAAAAATCAATATTTTGCTCGCTGCTGTCGTTTCCGAAGCCGATAAATGCGCGTACGCCAACGCGATCGCCATCACTGGTCCCTTGATCCGCACCGAAATTTCCGTAGGCAAGTTCGCCAGGGATTAATGCGCTACCGCGACGATAATCCAGCGAGAGCTGACGATAACCCGTTTGATTGGATTCGCGTCGCGATGCCAATAACTCACCATAGAGTTCGGCGTCTCCGAGTGTTTGTAAATCGTATTTGCCTTGTACAAAACCGGTGTAGATTTTTGCGGGCGAAATCAAATCTTCGTTGAGCATGCGTGGATCAAACGTATCACGTATGTTGGAATCGATGGGAAATCGTTCACCATCGATAAGTTGGGTTCCTCCAACACCTTCAAACCCTATCAGCCCCGTGGTGACGGCTGCGTTGGGGCGGAAGCGCGTGAATGTTGCTATTGAAGAGTCTGGTGCACCTGTGGCCGGCACGACGGGACCATTTAAACCTAATGTGTTCCAGTTATTGATGGTCACTCCTTGTGTGCCAATAGTATTAACAGTAACGCCGTTCGAGCCGGACGTGGTGATTGGATAACATTTGGATCTCCCGGTATTCGGATCAATAAAGTCAGCGGATTCTCCCGTTTCCGGATCGCGCAACCTATCTTGATTGCAGCGAGTCCAATCCCTATCGCCCAGTGTGAGAGATTTGCGTTCGAAATAATCAAAAGAGCCTGCCAAAGAGAATCGCTCTTCATTCATGCCACCAGAGATTGACATGCGAATTTGTTCGCCATCTCCTTCAGTGGGGTAATTAAAATCCCCTTCAATCGACAAGCCCTCTATTTCCTCTCTGGTGATCACGTTGATTACACCGCTCACCGCATCAGAACCGTAAATCGACGATGCTCCATCGCGCAGGATCTCAACGCGTTCAATCATGGCGGTGGGTAGAACATTTAAATCTGCAGTGCCAACCGCACCTTGAGTACCCGAGGGTGCGATGCGCCTGCCATTGATAAGAACCAGGGTTCTACTTGCACCCAAACCGCGCAGGGAAATGGTATTTGCACCAGGACCGCCATCGGTCACATAACCGCCATAGGCATTATTTATTTGCGATGCACCGCCGGTAAGGGTGTTGGATTGCAGCAAATCCATAGTGGATGTTAGCCCAGCGGCAGCGGCATCTTCGCGCGTGATCATCTTGATGGGCGAAATTGTTTTCAGGTTTGTCTGGCGTATACGCGAGCCGACCACCACAAGTTCTTCAACTTCATCGGCAGCGGGTTCAGCCGATGTTTGGCCGAGGGCAGGAGTATTGGCAAACAGCATTACGCTACTAATAGGTAACACATATTTGGTGAAAGAATTTGATAGTAATTGAATTGCTTGATGTAAAACAGTTTTAGTAAACATCATATCTCCTTAAGCATTCTATTTGGCTGAATGGGCTCAGGAAGTGCACCAGGCATACTGATTTTGCGCGATGCGCTTACTAAATTTTTTTGAAGCGGGTTTCCATTCGTATAGTGGTTTCTTCAGCGAGTGACTAGCAAGAAGCCTGCCGTATAAAAGAGTGGAGATTGTGTGATGTTGTGCACAAGCAAGGATTAATTATTGCGCGCAACATTATCATTGCGAACAGAGGTGCCAGTGTGAATCATTAAGCGACAACTAATTTGTCGCTAAAAATTTCATTTAAAATTGAGGAGTAAAAACGCCAAGGGGGATTTTTTTATAAATTATTTTTTTAGATAGACCTGCTAAAACAATCAATCAATTCCATTACCGCTTTTGCTTCAGTTACGCTGCAGGGATTATCCCGCTCGCCACGAAAATAACTATTTACCTGTTCAATCATCGGCTGCTGGATATGTTGTGGGTTGGGGATGATAATTTCCTGCGCGCCATCGTTGTTGGTTAGATGAATAACTTGTTGACCAAAAAAATTAATGGTTAATTTTCCTGTTGTGCCGATAATTTCGCACAGATCGCGGGTTTGTGCCGGAGCAACGGCGTAATGCCAGCGGCCTTGCAAAACCACACCGCTGTCAAACTTTGTCCAGCCATGTACGCAGTCATCAGCTGCATTAAATTGGCGTTGGTTGTAGCCAAAACCACTTGCATGTACTACTGATCCAAACCAATACAGCATAAGATCAAGCTGGTGTGGTGATAAATCGTGAAATAAACCGCCGCCAGACAGGGCGGGATTCACTCGCCAGTTATCATCGGTTTCGGTAATGATTTTTGATTTTGCGGGTTGCAGCATATCCAATTGCACCATCAGTGGCTCGCCAATCGCGCCAGAGCGAATCAACTCGCCGACTTTCATAAAGCAGGGTACATAGCGGCGATAATGTGCAACACTGACTTTTTTGCCGCTGGATTTTTCTGCCGCGATAATTGCATCGCATTCGGCTGCATTTAAGGTGACGGGTTTTTCGATGTACACATGCTTGCCGGCATTTAACGCGGCTATTGCATAGTCTTTATGTTGCGCGGGTGGCGTGGCGATGTAAATCGCATCGATATCAGGATTTGCAAGTAAGGCTTCGGCATTGTCATACCATAAGCTCACATTGTGACGCGTGGCAAAGTCTTTGGCTTTTTCGCCGTTGCGGCGCATTACCGCAGCGAGTTGTGAATTGGGCGCTTTGTAAAATCCGGGGCCACTTTTCAGTTCACACACATCGCCGACACCAATAATGCCCCAGCGAATTATTTTTTCCGAGCCCATCTTCTTCTCCACTTCTATTTCACTTTCATTTTTACACTAACGTAATTTTATCTTTTTCAATCAAAATTTTACGCTGCTTATAAAGCAAGCTTAGTGCGTTTTTGTAATTGCCTTTGCTCACGTTAAAGACTTTATAAATTAATTCAGGTTCGCTTTTATCGGTTAGATAAGACGTGCCGCCCTGGCGCTGCAAATCGGCAAGGATTTTTTCAGCCAGATCTTCTTTGCTATCGCGCGCCTGCGCTTGCAAACTTAAATCGATTTTGCGGTCGGGGCGGATGCTTTTGATATAGCCTTTGACTTTTTCACCGTAAAGCAATGTGCGGAAAGCTTCGTCGCGGAAGATCAGACCCAAGTGGGTATGGTTGATAACAGCTTTGTAACCCATATCGCTACGGCCGCAAATGATTAAATCCACGGCTTGTTTTGCACTCAAGCCACTCGCACGCTCCTCCAAATGACGGCTCAAGCGCGATGAAGCGGTAATACGGCCGGTGTATTCATCTTGATAAATACACACCACATAAGAGCGGCCTGCTTCCATTGGTTTGTGTTGTTCGCCGTAGGGCACCAGCAAATCTTTTGGTAGGCCCCAATCCAGAAACGCGCCGACGTTGTTGACTTCTTTTACTTCAAGAAATGCACACTCGCCGACCATGGCTTTGGGGGTAAGGGTGGTGGCGATAATGCAGTCATCGGAATCCAGATAGATAAACACCTCCAGAATCCCACCGATTTTCATATCCTCGGTAACATAGCGCTTGGGCAATAATATGTTGCCAAACTTGCCACCATCGAGAAAAATGCCGAAATCGGTGTGTTTGACGATGGTTAAGCGGTTTTGTCGGCCAATTTGTAACATACTGAACTCATTCTCGCGGTTAGGTGCAGCTAAGGCGGTTGCATTAATAGTGCACAGTTTATTAGCAAGGGTGGGTTAAGGCCAGTAAAACCCCGCAACCCCTTTGGTTTTGTTTATAGTCCTGTTAGATTTTGATTTTTGTATTCGTTTAGAGTCGTTATTTATGCAGTTATTTTCGTTTGATTATGCCAATCGTGTGTTTAGCGTCGATGCAACCCCGGCGAGCGGTGAGGAGCTGGTTGCAGTGGATTCAGTGGTGGTATCGCAGAAGCGCAATTTTGGTATTACCAGTGAGCATAGTTTTGTACTGGATGGCATGGGTGAAGTGAAATTGATCTATGTGCTTAATATGCGCGCGGCCGATGTCAATTATGAATTGTGGGTAAATGGTGAACGGGTGATTGAGGCAGCTGCGCCAGTATCGGTTGCGCAGCAAGAGTCTTTTAGCGAAGCCCAAGTGCACTCCGAACAACTGGCGATGCCGATGAATAAACCAACAAAACCCAATTCCTGGTTATCGATTGGCTTGGTTGCTTTTAAATTATTGAAAGCCGTGCAGGTGGTTAAGGTTGCGCTCCTGGCTGCATCCGTCGCTGTATATAGCGTGATGTTTACACTGGAATTTGCGTTCGCATTAATCGCGGTATTGGTGTTCCATGAATATGGGCATCTGCGTGCGATGAAAAAATTCGGCCTGCCTACTAAAGGTATGTATTTAATTCCGTTTGTGGGTGGCATTGCTGTGGGCGATATGCCCAAAACCCGCTGGCAGGATGTGTACATTTCCATGATGGGGCCGGTGTATGGTTTGATCATGACGGTGGCGTTTTATATTGTGTATCTTGTTACCGATAGCCATTTTGCTGGTTTGGTTGCATCCACCAGTGCGCTGCTAAATTTATTTAATTTAATTCCTGTCTATCCGCTCGATGGTGGGCGCGTTGTGAAATCACTGGTATTTTCCGGGCGCAACTATTTAGCCTTGGTTGCATTGCTTGCGATCTCGGCGGCGTGTTTTGTCTTGGCGTGGAAACTTGGATTTTATTTCATCACCTTTTTTATTGTATTGGGTGTGATTGATATTGTGGCGGGTTGGCGCGTTGGTTTGGCCGAGGACATTACGCCACTCAAAACCTACGGCATTTGGTTTTCGGTGCTTTGGTATTTAGTTGTGGTCGCGATGTTTTTGGGGATGATATTGTTGATCGCACAGGATGGTTTGCCTGGGTCGGAAATTGCGCTCAAGGTATTGGCATCTTAATCATCTAAAAAGTATTTTTGTTCAGTGTGAAAGGCTTGCCATTTTGGTGAGCCTTTTTTGTTTTCTGATCTAAACTTGAATGAGGCTAATGGCCTTGTCGGCTAGTTAAATAATGAAATGCCGGCTAATTCAATAATTAAGAAAAGGAAACGCTTATGCACGCACATCTTTGTAAAAATCCTGTCGCTAAAAAAATTCTCGTCTCCGTTATGAGTGCTATCGCACTGACATCATTCAGTGGTGTGTTGTATGCGCAAATTGGCAGCGCCAGTTTATCCGGTATTATTGAAGTGAGTGATACCCCCACAGCGGGGATCGAAGTTACCGCCGTCAATATCGCCAATGGCCACAGCTATAAAGTCGTCACCCAGACCAATGGTGGATATTTGTTTACTGGCTTGCCGCCGGGTGATTACCGCTTGGCAATTGCAGGAAAAGATCTTCAGGGGCAGCAACAAATTAATTTGCGTGTGGGACAGAAAGTCAATTTGAATATTGAACTGGGGCAGGCTAGCCCCGAGCAACCGGTAGAGGAAATGTTGGTGTTGGGTACCCAGGTTAATTACAACCTGGGTGGTGAAATTGGAACCAATATTTCACTGGAGCAGATTGAATCCCTGCCGCAAACCACGCGCAATTTTTTGGCTTTTGCCGATTTGGCTCCCGGTGTGCAATTTAACGAGGGGCAGGATGGCAGCACCAGCATCCAGGGTGGAGCCCAGAGCCCCAATGCCATCAATATTTTTATCGATGGTGTCGGGCAAAAAAATTACGTGTTACGCGGTGGTGTCACCGGGCAGGATGCCAGCCGCGGCAATCCCTTCCCACAATCCGCGATTGCAGAATACAAAGTCATCACGCAAAACTACTCCGCTGAGTACGACCAACTCAGTAGCGCGGCGATTGTCGCAGTCACCGCCTCTGGCACCAATGAATTTCACGGTGGATTTTTTTACGATTACTCCGATGAGGGCATGCGTGAAAAAAATCCTAATGAGTTAAAGAACAATGAAAAAATACCCAGCCAACAAATACAGTATGGCGTTAACGTGGGCGGGCCAATTATTCAAGACATGTTGCATTTCTTTTTTGCTTATGAAGGGAAAAGTAATAGCGATCCGCGCGATGTTGTTATTGGTGCCGGTTATGATGTGAATAAGTTGCCCGCCAATGTGCAAGCCAAACTCGGTGGCGTAAGTGCGAGTTTTGATGAGGATTTGTATTTTGGAAAATTGAGCTATGTAATCAATGACGCGCAAAAAATTGAGTTGACTGCCAAGTACCGGGATGAAACAGAATTAACCGGTGTGGGTGGTCAACGACCGCTTGAATTTGGTACTGATAAAAATAATGATGAAACCCGTGTGGTGCTCAGCCACAATTGGCGAACCGATAATTGGCTCAATGATGCACGCATCACCTATGAGGATTACACGTTTAATCCGCGCCCGCATACCATGGGCAACGGCACTATTTTGTTGAATGCGGGTAAACAACTGGTGTTGAGTACGGGAGCGGGGCGCGATTATCAGGAAAAAGGCCAATCTGGCTGGGCAGTGCAAGAAGATTTCACTTACATTGCCTTGGCTAACCATCAATTAAAAACCGGTATTAAATATAAAGAAGTTGAGTTGAAATCAGTTGAGCAACAGCCCTTTAATCCGCAATACAGCTACAACATCGATTATTCCTGGGCGCAGCCTTATATGGTGGAGTGGGGCGCACCTTTGGCGGGTATTGGCAATGGTGCTGCGGTAGCGGATAACAAACAACTCGGCTTGTATTTTCAGGATGACTGGAGCGCGACCGACCGCTTGACGATTAATGCAGGCTTGCGCTGGGATTATGAAGAGTCCGATGCGTATCTGGATTACAAAACGCCTGATGCTGTAGTGACTGCACTGCGTGGCTGGAGCAATCTCGATAATTCCAATATCAATGTCGATGATTACATTAGCACTGGCAATAACCGCGATACGTTCAAAGATGCCTGGCAGCCGCGCTTGGGTTTTAGTTATGACATAGGCACCGATAATAATCTGGTTTTATTTGGCGGTGCTGGTCGCGCGTTTGATCGCAATTTATTTGATAACTTGCAACTGGAAGCCACCAAGGCCACCTTCCCAACCTATCGTGTTAATTTTGATTCAGAAGATCCGCAAAATAATTGTGATCCTGCTGCCAGCAATTGTGTGGCATGGGATCCGAAATATTTAACGGCGCAAGGATTGGAAGATTTGCTCTATGCAAATTCGGGTGCAGGGCGTGAAGTGTTTATGGTGAACAACAATTTAAAAACACCTTACTCGGATCAATTCAGTTTAGGTGTGCGCGGCACTTTGGGTGATTGGGATGCTGAACTCAGTTTGTCGCATATCAAGAGTGAAGATGGTTTTGTGTGGATGCTAATGAATCGTCGCCCTGATGGTAGTTTTTTTGAAGGCAACAGTACTTGGGGACAGCCGTGGGGATTTGGTATCCCCGGTTACAGCAATGGTTTGATTGGCATGAATGCCTTGGAATCCAAGGCTGATTCACTCTACATCAAATTGGATAAACCCAAAGCCGATGATTATTGGGGCATGACAGTTGCTTACACCTATACCGATGCGCAGGACAGACGCAAGGCCGGTGAGGTTTTTGCGCTGGATTATCCGGATATCGACGATTACGGTTGGCATGATTCAGTGTCGGTGCCTGAGCATCGCTTAGTGGTTGCCGCACTCTTTGATTTACCGAATGGTTTTGATTTGTCGGCAAAACTAAATCTGGAAAGTGTAAAAACCTATCAGGGCACTGATTGCCGCGCCGGTTGGAGTGCTTGTCGATACAATACTTTTCAACCGGATGGTGATGGCTTCCTCGGCTACAAACAATTGGATGTTGCTATTAGCAAACAATTTGCGACGGGCATGATCGCTCAGAATAGTTATATCACTTTGCGTCTGGATATTTTGAATGTCACCAATGCGGTAAATCATGGCGGTTACCAGGATTGGTTTGGCGGAGCGGGTGAGAATTTGCCAGCCAATTTTGCGCAGCCTAATGGCACCTTTAACGGACCACCAACAACCTTGAAGTTGGGCGTGAATTGGGCGTGGTAAATTTGTGTGACGGATAAAAATAATCCCCGGTTGGCCGGGGATTTTTTTTGCGGTCGTCATTCTGGTTAAACATGCTCGCTATAAAAACGGATCATCTTCGTCAGCAGGAAAGTAGCGCTCGGCAGTAATGACATCGGCCGCGATTCGGTGCGCAAGTAAATCATCGACATCCTGATTCACGCGATTGATGAGCGGCAGTGCTTCATTGCGATCCAGTGATTCGAGTAATGCATTGCCCCAGATTGAAACGTGGCGTAAATAAATTGTGCGCGTATCCGCTTTTTTGGCCCACTCACCTGATACCAATCGGCCGATGCGATCGATTTTGTGGCGAATTTCTTTAACCTGGCTTGGGTCTTCTACCTGGGCTACCAATTCATTGGTCATCTTGATCCAGCCGCGGCGATACAATTCCCAGCCACTGTAAAAGCGCACAATCCAGGTGAGGTATTCCTCTTTGGTCTGGACATTTTTATTGGCTTCATCTGACTCATAGATTTTGAGGAAGTAGGCGCGGGATGGCATGTCGCCGGGCCAGGCATCTGCCTGCTTAACAATTTTATTACTG
>Ga0307408_100000385_pt1 | contig 40397 bp, 30 predicted proteins | sample 322Cmetagenome_FD_202116 | JGI IMG/M metagenome (GOLD analysis project Ga0307408, IMG submission 202116) | Maize rhizosphere microbial communities from greenhouse at UC Davis, California, United States - 322HYB-C-3 | ecosystem: Host-associated > Plants > Roots > Rhizosphere > Soil | place... | reverse complement strand
ATAAGTGAAGTAAAGGAATCCATTGAAGCAAAAGCGTTTATAACGGATACTGATGCAAAAATCCGCACCTTAATTTTCGATAGCCGCAAACTTAACGATATGGATTATGCCCTTTTCTTTGCCTTAAGTGGTAGAAGGGACGGCCATGAATTTATAAAAGAAGTGTATGATGCCGGAGTGAGAAACTTCGTGATCAGCGATGAAAAATGGATTTCAAAACACTTTAAAGACGCCAACTTTCTCCTTGTCGACAATACTTTAAAGGCATTGCAGCAACTTACGGCCAAACACAGGCAACAATTTGAATACCCTGTTATTGCAATTACCGGCAGTAATGGCAAAACCATTGTGAAAGAATGGCTATACCAATTACTGGCTCCCGAAAAACACATCGTTAGAAGCCCGAAAAGCTATAACTCTCAAATTGGAGTACCACTTTCGGTTTGGAATATGGATGAAACTCACTCGCTGGCCATATTCGAAGCGGGAGTATCAAGAGTGAACGAGATGCAGGCGTTAAAAGAAATTATCCAGCCTACCATAGGTATCTTAACCAATATTGGCGAAGCCCATAATGAAGGTTTCTCATCCCGAGAGGAAAAAATAAAAGAGAAACTCACGCTCTTTAAAGATGTTGACTTATTTATCTATTCGCCCAAATATCTGGAGGAGTATTCCGGGGAAATACCTGGAAAGCAAAAATTTACCTGGGCATGGAATGACGAAAATGTCGACCTGATGCTCTCTGACGAAGAAAGCCTGGACGGAAAGTATCTCTTTTTACGAGGCAGATACCTGCAGAAAAATGTGCAATGCGTTGTTCCTTTCACTGATGCCGCCTCGGTAGAGAATGCCATTTGTTGCTGGGCTACAATTTTAGCTTTAGGATATTTACCGCAGGATGCCGACTTACGGATGGAAAAATTGCAGCCCGTTAAAATGAGGCTTGAATTGAAAGACGGTATTAACAATTGCTCTATCATAGATGATTCTTATAGCTCCGACATTTCCTCGCTGGCAATTGCCTTGGATTTTTTGAAGCAACAGAACCAGCATCTCCGCCGCACTCTGATACTTTCTGACATTCCTGAAGCTGGTATCGATTCTGATTTATTATACTCGCGGGTTGCACAGCTTTTGGATAATAAAGAAGTAGGCCGCCTGATTGGGGTTGGAAAAGAAATAAGCAGGTTTGCTGACAAATTTAGCCAGGATAAAATGTTCTTCCCCGACACTGAATCTCTTTTAGCCAACTTACAGGATATCAAGCTATATAACGAAACAATCCTTTTGAAGGGCGCCAGAAGTTTCGGGTTTGAACGTATAAGCAAAGTGCTTACACACAAGGTACACGATACAGTTCTCGAGATAAACCTTAACGCCCTTGAACACAACCTTAACCATTATAAATCTCTTTTAAAAGAGGGTGTTAAATTGATGGTAATGGTGAAGGCATTTTCTTATGGAAGCGGTAGTTACGAAATAGCCAATCTCCTTCAATTTAACAAAGTTGATTACCTGGCAGTTGCGTATGCAGACGAGGGTGTTACTTTGAGAAAGGCAGGAATAACATTGCCTATTATGGTAATGAATCCTGATTTTATGGCTTTTGATACTATGGTTGAAAATAATCTTGAGCCGGAGATTTATAGCTTTAAGGTTTTGCGGGATTTCACGGAAGCCATCAATCGTAAGGGAATAAAAAGTTACCCTGTCCATTTAAAACTGGACACCGGCATGCACCGCCTTGGTTTTCTATTTTCGGAGACTGATAGTTTACTGAATGCTATAAAAGGCAACAATTCGATAAAGGTTATAAGTGCATTTTCGCACCTGGTTGCTAGCGAAGATCCTGCTTCTGATGATTTTACCAAGCAGCAAATGTCTGAATTTACTACAATGACCTCCAAAATAGAAGAAACGATCGGCTATTCAATCATCAAACATATTTCCAACACCTCTGGCATTAGCCGCCTGCCCCAAGCCCAGTTTGATATGGTACGCCTTGGTATAGGGCTTTATGGAATTGATAGCTCCAATACCGGAAAGAAATCGCCCTTAGCGACAGTAACTTCCCTCAAAACCAGTATATCACAGATCAAACAACTGAAGCCAGGGGATACTGTTGGCTATAATCGCAAAGGAATCCTGCCCCAGGGTGGCAAAGTAGCAACCGTAAAAATTGGCTATGCTGATGGCTATAACCGCAAGTTAGGAAACGGAAAAGGCAAAATGCTTTTAAACGGAAAGATTGTACCAACCATTGGAAACATCTGTATGGATATGTGCATGCTAGATATTACCGGCGTTTCGGCCAACGAAGGCGACGAGGTAATTGTATTTAATGATGTGCTGCGAGTAGAAGAGATTGCAAAAACCCTCGAAACTATACCGTACGAGGTTTTAACCGGCATATCCGCTCGTGTTAAGCGTGTTTATTTCTTTGAATAAGCAAACCTTAACAAACGATTAAGCTTATAGTAGTATTTTTGCAGATTAAATAAAGCATGAATCGAATTCTCAGGTCATTAATAAATTATTTCTTTAAAGGGGTTTTAATTGTAGTGCCACTAGGTGCTGCGATATTTCTTCTTTATTGGGCAATTTCCTCAGTAGACAATACTCTTAATCTCAGCTCTTTGTTTACCGACCCCAAAACTGGGCAACCCATTTACATCCCTGGTTTGGGTATTTTAACAGTGGTTTTACTGATCCTTTTTGCAGGCATAATAGTAACCAACTTTATTACCGATCCAATAAAAATTTGGTTCAATAAATGGCTTAATAAATTACCCCTATTTAATTTTTTATACTCCTCTATTAAAGATCTAACTGAAGCTTTTGTAGGCGATGAGAAAAAATTCAGCGAACCGGTTTTAGTGGAATTGAATGAGAGTGGGCTAAAGCAAATTGGTTTTGTTACAAATAAGGACCTTTCCTCGATTAATTTACCTGGACAAGTAGCTGTGTATTTTCCTTTTTCCTATTCCTTTGCCGGGCAGCTGTTTATTGTAAAAACCGAAAAGGTTAAGCCCTTGGAAATGAGTGCCAGTGCAGCAATGAAACTTGTGGTTTCGGGAGGAGTTAGTGGATTGGATTAGGTTTAAAAGTCTTTCCGCTTAGTTAACAGTAAAGCAACGATTGTTGCCTACCCTTAATTAGGGTCTGCTGAAAAACTCAAGCCGACCTTAAAAATTGATATTTAGGAAGTGGGCAGATACAATCATCCACCCACAGCTTAATTTCTTTCACATTGCCCCTTTTGCTGAAAAATGCCAGCAAAGGTTTTAAATCAAAAAGACATAGGGATGCCGCCCCGGCCAGTTTGACCAGGTTAAGCACCATAATAATGCAGGCAATCCAGGATTGGCTGGTTTCTTTCAAGCGTGCTTTGATGTTGTTTAAGCCATAAGCTGTTTTCGCCTGCCCGAATTTTCCTTCTACCGGATTGCGTTCCCCTGGCCTTACGTGTTCCTTTTTCACCGCCGCTGGCCTGCCAAGGGGCTTGGCCAAGAGTTTGATCCCCATCCCTTTTAGCAGTTTTCTATTGTCACGGCTGCAATAGATCTGGTCGGCCAAAACCTCTGCCGGGTAATATCCGAAGCGTTTTCGGTACTGCTCCACATAACCCTCCAGCTGTTTGCCCTCATTGAAAGCATCCCAGCTCAGCTGATCCAGAAACGTATAGCCATCCACTAAAGAGATATGGATCTTGGAGCCAAATTCTACTTTGGCTGTGGTTTTGCCACGGACAATAGGCCGTACATGTGGCTGATGGATACTCACTATCCGATCTTCCACCGAATGCACCTTTTCATCAAACATCTTTTTTTGTTGCTGATAAAGAGTATGGATCACCATCAGGTATTTTTGCTCCCGGGCTTTCAAGGGAAAGTCGGTATACAGATCCAGCAGAAGATTAATACTTTTGAGGTTTCTGGCTACATAACCCAGCTGCATGCGGATTGCCCTGCGAATCTCTTTCTTGCTTTTCTTTCGTTTTTGAGCAACCTTAAGAAACTCCTTGCGGGCTATCTTACGATAGGTACGCGGCTTTTTGGGCTGTAAGCCTGCTTTGAAAAGTGTATCAATGAGTTCCTCGGTCTTCTCCCTGGCTTCATTCAAAAGTCCCAGATCGGTTGGGTAGGCAATATTCTGAGGGCAGGCCGTGGCATCAAATAATACACGGCCTTTGTTTTCAGCAGGAATCTCGGGAGAATCTGCTTCTTTAACACCAACATCTTCCTGCCCAGCCTCCTTCTGCTGTTCCGGACCCGATGGTGGTGGGTCGGAAACATCCTCATTTTCCCGGGCACTCTTCTGCTGATAAAGGTGATGGATCTTTTCATTAAGTGCATTAATCTGCTCCAGTCCCATCCGGTTACGGAATTCCACGAACAAAGAGGCGTCAAATGGAGGATCCGGGCTAAAGCTGGTATAGCCCAGGAAGTACTGCATGTACATATTTTCGGATATCTGGGCTACCGTTTCACGGTCATCCAAATTGCACATGTGCTTGATAATAAGGGAGCCGATAACTATTCGGGGACTGATCGGAGGCCTGCCCGTATGACTAATACCGGCCTGACGGGTGTATACATTGCAAATCTCATCCCAGGGAATCTTTCCAGCTAATATGACCCAGCGGTTATCTTTATTCAGCTTTTGTGAAAACGGGGTTTCAAATCCTTCTAAACTAAGCTGGTTTTGGCTAACGTATTCAAGTTTTGGTGCACGCTTTTTTGAACCGTGTTTCATATATCCTTGCACTTATTTCCGCTAAATTGAACAGAACTGCTTATTTATCAAAATGAAAGATGTTTTCCAGCAGACCCTAAGTAAATGGCCCATAAGGATTGTTACCGATTGCATAACACAGAAGGTGCGTGTTGCCGGTTGAATAAGTCAAATAATATTTGCCGTTGTTTTTATAAAGCCAGGTGCCTTCAAAAAATCTTCTGCTACTGTCGGCTGCCAATAATGGCTTGCCGTTCTTATCTACAATTTTGATTTCTTTAGCCGGCCCATCAAATTGTTTCATGTCTTTACTAAGCTTTGCTACCCGCGGGCCTAGCGCTGGCTGATTCGGTTTTGGTTCGGTGCCTTTAGGGGCATACTTTCCAGTACGCCATCTTTGCAGTTGTCCACCCCAAATACCTCCAAAGTACATATAATGATTGCCATCGGTATCTTTAAAAACAGCAGGGTCAATGCTGAAGCTACCGGTTATTGGTTTGGCTTCCGGCTTGAAGGGACCGGTTGGCGATTTGCTTGAGGCCACTCCAATTCTAAAAATATCATTTTTATCCTTCAGGGGGAAATACAGATAGTATGTACCGTCTTTATAGGCTACATCCGGAGCCCAGAGTTGGCGTCCAGCCCAGGGGATGTCTTTCACGCTCAGTGCGACACCGTGATCTTTAACTGGCCCTCCTATTTTATCCATCGAAAAAATGTGATAATCTCTCATGTCGAAGTGATCTCCGTTGTCATTTTCCGGAATTCCTGCTTCTATGTCATGCGAGGGGTAGATGTATATCTTACCATTAAACACATGAGCAGAGGGGTCTGCGGTATAAATATGTTTCACCAGAGGTTTCGAAATAGGTATTAAGGTATTTTTCTTTTTGTTGGCCTCCTGGCAAATCGCAGCCTGCGATACTGCAACAGCGGTTATGGTCAGAAGAACGGGTTTTAGTAGTTGTTTCATTATTTGAAAAATGCAATCGGTTGCATAAAGGAACAAAAAATTTTTCGAAAGGTTCATGTATCTTAATTTTTCTGGTGCTTTTTTTAAAAGATGACTACCTTTCGGTTTTGAATTATATTATGCGGCACATTCTGTTTTTTGCTTTTTTAATCCTCCAATTGTCAGCGCAGGCTCAGCGCCTTGTCCTTGAAAAGAGAGGGTGTAAAGTCTCCGAAAGTGCCGTAGGAGAGCTGCTGAAAATTACAAAATATCAGGCCAAGCTCTATAATAGCCTTTTCAACACTTCGGCTAATGACACCCTGAAAATCTTTGTGAACCTTTATGGTAGCCGGCAGGAATATAACTTTGTACAAAAACTAGCCATGCCAAATGGACATAAAACTTTGGGTTTTTATTCTCCATCGCAAAACCAGGCACATGTTTACAGGGGAAGCGATTATTCTCCCGTTATCATTCACGAAGCCAGTCATTCTTTTTTGCAATATAATTTACCATTCCATTCTCGTTGGCTTACTGAGGGGATTGCTGAATTCTGCGAAACCTTAGAGGTTCAGCAAAATGAAGTTGTTTTCTCTGCTCAATCCCAACGTATTAAGCTTGTTCAAAACCTCATAGCAAAGAAAGGCTTCAACCTTGCATTATTTTTAAATACTCCCGATTCAAGCTGGGGCGAGAAGGATAAAACGCAAGATTTGTATTCAATATCTTACAGCCTTATTTACTTCCTTATAAAAAAGAAACCGAATGCTTTAAAACAAATCTTATTATTTATTAAAGAAGGCCAGTCAGAAAAGCAGGCGATTGAGTATGGGTACGGAGGTTTTCATCAGTTTGAAAATGACTACATAAGTTTCTATAAAAATCTTGTGATTAAGCCTGTTTGATTTACTTCTTTCAATACCCGAATAAATAAGCTTATTTAGCGCCTTTATTTTCTAAAATGATTTTTTCTTTTGAAGCTTCGCTGGCGCAGATTTCAGTTCACAAGGTTGGCAATAAATTACAGGACGAATTTTACGTATTATCCGAAGAACCGCTACAAATTAATGATGAGCTATTGAGCAAATTATTAATGCAATACTTTTTAAATCCATTCGAAAAAGTGAATGAGGTTTACCGCTTGTTCCATCCAAATGATGATTTAAACCTGAATGAAGTATTCCATTTTGCATCATTGATTTTTGAAGATACGCAAAGCTTTCATGAAAACAGCCAGCAGTTAGCCAAGCACCTTTATAATATTGCCAGCCATCCCAAAATAAAATCAGGAGAGCTATATGTTACCTATTTTAATAATGTGCAGATAGAGGGCGAGATGATGGATGCCATTGGTATCTTCAAATCCGAAACAAAAGAAACTTACCTAAAGGTATATCCAGAACAAAGCGGATTTAAGCTTGATTATGAGGAAGATGCTATAAATATTCAGAAATTGGATAAGGGTTGCCTGATTTTTAATACTGAAAAAGAGCAGGGATATAAAATTGCCGTTATTGACCAAACGAACAGAAGCTCGGAAGCAGTTTACTGGAAGGATGAATTTTTAAAACTTAAAATACGTAACGACAGCTACAATCAAACCCAAAATACGCTTAGCATTTATAAAAACTTTGTGGCGGAGAAGCTCGACGAGGACTTTGAAATGAACAAAGCCGATAAAATTGATCTTTTAAACAAATCGATGAAATACTTCAAAGAGAAGGAAACCTTCGATATTGAAGAGTTTTCCAATGAGGTTATTGGCAATGAACAAGGTATTGAATCTTTTAAAAGCTACAAAAAGAGTTACGAAGAAGAATTTGACACAATAATTCCGGATAGTTTTGATATTTCTGATGCAGCCGTAAAAAAACAGGCTCGTACTTATAAAAGTGTACTTAAACTAGATAAAAACTTTCATATTTATATCCACGGAGATCGAGAATTGATAGAAAAGGGCTTTGATGATGGAAAAGGCATGAATTATTATCGTGTTTTTTTCAAAGAAGAGCAATAAATATCGTATGAAATAAATAATTGAAAATCAGGTAAAATTTCATATTTTATAGCTATCTTGCAAGCTTTATAATATTTAATATAATGCAAAAAGAAGGAACAGTAAAATTTTTCAATGAAACTAAAGGTTTCGGTTTCATCATTCCATCAAATGGTGAACCTGATGTCTTTGTTCATTCAACAGGCCTTGTTGACACTATTCGTGAAAACGATCGTGTTACGTTCGAAGTTGAGCGTGGTAAAAAAGGCTTGAATGCGGTAAATGTAAAAGTTATATAATTATATATATCATTAATCGTAAAAAAACACTCACCTGGAGGTGGGTGTTTTTTTATGCCCTAAAGTCAGGGATTTAACCTGCTCGCATAATTGAGGGTGTTTATTTTGCAGATTGAAAATGAGTTTGGTATTGTCTTGATGTACCTTGTCTCGCTGTACATATTTCAGCGTCCCATGATACATTGTTGGTAGTTTAGGTTTTCGAATAAATACTAAAATAAGTACGGTGCGAAAACTATTGTAAGCGTTTGGTTTGCTAAGTAATTCTCTTGTTCCGCTATTGGCGCAGCAATGCTATATCAAATAATATGATAACCGGCTATTGCTTCTTGTATTTGGCTGCTATTTTAAGCTCAAGGCAGCCTTCTGCTTATTTATCAATTCGCTTTCAGTTGCGAGTCAATGTACTTTCCAATTTGCTCTATAGGTATTTGTTTTTCCATGCCAAGCTGAGTTTCAATTATCCATTGCTTGTCCTTATCTTTTGCAATGCAGAAAGTGCCTTTTTTGCGGTTTACATAAAATATATCGTAATCGTTGCTTGGCTGCTCAATAATATAATCTTCGTTGTTGATTTGTATATTGAATATTTTCATAGAATTAAAATTTTGCTTAAAAATATAGAAAATTTTTAATAAAATATCTTTTTTGTTTAAAAATTTTTATCGTTAATGCTATTTTTTTAGCTCTTTGAATACTTGGGTTTGCTATTTGAAGTTCAGCATCTATCTTTATCCATATGGAAAAACACTTCACTATAATTAGAAAAACACGAGCAAATTTTTTAAAGCTGATAGAAGGGCTAACTATTGAGGAACTTAACGCTATTCCTGAAAATTTTAACAATAACATTATCTGGAATTTAGGGCATTTGGTTAGAAGTCAACAGGTTTTATGTTATACTTTGGGTAATGAATCTGCAAAGGTTGATGAGAACGCTGTTCTGAAGTATGGAAAAGGTACAAAGCCAGAAGCTTTCATAGACGAAAATGAGCTTAAGTTTTTGAAAGAAAACCTAGTGTCTAATATTGACTCTCTAGAACATGATTACAATAGCGGCCTATTTAAAAATTATACAAACTACACCACCAGCTACGGCATTGAGCTGAACACTATAGAAGATGCTATAAGGTTTATTGTTTGCCACGAAGGCCTTCATTTTGGATATTCGATGTCTCTTAAACGTTTGGTAACTCAATGCAATACAGTGGCTTAGTGTTCTGTTGCGATTGCCTTCCAAACTATTTAAAATAGATTCATGTTAAGTGTATTAAACTAAAACTTAATATCATGAGATCTATAATAAGTATTTTCTTTATTTCTGTACTAAGCCTTCCTGTGCTGGGGCAGGATAGCTTAGTTACTTCTTCTTTTTCATCTGATAAGGAATCTCCATATAAAACAAGCTGGAAAGTGGACGGGCCCGTGACTGCTGGTTTTATTGGTTTAAACGTCTTAGGGCTAAGCTTGATACAAAACAAAGACCCTCTAACTACAGCAGAGCTTGCAGCCAAAAATAAGTCGGATGTACCGTTTTTCGATAGGTTTAGTGCGGGAGATTATTCTGATAATGCTGACAAGGTGAGTTATGTCCCATTTTATGCTTCGTTTGCAATGCCAGTTGTTATGCTGATCAATAAAAATGAAAGAAGTAAAGCTGGGCAGATTTTAGGTATGTACGTAGAGACGATGGCTGTTACAGGTGCCATTTATACTTTAACAGCTGGTACTATTAACCGAAGCCGGCCATATACTTATGGAAATGAAGCTCCCATGGCTGAGAAAACTAAAAATGGTGCGCAGCGGTCCTTTTTTGCAGGCCACACTGCCGCAACTGCGTCAGCTACATTTTTTGCTGCAAAAGTTTTCAGCGACTTCAATCCAGATTCAAAAGCTAAACCCTATGTTTGGGCAGCGGCGGTTATTCTCCCAGCTTCGGTGGGATACTTCCGTTTGCGTGGCGGCATGCACTTTTTGAGCGATAATCTTATTGGGTACACAATTGGTGCAGGAGTGGGCATTTTGGTTCCGCACCTTCACAAAAAATCAACCAACACTAACTTAAGCATTGTTCCGATCAAGACCTTGGAATATGACGGATTGCAGCTGTCGTATAAGTTTTGATATAATTGCCCGTAAAGCGTTTGAGGGAATATAGATTAAGGCATGAAATCCTGGTGCATGCCAGGCTATGTAGTCGTTATCATTCGCCTTTAGTTAGCAATGCCTATATATCATTCATTTAAATCATTTATTCAATTATTTAGTATATGGTTGGCGCTGCGAAACACTTATGCCCCGGATTTGTTATGTGTCAATATTATCACTACACGCATATTTATTATGAGAAAACTTATCTATACATTATCTACAGCGTTTTTTGTAAGTGCATTTTCTGGAAGTGCTTTTGCTACTACGGAAAAGGCTTCGGTTAAGCAAGAAACATTATCGGCAGAACAACAAGCTCAGCTTAACAAAATTGAACAGCGTGTGCAGGAGATCAAAAGTATGGACAAATCCAACTTAACAAGGGCTGAGCGAAAGGAATTAAAAAAGGAACTACGGCAGATGAACCAACAAACAAGAGAGATGCTTGGAGGTGGAGTTTATCTTTCGGTGGGTGCAATCATCATCATTATTCTGGTACTGATTATCCTTTTATAAATATTAAGCAAAGCCATCTCAGCCAGATGGCTTTGTTATTAGGCTCTAGTTTCCCATTAGCTTTCCGTTGAAATCAGTCAACAACTTAAATAAGCTTGGATATGCTGCAAGTGGAAGCGTTAACGCTTTGTCCTCAATATCATGATAGGCTTTTATACCGCCAAGTGTGTAAATAAAAAATGAGGGGATGTTTTTTTCTGTAAACCAATGGTGGTCGCTGTTGGAAGACTTACCTCTTTCTGTGATTTTAGGAAGGTATTTTGCAGATTTATTTGTGCTGTTTAACAAGTCAAAATCCTTTTTAAATACTTTTGCATTCACCACGGTGATACCTTCGTCACCGGTTCCGGTTAAATCAAGGTTTACTAGAAAGCGAATTTTCGAAAGTGGAAATGGGGGGTGCTCGGTAAAAAATTTTGATCCTACCAAGCCTGCTTCTTCCCCGGAAAAACAAATAAAGGCCATTGTATAAGGCTGCGGATTCTTACTGTAATAAGATGCCAGGTTTAATAAAAGCGATACACCGCTGGCATTATCGTTAGCTCCCGGAAAAAAAGTTTTTTTACCCATGCCTCCTAAATGGTCATAATGGGCCGTTATCAGGATGATAGAATCAGGCTTACGTTTACCTTTTACCATACCACATACATTGGCAGTTTGAAAACTGGGGATAAACTTATTTTCTATATTAATGCTGATGGATTGAGGTTTCTCCCGAACCTGCTTGCTATCTAGTTGAATCCAGGTGTAATCGGCTTGTTGCTGAGAGACGCCCCAGGTTAATTTTTTATGCAAGGTCACTTTTAGCTTATTTTGCAGGGCAGAGTAGTGGGTACTGTCTTTAGGGCTTAGTAAAGTGTTCTTCGCTTTTAATCCCTGGCTTTCTGGCGAAATTATAAAGTCTTTCCCAGGCTTCAGTTTTTTTCCATTTAGCTCTACTTCCATTTTACCGGGAAAGGTGTTTACAGGATAGCTGAAGCTTTGCAGGTAGCTATCGCCCTTCATCGGTTGTATGCCCGCCTTCTTAAATTCTTTCGATAAAAATTTAGTGGCTTCTTTCATTCCGTCTTTCGTATAGCCCCTTCCCCAAAAACGAGCCGACGAAAGCTTATTCACTATTTCTCGCGCATATTGCATATCCTGGGCGCAACTTGTTTGAATAATGAAGATAACTAGTGTGTGTAAAAGAACTTTCATTACTTTTTTTCCAGTGTATTAAGGTAGGGCTTAGGCTGCAAATATCAACTTCGTTGCTTAAAATCCGTTTAGGGACAATAAAGTTAAGGGAGGATTGTTTGATGTTTAAACTTTGATGTAAGTTTGCAGTCGAATTCCTTGTTCAATAATAACCAATTTTTAAATGATTTTTTCCAGTCCATTATTAAGGTTAGCTAAGAAGAGCTTTCTGTTAGCATTGTTTTCTTCGCCTAGTGTTGCTGTGTTGGCCCAAACTACCGACCCCATAGCTGAGCGGATGGTAATATATCAACGTTCCTACGGGGGATGGCCTAAAGCTATTAATGAAAAAAAAGTAGTTTATGAAAAGGAGATGTCGCCTGAAGAAATTCAATTTATTCGCTTAACGGCTAATAATCAGGATGCTACTTTTGACAATAAAGCCACAAGCAGAGAAATTCGTTATCTGGTAAAAGCCTTCAAAGAAACTCAAAATGAGGTGTACTTAAAGTCAGCAAAAAAGGGGGTTGATTATATTTTAACGGCCCAATATAAAAACGGGGGCTGGCCGCAATATTACCCAGATGCTAGGTTATACCGTGCTCAGATTACTTATAATGATGATGCAATGGTGAATGTGCTTAACATTTTACAAGACATAGCCGAAAAGAGTGGCGACTTTGCTGTTTTTGAAGATAGTTATGTAAAGAGAGCGAAGGAAGCGGTTGCCAAAGGTGTTTCTTGCATTTTACAGACTCAGGTGAATGTAGATGGGAAGCCAACTGTTTGGGCTGCCCAATATGATGAAAAGAAGTTAGTCCCGGTTAAGGCCAGGGCATTTGAGCCGGCTTCTTTAAGTAGTTCTGAATCGGTTGGCATCACCCGCTTTTTAATGAGAATAAAAGAGCCCTCAACAGAGGTTAAAAATGCCATTACGGCAGCAATGAGCTGGTTTGACAATGTAAAACTAACCGGCATTAACACCAAAAAAGTTGAAGATACTGCCCTGCCAAAAGGTTATGATATTGTTGTAGTGGATGATCCTGCCAGTACTTTATGGGCTAGGTTTTATGATTTAAAAACGCAAGAACCGGTATTTAGTGACCGGACCCAGATTGTGAAAAAGAAACTGTCGGAGATTGAATATGAGCGCAGGGTAGGTTATGCCTGGTATGGCGTATGGCCCAAAAAACTAATAGATAAAGAGTTTCCTGCATGGAAAAGATTAAATGGCTTGCAGTAACAGAAATGGCGGTATCATAAAAGGTACCGCCATTTTTTTTAACTAATTGTATCAGGGCTGGAGAGTTATTTTTTTCGAAACCAGCAAGCAACTCGGCAATGATGTTAAATAAATATTGAAATAATCTGCAATTATCTGTCACGGTTTGTTAGATAGAATTGTCTTGGCTTGTTTTGGTGAGTAAGAGTATAGCATTACTATATTTAAAGGGAAATAACATTGTTTTAAAATGGAAATAAACTTTATCGCTGGGTTTGTACCCGAAATTGATGAAATAATAAGCTTGTACAAAAGTTCGGGAATAAACCGGCCTGTTAACGACACACAGCGCATGGAAGAGATGTACCAAAATTCAAATCTCGTTGTGACCGCCTGGGACAATGGAAAACTGGTTGGGATTGCCCGGTCTTTAACAGACTTTTGCTATTGCTGCTATCTTTCAGATCTGGCTGTAGCTGCCGACTATCAGAAAAAAGGGATTGGCAAAAAGTTAATTGAGCTAACAAAAGAAGAGATAGGCGAACGTTCTATGTTACTTCTTTTATCCGCGCCTTCTGCAATGGAATATTATCCTAGAACCGGTTTAATGGAGAAAGTTGAAAATGGATTTATCATCAAGCGTACAAAATAATAGCGAAGTAACGAGCCAGGAAGCGCTTATCGAAAGTATTGAAGGGTTAAGGCCTTTGCTTATTACTTATGCTTACAATATCCTGGGCACCGTAGATGAAGCGCAAGACATTGTTCAGGATGCGGTTTTACAATTCATCAGAACAAACCGCGAGTATGTACTCAATATAAAATCATACCTCATCAGGTCGGTAATTAATCTGGCTATTAATCAAAAAAAGCGGCAGAAGAAAATGCTGGCCGATTATCCGGGGCAATGGTTGCCCGAGCCAGTTTCTGCCGATGGAGCAGATACATTAATCAATCGAAAGGATATTTTATCTTATTCACTTATGGTTTTGCTTGAGCGCTTAAATGCAAGGCAAAGGGCAGTGTTTATTTTGAAAGAAGCTTTTGACTACGAACATTCAGAAATAGGGGAGGTGATTGGCATAACAGAAGAGCATTCGCGGCAGATTTTAAGCAGGGCCAAAAAACAAATTAAAACAGCTTCGGCAATTCCAAATCCAGCAAACAGGGATGAAATATTTCGCAGATATGTGGATGTAATCAGACGAGGCGATACCAGTCAGTTGGAGCTTATGCTTAACCAGGATATTGTAATGATATCAGATGGTGGCGGCAAGGTTTCGGCTAGCCGAAACCCCATCCATGGCAGGAAAGATACCGTGGCCATGTTGCTGGGGCTACATAAGAAATTCTACAGTCAACTTGATGTAGAGTATACGTTAGTTAATCATCAGCCAGCATTGTTGTATTTTGATAAAGATGTATTGGTCAATTGCCATATCATTACTATTGAAAATGGTTGTATAACTGGTGTTTACGTAATGAGAAATCCCGATAAGCTAAAATTATTACAAAAAAGAGGTTAGCCTTTGTCACGGATCTTAAAGTTCATTGTCTTTCTATCAGATTTTAATTAAAAAATATCATGGAAAGAATTGCTTTTAACAAACTACCGGCTGGCTTTTACGCAGCTTTGAGCCATGTTCAAAATTATGTTGACAATTGTGGGCTTGATTTCACACTGCTTGAACTAATAAGATTGAGAGTTTCGCAGTTAAATGGCTGTGCATTCTGTTTAGATATGCATTCTAAAGATGCCCTAAATCATGGTGAAACTTTTCAGCGTTTAATTTCAGTATCAGCCTGGAGGGAAACGCCTTATTATACTCCTCAAGAGCAGGCTGCACTTGCTTTTGCAGAAAGGCTAACGGTGATTAACAACCTAGAAGATAACGATGATATTCATGAAGAATTGAACAAATATTTTTCTAAGGATGAGATTGCCAACCTTACTCTTGCAATAATTCAAATTAACTCCTGGAACCGCCTGGTAAAATCTATAGGCCCCGTTCCTGGCAACTATCAACCCGCAAAGCTTCAGGAAGCTTAAAAATAAAAGCCAGCCTCGCAACGTAACGTAGCGCTGGCTTTTTATTTAAAATTTAACTAATGTGGTATCTGAGCTCCATGCCTGATCTATTGACACATTTAACCCAAGTGCCCCGGTAGATTCCAGCAATTTTCCGCTCACCACGGTTCTTTGGTTTTTAAATACAGGTACTTGTAACGCTTTTCTAACTCCGCCTCCAATTATCTCAATGTTAAGCGGCTTGTCCGTCCTTAAAATATATAAGCTGATAGGCCCTTTTGAGTTATCAATCTCAAAGCCCATATCATCGTCAGTAGAGCCAAATGAGGTTCGGCTTTGAAAGTAATATCCGGTTGCTTCGTTGTTTACATCAACTTTAAACTGGTTTACATCCTCAACCGTCACTTCAAGTTTTCCAACAATTCGTTTAAGAGGCAATTGAAAACTCTGATTGTTCGTTATTGGCAATGCAATAGTCCCCAAAAATGTATCCCCTGTTTTATAAACTTTATGAGACATGAATTCATTGTCTTGCCAGTACTGCATATTTGCCGATTTAAAAGGCAATAAAATCGGATTGGTTGTATTGGTTTGGAAGCATTGGTTAATTCCAAAAAGTGATTTAGAACCTACCGCAATTATTGTGAAGAATCTCTTAGGAAGGTTCAGTGTTATTTTTCCAAAATCAGCAGAGGTAGAAAATTGGGTTCTTCTCATGAATTCATTCCCATCTTCAGAATAAGCAATAAAAGTTAGCTGGCTAATAACCGCGTTTAATGGCAGGGCTGGTTCTGCCGTTGTATTGTTAGCATCTTTATTCGAAACTGTAATTGCTACTGGATACGCCTTCTCGTTTGCTGAGTTGGCTTCTGTTTCGTCTTTTGTGCATGATACGAGCAGAAAGAAAGGTACCACAAGGCTTGTTAATGTTTTTGAAAATTTTTTTGTCATGTTTTGTTTTTAATAGGTATTTAAAGATGAAACTATCATATGCAGTTAGGATCTTTCTGCGTATGGTTTCATAGGTGATTTGGGGGGTGAAAATATTCATTTTGGAACTTAAACCTTGCTTTTGAAGAAAAGTGTAAACCAGATTGATTTAAACGATTTTTAAAATGCTTTGGCGCTGGTTCGTATTTGTGAAAATTGTAAACTGTTGTGGGAACAAAGTTTACACTGAGAAATCTTAAATCTCTTAAATAGTTTCGTTTATATTGATATTTTGTTAATTAGTTGGCGTATTTGTTGTGAGTTTGATGAAAATTAAATTCTGGTTTTAGCTTATGGACAAATAGCGGAGAGCGATTTAACAAAGCGCTCTTTTTATAGTTCTTATACTTAGATTAGGACTTGGTTTCTTTTTATAAGCCTGTAGTTTATATGGAATTAAATGGCAATCCGGGAATAAGCACCGAAATATTGAAGGTTTTCGAGTCTTTACCAGAGATGTATCTTATTCTTTCTGTTGATTTAAGGATACTTACCGCGAGTGATGTTTATCTGCAGGTAACTAAAACGGTGAGAGAGAGTATTGTTGGCAAATCCGTTTTTGATAAATTTAAAAAGGACGGTTGTAATATTACTGGTTTAAAAATATCGTTGCAGGAGGTATTAATCTCTCGAAGGCCGCACCAACTACCTGTTAGCAGATTTGATATTTCTGTAGCTGGCGGTAAACCTGCCGAGTGTTATTGGCTCATTTCAAACACGCCGGTATTAGATGAAAATGGCGAAATTCAATACATTATTAATCATGCTGTTGATGTCACGCAGCAAACCTTGTCACAAAGGTACTTGAATGAGAGTCTTGAGAAGGAAAAAAAGTTGGTAGCTGAATTTAGACAGTTAAACCTGCGGCTGGAGAAATTTTTTGCAGAAATACCTGCCTATATTTCATCATTTTATGGTTCCGATTTTATATATGACTTTGTTAATGAACCTTATAAGCAGTATTTTCTTAGAGGTAACGACGTTATAGGAAAACCCTTGCTTGAGGTTTCGCCTGCCCTGGTTAATCATCCTTTATGGCCACATTTGCTGCGGGTTTATCAAACCGGACAAACTTTCGAGTCCAAAGAAATGTATATCGAGGTGTCTGATGGAAATGGACAATTTCGCGGGCATTATTTCAATCTTGTGTACCAGGCTTTGTTTGATACTCAAATGAAGGTAAATGGCGTATTAACCTTTGCATATGATGTGACTGAATTTGTTGAAGCAAAAAAGGATATCGCCCTGAAAGAATCTGAACTAGCCCGGCTTAACGATAATTTGCTTGAGGCGAATGAAGAAGTACAGGCTGCCAATGAAGAGTTAAGGGCCTCTAATGAGAGTTTATATAGCGCTCAGGAGAATCTTCAAAAATTAAACTCTACGCTTGAGCGCAGGGTGGAGCTTCGTACCAATGAACTGTTGATAGCCAAGGCTGAAGCTGAGAATGAACGCGAGCGGCTGAAACGTTTTTTTATGCAGGCGCCTGCGGGAATAAGCATCATGGATGGGCCAGAGCATGTATTTGAGTTGGTTAATTCCATATATGAGAAGCTTTTGCCTGGCAGGGAATTTTTAGGTAAACCAATACTGAAAGCTTTTCCAGAATTAAAAGGGCAGTCAATTATCGACATCTTAGATGAGGTTTATCGAACCGGAAAACCTTTTGAAGGCCGAGAATGGGTTGTACCATTAAAGAAAGATGGAAATGGAGAATTGGAAAACCGCTATTTCAATTTTATATACCAACCCCGATTTAGTACCTACGGCAAGGTAGATGGCATTATGGCTTTTGGTTTCGAGGTTACCGATATGGTGAAAGCCAGAGAAATGCTTGAATCCAGCGAAAAGCGGTTCCGTTTCGTGTTAGATGCAATGCCTCAACATGTCTGGACTGCAAGTGCAGATGGGCAACTAAACTATGTAAATCAGTTACTTTGCGATGATTTTGGCAGAACTTATGAAGAAATTTTACAGCATGGATGGTCTTCGTTTGTTCATCCTGATGACTTAGCAGACTGTGTTACAAGATGGAACATGTCTTTAAGGTCGGGAGAAAGCTATTCGGCTGAATTTCGCTTGCTTAGCAAAGACGGATATTACAGATGGTTTCTGGGAAGGGCGTTGCCTTTGGTAGAAAATGGAACTATTAAACTTTGGGTTGGAACCAGCACCAATATCGACATACATAAAACTAATGAACAAAGAAAAGATGAGTTTATATCGATAGCCAGCCATGAATTAAAGACTCCGTTAACCAGTATTAAGGCTTATAATCAGCTGATGCAACGTACCGGTGACTTAGAAAAGTTAAACAGTTTCGTTGCAAAGTCAGCGGGGCATATTCTTCGTCTTGAAAAGCTTATCAGTGATTTGCTCGATGTAACCAAAATTAATGCAGGCAAGATATTATACAATTTAGAGGAATTCGACTTTTTGCAAATGCTTACCCATAGCATAGAAAGTGTACAACACACCGCGCCACAACATGAAATTATACTCGAAAGAGCCGACGATGTACTTTACACGGGCGACCGTTTCCGGTTAGAGCAGGTTGTAAACAACTTTTTAAACAATGCCATAAAGTATTCGCCTGAAGGTGGAAAGGTGATTGTTAATAGCAAGGTGTCCAAAGGAAACATTATCGTATCAGTACGCGATTTTGGTATAGGAATAGCCGAACAGGATTTAAATCATCTGTTTGAAAGATATTTCAGGGTAGACAATACCGCCATGCGCTTTGAAGGCCTTGGATTAGGCTTGTTTATAGCATCCGAAATTTTAAAAAGGCATAATGGTAGTTTTTGGATTGAAAGTGAGCCTGGCAAGGGCGCTACATTCTATTTCAGGCTACCGCTTGTACAACCAGATAAACAGAAGCTAGTTGGCCGCACACTCACGGCAGAAGGTGCTATCAGCATCAGCTTTAATGAAACTCACAATTATCTGAATGTTAATTGGACTGGTGGGCACGATTTAGACTCGGTTAAGCTCGGCTGCAAAAAAGTATTGGCATTTCTTCAAAGTTATAAGACAAAGAAAATGCTTGTTGATACAAGTTTTATTGTGGGTATATGGCCGCAGGCCGGCAAATGGATGGCTGCTGAGTGGTATCCGGAACTGGAGGAAGCGGGAATTAAGTTTATAGCTTGTGTATACCTTCAAGGTTCTTTCAGTCAGTTCTCGATTAAAAAATGCTTTGAGGAGCAAGGAAAAATTCTTGTTACAAAATTGTTTACCGACTGCGATTCCGCAGAAAACTGGATTGATAGTTTCTAGTTTCAATTCCCCTCTCAATAATTGAAAATCATCACAAGCCAAAGTATTTACGTGTGTTAACAGTTGCAATTTGTTGGCATGAACTGTGTATGGACCAGGATCTAAGTTCTCATCACTCGTGCTAAAAGCGTTGTTTTAGTCTAGCTTTTATAGTTGTTTATTAATTTTCCCATAAGTTATACTGCTTTCTGTAAAACATTCAGAGTGTGTAAATTTTTCCCGCATGCTATGCTCTATGTTGATTTGTCTCTACGTTATTGGTGAAAATAAATTCACGTATTCTAGTGGATGTTTTCTATCTCATTAAACGATTTAAACTTAATAGTTTCGTTTTTAAGCAATCTGCGCTGAATTTTTATTAATGATTAAGGACGATTTAATCATGGCGATAAGAAACTCCATCTTTCAAGCGCTTTTGAGTTTAAATGGATAAGTTTTTGCTTAGTTCTTGCTGAGTTTTTAAAAGGTATCTTCTATTAACCAAAGGTTAGTATCCTTTATAGATTTAATTAACGCTCTCAACTGGTCCATGTAACCCATGGATTAGATTTTAACATTATTGTAATTCCCGTCCGGGGATGAATAATCATGCATTAAATCTTAAGTTGATGAGGCTCTCTCTTACTTTAACGTTTTTAGCGTTTACACTATTGATTGTAGTTGTAAATAATCGTGCTTTTGCACAGTCAAGTGGTGATTACAGGACGGCAACTTCCGGAAATTGGAATAGTGCAAGTACCTGGGAAAGATACAACGGCTCATCATGGGTGGCGTCGCCTTCGCAAGGCGCACCTACGTCATCCAATGGGGCTATTACTGTATTGAATACGCATACTGTCACCGTAACGGCAAATGTTACTTTAGATCAGGTGACTGTTAATAGTGGCGGGCAAATAAGCGTAAATAGTGGTGTTACCCTGACAGTTAGAAATGGTTCGGGTACCGATTTAACGGTTAGCGGAGTTGTAAAGAGTGCCGGGACAATTAACAGGCAAGGCACCATAGTATTTAATAGCGGAGGTAAATATCAGCACAACTTTACTACCACAGCTGGAACAATACCCACGGCAACCTGGAATACAGGCTCAACCTGCGAAGTTATCGGCTATACGTCACTTGGCACAATGGGTAATATTGGTTTCGGACAATCCTTCTACAATTTTACATGGAACTGCCCTAATCAGGCTAATACTCTAAGTATGGCTGGAGGGCTTAAAACGGTTAATGGAGACCTTTCTATTGTTTCCACAGGAACTGGGGTACTTCAATTTGCCAATTCCCTTAATTCCAATTTAACCGTAGCGGTTGCCGGAGATTTTACTCAGGCCGGGGGAACTCTTACGCTACTCGGCAGTAGTGGAAATTCGACTACACTAAATGTTGCTGGCGATTTTACCATTTCGGGAGGGACTTTCCAGAGAGGAAACGGAACCGGAAGTGTTGTGTTTAATGGGACATCTGTGCAAACCTTCAGCAAGTCAGGTAGTACTATTTCGGGTGCTATCAACTTTACTGTTAATTCGGGCGCTACTGTAGACTTTGGCACTTCTGTTTTGGATGGGTCGGCCGGTACTTTTACTTTATCCAGCGGAGCCAGCATTATAACCTCTCATGCCAATGGTTTAAGCTCTACCGGATCTATTCAAACAACAAGTAAATCCTTTAACAGCGCAGCTAATTACCAATTCAAAGGAGCTTCAACCGGTACATTTACCACCACTACTGCGAATACAGTTAACAACTTAACCATTAACGGTTCTGGCACTACCTTGGCTCAAAATTTTAATGTCAATGGAATTTTATCTCTTACCTCCGGGATATTAACACTTAGCACATATAATCTAACTATAGCATCTACTGCATCTATTACCGGATTTTCTTCTTCGGCTTACATTAAAACCAATAGCACCGGCCAGCTTAAAAGAACTATTGGCAGTAGCAGCGTAGTTTTTCCTGTCGGAAATTCAAGCTACAATCCAATAACTTTAAGCAATACAGGTACATCAGATGTTTACGGAATAAGGGTTGCCGACGGAACAATCCCTGCTACAATTAATGATGCAGCACAATCTGTTAACCGCAGGTGGGTAATTACAGAAGCGGTTTCTAATGGCAGTAATCTTTCTGCAAGCGCTCAATATAACAATGGGGAAGAGGGGGCTGCCTTTAATGCTGGAACCAATACCTATATTGGATTTTACAATGGTACTTCCTGGACTCAAAATGTAGCTTCACAATCAGGATCAAATCCATATATCTTTAGTTCTTTATCAAATTTTTCTTCTTTAGGAAATCTTACAACTGGTACCCAATATTTTGCGGTAGGTAAAGACAATGCATTCATAGCTCCAACAAAACTGGTTATAACTTCAGTTTCGCCGGCTTCACCAGTGGCCAACTCTGAATTTAGCGTGACAGTGGAGGCTCAGAATGCTAACGGCCAGGCCGGAATAGTTAGCTCCAGCACTTCCTTTACATTAAGTAATGCTGGAACAGCCGGTTCGGTAACAGGTACAACTACGGGAGTGATTCCTGCAGGAAGCAGCTCAGTAACCATTAGCGATGCTCTTTTTTCCTTATCAGGAACTGCAACCCTTACGGCAACCCGCACTGCGGGAATGTCCCTAGCTGGCTCTTCTTCAGCATTTAATGTTCTTACTGGGCAACCTGCAATACAAGCCAGTGCAATTTCCTTTCCTACAGTTGACGGTACAGGAATGACTATTAATTGGACTGCAGGGAGTGGTAGTAGCTGCATCGTTTTGATGAAAGCAACCACCGCTGTTAACAGCGATCCCGTAGACGGAACATCTTATACAGCCAATGCCGCTTTTGGCAGTGGCTCTCAAATAGGTACAGGTAACTATGTTGTTTATAGCGGATCAGGGACAAGTGTAAGCGTAACCGGCCTTACTGCTGGGACAGATTATTATGTTGCTATTTATTCGTTTAATGGAGCCACGAACTTTACGAACTATTTAACAACCGCGCCTGCAACAGGCGATCAACGTTCTCTTTCTTCTGGCGACTATAGAAGTAAAACTACAGGAACATGGGGCAGTTCTTCCAGTTGGGAAAGATGGAATGGTACTTCATGGGTAGCTGCTTCAAATTCACCAACTAGTTCTAGTGGAGTTATTACCGTAAGGAATGGGCATACTCTAACTGTAGCGTCTAATGTTACTGTTGATCAGCTGATGGTTGAAACTGGTGGTATTATTACTATAAATAGTAGCAGAACTCTTACGATAAATGACGGAACGGCTAGTGTTGACGCGGAAATAAGTGGAACTGTGAATATCAATGGTACATTAGGCGGCTCAAGTAGCCCTTCAGTATTAATTAACGGGGGGACAATAAAAAATTCATCATCAATTACCGGTATGGGAACCTTGTCTTTCAGCAGTGGAAGTTCCTATGAGCATACACGTAATGGAGGAACAATTCCAACAGCCACCTGGGAGGATGGAGCAACCTGCTCGATAACCGGAATTACAGACTCCGCTCCGTCTGGAGTTGGCCAAAGCTTTTATAATTTAATCTGGAATTCCGCTAGCCAAACTTCAGGACTTTCTCTAGCTGGTGCCCTGGTTACTGTACGTGGAAATCTCAGCATCACTTCTACCGGCAGCGGCAACCTTCAATTAGCAAATAATGCAACTGCAACCTTAGACGTAACTGGTAATTACACTCAAACAGGGGGTACATTTATTCTTTGTAATACGAGTGGAACCATTACGCTTAACATCGGCGGAAACTTCAATATGTCTGGCGGTACTTTACAAAGAGGTTCTGGTAGTGGAAATATTTATTTTGATGGCACATCGATCCAGTCGTTTACCAAGAGCGGGGGAACGATTTCAGGAGCAATAAACTTTAATGTTAAAACCGGAGCTATATTAGATTTTGGTACATCCGTTTTAAATGGATCAAGCGGAACTTTTACTCTTTCAAATGGTGCAGGGTTAATCACTGCCAATACAGCCGGGATAACATCAACTGACGCCACAGGTTCAGTGCAGGTTACAGGTACACGTACTTACAATACAGGAGCTAACTATACATATAACGGAAGTTCATCGCAGGCAACCGGCAATGGCTTGCCATCAAGTGTTAATGACTTGACAATAAATAACTCGGCGGGAGTAAACTTATCTTCTAGCTGTACGGTTGAAGGAACTTTGACTCTAGCTTCCGGAGTCTTTAATATGGGAACTACTACTTTAACTCTGGAGTCGGATATTTCTAAAACTGGAGGAACTTTAAGCAGCAGTGCGACGGGTACGGTTGTCTACGATCAATCTTCAAATGGGCAAACAGTTATCAGCGGTACGTATGGAAATTTAACATTTTCGAACTTTGATAAAGTTTTTGAAAGCGCAAGCTATAATGCAGATGGAAGCTTAGGTGCATCTAATATTATTATTTCAGGAACTCTTAACGCCGGTAATGCTAACGGCCATGATGCGGCAGAAAGTATTGTTACTTTCAACAGCGGCAACGCTCAGGATGTTCCTGCATCTATTAATTATTTCAGTGTGTATTTAAGCGGTGCTGGTACAAAAACAATTAAAGGAAACGGACAAACCCAGTTTAAAGTAAATTGGAACTTGGATGTTAGTGCTCCGGTAAGCTTTGACAACAATATTTCATCTATTTACATTGCCAAGAACCTTTCAGGAAATCAGCCCTTCTCTGCGGGTATTATTCCTATAACAATCGGTGACGATTGGAAAAATACAGCAACAGGTTATAGCCATCAGGGACTTGTTACCTACAGTGGAGAAAATGGCCAAACGGTAGAGGTCGGAGCTTTGAATTATAAGGACCTAACAATTACAGCAAGCCGTGGAGCTGCGTACCCGGTAACTACAAGTTTAATAAGAGGGGCAGTTACCGTATCTGGAGTTTTAAAAGTTGACCCAAATTGCGACTTTGTTACAAACAGTAATCTTACATTGCTGGCTTCTGCTAGCTCGAACGCAAATGTGGCGCCTTTGCTTGATGGAGCTAAAGTATCGGGAGATGTCAATGTCCAAACATTCATAAAAGGAGGTTCCTCTTCTCATAGAGGGACAAGGGCAATGTGTGCGCCGATCAGCAGTAGCAATATTTACCAACAGTTAAAGTCGTATCTAATCGTAACCGGCCCATCTGGAGTTGCCGGAGGTTTTGATCCTGGAGGCGCTGGCCAGCCTCATGCTGTTACTATTGCTAGTTACAAAGAATCAAACTTGCCCACTCAAACTGCTTTCGAACCAGTACAGGCTTTGACAGAGGAAGCTAATCCTCCAGGTGTTGGCTTCTTGTTTTTCTTCAGAGGCAATCGAGCTAATCCTTCAACTAAGCTAAATGCGCCGTATGCTGCGCCAGAAAATGTAACGCTTGTTTATACAGGCCCTATTAACCAGGGAGATATTAATGTAGAAATACCTAATAGCGGTATTCCTGGCGATGCTTATAACGGATATCAACTGGCAGGAAATCCGTATCCATCAACCATTGACTTTCGGGCACTTCTTACCGCTTCTTCCGGTATTAATTCAAGTATAACTATTGTAAGAGCCGGACAATCTGCAGCATATTATAGTGCAGCTTTAGATAGCTCTGCTAATGGAGGGGCACGCTATATACAGCCAGGGCAGGCTTTTTATGTGAAATCGGTTTCTGGGGGAGGTATCCTTAGATTTTCGGAGGATGTGAAAGTAACGGGAGAATCAATAATACCCGGGCGCCTTTTAAGTCGGCCAGAACATTCAGGTAATCTGATACTAAGTAAGAGCTCCTCGCCTGCAAAAATCCAAAGCAACAACACCAATACTTCAGCCAAGATTCTTCGTATAAGCCTTCAGGATACTCAGAATAAGGAAGAAGCCTTAATTGGTTTCCGCAATGATTTTCTGGCTGAAGCTGATGTAAACGATGCACAATATTTTGCTGGAACTACAGTCAATCTTTCAACTCTTTCTTCCGACAATGTTCAGCTGGCAATCAATACTATGCCCGACTTTAAGGATGTAAAGGAAATCGCATTGAGTGTAAACGCTTCCGCATCGGGAGAACTTAAACTAAACTTCGCCAGCGTACCTGTGCCTCCAGACTATAATATTTTCCTGAAAGATAGTTATCTGAATACATTAAATGATATCAGGACAAACCCCGAACATGCATTTTCTATTGATAAAAATGTTTCCAGCAGTTTTGGCAATGAACGTTTTTCGTTGGTAATTACGCCTGTATATACTCTTCCAGTTAAAGTTAAAAGTTTGACAGCAAGAAAAATTTCTTCTGGCGCCGAGTTAAAATGGCTGACAGTATCTGAGGTTAACAGTGGCCACTTTAAGATAGAACGCTCTTCAGACGGAAAAAACTTTCAAGCAATTGGCCTGGTAAATGCTGCTGAAACATCTTCAGCTACGTTATCCTATAATTTTATTGATACAGCGCCACAGTCGGGGGCCAATTATTATAGGTTGCAAATTGTGGATAAGGATGGGCTGCTTTCATATTCTGCAGTTACAGTTCTAAATTATAGTTCTACTGATAATAATCTAAGTATAACAGCATATCCTAACCCCGTTACCGATGTTTTGACAGTGAATATGGGCGGATCTGCATCTATACAAAATATACAATTAAGCATTTTCGATTTGCAGGGAAGAAGGCTTTTAAGTTCCGAGTGCTCTAATAGGCAAGACGTGTCAGGCCTTATACCTGGCAATTATATTATACAAATCAATGACAAGAATACTGGAATGGCATTGGGTAGGTTGAAGTTCATTAAAAAATAGTACATTGAAAACTCTAAGATTAACGTTATTACTCGGTTGTTTGATTTTTTCAAGTGTACCAAAAGGATTTTCGGTGGAATGTGACCCCATGGACTTGTTTTCAGATTGTGGCACAGGAGAGGATCATGACGATTATATCCCCCTGGATGATGGAGTACTATTTCTGGTTGCGGCTGGAGGAATATTTGCCATCAGGGAACATCGTAAAAGAACGGCTTCCACAGCTTTGACAGACATCAATTAATCCAAAAGAAAAAGGGTAGCACTATGCTCTACCCTTTTTCTTTTTGGCAGTAGTTATCGTAAGCGTTATGAACATGAACCTTCGAGCGGTTCAATAGATTCGTCATGTCAGCATCGCTCTATTATACTTGTTTCGGTAGTCTATAGGCGATAGCCCTGTAAGCTTTTTAAAAGTAGTCCTGAACGATTTAAGGTCGGTGTAACCGATGTTATACATCACCTCCGAAACATTATCTCTAGAGGTTTCTAGGCTTAGTTTAGCTGCCTCGATTTTAACCCGCTGAATATATTCGACCACTGTATTTGAAGTGGCTTTCTTGAAACGGCGTTCCAGATTTCGGCGGCCAATAGCAAGCATATTCGCCAATTGATCTACTGTGATTTTTTCACGGAAGTTGCCTTCAATAAATTCTTGCGCTTTCTTAATGGGCTCATCCTCATGTTCCTTCTGGCCCTGGAAAATGATAAAGGAGGACTGGCTGTCACGTTCAATCTCTATTGCAAAAACCTTGGCGGCAAGAATTGAAATATCCCGGCCGGCATATTTTTCAATCAAATACAAAATCAGGTTCATATAAGAGAATGCACCTCCACTTGAGTAGATGCCATTCTCATCGGTAATGATTTTTTCGGTAACAAGCTCCACTTCCGGAAATAGCTGCCTGAATTTATTAGCCGCCATCCAATGTGTAGCGCATTTTTTTCCATTCACCAGCCCGGTAGATGCAAGTAAAAATGCGCCGAGGCAAAGGCTGGCAATTTCTGCACCGCTGGCACGTTGCTTAATGAGCCAGGGAATAAAATCCTGATTCTCTTCCACAGCCTTTTGTATATCGCCATCAAGTGCTGGTATGATAACCAGGTCAGTTTTCTTTACTTCATGTATTAACAAGTTAGGGTGTACGGTAAACAAACCGCCGCTTACCTGCACTTCCTTCGCTAATCCTACCAATTGTACATCAAAAGCCGGAGCCTGTCCCCTGGCTCTAAAAAAGTCGTTTACCTGGCTAAGTAACTGCCTGGAGCCTTCCAGGCTACCCAAAATGGCACCTTTGGGAACAAGGATAGATATGTGCTTCATTTTTCAAAAATAATAGATAATACAAGATATGAAATTTAATTAGAAGTTATATTTCTATCGAGCCATATGGCAAGCTGACTAGCTATTATCTGTATGGCTCAATAGTCAGCAATATTTGTAGTTTTGCAACAATCAACCTGGGCCTACAGGAAATAATCAATGGAAAAGTATTTTACAGAGCTTCAGCGCAATTTTAAAGGCGAACTTTTTTATAATTCTTCAGCAGAGCATGAAGCCATTCTGATGGCATATTCTACGGATGCATCAGTTTATCAGGAAAGGCCAACGGCCGTAGCTTTGCCCAAAGATTCCACCGATATAAAATTACTCATCGGCTTTGCCAACAACCATAAACTTACTCTTATTCCCCGCGCTGCAGGTACATCTCTGGCTGGGCAAGTAGTTGGAAAGGGAATTGTGGTAGATATTTCTAAATACTTCAATCAGGTATTGGAGGTAAACAAAGCAGAAAAATGGGTTAGGGTACAGCCTGGAGTAATTCGTGATGACCTGAATTATCATCTCAAACAGTTCGGATTATTGTTTGGGCCCGAGACATCAACTGCAAACCGGGCAATGATAGGCGGAATGGTTGGCAATAATTCATGCGGATTACATAGCATTGTTTGGGGGGCAGTCCGCGACCACTTGCTGGAAGCCACCGTGTTGTTAAGCGATGGAACCGAAACCATATTTAAAGCACAGGATTTACTGCAACAAAGTGCAAAGGGATTAGAAAGTAAAATTTATGAATGGATAAATACCAGGCTTTCGGATAAAGAAACCCAGGAGCTCATTAGAGATAAATTTCCCAAGCCTTCTGTTGTGCGCCGAAATACAGGCTATGCTGTAGATTGCTTACTTAATATGCAGCCTTTTGCCCAAAATGGCAAACCTTTCAACTTATGTGCCTTGCTGGCCGGGTCGGAAGGTACGCTTGCCTTTGTAACAGAGGTGAAGCTGAACCTGTTGGACCTGCCTCCTGCAGAAACCGCAGTGGTTTGTATTCATACCAATTCCATCGACCAAGCACTTCGTGCCAATATAGTGGCTTTGAAACACCAGCCAATGGCTTCCGAGCTGGTAGATAAATATATACTGGACTTTACGATAGATCATCCTGAATTTCATAAGAACAGAGCCTTTATAGTAGGCGACCCCGCCGCTATTTTGATGGTTGAGTTTATGGCAGATAGCCATGAACAGGTAAGCCAAATGGCAAACGGCTTAATCGAAGAATTGCAAGCTTTTGATTACGGCTATGCATTTCCGGTTTTGTTTAACGAGGATTCAAAGATCGCCTGGGAAGTTCGCAAGTCGGGTTTAGGCCTGCTGCGTAATCTTAAAGGAGATGCTCAGCCAGTAAACCTGATTGAAGATTGCGCGGTAGACCCGCATGATTTACCTGAATATATTCAGGATGTCGCAGTGGTTTTAAAAAAACACGGAGTAAGCGCATCGTATTATGCGCATGCCGGTGCCGGCGAGCTGCATGTAGAGCCAATGGTGAATTTAAAAAGCAGGGAAGGGCTGAAAACTTTTCGTGCGATATTGGCCGATACTGTAGAACTAGTCAAAAAGTATAAAGGTTCCCTTTCGGGAGAGCATGGCGACGGCCGTTTGCGGGGAGAGTTTATTCCGGAAGTTGTGGGTGAGGAGATTTACGGACTGTTCAAAGAGATAAAAGGCCTGTTTGATCCAAATGGCGTGTTCAATGCCGGAAAAATTACCGGAACGCCTGCAATGGATACAGATCTACGCGTAAAAGCGGATGTTAAAGAGCCGAAACGGAAATCGTTTTTCAATTTTAGCGAACAAGGAAGTGCGCTTCAATTGAGTGAAAAGTGTTCAGGATCAGGAGACTGCAGGAAGAGTGCCATTGCGGGCGGAGTGATGTGCCCAAGTTATATGGCCACACGCCAGGAGAAGGATACAACCAGGGCCAGAGCGAACGTGTTGCGCCAGTTTTTAAGTAATGAGCACGACCAGCATCCTTTTAACCACGAGGAGATAAAGGAAGTAATGGACCTTTGTATTAGTTGTAAAGGCTGTAAAACAGATTGCCCTTCGGGGGTAGATGTTTCTAAGCTGAAGGCTGAGTTTTTACAGCACTACTACGATGAAAACGGGGTGCCGTTCAGGGCAAAACTAATCGGCAATTTTAGTAGTCAGATGAAGTTGGCTTCTGTGTTTCCAGCCGCATATAATCTAATTTTCGGCAATGAACACCTTCGTAGAAAGGCAAATTCGCTGGTGGGTTTTCATCCCGACAGGAGCATGCCACTTTTAAGTTCAACAACGCTAAAGGCCTGGCATAGGCGCAGCAAAAAAACAGCTGCACCAGGCAAAAAGGTATATCTGTTTTGCGATGAATTTACCAACTATAATGATGTTGAAATAGGTAAGAAGGCTATCCTGTTATTGCAGGCTCTGGGATTTGAGGTAATTATTCCTGAACATCTGGAAAGTGGGCGTACCTATCTTTCCAAAGGATTAGTGAGAAAAGCAAAAGAAATAGCGAATGAAAATATCAGGCTCTTGTCAGGCATTGTAACAGATGATGCGCCCCTGGTAGGTATTGAACCATCGGCAATCTTAACCTTCAGAGACGAATACCCGGATTTAGCGGAGGGAGATTCTACGACAGATGCATTAAAGCTGGCGAAGAATGTATTCACAATTGAAGAATTTATTGCCCGCGAATGGCGTATTGGAAACATCGATCCTGAACGGTTCAGCAAGGAGAAAAAGAATATTAAAATACATGGACATTGCTATCAGAAAGCACTTTCATCCCAAGAGTATCTGAAGATTATCTTAAGTATTCCTTTAAATTATGAGGCATCTATTATCCCCTCAGGTTGCTGCGGCATGGCGGGCTCATTTGGATATGAAGAAGAGCATTACCATGTTTCCCAACAGATAGGAGAACTGGTGTTATTTCCGGCTGTAAGAAGCGCATCAAAAGATACTATCATCGCCGCCTCGGGTACTTCTTGCCGCCATCAGATTAAAGATGGAACTCATCGGAAAGCCCTGCATCCAGTGGAAATTCTATATAATGCATTAGAGAGATAATCATTGATCGTAGCTGAAGGGTATCTATTGCCGTCTGCTTCAGCTGACGGATAAGGAATGTATAAAGAATGCTTTAGCCGCATTCATTAATGAGGCTAAAGCCCCTTCTATGTCTCAAATCTCCGTTGACTGAAGTCAACGGCAATAGAAATCCAGATCAATAACATAATTAATACTGAAAATCATGTCATCGCCATATTTTGTTTTTTTGCAAAGAGCTTGTTGCTCGAGATGGCAAAGTTTCATATTTAAATGCCACTCAAAAATCAATGAATTACAAAGGTGTCATTATAACTTTGGAAAGATCTTAAGCTTAATAGGTATGATACCCTTGAACATAAAAAACATAGCTCATTGAAGAACATATTAATCGGCTTACTATTTGCAATGCTCTGGGCTTCGGCCGCGGTAGCAACTAAAATTGGCGTAAAGGCATCGCCGCCGCTAATATTAGCAAACCTTCGATTTATTATCGCAGGCTTTTGCTTACTTGGCTATTCTTATGCGTTTAAGAAGGGCAAAGAATATCGGATGCCGCAAGGTGCAGAATGGAAGCAGCTGGCATTGTTCGGCTTATTAAATACAGCGCTTTATTTGGGCTTATATGTGTATGCCATGAAGTATACAGCAGCCGGAATTGGGAGCCTTGCCGTGTCAACAAACCCTTTGTTGATCGTGCTTTTTTCGGCTCTATGGCTGGGCAGGCGGCCTACCGCGGCAGAAATTATCAGTATAATTTTAGGGATGGTAGGAATTGGCGTCGCAACATATCCACTGTTAAAAGGAAGTGTAACCAGTCCCGGCGGATTATTTACGCTGGGCCTCAGCATGGTGGCTGTATCCTGGGCAAGTGTATATTATGCCTCGGTAAAGTGGAAGCTTCCCAATTTGTTGATAAATGGGTGGCAGGTAATGTTCGGCGCAGTTCTTTTATGGCCCGTTACATTGCTTACAGCAGACTTTCATCAGGTTCAGTTTAACGCTCAGTTTTGGTTTGCTGTGTTATGGCTAAGCATTGCCGTATCCATTGTTGGTTTAATCTGCTGGTTTTATTTGCTTCGTATTGATACAGTTAAGGCTTCTTTGTGGCTCTTTTTGTGTCCGCTTTTCGGCTTCTTTTATGCCTGGTGGTTAATGAACGAACCTGTAACTTTATATACTATTGCAGGAACGGCACTGGTTATAGCTGGCTTATATATTGGGCAGAGGTTTAAACGTATTGTTAAAATTGATCGCCGTTAAACTGTAAATTTCTCGCAACTACTTAAAAAAGCTTCGTCAGCATCTGCCCCGATTCCAGGTGTGTCGTCAATATCTAAATGATATCCCTGATACTTAACGCCTCCCACACATGGGTCTTTTAAGTGCCCCAGCATAAATGTATCGAGGTCAAAATAGTTAATGTCTTTACAAGCATAGGCGAAATGTAATTTGGCACTCAGTGCAATACGGCTTTCCAGCATACCACCAACCATGCAGGGAACATGAACGGTATTGGCTGTTTTATAAATCTCAAGGGCTTCTAAAATCCCCCCAGCTTTTGAGAGCTTAATGTTTATAGCATCACATGATTTATTGATAATTAACCGCCTGGCATCATGGTGATTAAAGCAGCTCTCATCTGCCATTATTTTAATTGGAGAAGCCTTGATTAATGCAGGTAAATAATCATCATACCAGCTGCGCATTGGCTGTTCGCAAAACTCAATATTGAAAGTGCTAAGGGCGCTCAGTACTTCTTTAGCCTGTTCAAAATTCCAACCCTGATTGGCATCAATGCGTATCTCAATCTTCTCTCCAACAGCATATCTTATCTTGGCTATCCGGTCAACATCTTCCTTAACGTCTTTACCTAATTTTACTTTTAAGATATTGGCGCCTTTTGAAACAAACTCTTTAGCCAGGTAAACCATAAAGTCGGCATCGCTTATGCCAATGGTGATATCGGTTTCTATATTGCGCTTAACCCCACCCAGCATTTGATAAAGTGGTACAGCCTGGGCTTTAGCCGAAATATCATAAAGTGCCATATCAAAAGCACTTTTTATAGTCGAATTGTGCGCGGTAAACATGTGCAGGCTAGCCATGCATCCCGCAATATCCTGCGGGTCTTTGTCCTTTAGAATACGGGCGAATTCTTTAGCCATAACCAGGCAGGTATCCTGAGTTTCCCCGGTAATTACCGGAAATGCTGAACACTCACCAACTCCAAATATGCCTTCGTCTGTAAATACCCGTATAAATACATTTTGGGCAGAATCCATGGTTCCGGTGGCGATGGCAAACGGCATCATAGGGATAGTGAACCTGTAAATGTCAGTATAGGTAATTTTCATAGGTTGATTTCTTCGTTACTATATAAAAAAAGGTGAAGAAACGCAGGACGTCTCTCTGTAATAATGTCTGAAAGCAATAATTGCTGTGCGCTCAGCCTCCACTCATCCCTGTTCTATCAAAGCACAACACAACAGACTAAATTGCAATTATAGTCAACAATTGAATAATAGCGCAGTTACTTAATTAGTTTCATCTTTATTTAAAATAATGGCTAACAGATTAAGCACAGAAACTTCACCTTACTTATTGCAACATGCTCATAATCCCGTCGATTGGTTTCCATGGGGGCAGGAGGCTTTACAAAAAGCAGCTTTGGAAAATAAGTTATTGCTTGTGAGTATTGGCTACTCAGCTTGCCATTGGTGCCATGTTATGGAAAGGGAATGCTTCGAAGATAAGAGTGTTGCCGAAATTATGAACCAGCATTTTGTTTGCATTAAAATAGACAGAGAAGAACGGCCTGATGTGGACCAGGTATACATGCTTGCGGTGCAACTGATGACTGGCCGGGGTGGCTGGCCGCTTAATTGTATTTGCCTGCCAGACCAGAGGCCTATTTATGGGGGCACTTATTTCAGGAAGGATGATTGGAAGAACATCTTGTTGGCTATTGCTGATTTCTGGCAAAACAAGCCAAAGGAGGCTGAGGAATATGCGGAACGTTTGGCCAGGGGAATTGATGAAACCGAAAAGCTGGATCTGTCTAATAGCGAAATTGAATATAATGAACAGAGCCTGCGGGATATTTTTGAACCCTGGAAACAATACTTTGACCATATTGAAGGGGGAATGGGGCAGGCTACTAAATTTCCAATGCCCAATAACTGGCAGTTTTTAATGCGCTACGCCCATCATTTTAAGGATCAAACCGCATTTTCCATAACTAAACTTACGTTACAGAAAATGGCATATGGCGGTATTTATGACCATTTAGGTGGAGGTTTTGCCCGATACTCAGTTGATCCGCATTGGCATGTACCGCATTTTGAAAAAATGCTTTATGATAACGCCCAATTGCTAAGCCTTTACGCCGAAGGCTGGCAGTTTTTCAAATTGCCATTGTTTAAAGAGGTAGTATACGAAACTATCGGTTGGCTTCAGCATGATATGCTCTCTCCTGATGGTGGGTTTTATTCAGCCCTTGATGCCGATAGCGAAGGGCAGGAAGGCAAGTTTTATACGTTCACCCAAAAAGAGATTGATGCTGTTTTAGGCGAGGATAGTAAGCTTTTTTGCGAGTATTTTAGTATTAGTAGTAAAGGAAATTGGGAAGAGGAGGCTACCAATGTGCTGAGGCGCTCTGAAGATGACGAAGTACTAGCAGAACGTACCGGAATCGAACAGGAAGCATTACGGCAGAAGATTGTAGCATGTAAACAAAAGCTGTTTGTGTACCGCGAGCAACGAGTTAAGCCGGGGCTTGATAATAAAATATTAGCATCGTGGAATGGTTTAACTATAAAAGGATTGTGTGATGCCTATAAGGCGTTCAATGAGCCTCAAATTCTGTCGATGGCTCTGAGAAGTGGCGAGTTTATACTAAATAATTTAAAGGGCAGGAACGGCGCCCTTGTCCGCCTTTATAATCCACGAGCAGACAAAGTTTTTCAGCCTGCATTTTTAGATGATTATGCTTTTGTTGCCGAAGGGTTTATAAATCTATATGAGGTTACATTTGATGAACGCTGGCTGCTCGAAGCTCGTAATCTATGCGACTATGCGTTGCAAAATTTTTATGACCCCGGCACTGGGATGCTGTATTATACTTCCCAAAACGATGCCAGCCTAATTGCCCGGAAACATGAAATATTAGATAACGTTATTCCTGCTTCCAATTCGACAATGGCGCACAACTTATTTAAACTTGGGCACTTGTTTGACGATGAGATCTATTTGGGCCAGGGAAGCCAAATGCTGAGAAATGTGTCTGAGTTTATTAAGAGTTATGGCTCTGGTTATTCAAACTGGGCTATGCTGCTATTGAATGAAGTTACAGGGCTTTACGAAATTGCCATCACTGGGCCCGAGGCAGCGAATCTCAGAGACGGGTTTGGACAATATTTTATACCAAATAAAGTCTTTTTAGGTGGCAACAACGGTACTCTTCCTTTATTGGAAGGCAAGTTAGGCGCTGAATCAAGGATATTTGTTTGCTACAATAAATCCTGTCAACTACCCGTAAATAATATAAAGGATGCATTGGCTCAGATTGAGGCAACCATTAAAGCCGACATATAATATAGCTTATATTGTGTCTCCTTTGGTAAACAATTGCTACATTAGCCGCTCATTAATAAAAATACAGTCTTCACACATCTTATTGATGTTTATCAAAAACAGAAAATGCTTATGTGGGTTACAATTTGAGTTAATGTTCTGTTTAATTTGTCAATCGGGTAAAGTGATGGTGTTCAGATCTTTGTCTGATAATTACTAAAATATTATGAAGATTCAACCAAACAGCGTAGTGGCGCTTACGTACGATTTGTACACCACTGAAAATGGCGAGGAAGTATTTGTTGAAAAAGCTACTGAAGAACAGCCTTTGGTGTTTTTATATGGCGTAGGTATGATGTTGCCTAAGTTTGAAGAAAATTTAACTGGCTTAATCGCTGGTGATAACTATGACTTTGAACTTGCTGCGGTTGATGCTTATGGCGAGAAAGATGAAAATGCTGTAGCTGAGCTTGGTGCAGAGATGTTTCAAGGTATGGACTTGCCAGAAGTGAATTCTGTATTGCCTTTACAGGATAACCACGGCAATCAGTTCCGTGCACGTGTTACGGGAGTATCTGAAGCCGGTGTTACTGTTGATTTAAATCACCCAATGGCTGGCCAGGACCTTCACTTTAAAGGCCAGATCCTGAATGTTCGCGAAGCTACTCAAGAAGAATTGGCTCATGGCCACGCTCATGGAGTTGACGGACATTCCGGGCATTAATTCAATAAAAGAATGTTTGAAACGCTATCCATCCGGGTGGCGTTTTTTGTTTGAAGTCGGAAGTCGGAAGTCGGAAGTCTGATGTCTGAAGTCTGAAGTCGGATGTCGGAAGCTCGATGTCTGATGTCGGACCTCGGAAGTCTGATGCCGGAAGTCTGACCTCATACCTCATACCTCATACCTCAGTCCTCAGTCCTCATACCCCACACCTCAACCCTTACCTCCTCAACAGCACCCGCTTTAACCGCTTTGCGGTGCCTTTCCAAAGCCCGCCATCAATTTGGATGCGACGGTCGGTGGTCCAGGTGAGGGCTTTAATATTGTTTACATAATAAAGTTTTCCAAAGCCTTTGTTACGCAATTTTAAAGCCAGGTAGCCATCTTCATTCGTTCCCGGGGGATGGTTAAAGCTATCAACTTTTAAGCCTTGCTCCCGCCTGAAGCCAGAGTTAAAGCCATAGACATTAACCGCTTCATCCTTAATATATTTATTTAATTTTCGGGTTAAATCTGCAAAGTACTCATAGAAGAAATACGTGAAACGGCCTGTGCTCCCGATAGGAATAAATGAGAAACGGCCGTAGGTAATCGCGACATTGTCATTATCTAAAGGCTTAACCATTTGTTCAATCCAGTCCTTTGGATAAATGGTGTCGGCATCGGCATTCAATACATATTTTCCCCGGGCATGTGCTAACCCAAAGTTGCGGGTAGGAGTAATACCCTGTATCGTCTGTTGCAGGCAGGTAACGCCGCAGGCTTTGGCAAGTTCTTCGGTACGGTCTTTCGAATTATTATTTACTACAATGATCTCAACAGAACGCTGCGTTTCGTTATTGCATAGTGAGGCGAGCGTTTGCACAATATTGTCTTCTTCATTATATGCCGGCATTACGATAGAAACTTCGGGCTCGCCCTTTAGTAATTTGCTATAGGCAGCTTTGGTTTCATTAAAAAATGCCTGCGAATGTTTATCGGCATTCCAAAATTTTGTGATATAAGGAGGAATAGATATTGGCCTCATGAAAAAAAAATCTAAACTAATTATGTCCGTTAAAGGTGTTTAAACGGGGAAACGTTATACCGGTTTCATTAAAAAACTTATGCTGAATGTATTTGGCAAGTTTTGACGAAACCTTGGGCTAAGATAGATTTAATTTGAATTTTTCAGGCTTTTAAAGGGGCTGCACAGTAAAATTTTTTAGGGTCGGGAGAAACATGTCATTAACAGTTCAATTTTTACAGAAGTCCCCCGGATCAGCCGGAGAAATAGCTTTTTATAGCTAAACTTGCAGCTCAATTCAAAAATATGTCAGAATTAATTAAAACACCCTTGGGTAGATTTAGGCTGGTAGCATTCCTGGAAGGATTGTCTTATGTACTTTTAGGATTAACCATGGTGCTTAAGTATAAATATGCAATTCCCGAGCCCAACAAAGTTGTGGGAATGGCTCATGGCGTACTTTTTATAACTTACATTTTTTTACTTATCCAGGTATCTATTAATCATAAATGGGGCTTTGGAAAGGTTGTTCTGGCTTTTCTGGCTTCTTTAGTGCCCTTTGGTACTTTCTACGCTGAGAAAAAGATTTATTAATCTGATTTTCAAATTCTTTTCATTATCCACCAGAAGCCTAGTGCGGCTATTAGAGAAACTGCCCCGGTTGCCATCCACAAACTGCTAAATCCATAGTGGCTGGCAATTCTAGTCCCCAGAAACGGAGACAATATGTGTGCAGCCGAGAAGGTGAGGGCATTTAAACTCATGTAGGCCCCTTGTTTTCCTTTGGGGGCACGCTGTATGGTAACGCTGGCCATAAACGGCATGGCAAGTATTTCAGAAATGCAGAGTACAAAAATTGAAGAATAGAGCAGCCCAAATCCTCCGCTAAAAATTAGCATCATGTAAGAAATACCGCACAATAGGGTGCCAATAATTATAGCGCTGGCTGCAGACATGTGTTTTTCTGCATTGTGTACCAGCAACATCTCCAACGAAAATACAACCAGGCCACTAAAACCCAATATCAAGCCGATTTCAAATTCATCAAGATGCTTTACCTCACGGTAGAATAGGGGAAGTGTGCTAAGTAGCTGGAAGAAGCAAATGCTATAAAGGCAGCATAAAAAACTAAAAAATAAAAATTTGCTGTCTTTCCAGGGCGATATGGCTATATCAGGAGCTTCCGCAATGTTTTCATGTGCTTTGTTAGCACCGCGCCTTGCTTTTCGGAAGTATAGATAAAAAACAATAGCCGCAATGCCTGATGTTATGCCATTCCCGTAAAATAAAAGATGATAGGAGTAGGCCGCCAAAAAACCGCCCAGAGCTGGCCCGATAGAAAAGCCCAGGTTGATAGCCATTCTATTTAGGGAAAAGGCCTTGGTGATGTTATCAGGATTAGAATAGGCTGCAATTGCCACAGAGTTAGCAGGCCTGAATGTTTCGGTAACAACGCTTAGAAAGAACACTCCCAGCGACAAAGAAAGGGCGGATTTCAACTCGGGCAATAGGAAAAATACCGGAATGCTTAATATCAGGCAATAAAGCTGGACAAGGAAATGCCCGATCCGGTCGCTTAGCCAACCTCCCAGGAAAGATCCCGCTATGGCGCCGAGCCCAAAACAGCTTAATATCGTGCCTATTTCTTTAATTGAAAAATTTAAAGCATTCGCCATGTAAACTCCCAGAAAAGGAATCACCATAGCGCCGCTTCTATTTATGAGAATTATAAGTGCCAGCATCCATGCAGGCCTTGTAAGCCCGCGATAAGATTCGAGGTATAAATGAGCCCATTTTTTCACTTAGCTTTTTTTTCTGTCGCCTATATAAACCTGCACTTTAGCTAGCGCTTTTGTACCCCGGCAAAGGTGCTATTCGGCGATACAAGTTTACTATTACAGTCAATGCATGAACAAACATACAGCTTATTAATGGATACATTGCGTATTTTGCAGGCTGATGAAAGCGTATTTTATAAGTGGCTTGGGCGCAGACTATCGGGCCTTCGAACGGCTTGAATTGCCATTAGGGTATCAGGTTATTCACATTCCATGGCAAAGCCTTGCCCCTGATGAAACCTTGCAAACTTATGCCCAAAAACTATCACTGAATATTGATGCTAAAGATCCGTTTGTGTTGGTAGGACTTTCATTTGGAGGCATGGTGGCTGTAGAGATTTCTAAAATAAAGAAACCCGAAAAACTAATCCTTATCTCCTCTGCGGCAACCAACAGGGCTTTCCCGGCATTGTTTAAAGTCGCAGCTTGGTTAAACCTCGATAAAATATTGCCCGGTGATAGTTTTAAGTTGATAAGAAGAGTATCTTATTGGTTCTTTGGCGCAAAAGATAAGGGCTCGAAACGCTTGCTCGATTACTTTTTTAGCAATACTACCCCGCAATTTTTAAACTGGGCAGTCTCACAAATAGTGCATTGGAAAAATACTTACCGTTTTCCAAACACGATTCATATTCACAGTAAAGCTGATAAGATTTTTCCTGCTTCCAAAGCAAATGCAGATTACCTGGTTTCGGGCGGCCATTTATGTGTATTTACGAATAGCAGCGAGATTAATTCAATTCTTCAAAAGGAGCTGAAGAAGTAGGCCCTTTTTCTATTTTAGCAGATTAAAATTTAACTATGGAAGAAATTGAAATTGCTAATAAGTTCGAAATAACGGAGGTTGTAAACCGTTTATTTATCCATACAGATTACCAGGAATGGGACAAGCTATTGACAATGGTGTTTGCACCCGAGGTGGTATTTGACATGTCATCTGTGGGCGCAGGCGAGGCTAAAACTATTAAAGCCGAAGAGATTTGCCAGATGTGGGCAAAAGGGTTTGAAGGGCTCGATGGCATACACCACTAGGCGGGGCACTACCTAATCACTGTTGATGGGAGCGTAGCTAATGTATTTGCATATGCAGTAGCCAGCCATTATAAAGAAAGTGCGGCTAAAGGCAAAACCAGAAGTTTTACTGGCAGCTATGACATTGCCCTTACACTAACCAGCGCTGGCTGGCGAATAAATGCTTTTAAGTATAACTTGAAATTTGCTGACGGAAACCTTGATTTGAGCTAACATCAAAGGCAAATACCGTGCAAAGGCTTAGTTAGCTTTGATGAGGATACCGCATGGGAGCCTCCTTTGGTATCCTCAGGAGCCCAAAAAATATTTGTATATTCTTTCTTAGGCAAATTCGCAAAACCACCAATGAAGGCAGAATGAGGCAAAAAGCATTTTGAAACACTATTTACTTTTTCGATATAAGGGTGGGCTAGAATGACACACTAATTCGAGAGCCACCTTACTTCTCTCAAGGTATTTCTATGCGTTCAAAAATGTATACATATCTTTCAACTCATCTGTTTAAATATACAGCCACTGTACTAAAAAATAATCTTTTAAGGACGTTATGCCAGAAAAGTCGCTTAAAATCGCCTTGGCATCCTTTTGGTATATATCTTAATACTCATTTAAACTATTTACACTTAAATTAACGAAGAGCTCTGATTAGATCACAGCTCTTTGTTTTTTTATAGGATATCCAAACAAATTGTTCCCAATTCTTTTTATC
>Ga0307408_100000384_pt1 | contig 40404 bp, 30 predicted proteins | sample 322Cmetagenome_FD_202116 | JGI IMG/M metagenome (GOLD analysis project Ga0307408, IMG submission 202116) | Maize rhizosphere microbial communities from greenhouse at UC Davis, California, United States - 322HYB-C-3 | ecosystem: Host-associated > Plants > Roots > Rhizosphere > Soil | place... | reverse complement strand
GCCGCGCCGATGATTGCCGCCATGCCGGTGGGCTCGAAGATGATCGCCACCAGCGTGATCTCGCCCTTCCTGGTGCCGATGAAGGTGACGCTGCTGTTTGGCTTCATCCTGTCGCTGCCGTGGGTGCTGTACCAGATGTGGGCATTCGTGGCGCCCGGCCTGTACACGCACGAGAAGCGCCTGGTGGCGCCGCTGGTGATTGCTTCTTCCACCTTGTTCATGGCGGGCGTGGCGTTCTGCTATTTCCTGGTGTTCGGCAAGGTGTTCGCCTTCATCAACCAGGTGTCGCCGTCTTCGATTGCGGTGATGCCGGATATCGAGAACTACCTCGACTTCGTCATGTCGATGTGCCTGGCCTTTGGCTGCGCGTTCGAAGTACCGGTGGTGGTGGTGGTGCTGGTGCGCATGGGCCTGGTGTCCGTGGCCAAGCTGAAGGAGTGGCGCGGTTATGTGATCGTGGCTGCTTTCGTGATCGCTGCCATCGTGACACCGCCTGATGTCGTCAGCCAATTCTCGTTGGCTATCCCAATGTGGCTGCTGTTTGAAATTGGCGTGATCGTGTCGCCGATGTTCGTCAAGGCAACCACCGCTCCGGAAGAGAAAGCCGACTAAAGGAACAGTTTGGTCATCGTGATGGCTTGCATGACCGTCAGGATGCTGAGCCAGATATAGACGGGCCGAAGCTTTGCGCTGAGCCGCTCGTCAATCAGCCTGATCATCTTTGCCTCATGCTCCGCAAACATCGCATGCAGTTCAGCACGATGTATCGCCAAGTCGGAGTCATTTGCCACGGGTTGGCTCAGCGCAGCCTTTAGCGCATCTGCGTGCGCCTCGGCCTGCTGGCGAGGTATTCCCGCATCAATCAACGTTTTGACGTATTGAGCTGTATCAAACTGGATCGGCATGGTCATGGCCACTCCTTCTTCATAGTAGCAGAAGCGCCCCGCGGTGGGCGCGGGGCATGGGAGCAGCCTAAACCGGTTACTGCATCAGCTCTTTGATCACGCGCACAGGTGCGCTGCCGTAGCTCAGGAAGTCTTCGTGGAAGTCTTTCAGCGAGAACTTGCTGCCCAAGGCAGCGCGGCGCTGTTCGCGCAGTTCCATGATTTCCGAGTAGCCGGAGAAGTAGCTGGTGAGCTGCACGGAGGTGAGCTGCGCGCGGCGCCACTTCTCTTTCGCTTCGGCAGCGGTCTGGAAGGCCTGGCGCGCCAGCAGGTCGATCGCCTCCTCTTCCGTCATTCCTTTCACATGCACGCTGTAATCGAGGATGGTGTTGGTCACGCTGCGCAGGTTCCACTTCGAGTACATCAGCCACATCTCAGGATCGTTGTTGCCATAGCCCGATTCGAGCATCATGCGTTCGCTGTAGACCGCCCAGCCTTCCACCATGGCGCCATTGCCGAAGATCGACTTCACGATCGACGGCGACTTGTTGGCGTACACCAGTTGCGCATAGTGGCCTGGAATCGCCTCGTGCATGTTGAGGATCTGCAGGATCCAGTGGTTGTACTCGCGCAGCGTGGATTCGGCCTGCTCCGGCGTGACGTCGTCCAGCGGCGTCACATTGTAGTAGGTGCGGTCCTGTGGGCGGTAAGGGCCTGGTGCTTCGATGCTGGCGCCAGCAACGCCGCGCTGGTAGGCGGGTGTTTCGCGCACCACCAGCGGCTTGTTTGGGTCCAGCGTCAGCAAGTCGTTCTTCACCACCCAGTCCTGCAGCACAGGGATCTGGCGGCGAATCTCAGGGAAGAACTCCTCGCGCGGCACATGGTTGGACGACAGCTTGTCGATCATCATGCCGATCTTGGCGAAGCGGTCGGATGGCTTGGCTTTGTCGGCCAGGTACTTCGGCCACAGGTCGTCCGAAATGCGGTCCATGTTCGACAGCAGCTGCTCGCGCGCGGCCAGCGCTTTCTGGTAAGTCTGTTCGGCATTGCTGCCGGACTGGATGTCGTAGCCGAACTTGGCTTCATACATCTCTTTGCCGATGCGGAAGGAGCGTGCCCCACTGACGGCCAGCGACTTATCCAGCTCGCCCAGCCAGGCGGCATAAGCCTCCACGGCCACCTTGGCTGCCGCAACGCGCTGCGCATACAGGTTCTTTTCGTTGGCATTCAGGATCGAATCCTGCGCCTGCTTGTCCAGGTCGGACAGCACGGCCAGCACGCCCGGCGCCTGGTCGATAGCGAGCTTCACATGCTCGCGCGTGGGGTTCTTGATGTTGTTGCGCGCGGCTTCGTAATAAGCCGGCACGCCGGCGATACGGCGCAGCAGCGTACGCAGGCGCTGCGGCCGTGCCGCATACTCGGTGTTCAGCACGAAATCGATCGGGCTGGCGATGTTGTAGACCGCCGGGTTCCACTCCCATTCGCGGAAGGTGGTCAGGTACCAGCGGTCCGAGTTCAGCTTGTTCTGCAGCAGGACAAGGTCGCTGCGCTGTTTCGGCGAAAGCTGTCTGGCGTCGATCTTGCCGAACTTCTCCAGCCATTCGTTGATAAAGGCAAGCTGCTGGTCGCGGTTAGCCTGGTCTGGAATGGTCAGTTGTGCCGCGGTGTCGTACTTGCCCACGGAGATGGCGGTCTCCGGATCGATGCGCCACAGCGCGCCGAGGAACTGGTTGGCCTGGCCGTCGAAGGCCTTGTCCTGGCGGCGTTCAGCCGGCAACGGCTTGCTGGCGACGGCCGCTTTGGCCTTATCCGCTTTGGATTTGCCGGCCTTGCCGCCCTTGGTGGACCTGGACGACGATTTGCTCGTTTTACCTTTGCTGCTGCTGGACTTCTTGCTGACGGCCGTCTTGGCCGGCGCATTGGATTTCTTGCTCTTCGTTGCGGCGTCGGCTGGCGACAGGGCCAGGCTCAACATCATCGCGGCGAGGGCGATTTTGGTCTTCATCATATTTCAACCTCTTGCTGGTGCAGCGTGGGAGATTATCACAAGCCGAGTGCTTCCCGCGCCCGGACGGGGTCAAGCTGCCTGGCCTCCGCAGCCGCATCGGGCGGCAGCCATTGCGGCAAAGGGATCTCTTCGTTGACGTGCTTGCCGCTGGCGGTATGTACTTGCCGTACCCGCGCCACGGCTTCCGCCGGCAGTTCGCCCGCCAGTGCTGCCACGGCAGGCCACAGGCGGCGGTGCACCAGCGTCAGTTTTCCTGCCAGCAGGCGGCACACCAGGATGTCCTCGTTCTCCTGCACTTCGCTTAGCACGGCGAAAATACGCTTGCCCTCGGGGTGGCCCCACCAGCTGCCTTTGATCGGGGCGCCGACGATGGCTTCCGTCAGCGTTGGCACTTTGCCGCGTGCTGACGCCAGCACAACACCATGCTGTTCGACGAAGGCCAATGCCTGTTGCGCGTTCATCCGGCCTGCTTCAAAGCGCGCAGCAGCAGCGGCTTGAGGCAGGTCCGCTGCAACTCGTCCCTGCTTTCGCTGATGTTGATGTACAGCGGCTGCAGGAAGGCGTTCAGGTTATGCTTGCGGGCCAGGGCTGCCTGCTGCGTGATGACGGATGCGGGCGGCGCTGCCAGGCGGGCGAACCAGGCGTCCCAGTCGCTGCATTCCAGCGTCTTGGTGCGCGACAGGTAGAAAATGGGAGCCATCAGGCGTTCGCCTTCGCCGTAGTGGTAGAAATGCTCGCCTTGCGGTGCGACCTGGCTGGCGATGGCTGCCACAATTTGCTCGTGCTCGGCGCGGCCAAGCACCGGGTTGAGCGAGAGCTGAAGCATGATGTCGGCGCCGTGTGCCACGCCGTGGCGCCAACCTTGCTTTTCGTCGAAACCGCGGTAGTCGTTCACGCTGCGCAGGTAATTTGTGGTGGCGCCGACCAGGTGCACGCGCTGTTCGGCCGAGAGATACGGCTTGATGCGGTCGACGCGCGCCACGTCGGCCAGCACCAGCGCGGCGAAGGGGCGCGCGAAACCTTGCGGGTCGGGCGCTTGCAATTGCGCTGTCAGGCGGGTGCGCAGCTCCTGCACCGTGGCGGTTTCCAGCTTGTCGCCGCGCATCCAGGCCTGCAGGGCTTCAAAGGCCAGCTCATCGCGCTCGACGGGATCGGGCGAGGCGAGGCAGGATATCGCCTGCAGTGCCAGCGCCTGGCGCCGGGCGCTGTCGTCGACCTGCCATTTACCCGCTTTGGCGTCGCGCAGAGCGGCGGACGGGCAGGCCGCGGCGGAGGCAGCTGCTGCAGCACCCGGCGCGGCAGCTCCTGCGTGGCGCGGCACGCCGGCCAGGCAAGCCGTTGCCAGCGCGGTGGCAACGGCTGCGCGAACCGTGAATGATGTCAGTTGCATAGCGTCTCCTGTCAAAAGCGGCGCAAACCTTCGTTCAGCATTGCCAGCATGTCTTCCGCCGTCATGCGCGCGGCCGTGTCGCTGCCGTCGAGCAGGCTATCGGCCAGTTCGCGCTTATGGCCATGCAGTTCGACAATGCCCTCCTCGATCGTATTGCGGGCGACCAGGCGGTAGATGGTGACCGGCCGCAATTGTCCCATGCGGTGCGCACGGTCGGATGCCTGGTCTTCCACCGCAGGATTCCACCATGGGTCCATGTGGATGACATAGTCGGCCGCGGTCAGGTTGATGCCAACGCCGCCGGCTTTAAGGCTGATCAGGAACACGTCGCCCTCGCCGGCCTGGAAAGCATCCACCGACTGCTTGCGCGCAGCCATCGGCGTGCTGCCGTCGAGGTATTGGTAGCGGATGCCGTTGCGGTCCAGGTGGGCGCGGATCAGCGACAGGTGGTCGACGAACTGGCTGAACACCAGCACCTTGTGACGGTTCTCCAGCAAGCCTTCCAGCAGGCGCGCGAAGGCGGCCAGCTTGCTCGATTCGAGGCGCAGCGAAGGCGCCACCAGGTTCGGATTGCAGCAGGCGCGGCGCAGCTTCATGATCTCCGCCAGGATCTGCATCGACTTCCTGTCCGCCGGCCCTTCGATCGAGGCCAGGTTTTCCAGCGCTTCCCGGCGCAGCGATTCGTACAGCGCGGTTTCTTCCGGCGACAGATCGACTTCCAGCACAATCTCTGTGCGCGCCGGCAGCTCGGTCAGCACTTGCGCCTTGGTCCTGCGCAGCACGAAAGGCCCGATCAGGCGGCGCAGGCGGTTGCGCGCGCCGACTTCGGCGCGGTGGTCTTGCTGGCGCTCGATCGGGCCTGCAAAGCGCAGGTTGAACTGCTCATGGCTTCCCAGCAGGCCAGGATTGATGAAGCGGAACAGGTTCCACAGTTCGCCGAGATGGTTTTCCAGCGGTGTGCCGGTTGCCACCATCTTGAAGTCGCCCTTCAGCGCCATCACAGCTTGCGAGCGTTTGGTGGCAGCATTCTTGATGTTCTGAGCCTCGTCCAGAACGATGGTGTGCCATTTCGGCTTGGTGAAACGCTCGGACTCCAGTTGCAGCAGGCCGTAGCTGGTGACCACCAGGTCGAACGGGCCGGCATTGCTGACGATGTCGTCGCGGTCGCCGGTGGCATACATTTTGACGTTCAGCGTCGGCGCGAAACGGGCGGCCTCGCTGGCCCAGTTCAGGCAGACCGAGGTCGGGGCAACCACCAGCGCTGGTCCTTGCGGCGCGCGCAGCAGAACCAGCGCCAAAGCCTGCAAGGTCTTGCCCAGGCCCATATCGTCGGCCAGGCAAGCGCCCACGCCCCAGTGCGCGAGGCGCGCCAGCCATTCGAAGCCGGCCAGCTGGTAGTCGCGCAATTCGGCTTGCAGGGTGCTTGGCAGTTGCGGTGAGTAGCTGGCGCTGGCCTGAATACGCTGCAAGTGCTCGCGCCACATCGCGTCCGCTTCCACCATGCCGACGTCATTGGCCAGTTCTTCCAGCACGAAAGCTGCCAGGCGGTGCACTTTCATGCCGGCATCGTCATCTTCGCCATAGGTGGCCAGTTCGGACAGGCGGCGGTGCAGTTCTTCCGACAGCGCGAGGAATTCCTTGTCGCCCAGCGCAATGAAGCGGCTCTTGCTGGCGCGGATCATGTCCAGCAGCGAGCGCAGGTCCAGCACACGGTCTTCATCGACCACCAACTGCCCGCTGGCGGCAAACCAGTCCTTTTTGCTCTTGATGCTCAGGCGCAGCTGCTTGGTGTACACCGGCTTCGTGAGGCGGAAGGCTTCACCCTCGGGCCACGCCAGCACAACCTTGTCGGCACCTTGCTCCTGCAATTCGGCCAGCAGCTGCAGGCAAAGCGCAGGCTCGCCCAGCAGCCATTCGCCATGCTCCTCGGTGGCCTGTTCCAGCACCTCGCATTTGAGCACCAGCTGGCGTTCCGCATCGCGTTCGCCTGCCAGGCTGCGGCGCGCCTGCACGGAACGGCCATTGACGTCTGCGATCACGTTCTCGGCTCCGGCACCGGGCGCGTAGTAAGGTCCGGCATCGCGCAGCGGACGCACCTGGATCTGCATCTTCAAGCCTTGCTGGTAAGGCAGCAGGTGGATGTGCAGGCGCGGATCGGCGTCGCATTGCTCGGTATTGGCCGCACCGCCGCCGATGTCGGACTGCACGGTGACCATCGAAGATACGGCGCCAATCGCCTTCAGCACCTGGTCCTTGGCATGCTCCGGCACGGTCAGGCCGTCACCGACAATGGCGGCGATGCGGCGGTGCTCGTCCTGCACACTGACCACGCGCAGCCGGTTTGGCGCTTCACGCACCACAATCACATTGGCGTTCAGGTTTTCAATCGCGGGGTGCAGCGCCAGGTGCAACTGGCCCTGGTGGGTGCGGATCAGGAGTTCCGGCGCGCCGGCCAGCAATTCGACGCGGGTATCCGGCGCATCCATCCAGAACACCAGCGGATGGCCGACCAGTGCCAGCACTGCCTGGTCAATGTCGATGTCGTAGCGCAGGCCGGAAGAATAGGCCTGGCGCGACGGCATGATGGCGCTGCTGACGCGCATATCCTGCGGCGTCAGGAATTCCATTTGCGCCGCGTCGTCGCGCAGGCGCTTGAGCGCTACCGGGCGCGCCTTGCCCCAGGCGCCGCGCACGTCGCGTTTCTGCTCGCGCGGTTCGATTTCGGCGATGCCCTGCCGCTCGCCATGGCTGATCGCCCACACCAGGCGCATTTCGCCGCCGGCCTCGCCACTGCCCTGCTGCAGGTTGATCAGGGCCGCCAACTGGCGCTGCCAGGCTTCCTGGCGCTCGAACCAGGTGGCCATGTCGCTGAAACCAAGCTGCTCGCGCAAGGCTGCCGCTCGTCCTGCCGCTGCCTCGTCGCCAAGGTGGCCCAGCAGGCTCTCCGCGCCGCCTGCCAGCAGCATGAAGCCCGCTGCTTCCGCTGCCTGCGACAAGTCTTGCAGTTCGGCGCGGCGCTGCTTGAGTTGCGGCAGCGCGAGCCAGTAATACAGCATGCATTGGAACATTTGCGCCTGCAACGGCGCCTCCCAGGCGCGTTGCGCGACCAGGTCGGCCTGCATCGTGCCGGCGCGGATCTGGCGCAACATGCTTAATTGCTGGTAGACCGCGCTGTCGGCGTTGTGCTGGGCATGCACCGCGACGTCGAGGTAGCTTTCTGCCGCTTTCAGGTGCTTGGCGTCGCCGCTGCGCAGCAGGGCCAGCACGTACAGGTGGCCTGCGATGCCCTGGAACAGATGCTTGCGCTTGCCGGATTCGCGGCGGATTGACTTCAGGGCGGCTTCAAAACCGGTGATCGCTGCAGATACCTCGCCGCGCAGCACCAGCACAGCGCTGGAGAAACACTGTGCCAGCGCCCCTTCCATCCCTTCCAGGTAGCGCATGGCATCGGCTAGCCTGCCGCACAGGATCGCGTGTTCCGCCATCGCCAGCCGCAATGCCGGGCTGGCCTCCTGTTCCGCCGCCTGGCGCCGCTGCAGGTGGCGCTCCGCATAGCCGCGCACCAGCGGCGCCAGTCCGGGCTCGCGCTGGGTGTGCTGGACCAGCAGCATCAGCACGTCGTCCTGCAATGCCGGATGCACCAGCAGCAGCATCCCCGCCTCGAAAGGGCGCGAGAAGATGTCGACGATCGGGTGCAGCTGCGCCGCCTCGTAGCAAACCATGCAGGCGGCCAGCAGCGGCATGACATCCTGCGGCGGACGGCCGCGCAGCATGGCCATGCGCAGGCGCGCCACGCCGTGGCGGTAGCTGCGTGGTTCGAAGGTGCCGTTCCAGCTCTGGCGCATCGGGTTCAGCGACTCGTAGGCTTTGCAGATATCGTCGAGCAGATGGGCGCCGATTGCGGCGCGGATCGCGGGCCAGCGCAGGCGGGCGTTGCAGACGTAGCCACGCCCCATGACGGCGGTGGTGTAGGCCAGGCGTTCCAGCTTGAGCAGCGGGTCGTCCAGCGTCAGGGTGGTGAAAGGCTGGCCGTTCGTGTCATTGATGCCGGCAGCGACCATGTGGTCGAGGACGGCGGTGCGCCCGACCGGGTCGCCCACCAGTGCCAGCAGGGCGAGGATGGCTTTTTCGGGCTGTTCGAGGGCTTCGAATTCCGCCAGCAGGGTGTCGCTCATCCGCGCAAGCCAAACATGCGTTGGTAGAAGTCCAGCTCCGCCTGCAGCGTACGCACGATGGTGTCGGCCTTGCGGAAGCCGTGGCCTTCGCCTTCCAGTTCAACGTATTCGACGGGGATGCCGCGCTGGCGCAAGGCGTTCACCATGGCTTCCGATTGCTGCGGTGGTACCACCTTGTCGTCCAGGCCCTGGAAGAAGATCATTGGGCGCGACAGGCGCCCGGTATGGTTGATCGGCGAGCGCTCGGCGTACACTGCTTCCGCCTGGGCCTTGGGCGCGATCAGGTATTCGTTGTAATGCGACTCGAATTTGTGCGAATCGTCGTCCAGCCCTTTCAGGTCGGACACGCCGTAATAGCTGGCGCCAAGCTTGAACACATTATGGAAGGTCAATGCGCACAATGTCGTCAGGCCGCCCGCGCTGCTGCCGCGGATGACCAGGCGTTCGCCGTCTGCCAGGCCCTGCGCGACCAGGTGGCGCGCGCCGGCGACGCAGTCTTCCACATCGACGATGCCCCACTGGCCTTTCAGAGCATCGCGGAAGGCGCGGCCGAAGCCGGTGCTGCCGCCGTAGTTCACGTCCAGCACGCCGAAACCGCGGCTGGTCCAGAATTGCGTCTTCAGGCTAAGGGTGCTGGCTGCCATGCCGGTCGGGCCGCCGTGACTGATCACGATGACCGGCGGCTTCTCGCCTTCCGGTGCGCGCACGTCCTTGTTGGCGGGCCGATAGAAGAAGGCATACGCCGTACGGCCACTTGCGCTTGGGTAGCTGATGCTTTCCGGGACGGACAGGTAGCCCAGCGCAGGCAGGTCGGCGATCGAGTGCTCCAGCACTTCACGCTCGCCAGTCGCCAGGTCGATGCGCGCTATCTCGTTTGCGATGGTCGGGCTGCCGGCCAGCACGACCACGTAGCCGTCACCCACGCGCAGTTCGCGGATTTCCTGGTATGGCGTGGCGATCGGCTCCAGCACCTTGCTGCCGGTGCGCAGGCGCGCCAGCATGCTGACGCCTTGTTCAATATAGCTGCATACAATTTCGCCGCCTGCGCCGAAGCCGTACAGCGAATTGCCGAAGGTCCAGTGCGGGGTCGCAAACTCCGCCGCCATCGGGCACAGCGCCTCGACTGCACTGGCCGCGCTGCCCGCGCCCTCGCGCAGGCAGTACAGGTTCCACCAGCCGCTGCGATCGGACACGAAATGCAGCACGCCCTGCGGCGACCATTCCGGCTGGCAGATCGACTCCTGCGGCCCGCCGGCTACACGCACAGGCGTGCCAAGCCGGCCATCGGCCTCCACCTCCGCCACCCACAGCTCGGTGCCCTGCCACGGCATGCGCGGATGGTCCCACGACAGCCATGCCAGCCGGCGGCCATCGGGCGACAAGCGCGGCGAAGAGTAAAAGTCGTTTCCCATGACGAGCACGCGCTCGCCGCCGTCAAAGCTTACGGCGCAAATAGTATTCACCGGCTGCGAGTGCGAGCCTGCGTCTTCCGGGTGCTGCTCCCGCACTGCGATCAGTCGCGCGTGCGCGTGGTCAAACACGAAATCGGCAAAACGCTGGCGGCCCGGCGCGGTGAAGGCCTCTGCCGCGCCGCCGGGGGCAAGCCGGTACAGGCGGTTATCGGCATGGTGCGAGAACACCACCATGCCATTCGCCACCGCGTATGCGCCGCCGCCATATTCATGGACGCGATTGCGCACGTTGAACGGCATCGGCGTCACTTCGGCGGCAGCCGCGGGGCCGGGCCGGCGCATCAGGGTGATGCGCCCCGCCTCGGCCGCGCGGCCGGCCAGCCAGTAAATATCCGCTCCGTCCAGGACGACCGAAGACAGCGGCGTAGCGCCCGCAGCAACCATCTCGGCGCTGATCGGCGATGGCCAGGCGCCAAACGGCGCGGTGGAGGTGGATGTCATGAGCGCTCCAAAACGCATAAAAAACTGGGCAGGGATGCGATAATAACGCCTTTCTACCTGCTTTAGATTGTCTTTCATGCCACAATTTGCCCAGCTGAAGAACGACACCTTCCTGCGTGCGCTGCTGCGCCAGCCGACCGAATACACCCCGGTGTGGCTGATGCGCCAGGCAGGACGCTACCTGCCTGAATACCGCGCCACGCGCCAGAAGGCGGGCTCCTTCATGGGCCTGGCAACCAATCCTGACCTGGCGACCGAAGTCACGCTGCAGCCGATCGACCGTTATCCGCTGGATGCGGCCATCCTGTTCTCCGACATCCTGACGGTGCCGGACGCGATGGGCCTGGGCCTGTATTTCGTGGAAGGCGAGGGCCCGAAATTCGAGCGTCCGCTGAAGACCGAGGAAGACGTCAAGGCGCTGCAACTGCCGCCAGCCGGTTCGCTGGACTATGTATTCAAGGCCGTGACCCAGATCCGCACCGAGCTGAATGGCCGCGTGCCGCTGATCGGCTTCTCCGGCAGCCCATGGACGCTGGCGTGCTATATGGTGGAAGGCCAGGGCTCGCGCGAATTCCACACCATCAAGAAGATGATGTATTCGCGCCCGGACCTGATGCACCACATCCTGGACGTGAACGCCCGCGCGGTCGCTGAGTATCTGAACGCCCAGATCGACGCTGGTGCGCAAGCCGTGATGGTCTTCGATTCCTGGGGCGGTGCGCTGGCCGATGGCGCCTACCAGCAGTTCTCCCTGAAATACATGCAGCAGGTCGTAGGCCTGCTGAAGCGCGAAAAAGATGGCGTCAAGATCCCTGCCATCGTGTTCACCAAGGGCGGGGGCCACTGGGCCGAGGAAATCGCCGCTATCGGCGCCGATGCGATGGGCCTGGACTGGACCGCCAACATCGGCAAGATCCGCGAACTGGTGGGCCATAAGATGGCCCTGCAGGGCAATATCGACCCCGCCATCCTGTTTGCCAACCCGGAGCAGATTGCCGCCGAAGCGCGCCGCGTGCTGGACTCCTACGGCCCGCACAATACCGGCCACGTATTCAACCTGGGCCACGGCATTTCCCAGTTCACCCCGCCGGAATCGGTGACGGTGCTGGTGGAAACTGTCCACAGCCATAGCCGCAAGCTGCGCGGCGGCTGAAAATTGTAGTCCCGGTTCAAAGGGCGCTACGGCGCCCTTTTTTATTTCGTGCAGAAGCGACTTATGCACAAAAATTTTTACTGCGGAAATAAGAGGCAGTCGTGAATGCTCCCCTCTCAGCGCATTTGCAACTGGTTGATTTTTAAAGGTTTATTTTTAACGGCTTTTGTCAATGTTTTGGGTTTTGTAAACCTTATCCCAAGGTGCAAGCGAGCTTGTTGGGTCATTCTCCACAAAGTTATCCACAAAAACTGTGGAAAAAAGTCAAAAGTACTTTGTAAACCGGCACTTAGTAGGAATTTGTAGGAATTGTCTTAGCGTTATGTTGCATTGCATGATATTTCGCTAAGACTTTCAGTGGTGAAAACGCTTGCGGAAACACAAACCTTGCCGCGCATGCCTGTGTACAATGCTTGGCTTGATGTTGTGGCGCACCAGGCACGTTTTCCACTGAAAAAGCTGTAGAAAACGCTTGATTTCGGGGAAAAACTGCTCCTTAAATGGTGCACTTATGCACAGAGCGTGGAAAAATATGCGCTTTCTGGCTCTCCTAGGATGGCTACTGTAAGTAGTTGAATTAAAAGGGAAAAAATCAAGCGCTTTTGCTGGGTTTCCCCAGATTGCAAGCTGGAGGTTAGTGTATGCTCAGGATTCCAGCCCCGTTGTTCACAAAGTTATCCCCAGTTTCTGTGGATAGTTAAAAACCCCTCGATTGATGGCCCTGGATGGCGCACTGCATTCTCCGAATTGCCTTGGACACGCCGCTGAATGCGGTCTTTGATTACCGCTGGGATTGCGAAAAGTCAGAGCGACCGCGTGTAGGACAATTGGCAATGGTCCCGTTTGGCCCGCGTGAAGTAGTCGGGCTCATTGTGGACATCCTGGATGAAACGGACGTCCCTGAGGAAAAGCTGAAAGCCGCACTGGCCGTGCGCACCCAGCTGGCGCCCCTGTCCCCGCAATGGCTGGCGCTCGCCGGTTTTGCTGCTGAGTACTACCAACGGCCGCTGGGTGAGGTGGCCCTGCCAGGCCTGCCTAAAAACCTGCGCGTGACCAGCACCGTAGCGCTGGACCGTGCGATCAGGAAGCTGGCCAAGCTGGAGGCAGCGCACGACCCGGCGCCGGCTAATGTGCCGGCGCTGAATGCGGACCAGCAGGGGGCGGCCGATGCCATCGTCGGGGCGCAGGGTTTTGCGCCCTTCCTGCTGTATGGCGTGACGGGCAGCGGCAAGACAGAGGTCTACCTGCAAGCCTGTGCACAAGTGCTGGCGCGCGAGCCGCAGGGCCAGGTGCTGGTGCTGGTCCCCGAGATCAACCTCACGCCGCAACTCGAAACCAATATCCGCAACCGCTTCCCCGGCGTCATGCTGTCCACCCTGCACAGCCGGCTGTCGGAAGGCGAACGCATGCTGCACTGGCTGGCGGCGCATGAGGGCAAGGCGCGTATTGTGCTTGGCACGCGGCTGTCCATCCTCGCTTCCATGCCGAACTTGAAGATGATCGTGATCGACGAAGAACACGATCCTTCATATAAGCAGCAGGAGGGCCTGCGTTATTCCGCGCGCGACCTGGCCGTATGGCGCGCGCACCAGCTCCAGATTCCGGTGGTGCTGGGTTCCGCCACGCCGTCGCTGGAAAGCTGGCACCACGCGCTGAAAGGCCGCTACCGCAAGCTGGAACTGCGCGAACGCGCGGTGCAGCAGGCGGTGCTGCCTTCCGTGAAGCTGATCGATACTTCGCGCCGTCGTGGGCAGGAGGGCCTGACCGAGCAGCTGGTGGAAGCGATCAGGCTGCGCATGGAGCGCGGCGAGCAGTCCTTGCTGTTCCTGAACCGGCGCGGGTATTCGCCGGTGATCACCTGCGAATCATGCGGCTGGGTCAGCGAGTGCAAACGCTGCACGGCCTCGATGGTGCTGCACAAGTCGGACTACCGCCTGCGCTGCCACCACTGCAGCCTGGAGATGCGCATCCCGCGCCATTGCCCGACCTGCGGCAATATCGACCTGCAGCCGCTGGGGCGCGGCACGCAGCGCATCGAGGAGAGCTTGCAGGAATTGTTCCCGCAAGCGCGGGTGCTGCGCATCGACGCCGACAGCACGCGCCGCAAAGGCAGCGCGCAGGAGGCATTCGATAGCGTGCATCGGCAGGAAGTGGATATCCTGGTGGGCACGCAGATGGTCGCCAAGGGGCATGACTTCAAGAACCTGACGCTGGTGGGCATCATGAATCCCGATAGCTCGCTGTTTTCGCAAGACTACCGTGCCAGCGAGCGCTTGTTTGCGCAGTTGATGCAGGTGGCGGGCCGCGCCGGGCGCCAGGGCGGTAGCGAGAGCGAAGTGCTGGTGCAGACCAGCTATCCGGAGCACCCGCTGTTCTCGGCGCTGGTGGCCCATGATTACGATTACTTTGCCAACTCGCTGCTCGGGGAGCGGGAAGTGGCGGGCTTGCCGCCTTACCTGTATCAGGCGATCTTGCGTGCGGAGGCGCGCGAGCTGGCGCTGGCGCTGGAATTCCTGCGCGGTGCGCGCGACCTGGTGCAGCATGGCGGCATCACGATCAACGATCCGATCCCGATGAGCATGGCGCGCGTGCATAATATGGAGCGCGCGCAATTGCTGGTGGAGTCGCCGTCACGCCCGGCGTTGCAGGCTTTCCTGAAGGAGTGGATGCAGGCATTGCGCGAGCAGAAGACGCGCATCAAGTGGTCGCTTGAAGTGGATCCTGTCGATATTTGAAACCCGGTAAATCAGGGTCTGACCCACAGGGTCAGACCCCCAACGGTCTCAAAGCCGCGGGTTGGGGGGAAGGTCTTTGACCTTTTGCGAAGATCAACAGCGCACAACCAACCCCTATGGCAGACGAGCAGACAGTGTCAGACCCTTGGGTCTGACACTGGTTTACCGGTTTTCACGGCTGCACAAGATAGCGCCGCGCAGTACTGACAACCTGCTCATTAAGCGCATGCGTAAACGGCGTATCCAGTTCCCACGCATGCCAATCCAGCTCCACATCGATATAGCGCCCCGGCAGCAGATCCACCAGCGCCCCTTGCGCCAGGCCCTGTGCCGCCTGCAGGTAAGGCAGCAAGCCATAAGCCATCCCGCCAAATACAGTATCGTTCAAGGCATTGGACAGTGGCAGCGTGTGATGTGGAAACGGCCTGACAAACCCCGCCTCGCGCGCCAGGAAGCGCGCCATCAGGTCGCGGTCATGCACCACGGCCGGCGCCAATGCCAACGCCTCGACGTTGAAACCATCGCCAAACCAATGCCCCGCAAACGCAGGCGCAGCCACGCACACATACCGCATGGCCCCCAGCGGCGTGGCAGAAGAACCCGCAGCGGCAGGCAAAGGCACCTCCGCCCGAGCCGCCACGCAGCCGAACACCGAGCCCTCGCGCATCAGGTGCAGCGCCACCTCGCGCTCCGCACAATCCACATCGAGTTGGCAGCGCGGCGGCGACAGCAGGGGACGCAGGGCCAAAGGCAGCCAAGTCGCCAGGCTCGCAGCATCGACGGCAATCGCGATTTCAGGCATGCTGGTCTGGTGGCCAAGGTCGATGTCGAGCGCTGCCTCCATCAGTTTGACGTTACGGTAATGCGAGATCAGGCGCTGGCCCAGGCCAGTCGCTTCGGCGGGGGAACCACGCACGATCAGCAGCCTGCCTACCGCGTCTTCGAGCGCTTTGATACGCTGGGATACGGCCGGCTGGCTGATGCCCAGCGCGTTCGCCGCCTTTTCGAAGCTGCCATGGCTGGCAACGGCATCCAGCACCGCCAGCGCGCGGTAGTCCAGATTTTCCATAAGTTGGACTTAATCAAAGGTCGAGAAGATAAGTCATACTAATGCATTACCAATGACGGAGGCAAGATGGAAACCATCCAGTGCGATGTGGCCGTGATCGGCGCCGGAACGGCCGGGTTAAGCGCCTACCGCGCGGCGCGCAACGCCGGTAAGCATGCGGTGTTGATCGAGGACGGCCCGCACGGAACCACCTGCGCGCGCGTCGGCTGCATGCCGAGCAAATTGCTGATCGCCGCAGCCGAGGCGGCACATGCCGTGCGCGAGGCGCCGGGCTTCGGGATCCAGCCCGGCGCCCTGAAAGTCGACGGCAAGGCCGTGATGGCGCGCGTACGCAGTGAGCGCGACCGCTTTGTCGGCTTCGTGCTGGGGAACGTGGCGGCCATGCCGGCCGAGGACAAGCTGCACGGGCGCGCGCGCTTTACCGCCCCCAACCGCCTGCAGATCGGTGCCAACCTGGAAGTCGCGGCCAGGGCCGTCGTCATCGCCACCGGCTCGCACCCCGACATCCCATCGGATTGGGCGGCGGCAGGCCCGCGCGTAATCAACAGCGACGCCGTATTCGAATGGAGCGACCTGCCGGGCTCCGTCGCCGTGATTGGCGCCGGCGTGATCGGCCTTGAACTGGGCCAGGCGCTGCACCGCCTCGGCGTGCGCGTGGCGATCATCGCGCGTAGCAGCAGTGTGGCGCAGATAAAGGACCCGCATGTGCTGGCGGCGGCCTCGCAAGCGCTGGGCGAAGAATTGGACATCCGCTTCCGGACCGAGGTAGCAGGCATTGCGCGTGCTGGCGACGGGCTCGAATTGCGCACGCGCGATGCGGAAGGCGGAGAACGTTCCGAGCATTTCGATTACGTGCTGGTCACCACAGGCCGCACGCCAAACGTTTCCGGCCTCGGCCTCGACCACACCGGGCTGGCGCTGGACAAGAAAGGCGTGCCGAAGTTCGACCGCTACACCATGCAGTGCGGGGATAGCTGCATCTTCATCGCCGGCGATGCCAGCGCCGAAATCCCCCTGCTGCCTGAAGCTGCCGACCAGGGCAAGATTGCGGGCGCCAACGCCGCCAGCTATCCCGAAATAAAGCCCGGCCTGCGCCGCACGCCGCTCGCCATCACCTTCAGCGAACCGCAGATCGCCACCGTGGGCCCGGGCTACAAAGCCTTGTCGAACGGCCGCGAACACTTCGCGATTGGCACCGTCAGTTTCGACGACCAGGGACGCAGCCGAGTCATGCGCCAGAACAAAGGCATGCTGCGCGTGTATGCGGAGTATGGGAGCGGACGCTTCCTCGGCGCTGAGATGGTGGGGCCGCGTGCGGAGCACATCGGCCACCTGCTGGCCTGGGCGCACCAGGCCAGGCTGACGGTATCGCAGATGCTGGACATGCCCTTCTACCACCCGGTAGTGGAAGAAGGCCTGCGCACCGCCTTGCGCGACCTGGCGCTGGAGCTGCAAAAACCGCCGCCCCCGCCCAAGCCGGTGCCGGACTGCACGCCCGGCTGCTAGGTCAGTTCAGGGTCGAATCCAGGCGGCCCTGGCTGGCCAGTTCGCGCAGCACGCGAATGGTGTCGAGGTCCGACTCCTGGTAGGCGGAGCGGCGGAAATCGTCGTACATGGCGTTGGCGGCATCGGTCGCCGCGTCATGGCCGTCGTCGTACTGGAAGCGCACGTACAGGCGTTCCGGTTGCGGCATCTCGATCGTCATCGTCAGGCTGGAGGCGCTGATGTCTTTCTGTGCCGGCACGTTATAGCGCACCACATACGGTTCGTGCAGCACCACGTTGTCTTCGATGACGACATCGCCATAGCGCAAGCGGCGGCTGAAACCCGCCTCGGTGCGAGCCGTGATTTCCGCCTCGTCCAAATGCGGGACGAACAGCTTGGGCGACTCTGCGCGCAGCACCAGGCCGCGCCACAACTGCTGGTGGGAGATGGTGTCCATCAGCGGGTTGAGGAGGTCGTTCACTTCTATCAAATGTTCAAATTTCATAACACGTCTGCCTGCTTTTTTCGGAGCTCATTTGGGGGATGGATACCACTATATTCTGTACAATGCCGGGATGTCCAATGCACCCCAGTTCGGCCTGAACGGCCCACAGAGCGAAGCCGTGCTCTATCTCGACGGCCCTGCCCTTGTACTGGCGGGGGCCGGCTCGGGCAAGACGCGCGTCATTACGCAAAAAATTACCCATATGATCGAGGATCGCGGCTATGACCCGCGCACGATCGCCGCGCTGACCTTTACCAACAAGGCAGCGCTGGAAATGCAGGAGCGGGTCGGCAAGATGCTCAAGCAGCCGCGCCAGGCCAAGCTGCTGACCGTCTGTACCTTCCACTCTCTTGGCGTGCGTATCCTGCGCCAGGAATGTAACCATCTGGGGCTGAAAGACCGTTTTTCAATCATGGACAGCGACGATTGCTATTCGCTGGTCCAGGATTTGGCCATTACAACGGACAAGAACCTGATCCGCAGCATCCAGAACGACATCTCGCTATGGAAAAACGGCCTGGTAACGCCGGAGGAAGCGCTGAAACAGGCGCAGACCGAAGATGAAGCCCAGTCGGCGCGCATCTACGGCAGCTATATCGCCACCCTGGCCGCCTACCAGGCGGTGGATTTCGATGACCTGATCCGCCTGCCGGTGGAACTGTTCCGCAACCACGACACGGTGCGCGACAAATGGCAGCGCCGCCTGCGCTACCTGATGATCGACGAGTACCAGGACACCAATACCTGCCAGTATGAACTGGTGAAACTGATGGTTACAGGCCTCGGCAAGAAGCCGATGTTCACCGCCGTCGGCGACGACGACCAGGCGATCTACGGCTGGCGCGGTGCGACCATGGAAAACCTGGCGCTGCTGCAGGTCGATTTCCCCGACCTGCGCCTGATCAAGCTGGAACAAAATTACCGTTCCACCACCCGCATCCTGCAGGCTGCCAATGCGGTGATCCAGAACAATCCCAAGCTGTTCGAGAAATCGCTGTGGTCCGAGCTGGGCATCGGCGAGCCGATCAAGGTGCACTCGATGCCGAACGAGGAGCAGGAAGCGGAGCAGGTGGCGATCATGATTTCGGCCGACCACTTCGAGCGCAAGAACAAGTGGACCGATTACGCGATCCTGTATCGCGGCAACCACCAGGCGCGCGTGATCGAGCAGGCCTTGCGCACACAGCGCATCCCGTACACGATTTCCGGTGGCCAGAGTTTCTTCGACAAGGCGGAAATCAAGGACATCATGGCCTACCTGCGCCTGATGGCGAACCCTGACGACGATCCTGCCTTCATCCGCGCCGCGACCACGCCGCGCCGGGGCATCGGCCAGACGACGCTGGAGGCGCTGGGCTCCTTCTCGGGCAAGTGGCAATGCTCGCTGTTCGAGGCCGTGTTCAAGGGCGGCATCGAGGCGGTGCTGAACGAACGCCAGCTGCGGCCGCTGCAGGACTTCTGCAACTTCATCCTGGAACTGGAATCGCGCGCCACGCGTCCCGGCCCGTCGGGCAGCGGCGACAATGCGGCGCAGGTGCTGGATGACCTGATGGAAGGCATGCACTACGAGCACTACCTGTACGACACCTTCGAGGAACGCGCTGCGCAGGGCAAGTGGGACAACTTGATGGACTTCGTCAATTGGCTGAAGGACCGTGGCCGCGGCGGCAAGGACCGCGATGGCGAAGAAAAGAACGTGCTGGAGCTGACGCAGATGGTGGCCCTGATGTCCATGCTGGACGGGAAGGACGAAGAGCCGGACGCTGTCCGCATGTCGACCCTGCATGCGTCGAAAGGCCTGGAGTATCCGCATGTGTTCCTGGTCGGCGTGGAAGAAGGCATCCTGCCGCACAAGGGCGATCCCGATGCGCCGGTGGAGTTGCTGGCGCAGCGTATCGAAGAGGAGCGGCGCCTGATGTACGTGGGGATCACGCGTGCGCAGCGCACCTTGCAGCTCACCTGGTGCAAGAAGCGCAAGCGTGGTGGCGAACATGTGCAGTGCGACGTGTCGCGCTTCATCGCTGAAATGGCGCTCGATGTCGGCACCGCGCCGCCGACGGAATCGGAAGTGCTGTCTCCGCGCGAACGGCTGGCGCGCATGAAGGAATTGCTGTCGGTTCCGCGCGACATTAATCCGGCTTGATTGGTGCTAGCATGGGTGCTCTTCCTTTAGACAGGAGGCTCCCATGTTTATTCGCATTTGCCTGCTCGCCGCCCTGGCGGGCGCAGCGCCCCTCGTAAGCGCTGCGGATGTGGTGACCAAGCCTGAGGCGGAGGCGATGGTGAAAAAAGCCCTCGCCTACCTGAAAGCTAACGGTCGCGAAAAGACCTTCGCGGAAATCGACAAGAAGGATGGGCAGTTTGTCGACCGCGACCTGTACCTCACCGTGTATGGCTTCGATGGTGTCGTGCGTGCGCACGGCGCCAACGCCAAGATGATCGGCAAGAACCTGATGGAACTGAAAGACGTCGACGGCAAGGCTTTCGTGAAGGAGCGGGTCGAGATGGCGAAGAAAAAAGTGCCATTCTGGCAGGACTACAAATTCAACAACCCCGTCTCCGGCAAGATCGAACCGAAAACCATGTACTGCGTGCCGGAGGAGGACATTATCGTTTGCGGTGGCGTCTACCTGAAGTAACGCTGAGCAGCATCAAGCTGCGGTGTGGCCTGTTACGGCATTCTGGTTGCATAATGACCAACTGGAGATAGCGCCATGAATGCCGTTGACCCGCTCATCTACGCAGAACGCCTGACCGCTGCTGGCGTGCCCGCCCAGCAGGCGCAAATTCACGCCGAAATCATACGGGAAGTGCTGACTTCAATCTCAATAGACCGGCTGGAATCAAAGATTGACACGGGACTGGCTGAGCTGAACGCCAAGATCGATCAGGGGTTGGCGAAGCTCGATGCCAAGATCGATCAGGGGTTGGCGAAGCTCGATGCCAAGATCGATCAGGGGTTGGCGAAGCTCGATGCCAAGATCGATCAGGGGTTGGCCAAGCTCGATACCAAAATCGATCAGGGGCTCGGCGATTTGAATACCAAAATCGACCGCACCAAAGCTGAACTTGAGGCCAGGATGGACCGCCTGATTGCGGATCTCAGGAAGGAATTGTTGGCGGAGATCCAGAAGTCCAAATGGTCGTGTGTGCGCTGGATGTTCGGCATTGCGATTTCCGTCGGTACGCTGCAAGGTACCGCCATCGTAATGGCAATGCGATGGCTGGCGTGATCCCGCTCCAGTAAAATGCCTGTTTTACCGCAAGCAGGAGCAGGCCGTGAGCAGCAGCGAAGAGCGTTTTGTTGATATTGAATTAAAGCTGGTCCACCAGGAAGACTTGGTGGAAGCGCTGAACCAGCGCGTCTACGAGCAGCAAAAGCAGATCGACATGCTGGAAGACCTGGTGCGCGCGCTCGCCGAGCGTGTGCGCACCTCCACACTGGCGAACCAGACCCCGCTCAACGAGCGCCCGCCGCATTACTGATTTCCTGACACTTTATGATACGCAGTGCAGCATGACTTTGCACTGCAGGGTTGCTATCATCTGCCGCTTCGAAACATTACAAAACAGGAGAGAGAATGTTCCGTCCGAAATTGCTGGTGATCGCTGCCAGCCTGGCAGTTGCCGGTGTCGCCCATGCCGCCCTGCCGGCATCCAACCCCTTCGCAGCCGAATCCAGACTGCCGCTGAATTACCCGGCCTTCGACAAGATCAAGAACGAAGACTATGGTCCTGCCTATGAAGAAGGCATGAAGCAGCAGGCTGCGGAAATCGCGAAGATCGCCAACAACAAGGCCGCGCCGACTTTCGAGAACACCATCGTGGCGATGGAACGTTCCGGCCGCCTGCTGGACCGGGTGAGCTCCGTGTTTGGCAACCTGTCCGGCGCCAACACCAACGACGCCTTCGAAGCCCTGAACCGCGAACTGGCGCCGAAGCTGTCCGCACACAGCGACGCGATCCGCCTGAACGAAAAGCTGTACGCCCGCATCAAGACCCTGTACGACAAGCGCGACAAGCTGAAGCTTGATCCTGAATCGAGGCGCCTGCTGGAGCGCTACCACACCGACTTCGTGCGCGCCGGCGCCAAGCTGTCCGCCGCCGACAAGGAAAAGCTGAAAGCCTACAACTCGCAACTGGCCGCCCTGTCCACCACCTTTAGCCAGAACGTACTGAAGGAAGCCAATGCTGCCGCACTGGTGGTCGACACCCGCGAAGAACTGGCCGGCATGTCCGACAAGGCTATCGATGCCGCCGCTGCGGCAGCAAAAGCCAAAGGCATGGACGGCAAATTCCTGATCGCCATCGCCAACACCACCGGCCAGGCACCGCTGGAAGTGCTGACCAACCGAACCACCCGCGTGCGCCTGCTGGCCACCTCGCTGGCACGCGGCAGCCATGGCGGCGATTTCGACAACCGCGAAGTCGTGCTGAAGATCGCCAAGCTGCGCGCCGAACGCGCTGCACTGCTGGGCTATTCTTCCCACGCTGCCTACCAATTGGAAGACCAGACCGCGCACGACACCGACGCAGTCAACAAGCTGCTGGGCGAACTGTCCAAGCCAGCGGTGAACAACGCGCGCAAGGAATCGGCCGACATCCAGGCCGTGATCGATGCGGAAAAGGGCGGCTTTACCAATTCGGCGCAAGACTGGGCCTTCTACACCGACAAGGTGCGCCAGGCGCGGTACGCCTTCGACCAGAATCAGCTCAAGCCATACTTCGAACTGGATAACGTGCTGCAAAACGGCGTGTTCTACGCAGCGACCAAGGTGTACGGCATCACCTTCAAGGAGCGCAAGGACCTGCCGGTGTACCAGCAGGACGTGCGCGTATTCGACGTGTTCGATGCCGACGGCAAGCAGCTGGCGATCTTCCTGGGCGATTTCTACGCGCGCAGCAACAAGCGTGGCGGCGCATGGATGAATGCCTACGTGTCGCAGTCCAAGCTGCTGGGCACCAAGCCGGTGGTGGCCAACCACCTGAACATTCCCAAGTCAGCAGCCGGCGAACCGACCCTGCTGACTTACGACGAAGCGCGCACCCTGTTCCACGAATTCGGCCATGCGCTGCACGGCATGTTCTCCGACGTGAAGTACCCGCGCTTCGCCGGCACCCGCGTGCCGCGCGACTTCGTGGAATTCCCATCGCAGGTCAACGAAATGTGGATGACCTGGCCGGAAATCCTGAACAACTACGCCAAGCATTACCAGACCGGCGCGCCGATGCCGAAGGAATTGCTGGACAAGGTGCAGGCTTCCGCCAAGTTCAACGAAGGCTTCCGCACCACCGAGTATCTGGCCGCTTCGATCCTGGACCAGCGCTGGCACCAGCTGCCGGCTGACAAGATCCCGACCGACGTGCTGGGCTTCGAATCGTCGGTGCTGAAGGATGCTGGCGTTGACTTCGCGCCGGTGCCTCCGCGCTACCGCACCACCTACTTCTCGCACGTGTTCGCGGGCGGTTACTCGGCGGGCTACTACGGCTACCTGTGGTCGGAGAAGCTGGATGCCGATACCGTTGAATGGTTCACCGAGAACGGCGGCATGCAGCGCAAGAACGGCGACCACTTCCGCAAAGCCCTGCTGTCCAAAGGCGGCACGATGGATGCGATGCAGATGTACCGCGAGTTCCGCGGCCGCGATGCCAAGATCGATCCGTTGCTGGAACGCCGCGGCTTGAAAGCCAACTAATCGCTTGACCCGTCCATGGTAGACAGCTTTAAGCTTAAGCCATGGACGATGAATATTTCCTGAGCGGCCTCGAAACCTGCACACTCCCTCCGGAGCATTTCAACCACGCCGGCCATTTGCGGCTGGCGTGCCTCTATCTCGCCCGGCATCCAGTGGACGAGGCTATCGCGCGCACTTGCGCCACTATCCGCGCCTACGCCACGCACCTCGGTGCAGCGGACAAATACCACGCCACCATCACAGTCGCCCTCGTGCGCCTGCTGCATGCGCATGGCGCGGCTGCGCTGGCCGATGCACGCCAGGTGCTGGCGCTGCACTACAGCGAAGCCGCACTGGCATCGCAAGGCGCTCGCGCGGGCTTCGTCCCGCCTGACCTGGCGCCGCTGCCATGACCACGCTCACAGTCGGCCAGCTTGCACGCCGTTGCGGCATCTCCCGCAGCACGCTGCTTTACTACGAAGAGCAAGGCTTGCTGACGCCATCCCGCAGCGCCGCCGGCTACCGTCGCTACAGTGACTCCGACGTCGCCAGGGCTGAGCAAATCCGCGCCTGGCGTGCAACCGGCATGGACATCCCCACGATTGCGACCCTGCTGCGTGACGGTTCGCACGCCGGCCCCATTGAACGCCGGCTTCAGGAAATCGCCGCCGATATGGCGCGTCTGCGGGAACAGCAGCAAGTGCTGCTGCGTGCGCTCGGCACGACCTCCTCGGCAGGCATCGATAAAGCCGGCTGGACCGCCCTCCTGCGTGCGGCCGGCCTCGATGACGCCGCGATGGAACGCTGGCACGCCCTGTTCGAACAGCAAGCCCCGCAGGCCCACGAAACTTTCCTGCGCTCGCTCGGGCTGGGGGCCTCCGAAATTGAGCACATCCGTAGCTGGTCACGGCGGATGGGTGTATAAAGAGGGATAGCCACTTCACCGGGGAAAGGGATCATGGACACCAAGCTGAAGGAGACTCTGCGCCAATTGCACGCCACGCTGGCCCACCACGGCCCGGTCGATGAGGAATTGCAAAGCCTGTTGCGCCAGCTCGATGGCGACATCAAGCTGATCCTCGACCAGCCGCCCGAGCCCGAAGGCGGCACCGCCACCTACGGCCTGGCCGAACGGACCCAGGAAATTACCGCCAAATTTGCCGCGAAACATCCGGCATTGGAGCCTACTTTGCGCGAACTCACGCGCATCCTGGGAAATATGGGCATTTAACAAATTGGTGCCAGCTCCGGATACGCGACACGCGCAGCGAGTTGCGTGTTCGGCCCTGGCGCCAACTGATCAAAAAGAAAGGCGGGCCGCAGCCCGCCTTCGGTATGGAACCCGGGGTTTTACCGGCCATCCGGCCGGCCCCCGGGAGGCTAGCCTTATGGGAAGGCCAGCATGGGCGGTTCTTCACCGCCAAAGTTGAAGTCAGGATGACGTTTGGCGATCATTTCCTCGATCTCCTTCATGCGCCGCACTGGCACGTCTACCATCATCAAAACCTGACCTTGTTCAATCCGTTCTGAAAACTGCTCCAGCTTCTTGTTCGGGACGGCCGCCGCATTCATGCCGCTTGCCCAGCCGCCGAACAGTGCACCGCCCAGCGTGACCAGCAGGATGGTCATGGTGCGCAGGGTCAGCCCTTCGGGTGGGAAAACGACCAGGAAGATGCCGGCACACAGCCCCACAATCCCGCCAATGGCGATCCCCAGCTTGGCGCCGTGGATCAGGTCCGTTTTCAGCAGGAAATTGCAATCTGGCATGTCATCGGGCAGGGTGCCCTCTTTAGCCATGAAGTGGATATGCCGTTCTTCGATGCGTGCCAGCAGCAGTTCGTCCAGTTCTGCGCGGGCGGCTTTTACATTGGGAAGCATGTAGTACAGTCTGCGTCGCATGATGTCGCTCCATGGAAGACGTTGTATACCCGTTATAGCAAAAATGTCACGATGTTCAATGTGTATTTGCCCAATCCGGCTTGCTCGAACGTCACAAGTTACTGAAATCTAAAGGTTTTTTGTGCGTCGCGACGGGCGAAAGCGACTGATTTCCGGTACAATGCCGGGATGAATCCCCCAACCAATCTTTTCGCGGCCGTCGCCAAGCGGTCTGCGCGTGCTGCTGCTGCGCCTTTCCTTCCCATGTCCCGCGCCGAAATGGACGCCTTGGGCTGGGACCAGTGCGACGTCATCCTGGTAACCGGCGACGCCTATATCGACCACCCGAGCTTCGGCATGGCCCTGGTCGGCCGCCTGCTGGAATCGCAAGGCTACCGCGTGGGCATCATCGCCCAGCCGGACTGGCACAACGTGGAAGCGTTCCGCGCGCTGGGCAAGCCGCGCCTGTACTTCGGCATCACCGCCGGCAATATGGACTCGATGGTCAACCGCTACACGGCCGACCGCAAGATCCGCTCCGACGACGCCTACACCCCGAACGCCGAGCCGAACAAGCGCCCTGACCGCGCCGTGACCGTGTACGCCCAGAAGTCGCGCGAAGCCTTCCCCGGCACGCCTATCGTGATCGGCTCGATCGAAGCTTCGCTGCGCCGCATCGCCCACTACGACTACTGGTCGGACAAGGTGCGCAAGTCGGTGCTGACCGAATCCAAGGCCGACCTGCTGATTTTCGGCAACGCCGAGCGCGCGCTGGTCGACCTGACCCGCCGCCTGGACATGGGCGAGAAGATCAAGGAGATCAAGGACCTGCGCGGCACCGCCTTCCTGGTGCCGCACGGCTGGCTGCCATCGGACGAATGGGCAGTCCACAACTCGAACCGCGTGGACGTGCCGGGCCGCGTCGACCCGCATCCTGATCCTTACGCCATGGCGAAGGAAGACAAGAAGGAATGCGCCACCGAGAACGCCGCGCCGGAACCAGTGGTCAAGCCGGTCATCATCATGACCCGCGAAGAGCGCCTGGCCGCCGCCAAGGAAAAGCACAACAAGACCGTGGTGCGCCTGCCATCCTACGAGGTGGTGAAGGAAGACCCGGTCATGTACGCCCACGCCTCGCGCGTGTTCCACCTTGAATCCAACCCGGGCAATGCGCGCGCGCTGGTGCAGCAGCACGGCGACCGCGACGTGTGGATGAATCCTCCGCCGCTGCCGCTGGCCATGGATGAAATGGACGGCGTGTACGACATGGAGTACTCGCGCGCCCCGCACCCGAGCTACGGCAACGCCAATATCCCGGCCTGGGAAATGATCCGCTTCTCGGTCAATATCATGCGCGGCTGCTTCGGCGGCTGCACTTTCTGCTCGATCACCGAGCACGAAGGCCGCATCATCCAGAGCCGTTCCGAGCCGTCGATCCTGCGCGAGATCGAGCATATCCGCGACAAGACCAAGGGCTTCACCGGCATCATCTCCGACCTGGGCGGCCCGACCGCCAACATGTACCGCCTGTCCTGCAAGGACAAGTCGATCGAAGAAACCTGCCGCCGCCTGTCCTGCGTCTACCCGTCGATCTGCGTCAACCTGGGCACCGACCACAGCAAGCTGATCCAGCTGTACCGCAAGGCGCGCGAGATCAAGGGCGTGAAGAAGATCCTGATCCAGTCCGGCCTGCGCTACGACCTGGCCGTGCGTTCGCCTGAATACGTGAAAGAGCTGGTGACCCACCACGTGGGCGGCCTGCTGAAAATCGCGCCCGAGCACACCGAAACCAATGTGCTGAGCAAGATGATGAAGCCGGGCATCGGCGCCTACGACGAATTCAAGGCGATGTTCGAGAAGTACTCGCTGGAAGCGGGCAAGAAGCAATACCTGATCCCTTACTTCATCGCCGCCCACCCGGGCACGACGGACGAGGACATGCTGAACCTGGCGCTGTGGCTGAAGAAGAACAACTTCCGCCTCGACCAGGTGCAGACCTTCATGCCGACCCCGATGGCGATGGCATCGGCCATGTACCACTCGCGCAAGAACCCGCTGCACAAGGTCACCGAGAATTCGGAAAACGTGGAGACCCCGCGCACGCTGAAGCAGCGCCAGGCGCACAAGGCGTTCCTGCGTTACTACGATCCGAAGAACTGGCCGATCCTGCGCGAAACCCTGCGCCGCATGGGCCGTGGCGACCTGATCGGCGATGGCGAACGCCACCTGATCCCGCCATACCGCGTGGGCGAAGAGCACTTCAAGCCATCGCAGGGCAAGCGCGCCATGCCGACCCTGGCTCCGGGCCAGCAGAAGCGCGGCGCCGGCCTGCCGCCGCCAGCCCATATCGCACGCGGCGGCAAGCCGAATGCGCTGACCGGTTCGATGACGGCACGCGCCACGGTGGAGACCAAGGCCCGTCCATCCATCCTCGACACTATCAAAGTTAAACCCAAGGCCGCCCCGGCCAAGACTGGCGGCCGTCCAGGCCGTAAGTAAAACGCTAACGTGCTATCACCTGCTGCAATTCCATAGGATTTTGCAGCAGGAATGCCACACTTCGGCGCGCCGCCGACGGTGAAGCGGATACAATCGGCTTGTAGACTCTGCCAACTTTGTATCCGGACGAAAACGTGCCCCAATTCCTGGCTGGCCTGTTCATATTTCTGTTGCTGTCGACACCTGCACCCTGGGTGCAGGCGCAGGAACGCGTCACGCTGCAACTGAAGCACAGCCACCAGTTCCAGTTCGCCGGCTATTACGCCGCGCTGGAAAAAGGCTACTACCGCGATGCCGGTCTCGACGTGCAGCTGCTGGAAGGCAGCGACGGCAATGAACCCGAACGTGCCGTGCTCGATGGCCGCGCCCAATACGGCGTAGCGAGCAGCAGCCTGCTGCTGGCGCGCCTGTCCGGCAAGCCGCTGGTTGTGCTGGCAGTCGTTTTCCAGCATTCCCCTTATGCGCTGGCAATGCGCCAGACCGGCCCGGCACCGGACATCCGCAGCATCGTCGGCAAGCGCGTGATGATCGGCTCCCTGACCGACGAACTGACGCAGGCCGACGAAGTCATGGCTTACCTGCGCAAGGAAGGCATCACCAACAACCAGCTGGTGCGCGTGGAGCACAGCTTCAATCCGGACGACCTGGTGAAGGGCAAGGTCGACGCCATGTCGATCTATGTGACCAATGAGCCGGACTATCTGGACCGCCTCGGATTCCCATACGATATCTACAGTCCGCGCGCCGCCGGAATCGACTTTTACGGCGACAACCTGTTCACCAGCGAAGCGGAAATCAAGAACCATCCGGACCGCGTGCGCGCCTTCCGCGCCGCCAGCATGCGCGGCTGGCAGTACGCCATGAGCCACCAGGAAGAAATCGTCGACCTGATCCTCAGCAAATACTCACGCCAGCACGACCGCATGCACCTGCTGTACGAAGCGCGCCAGATGGTGCCGCTGGTGCAGCCGGTGCTGGTGGAAATCGGCTACATGAACCCGGACCGCTGGCAGCACATCGCCGACGTCTACACGGATCTGGGCATGCTGCCCAAAGGCGCCACCTGGGCCGGTTTCCTGTACAACGCCGATCCCGGTTCGGACCTGACCTGGCTGTACCGCGTGCTGGGCGTGGCGGCGGGCCTGCTGGTGCTGGGCGCCATGATCCACTTCTCCCTGCTGACGCGCGAGCGCACGCGTGCCGAGGAAACCATTCGCAAAGGCGAGCAACGCTTCCGCACCATGTTCGAAGCGGCGCCGATGGGCATTGCCCTGATCGATTCGAGCGGCGGCCAGTTCCGTGACGTCAATCCGCGCTTTGCCGAAATTGCAGGCCGTTCTGCGCAAGAGATGCGCCACAGCCGCTGGCTGGAAATCTGTCATCCGGACGACGTCGCGCCGGAACAGGAAAAAATGGCGCAGCTGGCGGCGCAGCAGATCAACGGCTTCAAGATGGAGACGCGCCTGGTGCGCCCCGATGGCCGCATCGTGTGGGTAGAAGCCTCGATCAACGCCGTCGGCACGGAGAGCCAGCCGCACCACCTGTGCATGATCGAAGACATCACCGAGAAAAAGGAAACCGAAGCCCTGATCTGGCAGCAGGCCAACTTCGACACGCTGACGCAGTTGCCGAACCGGCGCATGTTCCTCGACCGGCTGCAGCACGATATCTTGAAGTCGCGCCGCGATGGCACCCGCATCGCCATCCTGTTCATCGACCTTGACCACTTCAAGGAAGTCAACGACACGCTGGGTCACCACCAGGGCGACGTGCTGCTGGTGGAAGCGGCACGCCGCATCGGCGCCTGCGTACGCCAGTCGGATACCGTATCGCGCCTGGGCGGCGACGAATTCACCGTGATCCTGCCGGAACTGTCGGAAGTGGACAGGGTGGAAGACATCGCCCAGCACATCATCGACAGCCTGCGCATGCCGTTCCAGCTCGGGCAGGAGCAAGCCTTCGTCTCGGCCTCGATCGGCATCACCATCTACCCGGACGATGCCGGCAATATGGACGACTTGCTGAAGCATGCCGACCAGGCCATGTATGCCGCCAAAGGCGCGGGTCGCAACCGCTTCAGCTACTTCACGCCGGCCCTGCAGGTGGCAGCGCTGAACCGCATGCGCCTGACCAATGATTTGCGCGGTGCACTGAAAGGCGACCAGCTCAAGCTCTACTTCCAGCCAATCGTCCACCTCCCGACCGGCAAGATCCACAAGGCCGAAGCGCTGATCCGCTGGGAACACCCACAACGCGGCATGGTCAGTCCCCTGGAGTTCATCCCGCTGGCCGAAGCGAGTGGCCTGATCGTCGATATCGGCGAATGGGTGTTCCGCGAATCCGCGCAATGGATCAAACGCTGGCGCGAACAAGTGCACCCCGGCTTCCAGGTCAGCCTGAACCAGTCACCGATGGAATTCCAGCGCGAACGGGGCACCTATGCCGACTGGCTGGCCTACCTGCAGCAGCTCGGCGTGCCGGGCGAGAGCATCGTGGTGGAAATCACGGAAGGCCTGCTGCTCGACGCAAACACCAGCGTCACCGACAAGCTGCTGCAACTGCGCGACGCCGGCATCCAGGTCGCACTGGACGATTTCGGCACCGGCTATTCCTCGCTGTCCTACCTGAAGAAATTCGACATCGACTACCTGAAGATCGACCGCAGCTTCACCCGCAACCTCGCACCGGATTCGAGCGACATGGCCCTGTCTGATGCAATCATCGTGATGGCCCACAAGCTTGGCCTGAACGTGATCGCCGAAGGCGTCGAAACCGTCGAACAACGCGACCTGCTGGCCGGCGCCGGCTGCGACTACGGCCAGGGCTACCTGTTCGCCCGCCCGTTGCCCGCCGCCGACTTCGACGCAATGCTGCACCAGCAAACCACGCCGCAAGCAACTGCCGCATAGACGCACCGGCATGATAAATTATCGTGCATGCAAAAATATCTTCTTTCCTTTGCGCTGATTACAGCGGTCCCCTGCTTGCAAGCAAGCGTCCCTGCCAGTCCGGCCAAAAGTACCAGGCCTACCTCCGCCGAAGCGGCATACCGGCAAGCCAGGACCGAGCCAATCCCGGCTGAAGCGGCCCGGTTGTTGCGGGTCGCGGCAGATCTTGGACATGCCGATGCTCAGGTGGATCTGGCCCTGGCGTACGAGCACGGCGACGGGGTCGAAAAAGACCAGACGCTTGCCTTCCAGTGGAACCAGAAAGCTGCAGAACAAGGGAACCCGTATGGCATGCGTAACGTCGGTGTCGGCTACTTATACGGCCGGGGCGCGCGCACTGACAAGGCGGAGGGGATCAAATGGTTGCAAGCCGCGGCTGCGAAAGGCAACGGCAGCGCCATGTCCAGCCTGGGTTGGGCCTACGAACATGGAGAGGGAGTAAAAGCAGACCCTCCGACTGCGCGCCAATGGTATATGCGCGGTGCAGATGCCGGCGATATGGAAGCTTCATTTCAGTTGGGACGCTTCTACGCACAAGCTCTTGGCGGCGCCAGGAACGTCGACGAGGCAATCAAGGCTTACGAATTCGCTGCCAATGGCGGCCATGCCCCGGCGATGTTCGAACTGGCACGTATTTATCGGGACGGGGAGTTCAGGCCGCGAGATCTGACGAAGTCGCTGCAGTGGCTGGTGCTGTCGGCCGATAAAGGCGAACGCCAAGCAATGACGGAACTAGGCAAGGTACTGCTGCTTGGCATTGGGACCCGGCGTGAGCCTGCCGCTGCAACGCGTTGGCTGAAGAAGGCTGCAGCAGAGGGGAGCCCGCTGGCAAACTATTGGCTGGGCCGGGCAGCTGAGGAGGGCTGGGGCCAGGCCATAGACGACGCTGGCGCTGCAGCCTATTACCGGCTCGCGAGCGAAGCTGGCATCCAGGACGCGCGCAATCGATTGATCGTCATGCACCTGCTGGGCCGCGGAGTAAATAAAGATGCGATCAAGGCTGAGGAATTGATCGCGCGCTCGCTGGCCTCAGGAAACTCGGCCGGTCTGTTGGATGCAGGTGTACTGCTTTTCGAAGCAAGCGCCGAGGCGGACTCGGATAAGGTATTCCAGCGTGTACTCGGAGAATCCGGCGAAACAAAGCCGAGCGCGGAGCTTTGCGACACGCTGTTGAGAGTCGGGAAGCACTTCCGTGGTGCCGGACTGGCCGCCAAGGCGCTGCCGTTTCTGGTGAAAGCGAATGAGCAGTTGCAGCTGTTGCCTGGCGCATCCCCGCTTGACTTTGGCCAGGTGCAGGATGAACTCGGATTGGCCTACCTTGACACTGCGCAGCCGCGTGCCGCGGAAGCGGCGCTCCAGCGCGGATACGAATCCAGGCTCCAGGGCGCCGGTCCCGCAAGCATGGCCGTTGCAGATAGCCTGGCCAGCCTCGCCTATCTTGCTTACGTTGCCGACCAGTTCGACTTGTCCGCGAAGCGCTTTCGTGAAGTGCTGCAAATCCGTGAAAAGCACCTTAGCCAGGACGACCCAATCCTTGCTCGCCACCGCGCTACAGTGGCTCAGATGATGTACCGGATGGGTAAGTACAAAGAGGCCGAGGATCTGTTCCGACGCTCGCTGGTCGCGCTTGAAAGCAAACTGGGGAATGATCATCCTGCCCTTGGGAACACCCTGAACAATATGGCGTGGAATTACGTCGCGCAGCAACAGTATGCCGAAGCAGAGGCGATGTTCCGCCGCGTACTGGCGATCAGGCGCATGGAGAGCGGCAACAAGCTGGATGTCGGGATCGCCGTACAATGCAATAACCTGGGTTCATTGCTGACCAGGATGAAGCGCTATAAGGAGGCCGGTGAAATGCTCTCGGAAGCGCGATCGATTCAGGAACGCCTGCTCGGCCCGAATCATGTTGAGCTTTCATTTACATGGCAGCACTTTGGAAACCTGTTCGCGGCGCAGCGTGAAAATGCCAAGGCGGACGAGGCATTCGAGCGGGCAATGGCGTTGGTCAGGTCCCATTTTGGCAACGACCACACAAGCATGGGCGACCTGCTTTTTGATCGAGGAATGCTGTCCCGCCAACGAGGAGAATTGGAGCAGTCGCGGGTATTCCTGTCGCAGGCGCTTGCAATCAAGCTTCGCAAATTGCCGGGCCACCCGGCGACCCAAGTGACCGGCCAGGAGCTTGCTTCTGTCTACCGCGCCCTGGACCAGGAAGCAGCGGCCCGCGAAGTTGAGAGTCAAATACTGGCAGTTCGCAGGTTGCCACAGCCGGAAACCATGCTAGACTAGCGCCGTTTTCCTTCCTTGAATGCGCTGCTGCAAGAGAGGACGTCTACCGCGAACTTCGCGGGTTCTCTTTACGTCCGTAGCAGCCATGAACAATTACACTCGACTTCAACGGGCTTTTGCCCGTTCCGGCATCATCGTCAAGTACCGCGATGGTGTCTACCAGATCCATAACGAGAAGGCGCACGCTCAGGTACTTTTGCCGGCAAGCCTTCCGTTGGAAGAAAAGGCTGTGCGCCAGTTGCTTGAATTCGCCTCCGTGCGTAGTCATGACAATGAGCGCGGTGCCTGTAAGGCTTGCGCCACGCCTGATTTCCATCCCGGCTCAATCGCCCCGGTAGGCAGCATCGTTGCGACCGACAGCGATTTCGTCATCCCGGCCGCAATTGGCACGGACATCAACTGCGGCATGCGTCTGCTCACCACCGGCCATACGCTGCAGCAGCTCGAACCGCACAAGGACCGCCTGGTGCAACGATTGACGCGCAGCTTGCTTGATAATGGCCGCGACGTGCCTGCAAGTACGGCAGCCTTCCGCGCCCTGTTCGACCTCGGTCCCGAGACGTTCCTGCAGGAGATTCCCCGTGAAGGCCTGTGGGGCGAAATGGATCACGTTCGCCTGCAGGACGAACTGGCGCGCTGCATTGGGCTGCAAAGTTTTGGCGGCTCTGCAAAGCATGCACCGGAGGCGTACATCGGCCAGCGCCACGCGGTATTCCGTGACCCCAATCTTGGCACGCCCGGCGGCGGCAACCATTTCGTCGAACTGCAGGTTGTCGAGGAAGTGTTGGATCGCCACGCAGCCTATCGTGCTGGCCTCAAGGTTGGCGATGTGGTCGTGATGATCCATAGCGGCTCGCGCGACCTCGGATTTTTCGTGGGGCAGGCGTGGATGGACCGGGCCAGGGCTGAGTGGCCAGCCGGCGTGCGCCATCCTGAAAGCGGTTTATATGGCCTTTCCGGCCCACTCGCCTTCGAGTATCTCGAAGCGATGGGCGTTGCGGCGCGCTATGCCTGGGCCAACCGGTTGGTGCTGGCGGAGCTGGTCCGCAAAGACCTGGAAGCAATCGTGGGCGCATCCGGTTCACGGCTGGTCGTCGATGTGCCGCACAATGTCGTGCTGGCCGAGCAAGGCATGAACATCCACCGCAAAGGCGCCACACCGGCGCATGATGGGCAGTTCGCCTTGATACCCGGCTCCATGGGAGATAGCTCCTTCCTCGCGACGGGTCTTGGCCATGCCGACTGGCTATGGTCGTGCAGCCACGGTGCCGGGCGGCGGCTGCGCAGGCAGGAAACGCGCGCCCTGCGCCCGGCTGGCACACCAGGGGAGCAATCGTGGCAATGCGTAACCTTGCGCGAAGAAAGGCGCGTTGAAGAAGCGCCAAGCGCCTATAAGCCAATCGGTCCAGTAATCACCGCGCAGCAGGATGCCGGTTTGATCCAGGCAGTGGCACGTTTCCGTCCCTGGGTCACATTCAAAGCATGATGATTGGGGTGTTCTTGACCCAGGTCAAAGTCAAGCGGCCTTGCGAAAACCTATAGTTACTTCCGAACCAACCAAGGAGTAACGAAATGGGAAAAGAAAAACAGGCGTATATGGCCGGTGCCGGCATTGGCAATCTGGCGGCAGCGGCTTTCATGATCCGCGATGGGAAAATGCGCGGTGACCAGATTCATATTTACGAATCGTTGGGCGTGGCGGGCGGCAGCCTCGATGGCGCGGGCAATGCGAAAGACGGTTACCGCCTGCGTGGCGGCCGCATGCTGACGACCGATAACTACGAATGCACCTGGGACCTGTTCGCATCGATTCCGTCGCTGGTGCATCCTGGCCAGACGGTGCTGGACGAGACGCTGGCTTTCAACGAACTGCATAAGTCGCATTCGCAGGCGCGCCTGGTCGACCGTAACCGCCATAGGGTGGACGTAACTTCGATGGGCTTCAGCCTGCGCGACCGGATGGAGCTGCTAAAGCTGCACGAGGCTGATGAAGCCGCACTGGGCAACAGCCCGATCACCGACCACCTGTCGCCGGAATTTTTCGAAACGCCGTTCTGGTACATGTGGGCCACGACTTTCGCCTTCCAGCCATGGCACAGCGCGGTGGAATTCAAGCGCTACCTGCATCGCTTCATGAAAGAGTTCTCGCGCATCGAAACGCTGGCCGGCGTCAAGCGCACCGTGTACAACCAGTACGATTCGCTTGTCAGGCCGCTGCAGGCATGGCTGGTGCAGCAGGGCGTGCGTATCGAAACCGGTTGCACAGTGACCGACATCAAGCTGGCCGACGCCCAGGAGGAACTGCTGGTTCATGCGATCGAACTTGAGCGCGATGGACAGCGCAAGCTTCTGCCGATTTCGCCTGACGACCTGGTGTTCTTCCAGAATGGCTCAATGACTGACGCTTCGAGCTTCGGCAGCATGGACTCCGCGCCGCCGCGGCTTGACCGCTACCAGAGCGGCGGCTGGAAGCTGTGGGAGCGTTTGGCGCAAGGACGTCCCGAACTTGGCCGCCCGGCTGCGTTCAACCGCAACATCCAGCAATCGTGGTGGGAATCGTTCACGGTGACGCTGCACGATACGGCTTTCTTCGACCAGATGGAGGCGTTCAGCGGCAATGTCGCCGGCACCGGCGGGCTGGTGACCTTCAAGGACTCCAACTGGCTGATGTCCGTCGTGCTGGCGCACCAGCCGCATTTCGCCAAGCAGCCGGCTGATGTAAAAGTATTCTGGGGCTATGCCTTGCACCCGGACCGCGTTGGCAATTTCGTCGCCAAGCCGATGGCCGATTGCTCAGGCGAGGAAATCCTGCGCGAACTCGCAGGGCACCTGAACTTCGAGCCTGAGGTTTTCGCCCAAGCCAACTGCATCCCATGCCGCATGCCCTACATCACCAGCATGTTCATGCCACGCCACTACAGCGACCGCCCGCTGCCGGTGCCGCCGGGCTCGCGCAACCTGGCCCTGGTCAGCCAGTTTGTCGAAGTACCGGATGACGTGGTGTTCACGGTTGAATACTCCGTGCGCGCGGCGCAGATGGCGGTGTACCAACTGCTCGGCATCGAACGTGAGATCCCGCCGATCAAGCGCCACGACAAGACGCTGGAAGTGATGCTGGCCGCTCTGGTCAAGGCAGCCTGACAAGGAAAGGCGAGCGGCCGATTGGGGAATTCTTGACATGGCTCAAGGATTTTTCAGTCGCGCCCGCGCAAGATGCCGGCTATGAACCTCGCGAACTCCCTCTTGCACGCGCTGGCTGATCACGGCGCGCGTGAAGTCTTTGGTATCCCCGGAGACTTCGTCCTTGCCTTCTTCGAACAAATTGAGAAATCTGGCGTCCTTCCCCTTTTCACCCTGAGCCATGAGCCGGGTGTAGGCTTTGCAGCCGATGGGGCGGCACGCTATCACGGGCGCATAAGCGTGGCGGCGGTGACCTATGGTGCGGGGGCACTCAATATGGTCAACGCCGTCGCGGGCGCTTACGCTGAAAAGGTGCCGATGGTGGTGATCTCGGGCGCGCCGGGCACCAATGAACGCCGCAATGGCTTCCTGCTGCACCACCAGGTCAAGCACCTGGATTCGCAGGTGGCGATCTTCCGCGAGATCACCTGTGACCAGTGCGTGCTGGACGATCCGCAGCGTGCGCCGGAAGATATCGCGCGCGTGCTGCGCAGTGCGATCACGCATTCGCGTCCGGTCTACATCGAGCTGCCGCGCGACATGGTGCACGCTCCTTGCGCGCGGGTGCACGCCCTGCCTGTGCCGGTCCATGATGCAGATGCCCTGGCAGCCTGCGTGGAAGAGGTGCTGGCGCGCCTGGAGCGCGCTGCGCGTCCCGTGCTGATGGTCGATATCGAAATCCGCCGCTTCGGCCTGGAGAGCAAAGTGGCGCAGCTCGCGGCCAAGCTGCAGGTACCGGTGGTAACCTGCTTCATGGGCCGCGGCCTGCTGGCAAGCGAGCCGGAAGCGCCGCTGCTCGGCACCTACCTTGGCGTCGCTGGTGCACCTGAAGTGACCGATGCCGTCGAAGGTTCGGACGCCCTGCTGATGCTGGGCGTGATCCTGTCCGACACCAACTTTGGCGTGCAGCGCGAACGCATTGACCTGCGCAAGTGCATGCTGGCGCTGGATGGCGACGTCACCCTTGGCTACCACACCTATCACGGCATTCCGCTGGAGGCGCTGGTTGACGGCCTGCTGTCCCACGCCAAGCCCTTGCGCGCCGATGCCGCGCTGCGCGGTGAACGCACCGCCTATCCATGCGACCTGCCCGCCGACGACAATCCGCTGCTCCCGCGCGATGTAGCCAGCGCCATCAACGACATGATGCGCAAGCACGGCCGCATGACGATCGCTTCCGATATCGGCGATTGCCTGTTCACGGCGCTGGATATCGAGAACACCGACCTGCTCGCGCCGGGCTACTACGCCACCATGGGTTACGGCGTGCCTGCCGCCTTCGGCCTGCAAGCGGCCGGCGGCGAGCGTCCCTTGGTGCTGGTCGGCGACGGCGCCTTCCAGATGACCGGCTGGGAACTGGGCAACTGCCAGCGCTACGGCCTGGACCCGATCGTGGTCATCTTCAACAACTGCAGCTGGGAGATGCTGCGCGCTTTCCAGCCGCAATCAGCCTTCTGCGACTTGAGCGATTGGCACTTTGCCGACATGGCGCAAGCGCTGGGCGGCGACGGCTACCGCGTCACCACGCGCGCCGAACTGGTGGCCGAGCTGGAAAGTGCCGTGCAGCAGCGCGGCCGCTTCCAGCTGGTGGAAGTCATGCTGCCGCGTGGCGGACAGTCCGACACCCTGGCCCGCTTTGTCAACGGCGTGCGCCGCCTGCAGGGAAATAAAGCATGATTGAACTCGTTTGTCCCGCCGGCAGCCTGCCGGCATTGAAAGCAGCTGTCGACAATGGCGCCGACAGCGTCTATCTGGGCTTCCGCGATGCCACCAATGCCCGCAATTTCGCCGGCCTGAATTTCGACGAAGCTGCCATTGCGGAGGGCATCCGCTACGCCCACCAGCGCGGCCGCAAAGTGCTGCTGGCGCTGAACACTTATCCGCAAGCGGCCAACTGGCAGCTCTGGCGCGAGGCAGTCGACCGTGCCGCCGGCGCCGGCATCGATGCCATCATCCTGGCCGACCCCGGCCTGATGGAGTACGCCCGCAACAAGCACCCTGGCCTGCGCCTGCACCTGTCAGTGCAGGGCTCCGCCACCAACTACGAAGCGATCAACTTCTACCACGAGCAGTTCGGCATCTCGCGTGCCGTGTTGCCGCGCGTGTTGTCGATGCAGCAGGTGGAACACCTGATCCGCCACGTGAAGACCGAGATCGAAGTATTCGGCTTTGGCAGCCTGTGCGTGATGGTGGAAGGCCGCTGTGCCTTGTCGTCCTATGCCACCGGCGAATCGCCCAACACGGCCGGCGTCTGCTCGCCCGCCAAGGCAGTGCGCTGGCAGCAGACGCCGAAAGGCCTGGAGTCGCGCCTGAACGGCGTGCTGATCGACCGCTACCAGCCGGACGAAAACGCCAGCTATCCGACGCTGTGCAAGGGCCGCTTTGAAGTGGAAGGCGAGACCTATTACGCCATTGAGGAACCGGCCAGCCTGAACACCATGGAGCTGCTGCCGCAACTGGTGCAGATGGGCGTCAAGGCAATCAAGATAGAAGGCCGCCAGCGCAGTCCCGCCTACGTGGCGCAGGTGACGCAAGCCTGGCGCTCCGCCATCGACGCCTGCGGCGACGGCAAGCGCCGCTTCGCCATCCACCCGAGCTGGAGCGCCGCGCTGGACCGCGTGGCGGAAGGCCAGCAGCACACCCTGGGCGCCTATCACCGCAAATGGAAATGAGTATGTTGAAACTAGCCCTCGGCCCGGTGCTGTACTACTGGCCGCGACTGACCATGTTCGAGTTCTACCAGCAGGTAGCGGAAAGCCCGGTCGATATCGTCTACCTCGGCGAGGTCGTATGTTCGCGCCGCCACGAGCTGCGCTTGCCGGATTGGCTTGATATCGCCGCCATGCTGCGCGATGCGGGCAAGGAAGTGGTGCTGTCCACGCAAGCCCTGATCGAATCGGGCGCCGAACTGACCACCATGCGCAAGCTGTGCGAACATCGCGACTTCCTGGTGGAGGCCAACGATTTCGGCGCCGTGCGCAATCTGGAAGGCGCAGGCTTTATCGCGGGTCCGCACCTGAACATCTACAGCGGGCCGACGCTGGCGGTGCTGGCCCGTCAGGGAGCCCGCCGCTGGGTGGCGCCGCTGGAAATGGACCGCAGTGCCATCGGCAGCCTTCTCAAAACGCAGCCAGCCGGCATGGAGAGTGAAGTCTTTGCCTGGGGCCGCATGCCGCTGGCCTTCTCCGCCCGCTGCATGACCGCCCGCAACCGCAACCTGCCAAAGGACGATTGCCAGTTCAGCTGCATCGATTACCCCGATGGCCTGATCATGGACACCCGCGAACAGAAAGCCTTCCTGGTTCTGAATGGCATCCAGACCCAGTCCGCAGCCTGCTGCAACCTGGTACGCGTGATACCGGAGATGGCCGACATGGGCATTGACGTGTTGCGCATTTCGCCGCAGTCGCGCGATACGCTGGAGGTGGTGGCAGCTTTCGACAAGGTGCGCCGTGGCGAATGGCAGGCACCGCACGCCGCTGTCATGCTGGAGCCATTGGCTCCCGGCGGAAGCTGCGATGGCTTCTGGTACGGCCAGCCGGGAATGGAGCGTGTAGCATGACGGCCACCCCTTTGCGCATCCCGCCCGCCATTGGCCGCTTGCTGGGCCGCTTGCCGCCGCAGCCGCCCGCCTGGCTGTTCGTACAGGGCTTGAACCGAATCCTGGCGCCGCAATTGCCTGAGGACGTGCGCCAGGCCCTGTTTGCCCGCCGCCTGCGCCTGCGGGTCGAAGATGCCGGCCTGTCGATCGATTTCAGCTGGCAGGGCAAAGCCTTTGAAATGGCGCACCATGGCGACCAGCCCGACCTGACCATCGGCGCCTGCGCGCATGACCTTGTGCTGATGGCGCGCCGGCAGGAAGACCCGGATACCTTGTTCTTCTGCCGCCGCCTGATCCTGGAAGGCGACACGGAACTGGGCCTGCTGTTCAAGAACACGCTGGACGGGCTGGATGCCAGCGCCTTTGACTGGCGCAAACTGCTGCCGAAAATTCCGGCTCCGGCAGGCGCCCGCCACGGCTGACCACATGCCGCTGAGGTTGGCGGACTCGCCGCTCAGGCAGTTGCTTTGCTGAGCAGGCCTGGCTGAGCTGGCCGCAGCCAAAGATATTTACTTTTCCAGATGGTGATATAGAGCATCGCCACCAATGGATTGGCGTTGGGGCCGCACTCCAGAACCACGGTCTGGCCTGCGCTGCAATCGACCTGCAGCTTCGGCGATGTGCACCAGTCAATCTTCATTTGCACGGTATGTTGGCCTGGCGCCAAGGGAATAGCGATTTCCTCGCCACGCGCCAGCTCCGCAACGTTTTTACCATCGACCAGAATCTGGTACTTGCGGACCCGGTCTTGCCAGAGCGCTTTGTCGCGCCGGATTATCAATTCGCTAGTCTTCATGGTCGTTACTTTATGGCAAGTCTGCCGAAGGTACAACCATTTGGGCGTCAAAAGGCGATAATAACGATCGCACTTTGCGGTTCTAATAGGCAAAGACTATTGAGTCTATTTGAACAATCAAATTTCCAAATCTCCGGGAAGGCCTTAAACTGGCGTCTCATTGATTCACAAACCCACGAGGAAACCACAATGTCCCTGATTAACACCCAAGTAAAACC